>Ga0335083_10006524_pt1 | contig 14532 bp, 15 predicted proteins | sample Lox_Sample_42_FD_206716 | JGI IMG/M metagenome (GOLD analysis project Ga0335083, IMG submission 206716) | Soil microbial communities from Loxahatchee National Wildlife Refuge, Florida, United States - Lox_Sample_4.2 | ecosystem: Environmental > Terrestrial > Soil > Wetlands | place: USA...
CGCGACAGGTGAAAGCCCCGTCCTTCAGGACGGGGAAAGCGGCACACCAGACCAGGAGTGCCGTAGGCACGGCAGGTGTGTGTGAAGCTACCGTCCCATCATCTTCCGCTCGTACATCATCACTTGTCCGCCCTTATAAGTTATGAACTGCCTGGGACGGTAGCCGTTCTTCTCCGCCACGCGGATCGAAGCCAAGTTCTCTTGCTCGATGATGCAGGCGGTGTGAGTGTCGAACCGTGAATCCGCCCAGCCGGCAAGAGCAGCGACGGTTTCGCTGGCATAGCCGCGCCCATGCGCTGCGGCGCGAAATACCCAGCCCGCCTCGGGCGTGTCGCCGAGCAGCGGAGGCTGGATATCGCGATGGAAGTTAGCGAATCCGGCTTCACCGAGAAACTCGCCCGTCGCCTTGTCTTCGACCACCCAGTAGCCGTAGCCAAGCATGGCCCAGTGCCCGACATGGCGCAACATGCGTGCCCAGGACTCTTCCTCGGTAAATGGAGTAGGGCGAATGTAACGCACCACGACCGGGTCTGCCCACATGGCGGCGGATTTAGGAAAGTCGTCGATACAATGCCCGCGCAGGCAAAGACGGGCTGTTTCGAGCGTTGGGATCAGGACGGGTAAGGACATGCCGAAAGTGTACGCGAGCGATCCTCGTAAACTCGCGTCCGCTCGTGACCACAACGAATGTTAGTTGCGCGGGTAGGGTTTTTTTGACTCGTCGTCCGCCGCTGCGGACTCATCGCTCAGGATGACAACTCTAATCACTAATCACTAATCACTAATCACTAGTTGCTGCCTTCCTATAACGTCCTCTTGAACAATGCCGTCGCAATCGTGATCATGACCATCGCTGCAACGGTCAAATAGAACAGATCGGCGCGGATTGCCGCGAATCCAGCATCTTTCAACATGATCGCTTTGAACCCGTCAACCGCATAGGTAAAAGGATCGACATACGCAATCGCCTGCAACCACTTGGGAAACGCTTTGATCGGATAGATTGCTCCGCTGGGGAAGAACAGCAGCGTGTTCAGGATGCCAAAGGTTGCGCGCGGTACCAGCGGGTCCTCGACGCGGACCATCATCAGAAACATCATGGCATTGAAGGCGACCGAGGTCGCAATGACCATCAACAGGATCAAAATGATGTTGCGCGGCTGAAAGGGTGAGCCCAATCCGGCCAGTAGCGCCCCCAACACGGTGAGGACGACTCCAGCCAAAATCGCCTTGATCGCGCCTGCAAGATTCAATCCGGCGACCAGCTCAAACTTTGTAATCGGCGTGACCAGGTAACCCTCGTGAACGCCGCGGGCCTTGTCGTCGATGTACAACATGCCGCCGCCGATCATCACCGAGACGAACATCGCCAGCACAATCGAGCCGGGCAGCAGGTACTTCATGTACTCGATGTAGGGATAGAGCTCCACCGTATCCAGTGAAACCTGCTGCAGGATGCGCGAAGGGCTTACGTCGGGCTGGTTCAGCGCCTGGGTCAGGCTGGTGAACAGGTTTTCCAGCGTCGAACTCGTGAAGTTGTCCGTGTTGTCGACAATCAGCGCGATGCGCGGATGGTTCTCCTCGTACACTCGGCGCGAATACTCCGGCGGAATGATGATCGCCCCATCGAGCCGTCCGGTGCGCACATCTTCCATCGCCTGCTGATCGCTGTCGTACGGCACCGGCCGGAAGGTATGCGCGTTCGCCTGTACGGCATTGATCGCCTCAAGGACCTTGACCGCCTGCGTGCCGCCGTCCTGATCGACCACACCCAGGCGCGCGTCCCTGATCTTCCCGCCAAAAGCATTGCCGAGGATGATGAGCTGCACCAGCGGAAACACCATAGAAACCAGCATCAGCGTTGGCGATCGGAAGAACTTGCGCAGCTCGCGCTCGACAATGGCCATCATCCGGTTCATATTTCGCTCACCTTGCCAGGCCCACTACCTCGCGGACAAAAGTGCCTTGCTCCGCGGCGTCGATCATGAAGGCCGCGACTGCTCGAAACGTCATGCTGAATCCTTTGGCCGGAAGCGCATCGCGCACGGCGCGATAGGCTGCATCGGAGCCATTGGTGAGGCGCGGAGGCCGTGCAATTGTCCAATCCAGAGAAGTGCTCCGCACAATGTCCTCTGCCGCCGTAAGATCACGGGCTATGTGCTTGAGCAGCGTGCGAAAGAAGGCGAACAACATTCCTTTCTGTGGAAACAGCACTGCGGCCGAAACCAGCACGAGCCGGTTCACTCCGCTCCTCGCCATCGCCTCCACGGTGCTTGCGGCGCAAGCTTCCACCAGCGTATGTGCGCAGAAAGCTTGTGGAGGACGGACACCCAGCGCCGACAAAACAGCATCATGCCCCGCCAATGCCTGGGAGAGCTGCTCAATGTTGCGCGGGTCGCCCTCCACCACCCTCAGCCGCGGGTCATGACGTCGGATCTTCTGGGGCGAGCGCACGAATGCCGTTACATCGTGGGGCCGGGTAAGGGCGATATCGATGACCTGGCTTCCGGTGTGTCCAGTTGCGCCTAGTACAAAGAGCCTCATGCTTCTCTCACTTTGGAAATTGGAAGCCCGTGGGCGACGAGCGTGCGGTTCATGGACGCATCCCCGGACGGTCAGGCATGACGAACTGATAAGCTTTCACCTGCTCGTCACGCAGTTGCCGCCCTGTGTAGTGAACGAAGACGTCATCCAGCGTGGTGTTCTGCACCGAGAGCGACTTCACTTCGACCTTCGACTTCACCGCGAGCCCGACCAACTCGGTCGTCGTTTTGGAGCCGTTGCTGCTCATGATGCGGTAGGAATCTCCGGCCTGCGACTGCACCGACTTCACATCTTCCAGGCTTTCGAGCCTTTGCTCCCAGTCGGCGGGGACGCCCTTGAACTGCGCTTCGATTACATTCGACCCGGGAACGCTGGCCTTCAGCGCCAGCGGAGAATCCAGCGCCACCAACTTTCCGTGATCGACAATGGCAACGCGGTCACATAGGCGGTCGGCTTCGTCCATGTAATGCGTAGTGATGAGCACGGTCAGCTCGTGACGGTCTTTGATGGTCGTCAGCATCTCCCAAACGTTGACGCGCGACACCGGATCAAGCCCAGTAGTCGGCTCATCGAGGAAGAAAATCTTCGGATTGTGTACCAGCCCGCGCGCAATCTCCAGGCGCCGCCGCATACCGCCCGAAAGGGTTTTCGTCTGCGCATGCCGCCACTTCGTGAGATCGACCGTCTCCAGCAGTTCGTCGATGTTGCGCTTGCGCTGCGCGGCGGGGACGTCGTACAGCTTGGCGTAAATGCTGAGGTTCTCCTCCACCGTCAGGTCGATGTCGCTGGTCATGGCCTGCGGGATGACGCCCATGCAATTGCGCGCGTCATCAGGATCTTTCACTACGTCGAAACCGTTGATAATCGCCCGCCCGCTGGTGATCGGCAGCAACGTGGTCATCATGCGGATGAGCGTCGATTTACCGGCACCATTGGGGCCAAGCAATCCGAAGATCTCGCCCTGGTGGACCGAGAACGAGACATCATCCACCGCTGTGAAATCGCCGTATTTCTTCGTGATGTGATCAACCACGATGGCATCGCCGGTGAACGGCCCCTTAGCGTCGGCTTTCGTGCTGGGATGCGTCCAGCTCATCGCGAACTCCCCATGAGATCCTTCGGCAGCAGCACTTCGGCGGTCATGCCTGGAACCAGCTCGCCTTTGGGGTTGTCGACCTTGAGCTTCAACCCAATAGTTTTTATGTCCCGCTTGCGGCGGCTGACGTCGCGCTGCGTCGCGTAGTCGCCTTCCACGGCCTTGAATATGACTGTGCCCTCGATGGGCTTGCCTTGCGGCAGTCGCACTTGGAACTTGTCTCCCACTGCGATGAAGCGGGCTTCGGTTTCCGGTGCGGCAGCGCGTACCCAGGTATCCCCGAAATCGACGATGGTGACAATGGGCTCACCGGGATTGACGACCTCTCCTTGCCGCGTAGCGCGGACCGACACCGTGCCGCTGACGGGCGCGTAGATTTTCGTGTAACCCAGGCGCGTTTCGGCTTCGGCGAGCTGCGCGCGAGCATTCGCAACTTGCGCTTGGTTGGCAGCGACGTTGCTGGCAGCGGCGCGTTGCTGATGGGTGCGGGCCTTCGCCATGTTGAGGCTGGCCTGCGCGGCATCGACGTTCTGTTGCGCCGTGTTGACCGCTGCCTGTTGCGCCTTTAACTGCTCTTGAGCACGCACCCGGTCCTGGTCGGAGGCAACGCCCTGCTCCGCCAGCTTCATGGTGCGCTCGGAGTCGCTTTGAACTCGGGCAAGGTCCGCCTTTGCCTGCGTCAACGTCGCTTTGGCCGCCGCGAGCAGCGCCTGCGCATTGACCACACCGCTGTCGGTCTCGCCCAGGGTTTGCGCTTCGGTAGCCTTTAGTGAAGCCACCTGCATGTCGTACGCCTTGATGGTCGCCTCAGCAGCGTTCTTCTGCGCTTCGAGCTCGGCGGAGTCGATCTCGGCGATCAGGTCTCCGGCCTTCACCTTCGAGCCTTCATCCACGTAGAGCCTCTCAATGCGGCCCGCGATCTTCGAGCTGACCATGACCTGGTTGGCGTCCACAATGCCAATGAGCACGGTGTCGCCGGTGCGATCGGTGGAGTAGAAGAAGTAACCGGTCGCCAGGAGCACGAGTAGGAGGAGAAAGATGAAGAACTTCCCTTTCTTCATGCTTGCCTCCCGCGAGTGTGGCTGCGAACCGCCGCCGGTAAGCCAGCCGGATCATCAGGAGCCGAGGGGCATGCTGCGATTTCCGCCGCCAAGGCAAGGCCGGCTCTGCGATCGACGAACAACGCAGCCGCAATGAAGTCGAGCACGGCGGCGCGGCGTTCGGCGATGGCCTGCGCGGAATAGGGATCGCCAGGACGAAGCCGCCGCAGCACCGGTGAGACGACGAAGTACCAGACAATGCTCGACACCATGGTCGGCGCAAACTGCGCTGGATCGACCGCGCGGAATTCCCCCGCCCCGATTCCCTCTTGCAAGACCTCAAGCACCCGCAGCGAGATCGGCCGGATGTATTGGTCCACAATGTGGGACAGGTGAGACGAGCCTTCGCGTCCGGCGCTCATCATCTCGCCCTGAAACAGGCGGGCGTAATGAAGCGATTCGGCGACTGAGTCGAAGTGCGCCCGCGCATAGAGCAGGACGCGCTTTCCGGCGCCGGCATCCGAGTCAAGCGCGCGATGAACGCGCATTTGCAAGCGCTGAAAGAACTCCTCCAGCACCGCAGCGTAAAGCGCATCCTTGCTGCGAAAGTAGTAGTAAAGAAGCGCCTTGTTGACCCCGGCGGCCGAGGCGATGGCGTCCATGCGCGCCCCGGCAAGACCTTGTCCGGCAAACTCGGCCAGGGCGGCAGCCAGAATGGTGCTACGGCTCGCCTCGGGCTGGCGTCGGCTGCCACGCGTCGGAAGTGCTGAATTGGCAGGCATATGTTATTTAACTAACCAGTTAGTTATATCGCACGCGGCCTATTTTTGCAAGCCGGATCGCGCCCGCGACGTCACAACAAAAAGGGCAGGTCCGTTGAGAACCTGCCTGGGTTGGAACCTTAGTTTTTTTTAACTTGATTGAAAGGGACGCACCCAAATTTGGCTGCAAGTGTCTCCGAAAACCAATGCGTTACGCAATGCACTTAAGTGCCTCGCCTACAGAAATTTCACAGATTTTTAACATGGCGCTGAGTCCAGTTGGGCGTGTGGCTCGTGGGGCATGCGGCGCATCAACCTCAGCTAGCACCGCGCCGAGGTCCGCTGTGGCTGAGACATTCCAGTGTCTATGAGGGCTAGATCAGCGTCCTTTGGGCAGGAACGCTGGCACTCGTGCACGGTATTCGCGGAAGGCCTCGCCGAAGCGCTGCTCCAGTTCGTGGTCTTCCTCGCGAATCATGATCGCGCCGGTGATGAGAGTAAAGGCCAGCATACCCGCCAGCGCCAGAGAACCCGTACCCAGCATCCAGCCAAACAGCTCGCAGAAGTGCCCGAGATAGTAGGGATGCCGTACCTTCGCGCGGATGCCAGTGGTGATCAGTTGCTGGCTGTAACTGTCAGGCTCAATCTCCGGTAGGCCGATGGCGCGGGCGCGGCCAAAGCCCTGCCCTGCCGCCTGATACATGGCAACGCCCATCAGCAGGAACAGCACTGCGGGAACCCATGCCATCCAGCTGACGTAGAGGTGCACATGACGAAAGCGCCAGCCGATGGTGAAGGCCACCAGTGCGTAGAAGAACCACAGTGGGAGCAGAGCAAAGTGGGCCCGCCGTCCCGACGACCGCCAACGCGCGGCCAGCGAGTGAACCGTTAACCAGAACAGCGGAATGGTGGCGTAGACCGAGCCGATAGCCAAGCCGGCAAAGTCGAGCAGAGCGTGCAGGTTCAGAAACACGTGGAAGAGTGTAACGAAAAAGGGCGACCCGCTGGCCGCCCTCGTTTCTTGCGCTTGGATAGCTTCACAAGCCGTGGCTATTTCGCTACCGGATTTGCTTCGTGGCCGCTCATGCGGTTCTCGATACCCAGGCTGCAATCGGGATTTACGTTCTGGATATAGAGATTCGAATTGCTGTCGCGGTAATCCTGGAAGGCAATAACGGTATTCATGTTGGAAGCGATCGCCGTCCACGGACGCGACTTCTCCGCCACCACCGAGCTCACCGGGAATTGCGGGCAATAATCGGTGCCGTCGTTGTTCAGCCGAATGCCCTGGATGGTGCCCGCCTGGGTAACTTGCTGGTCGACCCAGAAGACAAATGCGCCGTCACCAATCTGCACCGTGCGCTCGAAGATTTCAGCATTGTTGTTATTTTGCAATGGAACGATGACCAGGCCGCTGTCGCCCCACTGCCGGGTTCCGGTTGCGTCAACTCGCTGCGCATAAACCCCACTCATGCTTTGCTGCGAGTTCTCCTCTTCCCAGGAAACGAAGATGTCCATGGTTTGAGGATTGTAAGCTGCCGAAGGAGAAACGCGAATCTGCGAGGCATTGGTCGACACCGGCACTCCATTGTGCTGGAAGGCTTCGGTGCCGTCGGCATTGATGTGCTGAACGAACGATTGCAGCGAAGGACTGCTGCTGTACCAGGAGAAGACCGCTCCGCCGTTTCCGTCAGGAACGAAGCTGGGATAGTTGCCCAGTTGCAGCGAGCCCCCGTCCCACACGTGCACGTGTTTTGCGCCCCAAAGGAGCTGGCCCGAAGCGGAAATCTTGTTGGCGTAGAGATAGCGGTTGGTGCGGAATCCGGTGTCGCGGCTGAACGAGACAATTACCGATCCGTTGTCGGAGGCGTGCAAATCCGACACCATGTAGTCTGCTTTGTTCTCGCTCAGAATCATGCCGTTGTTCACCAGCGTGTTTGAAGCCCATTGAGGCTTTCCATTGGCATCAAATTTCTGCAGCACGATGAACGAATAGGTCGGGCCGTAAGCCGTCCAGGCCACCACCACACCGCCGTCGGTGGTGCCCGCCACCTTGGGCTGATGAGCGTTGGGCGCGCCGGCGGTGAGTTGTATCCCGTTCGGTCCCCATAGCTGGTCGCCGTTAGGGCTGACCTTGGTAACGGTCACCTGCTGATTCGAACTTTCACGTGTATCCAGGAACGCCAGCAGCGCGTTGCCCTGGGTGTCGATGTCCAGGCCGTAGTCTTCGGTGGAGCTGTTCGTAAGTTTAGCGATTTGAATACCATCGTGCATGAACTGCTCATAGCCGTCGGCATCCAGGCGCTGCAGATAGGTGTCATAGCCATGGGGCGGGGGATCGTTGGGATTGTTATTGAACCAGCTCACGAAGAACCCGTTGTCAGCCAAAGGAACAACCTTGGGCTGCACCTGGTCGGCGTCAGGTATGTCGGAAAGGGCGAGGTTTTGATTGGGGTCGCTAGACCACTGACCCCAGGCGGTTGCAGTGAGGGTGAGCACGAGGAGAATAGCAACGCAGTACAGCCGCAAACGAAGCTTCATCTTGTCTCCTAATCCTAATAGGCTTGATCCGAGTTGTTGCGATTTGGCAGCGCGACGGAGTGCTGTTCAAGAAAGCTCAACTGGCCCCTTCGCGCTAAACGAGCACAGCGTGGATGCGACGAAAACCATAACACACTGACGAGGACGTGAACATATTTGCATGGAGATCGTGTCGCAGCTTTAGGACAAGACTACAGGCGCCTGGACTGCCGCTAGCGCTCGTCGCCCGGGGTGACGCCAGCGGCTGATGCATGGGGCGCTGGGTGAGGCTCGTTAGAGTCGGGCCCGGCACCATCCCATGCAGCTTGAGCCTGCGGGTTGTCGGGAGGCTGAAACAACTCAGCCTGCGGATCGCCGAGCTTTTCGAACTCTTCCATGCTGGGCAACTCGCTGACGTCGTTCAGACCAAATCGCAGGAGAAACTCTTTCGTCGTCTTGTAGAGAATTGGCCGCCCGATGACCTGCTTGCGCCCGGCGGTAGTGATGAGCTTGCGGTCGAGCAGGGTGGCGATTACCCCAGAAGAATCCACGCCACGGATTTCGCTGATCTCCGGCACCGTGACCGGCTGTTTGTAGGCGATGACCGAAAGAGTTTCCAGCGCCTGCAACGACAGGCGCACCGGTGGCTTCAGGCTCTTGGCGAAATTCACCACCACATCGTGATGCTCGGGCTTGGTGGCCATGCGATAGCCGCCGGCAATTTGCCGGATTTCCATGCCGCGATCGGCGGCGGAATATTCGGAGGTGAGCTCATCCAGCAGCAGGTTCAGGCGGTCCTTCACGCGGCGAATGTCTTCTTTATCGGAGGACGTGGTTTCAGGATCGTTCGCACCGCTGCCCTGTGCTTGGGCGCGCAGTTCGGCGAGCACGGCGTCCCTGAGTAGTTCCACCAGTTGGTTAAGAGTGACCGGCTCTTCAGTCGCGTAAATGATGGCTTCGAGTTTGGCTTTAATACTCATGTATATGGAGCGGGACTCACATCCCGCGATCTTGATCTCTCCCCACTTCTATCGCCAGTCGTCCTTCACAGCCGGGTTCTCGCTCATCAAGCTGTCAAAGTTGGTGTGTTTCTTCAGCAGAATCTCGCCGTAGATATGGTCTTGCCGTGCCAACACGGCCTGCAAACGGATCAGCTCAAGAATTGCCAGGAATGCGCACACCAGCGCCGCGCGCGAATTCAAGTTGCGCAGTAGCTGCTTCAGCCGCACCGGCCGGTCTTCCAAGGCGAGGCGCCGGCGCACGTACTCGATCATCTGCGAGACGGTAACGTTCTCTTCCTCAACGTCGAAGGTTGGCCGGTTGCGGGCACGATCAAGGATCTTCTGAAACGTCTTCACCAGGTCGACCACATCCGCCGCCAGCTCCGGGTCGGTGCCCTCGGCATCGTGGAATTCTTTCAATGCGGGATTCGACCACACGGCATCTTCAATCTGCTGCTTTTGCAGGAGCATCTGGGCGGCAGTCTTGAAGCGCTCATGCTCCAGCAGCCGGTTGACCAACTCCATGCGCGGGTCTTCCGCCTCGGCAGGCGCATCCGGATCGCGCGGCAGCAGCATCTTCGACTTGATATGGATCAGCAGCGAGGCAGTGTAAATGAACTCCGCAGCAACGTCGACGTCGAGCTGCTTCATGCCTTCGACATACTTCAGATACTGCTCGGTAATCTTTGCAATGGGGATGTCGTAGATGTCGATGTCCTGCTTGCGGATCAGGTCGAGCAGCAGGTCAAGCGGGCCTTCGTACACCTGCCCGACGATGACAGAGAACGGCGACTCGTCCTCCCGGCGCGGGACGGGCTTGGGCGCGGTGGGCGCAGATGTAGGCTGCGGCTCAGACATTGTTTTTCATCATCTCACAGGTGAATTGGGGGTGGTGTTGCCTAGGCTGGGTAGTGGAAGTGCACCAAATGCTGGGAGACGATGTTGAATCCGTTGCGGGTGGCGGGGCGGAAATGCCAGCGCCGCAAGACCGCCAGTACCTTCTCGTCAATACCGTAGCCAATGCCCTGGGCCAGCTTGAGATCGGTCACGTTGCCCTGCTCGTCAATGGTGACTTCGACGATCACGTCACCCTCGACTCCGGGTGGCAGATCTGAGCGGGCGACAAGCGGGTCGGGAAAAACCTGCGGTAGCGCGGGCATGATCGCCGGCCCGGTGAAAGGGGTCCCCGGAATGTGGACGCCATAGGGCGACCCGGCGCGCGCGGTAACGTCCGGGGCGTCGGCCGAGGTCTTGCTCGGCTCCTCTCGTTTGCGCGCGATTGCCTTTGGCCGGGAGGAGAGCTCCGATTGGGGTTTGGTGACCTTCGCACTCCGAAGCGGCTCTGAATCGTGTGCACGCTCACGGCCCAGCGGTGCGAGATAGATCACGCTGCCCGAGGAGTAGGGCGTCCCTAGCGCGACTTCATGAGGTACGAGCGTGGCCGCTGAATGTCGTGAAGCGAGGAAAAGGACCAGGCCATGCGCGGCAAACGACAGTAGCAACGCCATGTTCCAGGCTCTACGGGATGCCGGTCTCAGTTCTGCAAACATGGCCTACTTCTTGATACGGTTTCGACTGCCGTGGCGGCATGGGGTTAGCGAGTAATAACCAGTCACTCGCGGTGGTTCGTAGATCACTGACTCTTGCCGCGGCTTATGACATTGTAAGAGCACCGTTGGTTCTGCGGGTGGAGCACCGCTTCAGCGGTGCAGTTCTGGCCCTCGAAAAGGGGCGGCTTTAGCCGCTGAGGTCATGCCGTGACCATTCCCCACCGCGGACAGACCAGTTGTGCGACATATTTCATCACCGCGAGTACCTTCTGCAAAATGCGGCTTCTCCAATCGGAACGGATGGCCAATTTGTTTTGCAGCACATTATTGGAATATCGATCCGCTCGGAAATTCCTGCTTCAGGCATTCGTCGTTATGCCCAACCATATTCATCTACTGATCACGGTTCCCGAGGGAACAACTCTTGAGCGCACTATGCAGTTCATCAAAGGTGGATTTTCATGGGAAGCTGGGAGGCTAACAAGGTTGTCCCATCCGTTCTGGCAAAAGAGTTCCTTTGACCGGCGCGTGCGAGACTTGCAGGAATTTGAGACGTTCCAAGACTACATCCACAAGAATCCAGTTGTTGCTATGCTGTGTGGCTTGCCGGAACAGTATCCCTATTCATCGATGAATCCGCGCTTTGTGATGGATGAATTACCGCAGCGGCTAAAGCCATGACTTCAAAAGAACGGAGTACTGTACCGCTAAAGCGGTACTCCACCCAACCTTAATCGATTCCGATCGTCGCCAGAAGATCGCAAATTTCTGACGCTTCCACTCGCAGCCGCCTGCCCGTTTGCAACATGTCGGGTATGTCGTCGAAGCCCTGCATCAGGCGCAGCTTTACCGCCGCATAGCACTCGGGTTCGCTCAGCTTGCGTCCTCGCGCTGCCGACCATGCGTCGGTCGCGCCCGGGCCAAGGAACACACTTACGGCGAACGTGGTCTTGCGGTCGGAGGTCACATCGAAGATGTACTCCATCGCAGGCGATTCGGGATCCGAAACCAGCGCCTCGCGCTGTCCCACAAAGTAGTACTGATAGACATAGCCGGTCTGTGCGGTATAGGTCTTGATCCGGCGGACGGTCATAGACTCAGGGTTCGGCCGGGGCCTCGCGCAGCCGTGCTGCCGCGGCCTCCGGGGTCACCGGCGACGAGTAGACTTCCTTGAAGGTATACGACTTCTCTTTGGAGCCAAGAATGGGAAGGATCTCGATGTGCCAGTGATAGTCATCGTCGATGGTCTTCCAGAAGCCCAAATTCTCCGAGCGGTGCAAGGTGTTTGGCGAAGTGTGCAGCACCATGTGAAATCCGTCGGCAATGCTGCGGATGCGATGCAGCGTACGCCGTAATAGCGCCGCCAGGTCACGCAGGGCACCGGATTTCGTCGCCGTACGCTCGAAATACGCCTCGTGCAAGCGAGGCGCAATCCAGGTCTCATACGGTGCGCGCGTAGCGTAAGGGCAGGAAGCCATGTAGTCGCCGCGCACTTCGATCAAACGCACCTTCTGCTGTTGCTCTTGAGCCAGGATGTCGCAGAACACGCAACGCTCCTTCAGGCGATAGTGCTCGCGGGCCGCACGCAGTTCATAGAGAACGCGGCGGGGTACAAACGTCGTAGCCACAATCTCGGACGTAGGATGGTCCCACCGCTGCCCCGAGAGCCCGCCGAAGTTCTTGAAGACGGTTACGTATTTGAAGCGCAGGTCTTTCTTCAAGTCGTCGATACGGCGGCCTACCAGTGCCAGATATTCTTCGATCTCGCGATCATCGGCGTTCCACAGGTGGCGGTCATGCCGCGTGTTCTCGACGATCACCTCATGCGCCCCGACTGCTTGCATGTGGTCGTAAAGTCCGTTGCCGGCGCGCTCGGGTTCGCCTTCAATGCGATAGATGGGCCGAGGATGCACCACCGCGCGCGCAGCCCACGGATTGCCATTGGCGCTGGGCACCAACTCTACCACTTGCAGGTGCTGCCCCCCTTCAGGACAAAACGGACAGCCGGAGTCATACGTGCCGGTGTCCGGCTCGTCGCCGGTGATGACCCATGAGCGTGTGATGGGGTCTTTGCGGAGTTCCATCTACGACTACTTTAATTGGGTGTGACAGCGGATGGCTAGAGGCACTGGTAAACTGAAGCTGTGTCCCGCCCCATACGGCTCATTGCCATCGACATTGATGGCACCCTGCTCGGCACCAATGTCAAGCTTTCCGAGGAGAATCGCGCTGCGCTGCAACGCGCGCACGAAGCCGGAATCGAGATTGTGCTGGGCACCGGACGCCGTCACCACTTTGCGCTGCCCATCGCGCAGTCGCTTGGCTTTGATCTGTGGCTGATCAGCTCCAATGGGGCGGTCACCCGCTCGCTGCAAGGCGAGCTGTTTCACCAGGACCTGCTGCCCATGGAGGTAGCGCTCAAGATCAGCCGGCTGATGGAGGCCTATCACGAGTACATGGTGATCACCTTCGACCGCGAAGGCGAGGGCGCAATCGTCTGCGAAAGCCACCAACGTCTGTATGGCGTCATTCAGCGCTGGATGGAGAAGAACTCACCTTATATCCAATACCTCAGCCCCATCGAGAAGGCCCTGGTCACGAACCCGATTCAAGCGATGTTTTGCGGGCCCATCCCGGTGGCCAGGATCATGCTTGAGCGACTCGAGTCCTGCGACTTCCGCCCGCAGTTCACTTTATTGCGGACCCAGTACGACCATCGCGATCTGTGCATCATCGATTTGCTCAACGCCGGATGCTCCAAGGGGCATGCGCTGGAACGCTGGGCAAACTATCGCGGCATCGACCGCTCGGAGGTCATGGCCATTGGCGATAACTACAACGACATCGAGATGTTGACCTTTGCGGGCTATCCGGTCATCATGCAGAATGCTTCCGAGGACCTGAAGCAGAGCGGTTGGACCGTCACCTTGCACTGCGACGAGCATGGCGTGGCGGCGGCGATCGATCAAGCCCTGGAAAGGAATGCGGCCATCACGAATGCGTAGGATTGCGCTGCTGATTGTGACGCTGTTGATTGGAATGGCTCCGCTTCGCGCCGCGGAGCTTGCCGACCTGAGCAATGGCTTCAGCATTCGTCATGAGTGGCATGCGGTCATGGGCAGCATTACGCGCCTGTACACTGCACCCGATGAGAGCAGTTACATCGACGTGCCGACGGACCAAGTCACAGACTTTGAGCCTGCGCCTCCGGAACCCAAGGCCGTGGCCGCGGCAAAGCAACTCGATCTCAACGACATTATTCGCGAAGTCAGCCGGCGCAGCCGCCTGGATGCCGACTTCATCGCCAGCGTGATTCGCGCCGAGAGCGGCGGCAACGCACTGGCAATTTCGCCCAAAGGCGCGCGCGGACTGATGCAACTCATGCCCGGCACCGCTGACCAGCTCGGCGTGAAGAACAGCTTCGACGCAGCCGACAACATCGATGGCGGCGTCCGCTACCTGATGCAGCTTCTGCAGCAATTCAACTATGACGTGCCCAAGGCGCTGGCTGCGTACAACGCGGGGCCGCAGCGGGTTGCGCAATACAAGGGCGTGCCGCCTTATCGCGAGACGCGCGCTTATGTGGCGCGCATCATTCACGATTACAACCGCAAGAAGCTGGCGGAGATGAAGCAAGCCAAGCTCGCGGCCTCACACGCAGCTCAGGGGGCAGGCGGCGACTGACGGCTGCTCAGAAACTCCTGAAAGATTTATTGCAGTGTCATCCCGAGCGGACCCCGAGCGCAAGCGAGGGGGGAGCCGAGGAACCCGCAGTCTGCTCGTGCTGCGGAGAACGACAGATCAGAAATGCGCTCGCGGGCCTGCTTCCAACTTCCCGGTAAATGACGCTCGCGTGTACCAACGCTCCGCAAGGTCAGCCCAGCCTGGATTTTTCGTCTTGATCAGAGCAAGCTTCTTCTCGCGTCGCCAGCTCTTGAGCTGTTTCTCTCTCGCGATAGATGGTTGGTGAGGCCAGCGATGACTCACCGCAGGATTCCGTACTAGAGGAAGAAGAAAAAG
>Ga0335083_10006525_pt1 | contig 14532 bp, 12 predicted proteins | sample Lox_Sample_42_FD_206716 | JGI IMG/M metagenome (GOLD analysis project Ga0335083, IMG submission 206716) | Soil microbial communities from Loxahatchee National Wildlife Refuge, Florida, United States - Lox_Sample_4.2 | ecosystem: Environmental > Terrestrial > Soil > Wetlands | place: USA...
AGGTTTTTCGGGTCCGATCGGGAGCGGCAAGAGCCAGGCGTTGTGCCAGGAAGCGATCCGGCTATGTTACCAGAACCCCGGAAGGATGGGACTTTTGGGAGCGCCGACGTTTCCGATGTTAAGGGATGCCACTCAGGCCACTTTGTTCGAGATTCTACAAGAAAACAACATCCCGTACGAGTTCAACAAAGCCGACAATATGCTGCATCTGCTCGATACGATGTCGCGGGTGATTTTCAGGCCGGTGGATGATTTCGAACGGCTCCGGGGAACAAATCTGGCATGGTTCGGGTTAGATGAACTTACATACACGCAAGAAGAGGCGTGGCTGCGCCTTGAAGGGAGGTTACGGGATCCGAAGGCCGAAAGGCTATGCGGATTCGGAGTGTGGACGCCAAAGGGTTACGACTGGGTTCACCGGCGGTTCGTGAGCGATACGACGGGTAATTATCAAGTGATTCGCGCCCCCGGAATGGAGAATACCTTTCTTCTCAGACAGATTCCGGATTTTTACGAACGGTTACGGAGCAGCTACGACGAGAAGTTTTATGCGCAGGAAGTGCTGGGGGAATATCTAAACCTATCGGCGGGCCGGGTTTATGCTCCGTTCGATGAAAAAGTACACGTGACGAGTCTTCACGTGGATCCGACTCGAGAGTTGATGTGGACCTTAGATTTCAATGTCGACCCCATGAGCTCGTTGATTGTGCAGTTGGACGGTGAGACGTTCCAGGTACTCGATGAGATCGTGATCCGGAATGGAACAACGATGGAGGCCTGTGAGGAGTTTCTCAAGCGGTACCGACGGCATCTTGCCGGAGTGTGCGTATACGGAGACGCGTCGGGGTATCAGAAACAGACGACGGGTAATTCGGACTATGAGATCGTGACGCAGCACTTAGTTGCCTACTCGACGCTGAAGGCTCGATATCGGGTTCAAAAAGCGAACCCAAGTGTAAAGGAGCGAATCAACCTGGTGAATTCGAAACTACGGTCGGCGGCGGGGGACGTGAGGCTGATGATTGACCCGAAGTGCAAAGAGCTGATTAAGGACTTCGTACAAGTGGTGTTCAAGACGGACAGCTTTGTCATCGACAAAGATCGAGACCGGCTGCGGACACACTTATCGGACGCCTTGGGTTACTTGATCTACCAAGAGCACAAAGAAGAGTCGACAATCGGAGAGCGACAAGGACGGTTAGTATCGTGATCATCGAGACGATTAATCGCGAGCACCCGGAATACGCTGGGCGAAAGATGACCTGGCGGCGGTATCGCGACTTGTACGTAGGGGGCGAGCAACTTCGGGAGCACGGGACGGAGTACCTGGTGCGGAGGCAAAAGGAGCCGGGCGAGGTCTATATGGAGCGTCTGAGCCGGCTGTTCTATCAAAACTACATTGGGTCGATCATCGACTGGTACGGCGCAGCTTTGATGCATCGCGAGCCGGTGGTGACGCTGGACCAGGGCGGGGCATCGGCCGACGGATTCTACGACGCCTTCCTGGCGGACTGCGATTTGAAGGGATCGCGATTGAGCGAGTTCTTCCGTGCCCGATTTGTGCAGATGCTGGTGTGTGGAAGCAGCTACATAGTCGTGGATTTTCCGCGGGTGACGGAGCGCGCCACGACGCGGGCGGAAGAAGATGCGATCGGCCAATCGAGGGCGTTTCTGGTGGATTACGGCCCCGACGAGGTTATCAACTGGAACCGTGACGACCGGGGCGGGTTGGACTGGATCGTGATTCGGAGCTCGTGTTTGAGGCAGTCCAAGGTTACCGACTTGAAGTGGGAGAAGGAAACGCGATGGGTCTATTACGATCGCGAGAACTATCAGGTTTACCGGAGAGGCAATCAAGACGGCGCGATCGAGTTGGTGGATGAAGGGACGCACTGCCTGGCCGGGGCACATCGCGTACCGGTCTTCGAGATGAGAGTGCCCGAAGGCCTGTGGCTTATGAACAAGGCAGCCCTATTGCAGCTCGAACACTTCAACAAGTCGAATGCGCTTTCTTGGGCGCTGACTATGGGGCTATTCGCGATGCCGGTGGTATATTCCGACCGTGAATGGAAGTCGGTAGTAGGCGAAACGTATTACATCCAGTTAGGAAAGGACGACCGGTTTGGTTGGACCGAACCCGAGGGGAAGGTTTATCAAATCGCGGCAGATAACCTGACGCAGCTCAAGGATGAGATCTACCGCGTCTGTTACCTCATGAATCAATCGGGGACGGCGAGTGGAACGGGAGCGCACCAATCGGGACTGAGCAAGCAGCTGGATTACATCACAACGGAAGAGGTGCTGCGGGCTTACGGGTCGGCGGTGAAGGAGTCGATGAGCCAGGTGCTGCGAGCGGTAGTGACGGCCCGGCGGGACGAAATCCGCGTGGAGGTGACGGGACTGGACGATTTTGATATCGACGAGTTCGGCACCGAAGTGGTCGATGTACAGAAGTTATTGAGATTGGGCATCCAGTCGCAGACGATGACGAAAGAAATATTCAAGCGTCTGGCACTGAAGTACCTGCACGATGCGCATCCGGAGATCAAGAGCAAGGTTGTGGAGGAGATTGAGCAGAATGAGCCCAGGGCGCTGGATGGTTTGAACGGTCCAGTATTGCCGTAGCTGATGGGAACTTGACGAGCAATGGCGGCCGCTATGGACCGCTTGCGCATTTGGAGGGATATGGAAGGAATCGACGTACAGGCAATTGTGCGGCAAGCGATTCAAGAGTTTGTGAACAGCGAACAGGCGAAGAGCGAGCCGGCATATAAGGCGGAGTTGATGGAGGAGCGGAAGCGCCGCGAGTCCATGGAGAAGCGACTCAACCAATTGGCCGAGGAAAACCGACAAAACCGGATTAAGGCTGAAGAGGCAGAGCGAAATTCGATGATCCGGTCCGAATTGCAGCGGCTAGGAGTTGCCAAGGTCGACTTGGCGTTCAAAGCGGTGCAAGACGGCGTGGTGAGAACGGAAGACGGCCGATTGATCGCGAGAACGGAGAACGGGGAAACCGGGATTCGGGAGTATCTGACTTCGTTCGTGAAAGAGAATCCGGAGTTTCTGCCAGCCCGGATTGTGGGAGGAACCGGGATGACGGGAAATCTCAAGGCGCCACAGGCGGGAAACGAGTCGGTAAGCATCGATCGCATCCGCCCAGGCATGAACGCAGAGGAGATGCAACGGGTGCGGGAGGAAATCGTGCGCGTGGCGTCGCAGACCCTACGAGGCCTGTAACTTATGCCGGTCGAGGCCGGCGGAGCAATTAGGAAAAATCAGGACGAATAAGGAGTTTGAATGGGAGCGATTACTTCAACAAACGTTGCAAGTGCGATTGTGAAACTGGTGGCGGCGGATGCATTGCCGACGCTGGTCGGGAACCTGGTGATGGGGAACCTTGTCAATCGCGATTATGAACCGGTATTGGCGCAGCACGGGGACACGGTAAATGTCCCGATTCCGCCGCAGATGGCAGCGAATAACCTGGCTGAGGGCGGAACGGTGCAGTTGCAAAACCCGAATCTTGGGAACGCGCAGATTGTGCTGAACACACACGTGGAATCCAGCTTTCAGATTCCCGATGTGACGAAGTGCCTGGCGGTACCGGATCTTCTGAAGATCTACATGCAGCCGGCGGTAGCCGCGATCGCGCAGAAGATCGAGACGGATCTCTTGAACCTGTACGCCGGGTTCACGGCGAACACACCGGTGGGCACGGCAGGCACGACGATTACCGAGCAGACGATCGACGCGGCGGAAACTGCGTTGTTTCTGTCAAAGATCCCGCAGACCGACCAGAAATTCATGGTGGTCGATGCGGCGGCGTATTCGGCGTGGCGGCAGATTCCACGATTCAGCGAATTTCAGACGGCCGGTGACGCGGGCCTGCGGGCTTTGGTTTCGGGCACGATCGGAAAGGTCAAAGACTTCTTCGTCTTCCGGTCGCAGTTCGTGGCGAAGACGGGCAGCAATCCGGTGAATACCCATAACCTGGCTTTCGCGCGCGATGCGATGGGCCTGGTGATCCGGCGGCTGCCGCAACCGCTGCCCGGCACGGGGGCGATCGCGGAGTATGCGGAGCTGGGCAACTTCGGAATGCGCGTGGTGATGAGCTACCAGCCGAATACGCTGGCGCAGCAATTCACAGTTGACGTACTGTACGGCAGCGGAATCCTGCGTAATTCATCGGGGGTGCAGGTCAACACATAGGATGCGAGAGTGGGACGGATCGGGTGGCCGACCGTCCCACCGCATGCCAGAAGACCGGCCGGAACGGGAGCGAGATATGGACTTACGAATCTATTACGAACGGATCCGCGAAACGCGGAAGACTCTTACGGAAGACGATGTCGTGGTTGTGAGCTGTGCGACGCCGGACGGGGGAAAGGCGGGAGTGTGCACGGAAGTGCCGAAGGGCGTGGCCGCGAAGATGGTAGTGGACGGCACGGCTTCAGTAGTGGCCGCTGACATTGCGGCAGAATTCCGGCGGGCACGCGCGGAAGCGAAGGAGAAGGCGGACCGGGAATTGGCGGCATCAAAGGTTTCGCTAACCGTAATTCCGGCGGCGGAACTGAACCGGCTGCGAGCGGCACTGGAACAGGAGTAGGCGAATGGCTCTATTCAGTGACGGCCCACCGTCCACGGTGGAGGATCTGGCGGCGCTGGATTCGCAACTTCTCAAGATAGCCAACGTGGAGGGAATCGACATCACGCAAAAACTGGCCCTGGCGCACCAGGAGTTGGGATTGGAACTCGCAGCCCAACTGAAGCGATCCGACCATCGCGAGGAGTGGCTTTGGATAAGCGGTCCACCGAGGCTGAACTCGATCGTGGTGACTCCGGCGCTGAAGCTCTGGCATTCCTACAAGTCACTGGAATTGGTATATCGCGATTCCTATAACAGCCAGCTCAACGACCGGTATGCTGGGAAACGCGATCAATTCCATCAAATGGCTACCTGGGCGTACGAGCAACTCGCATTGATCGGAATCGGAGTCGCGCAGACTCCGGTTCCGAAGGCCGCGGGCTTTTCCGTGATATCAACCGTGCCGCCATCAGGAGTAACGATTCCCGACGGCGCGTATTATGTCGCGATGGCCTGGGTGAATGCAGCCGGGGAAGAGGGACTAAGTTCAGATCCGTCGGCAGTGACCACGTCGGGCACCACATTTGTCGTGAGTCCCGGGACAGCCCCGCGGGAAGTGACCGGGTGGAACGTGTTCGCCGGCACAGATCCCAGTGCTTTGAGGCTGCAGAATACGGCGCCGATCGGCGTGGGCCAGGTTTGGCTCCAGCAGAGTCCGGTAGATGCTTCGGGGCGCCCGCCGGGGTCCGGACAAAACCCAACCTATGAGCGGACCTTGCCACCGCTAATTCAGCGAGGTTGAGATGGCCAAGATCGGAAGTATAGCGACGAGGAAAGTGCGGGATCTATTCGCAGGTCCGGAGGGTATCAATCTTCGGCTGACGAATCTGCGCAGCGCTGCCCAGTCGAGCGCGGTGGATCCTGGTCCCGTGGAAATACGGTCTCAGAATGCGACAGTGGACGTGACGGAACGGGGAGAGACGCTGCGATATCCGCTGTTACTGGTGTACGGAGAAAAGGTAATAAATAGCCTGACGGAGAAATTCCGGACTTTCTCGGGGACAGTGCAGGTTACGGCGGAAATGAGGCATTCGCAAGACCGCCTAGAGGGTTTGCAAGAGGGTCTTGAATTATGCGCAGACGCGGTGACGCAGGTGCTCGACGAGAACCGGGGCGATTGGGGCAGTGGTATGTACTACGCCGGCGGATACCAGGTCGCGTACGGGGCGGTAAAGCAGGGGGGGCTGAATTACATCCAAGTGGCTAAGGTCACGTTCGAGATTGGAGTGAGCGTCAGTTAGTATGGCATATATTTCTTCAAATGCGAACCGCTTTTATACGGCGCTGGAGGGCGCGTATGGACAGGCGGCGACGATTCAGGGAAGCAACCGGATTCCAGCTGTCAAGCTCACGATCCGCCAGCAGCAGGAAGTGACGAATCGAAGGGATAAAACCGGGAGCCGGACATTCGCGGGTTTACCGACGGGCGGCCGCCGGAGAACCCAGTTCGAGTTGCAGACTTACCTAGCGACCTGGCAGCCCACAATCGGGGGGCCTTGTTACGGCCCGTTGTTTCAGGCGGCATTGGGCGGCGCGCCCTTAAGTTCCGGCGGGGGTACGGTGGCTACGGGCACAGCGTCCGGTCAGATCGGGTTTTCGAGTCCGCACGGATTGCAGGTGGGACAAGCGGTGTCGTCGGGCGGGGAAGTGCGGTTTGTAGCTGCGGTATTGGATCCATCGAACATCCAGCTGAATGTGCCATTCACCGTTACCCCATCAGCGGGAGCCAGCTTGGGGGCCACCATCACCTACATTCCAGCGACGGAGCTGCCAAGTGTCAGCATATACGATTACTGGGCTCCAGCGACGGCTGCACAGAGAGTGCTCTGCGGGGCCGCCGTGGATGAGATGCAGATTCGAATCAACGGTGACTTTCATGAGTTTCATTTTAGCGGCATGGCCCAGGACGTAGTGGACAGTACGAGCTACAGTGGTCAGATTGCAAACGCACAGGCATACCCGAGCGAACCGGCATTAGAGGCGTTTGACTACTCGATTGTTCCGGGGAACATGGGACAGGCCTGGATGGGATCCGCACTGACCCAGTTCTATACGATTACGGCTGCATCGTTCTCGCTTAAGAACAATCTCGATCTGCGGATGAAGGAGTTCGGGTCGAGCATTCCCAGGGCGATTTCCCCGGGGGTGCGAGATGTGTCGGCCACATTCGAATTATTGAGCCAGGACGACCCGGCGACTGCGGGGCTTTATCAAGCCGCGAGACAGCGGTCCCCCATCAGCATGATGTTTCAACTAGGCGAGACGCAGGGTCAAATGATGGCCGTGCAACTCAACAACGTGATTCCGGAGGTCCCGGAATTTGACGATGGAAAGAACCGGTTGCAGTGGCAGTTCCGGCCGTCGCGGGCGCAAGGCACGGCTGACGACGAGATCACAGTAGCGTTTGGCTAGCCATGAGATACGAAAGCGTCAAGTTAGTGGAGTCGGAGATCGCCGAGGGAGTCACGTATACGGTAGTCCGGATGTCCTTTCTGCGGCGCCTGGAGCTGATGCGGCAGGTGCGGGAACTGGCGCGGAAGATCGAGTTTCTAACCGCGGGGCAGGACGCCGCGGCCAAGATGGACGGAACTCTGCTGCAAGCCGAGATCGACCGCCTCTACGTAATGTGGGGCTTGCAAGAGGTAAGGGGCCTGACGGTAGATGGGCTCGACGCTACGCCCGAGCTGTTGGCCAGGGCCGGTCCGGAGAATCTGTTCCGGGAGGCTCTGGCCGCGGTAAGGGGAGAAGCCGGGCTAAGCGAGCCCGAAAGAAAAAACTGATTGTCGCCTTCCATTTTCACTTTTCGAACCAGGCCGGTTGGGAGTGCGATTCGTGCAGGAAATCCGGCCTGGAAAAACGAAGGCGGTGCGGGTGGCTGGCGCTGGAGGATCAGCCACCGGGGCGGCCGGTTTGGGCCCGGGGGGACGTGGTGTTGTCCGAATGTCCCAAATCCCATATCACAGCGGAATCGGAGGCATTGGTAGACGAGTTTCTGGCGCGCCGGCGGCTGGGAGGAACGCAATTCAACGAGTTGTCCGCGCGGCAGGTTGAAGCATTCGTGATCTTGGAAAGGACTCTCGTGGCGGAGTTGAAACATGGAGAGAGATCTAGAAGAACGGCTATTGAATAGTTTTGTGGGAGCATCGGGCTCGCAGGATGGTGGGACGGCAGCAGCCGAGGAGATGGTTTATGGATTGATGGATGCGTTGAGCAATGTGCCCGCGGTGACCGATGGCCATTCCGACGGAGGAGCACAGATGCCGGCGCCGGTGAGTAGTCTGTTCGGGCAATCGGCCAGTTATGCGGGGTCGAGCGCGCACAGTGAACCAACCGGCACGGGCAACGGCGGCGGGATCTCGGCGGGATCGATCGCCAGCACAATTCTGGAGGGCGGTTTGGGAGTGGTTCCATTGATTACCGGTCTTATGGGATTGTTCGGTGGGGGATCGTCAACGCCGGCGCAGTTGGAGAAGTACGAGATGCCGTCGTCGATATCCTTTACCAGCGCAGAGAGTGGCGACGGACTGGCCGCGGCGGATTTCGATCAAATGGGAGCACCGCGAGTTTCTGGGTACGGGGCAGGCATCGAGGCAGGCGGGAGCACTTTGAGTCCGGCCCACAGCGGAACGGGCAACCTGTCGTTCGGCGGCGGCACAAATCCGGCTTCGAGTCCGATTACGGTGAATGTGCAGACGATGGATGCACGATCATTTCTGGACAACAGCGACCAGATCGCGCAGGCTGTCCGAGGTGCGATGTTGAACCTGAGTTCTATCAACGACGTCGTGAACGAACTCTCCTGAATTTCCGACCATGGCGACATTTCCGCAGTTAAAGACACAGGCCGTTGCCCAATATCCGGCTACGAGAGCGATGCAGTTCCGGAATCAAGTGCTGCGATTTTTGGATGGCAATGAACAGCGGTACCGAGACACGAGTGGGCCCTTGCACAGGTGGGTGATTCGGCTGGACGAACTGGACGAGGCGGAACTGGGCCAGATCGAGATCTTTTTTTTGAACAACCAAGGCCAATTTGGGGCGTTCAACTTCGTGGATCCGTGGGACGGCACGTCGTATGCGAATTGCAGCCTGGCCGCTGACGAACTGGATCTGCTCACAACTGAGCCGATGCGCGGGCAGACACGCCTGACGATTGTGGAGAACCGGATTTGATGACATATCCTCAACTTTCGACCGCGGCATTCACACAGTTGCCGGTTCGCAAACGACGCCGGACGCGCACGGTGGTGAACACAACGGCGGATGGCCGGAAGACCAAGCTGGCGGATATTCCGGGACAGACTACCGAATGGCAACTCCGGTACACGGGATTAAGCGATAGCGAGCTCACTAAGCTGCAGAACTTTTTTGCGGCAGCCGGTGGATCGCTCACTGGGTTTACGTTTCTGGATCCATGCGGCAACCTGCTCGCGTGGAGCGATGACTTGACGCAGCCCGCCTGGCAGAAGGACCCGCTGCTTTCAGTTGCCGGGCCGGTGGGCGACCCAACGGATGGAGCGAACGCCTGGCACGTGGTCAATGCCGGCGCGGGCAGCCAAGGGTTATCGCAGACTCTGAACGTTCCGGGCGTATACGTGTATTGCCTGAGCGTGTATCTGAGGGCGGAGACTGCCACTTCGGTAACACTCAGCCTCGGAGCGACGAAGAAGATGGTGCCGGCGGGATCCGGATGGAGCCGCGCCACGTTGAGCGCATCGACGGACGCGAGCGCGACGTCCGTGATGTTTGGAATCCAACTGCCCGCAGGCGCCGCGATTGACTTGTTTGGTCCGCAAGTGGAACCGCAAGCGGCCCCATCGGCATACCAATGCAGTACGACCGGCGGCGTCTACGAGAATGCTCGTTTCCGAGACGATACATTCACATGCACAACGACGGACGTGAACCGGCATTCGGTGACATTGAGTATCTTATATGCCAACCATCTCTGACCTAAAGGAGCAATCCGTCACTGAGACGCCGATCCTGCTGTTCGATTGTGTCCTAGCGAACGGGCAGTCGGAGCACTGGAGCACGCACCAAGTCTCCGTTTCCAATGTCACGTATTCTCCGCGGGTGCTGCAACACAGTGCATTCGACATTCAAACGGCTTCGGACCAAGGGATCGACGGAAGTCCGAAGATCGCTCTAGTTCTGGGAAATGCAGATTCTCATTTTTCGGAGATCGAGCGGTCCGCAGGATGGAAAGGCGCTCAGTTAACGGCAAGCTTCGTATTCTATGATCTGGTCAACGATGCAGTGTTGACCGATGCGAGCGTGATTTTCCGGGGCATCTGCAATCCGCTGGAACAGATCCGAGAGGCAACGGTTCGGTTGAGTGCCATCAATCGAATGAGCTTGCAGAGGCTGTTGCTGCCCGAGGTGCGCATCCAACGGCGGTGCCCGTGGACATTCCCGTCGACACCGGAGCAGCAGGCCGAGGCGTTGGATGGCGGCGCCGCTGGATTGTACTCCCTGTATTATCGCTGTGGCTATTCGGCGGGTCAGGCTGGGGGCGCGGGCACGCTGAACGGATCGACGGCGTTCACCTCTTGCGGATACACGAGGCAAGACTGCCTGGAACGGGGAATGTCGCTGCGATTCGGCGGTCTGGAGTTTGTACCGCCTGTGATCGCGGTGCGCGGCTACGGGAAGGATTGGACAACATCAGCGCTTTCGGTGAACCAAGCGAGGTACAACGATTTTGTGCCGATGGTGTACGGGACGGCGTGGTACGAACCTCTGGTATCCTTCGCGCGGAACGACGGGAACCTTACCAGGATGGAGGTGCTGCTCGGTATCGGACAGATCCAGGGCGTTCTGACAGTGCTTGTAAACGACGTCGAAATACCGCTGGGGATTTCAGGGAAGAACATGGCCGGAACGGGCTGGTACAACGTGATGTCTCTGGGAGGGCGAGACGGCGCGTATGACCCGAACTTTACCGACAGCAGCGGAAACCCGATGGGCGACCCCTACGGGAGCATGGCGTACCTGTCGGTGGTGGTTCCAAACCAATTGAACGACGGCAACTCGCTTCCTTCGGTAAAGGTCCTGGTGCAAGGTCTGCAAGTCCCGATTTATGGGGCGGATGGGAGCAGTCTCGGGTATCAGTTTTCCAACAATCCTGCTTGGATCTTACTTGACGCCTTGAGGAGAAGCGGTTGGCAATTGCCGGATATCGATCTTGCGAGTTTTGCGAATACCGCGGCGTACTGCGACGAACCGATCAATTCAACCGATTTGAACGGCAACCCCATCACGATCGCGAGGTTTCATTGCAACCTAGTGATCCAAAAACGGAGGAGCGCCGGTGATGTGGTTCGCGGGATCCGAAATGCGGCTCGGCTGTTCGTCACTTATGGTCCGGGCGGCGTCCTGCAATTGCGGGCGGAAAACTCAATCGCACTGCAGCAGCCGGCGCAAAGCGCGTTTTCGAATGCTACGGCGGAATTGAATGGCGGTTGGCCGGCATACGAATTCGGAGACGGGACGAACGGCATCTCCGGGATCCTCAGGAAGCCGAGCGGGGAGCCGAGCGTCACGATTTCAGCGCGGAACATAGCTGACACGGCGAATTGTCTGACGATCGATTTTCAGGATGAACTCAACGGATACCAGCAAGACAGTTACACGGTGGTAAACCCGGACGACGTCGCGCTTGCAGGCCAGCAGGTCACGTCGACGCTGCTGGCGCTCGGCATGCCGAATTACGACCAGGCCGCGCGGATTCTTCAATTCACTCTCGACCGGTCGCTCAAAGGGAACACATACATTGAGTTCGAGACCAGCGTCAAGGGGTTCGGAATCAAGCCAGGCGATATCATCACTATTACCTATCTCAAGCAAGGCTTCAATCGGCAGCCATTTCGGGTTTTGAAGATTTCCCCAGCGACCAACTACAGAAGTTGCACGATCACAGCGCAGATCCACGATGACGAATGGTACGCGGATTCAAATGGACAGCCTACGTCGGCGCCGGGTGGAATGCAGGCGAGCGGCGGCGGTATCGGAGTGCCGAGACCGCTGGTCGGCAGCGTGATCGACTCGAATGGGAATCAGCAATTCGGGCTAACCGAATCCGATACCGTTTCCAGCGACGGCACGGTGCAGACGAGTCTGTCGGTGAGTTTCACTCCACCAAATGTGGGAGCGAGCGGCGCTGATGCGACACCTCCCGGTCCGCCGCTGATCAATCCGGCGAGCACGATCGGATCGGGCGGGTCATTGAAGGCCGGGCAGTCGCTGTACTACGCGGTATCCGCGGTGGATCGGGGCGGCGTCGAAGGCAGGCTTTCCTTTATCGTTTCGGCGGCGATCCTGATGGACGACAGCAGTGTGACTTTGTCGGGGTTGAGCTTCCCTTCAGCGGCGGCATGGTTCAACGTATACCGCGGAACGACGCCGGCTAACCTGCTACAGATCGCCGCTCACCAGGCAATCGGTATGACCTTTATCGACGCCGGTCTGAGCGATTTGCTGGTAGCACCCCCGGACACCAACTTCGATCACGCCAACTTCTACTGGCGGATGGAGCAGCAGCCTGAAATCGCGGTCACGATTCACTCTTCGAATACGGTCGGGAATGGAACGCTCCAAATGGAGGCGAATGCGCATCGCGGATCGGCCGTGCGGATCACGACGGGCGCGGGAGCGGGCCAAGAGCGGGGTGTGTTGAGCAACGACCAAACAAGTTTGACGGTTTCGCCACCATGGACTACTGAGCCGGACTCGACGAGTGCCTTCGTTGTGACCGAAGGAGCGTGGCATTTGGGAGGGGTCAGCAAGACCAGCCCGGTTCAAATTGCCGTGCCGAATTTTGCAGGCGAATCGGTGGAGATCACCGGCCGATCGGCGAATGTAAACGGCGTAGAGTGCTCTGCGGATCTCTCAATCGTCACCCGGTGGCAAATCGGAGGATCGGCCACTTCCGACGAGAGCGTCCCTGCCGCGCCGTTCTTCGGATTGAGTCTTGGGCAGACGGCGGGAACTGTTGAATTGAGCGGCGTCTCGTTTAGCGACCTGAGCAACACCCGCACGGTCTCGTCGGCAACTCTGACGTTGTACTACTGGAACGAGCTCCAGGGAACTCCTTCGACCAAGCTGACAAGCGCGATTGAGACAAGCGATAACGTTGTAGGCCTGAGCGCTCCCGGATCTGTGGCTGCGGGCACGGTCCTGCAAGTAGAAGCTGAACTTATGGCGGTTACGGCGGTGTCGTCGGGCGGAAGCTCATGTACGGTGCAGCGCGGGATCCAAGGGAGTCCGGCGGCGAGTCATGCGGCGGGAACACTGGTTTATCAGCTCAACTCATTGACGGTGGTTGCACCGTTTCCCGACGGCTTTTTCGGCAGTCCCTACAGCGGAAGTTGGGTTTTTCCGATACCGGTTCCTGACGTCCGAATAGCCAGCGGCGAACTCTACGTTACAAACCAGCGGGGGAACAGCCCGGCTTCATACACGACCTTGACGCATTCGGCGGATTCCGGTCTGCGCACTCTGGCGGGCGGGCAGTACTCGATCCAGGTGGCCGGCTTCCTGGCCATAGATCAATCCGCGGTTCCAGCTATAGTGGTCGATTCCGCGCGATCGGTGCGGGATGTTTTTGCCGTATTGGGAACGGCAGCCGATCAGGCAGTTCAACTTACGGTGAACCGAAACGGGGCGCAATACTGCGACTTGACCTTTGCTGCGGGGGCGACCGTATCCAACACGGTGAGTGGCGCGACGCTGTCTCCGCTGACCGGTGGGGACCAGATAGGACTCTCCATCCTCTCGGTTGGCCAAACGCTCCCCGGTGCCGATCTAACTGTGATTATCAGACTCTAATGAGCGAGCAACTTTCAAAGCTCAGACCCGATCGAGATCTGCAATGTTACTTCTTTCAGCCTACGGCCATAGCCGCACTTAGCCAAACGAGCGCCACCGGCTTTACGTTGTCGGGGAGTTGGCGGCAACAGTTCGACTGGGCGGTGGTTGAGTGGAACCGCGATAATGTTTTTGAGCACCCGGCGTTGCGCAACCTGCCAGATGGAGATCTGAGCCACGTTGTGCTGAGCTATCAGGAGACCCGAACCAACTGTATCCTGCTCGACTCCACTTCGTATCCGACGGTAGATTGGCCCTATTTGAGAGTATGGGCTGACAACAACGGTGTGGAAACGATCTACAGCGTCAGCCTGGCGATGCATGCGAAAGCAATAGGAGAATACACGCCGGCGACCGCGCAGATCCAGTTGCAGGGCGCTTTGACGACGGGCGATCTCATCGAACTGGCATGGTTGGATCAACATTTCAACTACAAGATATCGGCCACCGATACGCTTGATTCCGCAGCCGGCAACCTGGCTTCGATCATCACGCAGAATCAGTCCACGGGTTTGGTCTCGGCTGTGGCAACCGGCGCCGTAATCACGTTGACTTATCTAGGGCAACCGGGCGCGAACGGCAATCGGGTGGGAGTCTACGGCACGGTATCCGGCCAGGCTGCGGAATCGTGGAGTCCGATGTGGACGACTTTCAGCGGCGGAACGTCGCCGGAGAGTTGGCAGATCAACCTTGATTTCGGTTCACTGAAAGATATTGACGGAGTGACCGTTCCGACGACGAATGTCCGGAAACTCCGCTGGACGTACGCCGCCGACCTCCAGCCGGGCAATTTTGAACGGACGGAATTCTCGGTTGTGATCAGCCAGTGGGCGGTCAGTGGTCAAAACCTGATTTATTCGGTCGCGGGTCCTGGCAGCCGCCGGATTGAGGATGCGTCACAGGCAATCTCGTATTCCGGCGAATGGACGAGTTCACTGGGAAATTACTCAGGAGGGTCGATCCACTCGACCTCGGCCCCCGGAGCATCGATTTCGTGTACGTATACGTGCCTGACATCC
>Ga0335083_10006526_pt1 | contig 14531 bp, 9 predicted proteins | sample Lox_Sample_42_FD_206716 | JGI IMG/M metagenome (GOLD analysis project Ga0335083, IMG submission 206716) | Soil microbial communities from Loxahatchee National Wildlife Refuge, Florida, United States - Lox_Sample_4.2 | ecosystem: Environmental > Terrestrial > Soil > Wetlands | place: USA: Florida...
GTCCTGAATTGAACCCCATGGAGAACGTCTGGGACTATCTTCGGCAGAACAAGCTCTGCGCCAAGGTCTGGGACAAATACGACGATATCGTGGATGCCTGCAAAACCGCATGGAATTGGTTCATCGCCGATCCAGACCGCATCAACTCAATCGGTAGCCGCGATTGGGCGTGTGTCAGTCTTTAAGCCGATCGGTATAAGTGGTAAATGCGTAACCGAGGCTTACGTAACGAATGAGGGGGACGGGAAACCGCCGCCCAAAGCGCGTTTGCCCGCGTTGGCCTTGTTTTGCGTTTGGCTGGCGGCCGTCAATGCGGTGGCAATCACGGTGTATCCGCGCCGGCCATTGGCTCTGCCTGGCCGCAGTTCACTCCTCCAGCCGGTAGCCAACGCCTGGTTCGGTCTTGAGCTTGGCCGAGAGTTCCGGTCCGAGCTTCTTGCGCAACTGGCCGATATAGACGCGCAGATATGCCAGATCCTCGGTATGCGCCGGGCCCCAGATGGCGGTGAGGATCTGCCGGTGTGTGAGAACCCGGCCGTGGTTGCGCGCCAGCAGCAGCAGCAGCGCGTGTTCGCGCTTGGTCAGCACCAGCTTTTCGCCATTCAGCGTGGCGCCTTGCGGGTTGATGACCAGGCCGTTGAGGACCAGTTCCGCTTCCGCGGGTTCCTGTTGCCCCTTATGGCGCAGCGCCGTGCGGATGCGCGCCATCAGCTCGCCCAGGCCGAAGGGCTTTTCCACGTAGTCATCCGCCCCGGAATCCAGTGCCGCGATCTTCTCCGCCTCGCGGTCCCGCGCCGAGAGGATGATCACCGGTACGGCCGAGAATTCGCGCAGGCGGCGCAGCACCTCCTGGCCGTCCATGTCCGGCAGGCCGAGATCCAGCAGCACGAGGTCCGGCGCATGCGCGGCCACTAAGCGCAGCGCCGCTTCGCCCCGTTCGGCCCGTAGGGGCTCGAATCCTGCGGCATTGAGCGCAGGGGTAAGGAAGCGGTGGATCTGGGGCTCGTCATCCACCACCAGAATGCGGCCCGAGAAGACTGTCATGCGGCGGGCAACTCCATGGTGATGATGGTGCCCGGCAGCCCATCGGCCGGCAGGTCGAGCCGCGGGCTTTGCGCCGAGATACGCCCGCCCATCGCCTCTGTGAAGGCCTTGGCGATGGCGAGGCCCAGCCCCGTGCCCGGGGCGACGCGGTCCCCCCTGGTGGCGCGGAAGAAACTGTCAAACACTGCGGTCAGCTCGCCGGGCGGTATGCCCACGCCTTCATCGGCCACTGCAAGACGCACCTTGTCGCGCTGCCGTGTCACCGTCACGGCGATGCGGCTGCCGGGCGGGGCGTATTTCACGGCGTTGTCGAGAATGTTCACCAGCACTTGCTCCAGCAGCGCCGGGTCGGCCAAAGCGTGGCTGGCATCCGGTGCGATGTTCACGCCGGTGTACTCCGCGCCGGGCACGCGGCAAATCGCCGACTCCACCAGCTCGGCCAGCCGCAGGCGCTCGCGCCGCACTTTCAGGCCGCCAGCCTCCACCCGGGCCATGTCCATGATGTTCGAGAGGAACTTCGCCATGAGCGCGGTGTTCTGGCTGATGCTGGCGAGGAGATCGGCGCGGATGGCCGGGTCCAGCGCCGTGCCGGATTGCTCCAGCGTCTCCGCGGCGCCGCGTATGGCGGTGAGCGGCGTGCGCAGATCGTGGCTCAGCGAGGAGAGCAGGGCGTTGCGCAGCTTCTGGCTGTCCTCCTGGGCCTGGGCGCGGGCGGTTTGCATCGCCATCTGGGCGCGCTCGATGGCCATGGAGGTCTGCCCCGCCAGCGTGTCCAGGGTTTGCGCCAGCGGCGGTGGCACGGCTTGCGGCCGGGCCCCCAGCGCGCCGGCAACCTTGCCATTGGCGTGCAGGGGCACAAACCGCCAGGACACGGAGGGCAGGGTGGAGGTGCCGATGCCGGTTTCTATGTCGTGATTGGCGCACCATTCCGCCGCGGCTTCCGCCGCCTCGTCCAGCACGGCCTCTGCCGGCACGCGCGCCTCAGGCTCCAGCCCGCTCGTACCCTGCATCAGCACAATGCCCGCTCCGGTAATCGCCGCAGCTTCCTCCGCCGCGCCGCGCAGAACATCGGACAGTGTGGCGGCGCGGGAGAAGCGCTGGCTGAACGCAGAAATTCGCCGCAGCGCGTCCACACGCGCAGCGGCGGTGGCGGCTTCCAGGCGCACCCGCCCGGCCAGCGTGCCGGTAAGCAGCCCCACCAGCAGGAACACCAGCAGCGCCACCACATCCCGCGGGTCGGAGACGGAGAAGGTGTAGATCGGCGGCAGGAAGAAGAAATTCCACAGGAGGAAACCGATGACGGCGGTGAACATCCCCGCATTGCGCCCGGAGCGGCTGGCCATGGCGGCGATCAGCCCGGTGAAGATCAGCCCCATCGCCTCTTGCGGGATGTAGTCATGGGCCATGAGGCCGATGAGCGTGACCGCGCCCAGCAGCGCGCCGGCGAGGAGATAGGGCTCCCATGCACCTTTGCGCACCGGAGCCGGGGGGCGCGGCGGCGGTGCGGCGGGCAGGGGCACCAGATGCAGGGTGAAGGCTGTCGCCTGACGTGTCAGTGTCTCGGTCAGCCGCTGCCTTGGCAGCCAGCGCGCCGTGGTGCGGCCCATGACGATATGCGTGATGTTGTTGGCGGCGGCGTAATCCAGCACTGCCTGAGCGAGATCCCGCGTGTTCACGGTGACGACCGTGCCGCCGAGCTGCACGGCCAGATCCAGCGCCGCCTGCACCTGGGTGTTGTCATCCCCCCGCTCGGCATGGAACGCCACCAGGGGCGCGCGCAGCGCATCGGCCAGCCGGGCGGCGTGGCGCACCACGTTTTGAGCCGACACATCCGGCCCCACCAGTGCCAGCACCCGCTCGGCCACCGGCCAGGGGCCGGGAATGGCGGAGAGGCGCATATAACTGGCCACGTCCTTGTCGATGCGCTGGGCGGCGCGGCGCAGCGCGATTTCGCGCAGCGCGCCGAGATTGCCCTCGCGGAAGAAGCCTTCCAGCGCGCGGCGGGCGACATCTGGCCGGTAGATATGCCCTTCCTGCAGCCGGGTCCGCAGCTCGCCCGGCGGGAGGTCGATCAGCTCGATCTCATCCGCCATGTCCAGCACGGTGTCCGGAATCGTTTCCGCCACGCGCACGCCGGTGATTCGCGCGACTTGGTCGTTCAGGCTTTCCAGGTGCTGGACATTGACTGTGGTCCAGACATTGATGCCGGCTTCCAGCAGTTCCTGCACATCCTGCCAGCGCTTGGTGTGGCGCAGGCCCGGGGCGTTGGTGTGCGCCAGCTCGTCCACCAGCAGCAGTTGCGGGCGGCGGGCCAGCGCGGCGTCGAGGTCGAATTCCTCCAGCGTCTGGCCCCGATACGGTACGGCGAGCCGGGGGAGTACCTCCAGCTCGCCGAGTTTTTCCGCCGTGCCGGCGCGGCCATGGGTCTCGATAATCCCCGCCACCACGTCCAGACCCTTGTGGTTCTGGGCTTGGGCGGCGGCCAGCATCTCCCAGGTCTTGCCCACGCCCGGGGCGGCGCCAAGAAAAATCTTCAGATGTCCGCGCCCGGTTTGGCGCAGGCTGGCCAATAGCGCGTCGGGGTCCGGACGGGCTTCTTCCGGGCGGGGTTTTTCCATGACCTGTTATGTTGCCGGGAGCTGGTCCAGTGCAAGGTTCAACTGCAGCACATTGACATGATCCGTGCCGACAATGCCGAACGCTGCGTGGTGGGTCATCTGGTTCACCAGATTGACGACCGTGGGTGTGGACAGATGCCGCGCGGCGGCGATGGCGGGCGCCTGACGCAGCGCGTTGGCCAGCGAGATGTCCGGGTCCAACCCAGAGCCGGAGGCGGTGACGGCATCGGCCGGCACCGGCCCGGGCCCGTAGGCCTTGATGTAGGCGGCGACGCGCTGCTGCACGGAGGTGAGCAGGGCGGCGCTGGTCGGCGCCAGGTTGGAGGCGCCGGAGGTGCTGGCGTCATAGGCCGTGCTCAGCGCCGAGGGGCGCGGGGCAAAGTATTTTGCAGCCGTGAAGTTCTGCCCGATGATGGCGGAGCCGACGACCTGGCCGTTTTGTGTGAGCAGCGAGCCGTTGGCCTGGAAGGGCAGGGCCAGCTGCACCGCGCCGGTGAAGGCCTCGGGCAGCAAAAACCCGGTGAAGACGGTGAAAAGCACGACCAGCGAGAAAGCCGGGCGGAGTTCGCGGAGTATCAGCATTGTCCTGATCCGTTACGAAAAGATGTTGAAGACGCCGAGCGCCATGTCGATGAGCTTGATGCCGGCGAAGGGCGCGATGATACCGCCGAGCCCGTAGACGAGCAGGTTGCGCTTGAGCAGCGCCGCCGCGCCGATGGGCCGGAACTTCACGCCACGCAGAGCCAGCGGCACCAACGCCACGATGATCAGCGCGTTGAAGATCACGGCGGAGAGGATGGCACTCTCCGGCGTGCGCAGCTGCATCACGTTAAGGGCGCCGAGCTGCGGATATGTGGCGACGAAAATCGCCGGCAGGATCGCGAAGTATTTCGAGATGTCGTTGGCGATGGAAAACGTGGTGAGCGCGCCGCGGGTGATAAGCAGCTGCTTGCCGATCTCCACGATCTCGATGAGCTTCGTCGGGTCGCTGTCAAGGTCCACCATGTTGCCGGCCTCGCGCGCCGCCTGCGTGCCGGTCTGCATGGCGACACCCACATCCGCCTGGGCCAAAGCCGGGGCGTCGTTGGTGCCGTCGCCGCACATCGCCACCAGCCGTCCTTCGGCCTGAACCTTTCTGATGTAATCAAGCTTGTTCTGCGGCGTGGCTTCCGCGATGTAGTCGTCCACACCAGCTTCGGCGGCAATCGCCGCGGCGGTGACGCGGTTATCGCCGGTGACCATGACGGTGCGGATGCCCATGGCGCGCAGTGCGGAGAACCGCTCCTTGATGCCAGGCTTGACGATGTCCTTCAGCTCAATCAGCCCCAGCAGCCGGCCATTGGCAGCCACGGCCAGCGGGGTGGACCCGGCGCGGCCGATGCGGGCCACAGCCTCCGAGAACACCGCGTCAGCTTCCGTACCGAGCGCCTTCAGCACGGAGTCCACCGCGCCCTTGCGGTAGCTATTGTGCTGGACGCGATACTTCGTTCCTGTGGAATCGACGGTCGATGGCGGCAGTACTCCAAGCCCAGAGGAATCACCTGTCTCGGTCAGAGCGCTATTCCCGCCGAAATCCACGCCGGACATGCGGGTGTTGGCGCTGAACGGGATGATGGTGGCGCCTTCAGGCTTTAGCGGCACGATGCTGTAGCGGTCGCGCGCCAGGGCCAGGATCGAGCGGCCTTCCGGCGTGTCATCGCCCAGGCTGGCCAGGGCGCAGGCTTCGGCCAGGTCGCGCTCGGCCACGCCGGAGGCCGGGTAGAAGCCCGAGGCCATGCGGTTGCCGAAGGTGATGGTGCCGGTCTTGTCCAGCAGCAGCGCATCTACGTCGCCAGCGGCCTCCACGGCGCGGCCAGAGGTGGCGACGACGTTGAAGCGCACCAGACGGTCCATGCCCGCGATGCCGATGGCCGAGAGCAGTCCGCCGATGGTGGTGGGGATGAGGCAGACCAGCAGCGCCGCGAGCACGGGGATGGCGAATTTCGTGCCCGAATAGCTGCCGAAGCCCACCAGCGTAACCACGGCGATGAGGAAGATCAGCGTCAGCCCCGCGAGAAGGATGTTCAGTGCGATCTCGTTGGGCGTCTTGCGACGTTCAGCGCCTTCGACCAGCGCGATCATGCGGTCGAGGAAGGTGGACCCGGCATCAGCGGTGATGCGCACCACCAGCCAGTCGGAGACCACATGCGTGCCGCCGGTCACGGCCGAGCGGTCGCCGCCGGCCTCGCGCACCACGGGGGCGGATTCGCCCGTCACCGCACTCTCGTTCACGCTGGCCACGCCTTCAATGACCTCGCCGTCGGAGGGCATGATATCCCCCGCCTCGACCAGCACGATGTCGCCCTGGCGCAGATCCGGTGCCGGGGTGGGCTTGAAGAGGGCGCGGTCGCTCGGGTTGAGCAGCAGCTTGGCCATGGTGTCGGAACGCGCGCGCTTTAGGCTCTCGGCGCGGGCGCGGCCCCGGCCCTCCGCCACCGCTTCCGCGAAGGTGGCGAACAGCACCGTCAGCCACAGCCAGATGGCGATGACCAGCGGGAAGCCGTAGGGCTGGTGCTTGAGCGCATCCTCCACGGCGACGATGCTCGTCAGCGCCGAAATGACCTCGGTGAAGAAGATCACCGGATTGCGCATCAGCGTTACGGGGTTGAGCTTGGCGATGGAATCCAGCGCCGCGCGGCGGATGATCGCGCCGTCGAACAGCGAGATGGTTTCAGCTTTTGACATGTTAGAAAGTCTTTCCAGCATGGAGGAGGTAATGCTCAGCGAGCGGCCCCAGCGTGTCGGCCGGCATGAACTGCAGGCCGCCGAGGATGATGATGACGCCAATGAGCAGGCCGACGAAGAGCGGGCCGGTGGTGGGGAAGGTGCCTGCGCTCTCAGGCAGCTTGGGCTTCGCCGCAAGCGAGCCGGCGATGGCGAGCACCGGGATCATGAAGGCAAAACGCCCGAACAGCATGGCCGCACCGAGGCCGAAATCGAGCAGCGGCGTGTCGGCGGAGAGGCCGGCGAAGGCGCTGCCATTGTTCTCGGTGGCTGAGGTCCAGCCATAGAGCATCTCTGAGAGCCCGTGCGGTCCGGCATTGGCGAGCGAACCAAGGCCCGATGCCGTCATCAGCGAGAAGCCGGCGCCGCAGAGGATGAAGGCGGCGAGGATCAGCACCGCCAGCATCGCCAGCTTGATCTCCTTCGCCTGCACCTTCTTACCGAGATATTCCGGCGTCCGCCCGACCATTAGCCCGGCAATGAACACTGAGAACAGCGCGAACACGACAACCGTGTAGAAGCCCGAGCCAACGCCGCCGGGAGTCACCTCACCCAGTTGCATGAGGAAGATGGGGATGGCGCCGGCGAGCGGCATGTAGCTGTCGTTGAAGCTGTTCACAGCGCCGCAAGACGTGCCTGTGGTGGAGACATTGAAGGTGGTGGAGCCAGGGATGCCAAAGCGCACCTCCTTGCCTTCCCAGTTGCCGCCACTGTGCGCCACACCGGCGGCAATGTGCAGCGGGTTGCCCGCCGCCTCCGCCGCATAGGCGCCCACACAGCCCACGATGAGAATGACCGCCATAGCGGCCATCAGGGCGCGCCCCTGGCGGGGATTTTTGACCATGTGGCCAAAGGCGATGGGCAGCGCGAAGCCAATCACGAGCGTGAGCCAGATTTCCAGTATGTTGGTCCAGGCGTTGGGATTCTCAAACGGATGGCCGGAATTGGCGTTGAAGAAGCCGCCGCCATTGGTACCGAACTCCTTGATCGCCTCCTGCAATGCGACCGGCCCCATGGCGATGGTCTGCGACCCGCCCTGCAACGTGTGTGCCGTGGCAAAGGCCGCGCTGGGGAAGGTCTGCGGCACGCCCGCGATGACCAGCAGCACGGCGGCAATGAGGGCAATGGGGATGAGCAGATACAGCGTGATGCGGGTCAGATCGACATAGAAATTGCCGAGGCTCTTCAGCCCGCTGCCGGTGAAGGCGCGCATGACCGCGGCGGCGGCGGCGATGCCGGCGGCGGCGGAGATGAAATTATGCACGGCCAGACCCATCATTTGCGCGCCGTTGGAAACCTGCGATTCCGGCGCATAGGCCTGCCAGTTGGTATTGGTGGTGAAGCTCGCCGCCGTGTTGAAGGCCAGGCGAGGGGACATGCCCGCGATATGTTGCGGATTGAACGGCAGGTAATATTGCAGCCGCAGAATGGCGTACAGCAGAAGGAAATGGATGACGCTGAGCAGCAGCAGCGCAATGGCGTAGCCCTGCCAGCCCATTGCGCGGGTTTCATCCACCCCGGCCAGGCGGTAGAAGCCCAGTTCCAGCGGGCGCAGCCAGGCAATCCGGCCTTCGAAAATCGCCGCCATGTAGCGGCCGAGCGGAAACGCCGCTCCGAGCACCAGTGCGAACACCAGCGCGATGTATAGCAATCCCTGTATGGTCATTTGTTCGAGGCTTTCAAAAATCTTCGGGGCGCAGCATCGCCCAGACCAGATAAACCAGCAGTCCGGCGGAGATGACGCCACCCAATGTGAGGTCCAGCATCACACGCGCTCCGCCATGGGCACGTAGAGAAAGAGCAGGGTAAAGATGGCGCAGCCAAATAAAACGGCGATAAGGTCGCTCATCGAGGGTCTCCTTTCAAGCATTTCGAGATGCGCTCAGAGGCGTAAACTTCACATGCGGAAAAGCGGGGGCGCGCATAAAGAGCGTATAAAGTTGCGTATAAAGGGCGTATAAAGTTAGGCGATTTGGTTAAAATATTCCCTGGTTCGTTTTACGCCGCCAGGTTATTGTTTCGAGGCCATAATACCTCTCGTCCGGGAGGCGTCAAGCGCGCTACCTGGCGTTGTAAAGCCGGTTGACGTGGTTAACCCTGCCCGCAAGGCTGATCCGGTCTCGAAGACGTGGATATAGGCGCACTCAAGCAGCGCGCATTGCCGGACCACCGAGAGGCTGGGATGCCCAGGCTCAATTAACGCCGGTGCCCTCGATTGCTTTCTTCTTCCAGTCAGCGATCATCGTCGTCAGGACTGGAATTTCTGACCCTTGGGCCGTGGCTTCGAATTCCGCCGGGGACACCTTTTTATCAAACGCATGGAAAAATCATGCTTCGCTTGGTGTCGCCCGGCTGATGTAGCGCAGATTTTTGCCGCGCTTGGCTTCGTGGTCACATCGGGGGAACGCTGTTGCCCCGGATCTTCATGCATTGCGCATATGCGATATCATAGCGTTGTTGCATGGTCTCCTGTTGCTGGTTGCTCTGGTTGGCCCCCAGCGCGGCGCCGCCCAGAAGCCCGGCGCCGGCGCCGATGGCAGCACCCATGCCGGCATTGCCGGCCGCCGCGCCAAGCAATGCGCCAGCGGCTGTACCGCCAACGGTGGTCACCGCCGTAGTGCCAACAGGGCTGTTGATCCCCGTTTGCGCCGGCTGGCTGCTCTGGTTCTGCGCGAAACCGCGGCACGTGTAATCGTCGCTCTGGAACTGGCTGAGTGTCTTGTGCGGCCCCGGCATGACGGCAATCGTCGGCCCAGTGGGCGGAGCAGGCTGACAGCCGGTGAGCACGAGCAGGGCGACCGCGGCGGCGGTTAACCGATGAGAGTGCAGGGGCATGATGATCTCCTGTTGAAATAGCTTCCAGGGTATTGCAACCGGTGAAAGCAATGCCTTGATCTTGATCATCATATTAACGGAGAATCGGCCAGAGTGAAATGCCCGGCATGTCAGGGCGGGGAGCCGGAAGCCATGTCCGCTAATGGGCGGGTGTTCTTGCTTTCCGGGCCATGCGAGGGTTTGAGCCAGATACACCACAATGGCCGCGTTGTTGTCGATTAATCTTGTCTTAAGGCCGCTTCCTCTAGGCTTCCGGTGTATTGTCCAGACAACAGGAAGCAAGCGGTATGGCCTCCGATTCCCGGAACGAGATTTTTGGTTCCCTGTCCACGAAGCTGATCGGCGTTGCCGGCGCGGCGTTCGCCATCATCTTGGGGGGCGCAATTCTTCTTGCGACCTGGGCGACCCGGGATCGTGTGGAGAGTTCCGTTTATGCCCAGGCCAACACTCAGGCGGAAAGCGTGGCCAACGCCATCTCCACCAAGCTGACGGAACAGGCGTCGGGGGTGAACGCCTTGACCGGCGCAATCACCGCCGCGTTCAACGCGGGCGTTCGGGACCGTGCCATGGTGGTGGCCATGCTGCGGATGAATGAAACCCGCTACCCCGATATTTTTGGCTCATGGATGCAGGAGGCGCCGGGCGGTTTCGACGGCACGCGCGACCCCAAGGCGCCCGGCGATAATGCGGATGGAGACTTCAATCCATACTGGACGAAGGGGAATGACGGCGGCATCCAATACTCTGCAAGCCCCGTGGATTATACGCAGTCCTGGTACACGCTCGCGGCATCGTCCGGCGAGGGCGCCATTACCGAACCCTACGCGGATGAGGGCAACGGCAAGATGATGGTCTCCATCGCTTATCCGGTGATTGTGGGCGGCAAGACGATTGGCGTTACCGGGGTCGATGTGCGTCTCGACAGGCTTTCCCGCATGCTGGCGGCGATGAAGCCCTTTGGGCAAGGCCGTGTCATGCTGGTCTCCAGCAGTGGCGCCTGGATAGCTAATCCGGACCGGGCACTGTTGATGAAGCCTTATGCCGGGGAAGGCGCCGCCGCGCTCAAGGCCGCCATTGCCGATGGCCAACCGTGCATCTTGAACAAGTTCGATCATGGCCGGGTCGAGCGCATCATCTATCCGTTCGCGGTGCCGAATCTCAACGCAACCTGGGCGGTTGTTATCGACGTGCCGGAGGACGTAGTGGACGCGCCCGTGCGCCATGCCGTCTGGGCGATGGTCGCCGGCGGTGCTTTGACCCTGCTGCTGGTGATGGGTGCGCTTTATTTCACGGTGCTGTTGCTGGTCCGCCGGCCGATGGCGGGGCTGCTGAACGCGGTGGAGACGCTGCGCCGCGGCGATTACAACAGCGAAGTCCGAGGGCAGGAGCGGCGTGACGAGACCGGCACTATTGCCATGGCGCTGGAGGGTTTCCGCCACACCCTGGCGGAAGGGCAGCTTCATGAGGCGGCGGCAGAGGCGGAACGCCGCCATGCCGAGCAGGCCCGGGCCGAGGCGGAAGCCGCGCGCATGGCGGTAGCGGCGGAGCAGGGCAAGGTTGTCGAAGCGTTGGGCAGCGGGCTTTCCCGTTTGTCTTCGGGCGACCTGGCGTTCCGTCTGAACGAGACATTCGCGCCGGAATACGAGGTGCTGCGCGCGGATTTCAACGTGGCCATGACCAAGCTGCAGGAGGCGATGAAGGCGATTGCCGTCAATACGCAAGGCGTGCGCGCGGGCTCGGCGGAGATGACACAGGCTTCCGACGATCTTGCCCGCCGGACCGAGCAGCAGGCCGCCAGCCTGGAGGAAACCGCCGCGGCGCTGAGCGAGATCACCGCAACAGTGAAGACGACGTCGGACGGCGCGAGCGAGGCGCGCCAGCTGGCCCAGGATGCCAAGGGCGACGCCGAGACATCCGGCAAGGTGGTGGGCGATACCGTGAAGGCAATGGCCGGGATCGAGAGCGTCTCCAAGGAGATCGGCAAAATTCTTGGTGTCATTGACGAGATCGCATTCCAAACCAATCTTCTGGCGTTGAATGCCGGTGTGGAGGCAGCGCGCGCGGGCGATGCCGGGCGCGGCTTTGCCGTGGTGGCAACCGAGGTGCGCGCGCTTGCGCAACGCTCGGCCGATGCGGCGAAGGAGATCAAAGCCCTCATCACCGCCTCCGGGACGGAGGTGGAGAACGGCGTGAAGCTGGTGGGCGAGACCGGAAAGGCGCTGGAGCGCATTGTCGGCCAGGTGGCGCGCTTGAATGAGCTTATTTCCGAGATCGCCGCCTCCGCGCAGGAGCAGGCGGTCCGGCTGAATGAGGTGAACGAGGCCGTGAGCCAGATGGACGTCGTGACGCAGCAGAACGCCGCCATGGTGGAGCAGGCGAATGCCTCCTGCCACTCTTTGACCGAGGAGGCCGAGGAGCTTGTCAGCCTGGTCGGGCAATTCCAGATTGGCTATGTGGAGCCCGCCCGTCGGGCGCCGCAGCCCGCCCCGGCCAGGAGCCGCTCCCCCACGCGTGCCCCGAAGCTGCCCGTTGCGCCGAGGGCCCCTCGCGCGCTGGCGCCCGTAGGCACTGAAGATTGGGATGAATTCTGATCCCTGGTTGATATAGGTTATGAAAAAATCCCGCCGGCGAGAAACCGGCGGGATTTTATGTGCCAGGTTAGTGCAAGCTGCGCCGGGTGTCCTCGCTGGATGGTGAAGCGTGTGGCAATCACGCCCGGAGCAGCGCGGCGATGATGTCCTGCTGGCGGGCGAGGACCTGTTGGTCTGGTTCAGGCATGCGTGTCACTTGACGCCTCCAGTGCCCGGGATCACCCGCTACCAGTAAATTGGGGCAAAGCCGCCAGCAAGGCTGTCGTGGCATCCCGTTTTCCGGCATTGGAGGCAATGCCCTCTTCCTGGAAAGAATTTGAGTTGCTTTTTGGTAAAATCATGTGATTTTATGAGCCATGGTGAACTTTGCTCATGCCTTCCGTGGCGAAACCTACCGCTTCGATGACCTGAAAATGCTGCTCGCCTGCGCCTCGGCGCGGCGCTCTGGCGATGAGCTGGCCGGGCTGGCGGCGGAAAGCGACGCCCAGCGCGTGGCCGCCAGGGCTGTGCTGGCCGATCTGCCGTTGAAGATTTTTCTGGAAGAGCCGCTGATTCCGTATGAGACGGATGAGGTGACGCGGCTGATCTTCGACCGGCACGATGCCGAGGCGTTCAAGCCGGTCTCGCATCTCACCGTGGGGGGCTTCCGCGACTGGCTGCTCTCCTACGAGGCGGACACGGCGGCGCTGACCGCGCTCGCCCCGGGGCTGACGCCGGAGATGGTGGCGGCGGTGAGCAAGCTGATGCGCAACCAGGACCTTATCTCGGTCGCGCGCAAATGCGTGGTGGTGAAGAAATTCCGCAACACGATCGGGCTGCCTGGGCGGCTGTCCTGCCGCCTGCAGCCCAATCACCCGACGGACGATTTGCGCGGCATCGCCGCCGCCACGCTGGACGGGCTGCTCTATGGCACGGGCGATGCCGTGATCGGCATCAACCCCGCCACCGACAGCGTGCAGAACTGCATTTCGCTCCTCGACATGCTGGATGGTCTGCGCACGCGTTACGATATTCCCACCCAAACCTGCGTGCTGACGCATGTGACCAACGCCATCGAGGTAATGAATGCGGGGGGCGCGATGGACCTCGTGTTCCAGTCAATAGCCGGGAGCGAGGCGGCGAATGCCGGGTTCGGCATCAATCTTTCCATTCTGCGCGAGGCGCGGGAGGCGGCGCTGTCGCTCAATCGCGGCACGATCGGCAATGACGTGATGTATTTCGAGACCGGGCAGGGCGCTGCCCTCTCGGCGGATGCGCATTTCGGGCTGGACCAGCAGACGATCGAGGCACGGGCCTATGCCGTGGCGCGGGAATTCTCGCCGCTGCTGGTGAACACGGTGGTCGGCTTCATCGGCCCGGAATATCTGTACGATGGCAAGCAGATCATCCGCGCCGGGCTGGAGGACCATTTCTGCGCCAAGCTGATGGGCGTGCCGATGGGCTGCGACGTTTGCTACACCAACCATGCGGAAGCCGACCAGGACGATATGGACACGCTGATGACGTTGCTGACCGCCGCGGGCGTGTCCTTCGTCATTGCCGTGCCGGGGGCGGACGACGTGATGCTGAACTACCAGAGCCTTGCCTATCACGATATTCTGTACCTGCGCTCCACTTTCGGCGCCCTCCCGGCGCCGGAATTCGAGGCCTGGCTGGAGAAGATGGATATGCTGGACCATGCCGGGCGCATGCGCCTCGCCACGCCGCAGAACCCGACGCTGCGGCGCCTTATCTCGGAGCACCGCGATGCCGCCTGAAGACCCGTGGGAACAGCTGCGCCTGGCCACGCGCGCGCGCATTGGGCTGGGCCGTGCCGGCGATGCGATGAAGATCGCCGACGTGCTTGAGTTCCAGTTCGCCCACGCCACGGCGCGGGACGCCGTGCACGCCAAGCTGGATCTGGCCCGGCTGAAGGCGGCGCTGCCCGGGTCGATCTGCGTGCATAGCGAGGCGGAAAGCCGTGAGCAGTATCTGCGCCGCCCTGACCTTGGCCGGCGCCTGCACCCTGACTGCCTGCCGCTTCTGCCGCGCGGCGAATACGACGCCGTGCTGGTGATCGCTGACGGCCTCTCGGCCACCGCCGTGATGCACAACGCGGTGCCGATGTTCGAGGCCGCGGTGGAACGCCTGGGCGGTTTCCGGATCGCGCCGCCCGTTATCGCCACCCAGGCCCGCGTGGCGCTGGGCGATGATATCGGCGAGGCGCTGGGGGCGAAGCTCTGCGCCGTCCTGATCGGCGAGCGCCCGGGGCTGACGGTTTCCGACAGCCTGGGGATCTACCTTACCTACACCCCCAAGCGCGGGACGATGGATTCGGGGCGCAATTGCATCTCCAACATCCACACCCATGGCGGGCTCTCTTACGGCACGGCGGGGGACATGCTGGCCTGGCTGATGCGCGAGGCGCTGCGCCGCGGACTTACCGGCGTGGGGCTGAAAGAGGCGAGCGGGTTGATCGGCGGCGGGGAAGGGCAGGCGGCCCTGGCCGGATAAGCTCCGGCAGGAGCTCTAAGCAAGGGGCATGGCAGCGTCATGCCCCTTTTTGCATGCCGCGCCGCAACAGTCGCAACAGGTGTGGCGCTCCATTTTGGCGCGCTGTCATGTTTCGTGACGCAGCACTTGGCCGCGCTCTGGCATAAATCCGAGGCTCGGCCTGATTTTTTAATGTGGCATGGGCCTT
>Ga0335083_10006527_pt1 | contig 14529 bp, 12 predicted proteins | sample Lox_Sample_42_FD_206716 | JGI IMG/M metagenome (GOLD analysis project Ga0335083, IMG submission 206716) | Soil microbial communities from Loxahatchee National Wildlife Refuge, Florida, United States - Lox_Sample_4.2 | ecosystem: Environmental > Terrestrial > Soil > Wetlands | place: USA...
TGGACGTACTTCAGTCCCGCGATGCGCATCGAGCCGGGCCAGCGCACCGGCGTGTTCCGGCTCGGCGGCGACCAGATCGTCAAGGATGCCAGGGGCGAGAGCCGCATTTCGATCGAGGATTACGCCGTGGCCATGCTCGACGAGGTCGAGCATCCCACCCATGCCCGCCAGCGTTTCACGATCGGCTATTGAACGCGGAAGCCCGCAGCACCGGCAAACAGACACGGCTCGCGGCATTGCGCGCCGCGCTCGGCCAGGGCGCGCTGCGCTCCGCGCAACGCATGGTGAACTCGCTGCACCCGGCCGAAGTGGCGCAGCTGCTGGAATCGCTGCCGCCCGCGCAGCGCGAAGTGGTCTGGGAATTCGTCGAACCGGATTCCGAGGGTGAAGTGCTCATCGAGCTCAGCGATTCGGTGCGCGCGGATCTGATCCGCGACATGGACGCCGATGAACTGGTGGCCGCCATCGAAGGCATGGAAGTCGACGATCTCGCGGACCTGGTGGCAGACCTGCCCGAGACCGTGACGCGCCAGCTCCTCAAGTCGATGGACCACACCGACCGCGAGCGCCTGAACCTGGTGCTGGCGTGGCCCGAGGACAGCGCCGGCGGCCTCATGAACACCGACACGGTGAGCGTGCGCGCCGACGCCAATGTCGAAGTGGTGCTGCGCTACCTGCGCATGCGCGGCGAACTGCCCAACCGCACCGACAGCCTGTTCATCGTCGATCGCAGGAACCGCTACCTCGGCGCCGTACCGCTGGCGCGGCTGCTCACCGCGGAACCCGAGCACCCGGTGGGCGAGAGCATGGACATCGAAGCGGTGCGCATCGCGCCCGACCTGCCGAACCACGAGGTCGCCCGGCTGTTCCAGGCGCACGACCTGGTCTCGGCCGCCGTGGTGGGTGGTGAGGGCCAGCTGCTGGGCCGCATCACGGTCGACGACGTGGTGGACGTGATCAGCGAGGAAGCCGCGCATTCGGTGATGAGCATGGCGGGCCTCAAGGACGAAGAGGACATCTTCGCCGGCGTGCTGGTCTCGACGCGGCGCCGGCTGCTGTGGCTCGGCATCAACCTCATCACCGCATTCATGGCCGCGGCCGTGGTGAGCCGGTTCCAGGGCACCATCGCGAAAGTCGCGGCGCTCGCCACGCTCATGCCCATCGTGGCCAGCATGGGCGGCATCGCCGGCACCCAGACCGTCACCCTCATCATCCGCGGCCTCGCGCTGGGCCAGATCCAGTGGAGCAACGCGCGCTGGCTGCTGTTCAAGGAAATCGCGGTGGGCGGCGCCAATGGCCTGATCTGGGCGGCCGTGGTGGGCCTGATCACCGTGAGCTGGTTCGGCACCTGGAGGATCGCCGCCATCATCGCCGCCGCCATGCTCACCAACCTGATCGCCGCCGCCATCGTCGGCGTCGTCGTGCCGCTCACCCTGCGCCGCATGCGCGTCGACCCCGCCCTGTCCGCGGGCGTGATCCTCACCACGTTCACCGATTGCATCGGGTTCGCGACGCTGCTCGGACTGGGCGCGCTGTTCCTGACCTGAGCCAGGCTCAGGGAAAACTGATCTGCAGGGCAGCTTCCCGGCCACCCGGCCCCAGCGCCGGCAACATGATGGTCTCATTGAGCGGCTGCCCGCCCAGGAAGCCAAGCAGGTCCTCCCTGCGCGCCATGCCGTCCGCGTAGCCCAGCGCGATCAGCTCGCAGGTGAACTGCTGCTCGAACAGCAGGTAGCTGGCGAGCTGCGCGCCGGCGGTGCCGCGCGCGCCCATGACGCGCATCAGGGTGCGCAGCGTGCGCGGCAGATTCATGATGTGGCGCGTGGTGATCAGGCGCAGATCGACGCTCGGCACGATCAGCAGCGTGGCCACCTTGTGCATGCCGGGCAGCGCCTGCGGCGCCGTTTCCACGATCTGGTTGAGGCGCGCCACGTGTTCGATGTTGGCGTAGATCTGGTCCATGAACAGCGTGTCGAGCATGTAGCCGAACAGCTGGCCGGCCGTGGGCGCCTCCTGCACGGTGCGCGGGCGCGGCGTGACGCCCGCCGCGCCTTCGGCACGCACGCCGATGATGAGCAGGCGATCGGCGCCGAGATGGATGGCGGGGCTCAACGGCCAGAGCTGCCGCTGCGCGCCGTCGCCGTAGTATTCGTTGCCGATCGCCACCGGCGGGAACAGGAAGGGCACGCCGATGCTGGCCATGAGATGGTCCAGGTTCAGCTCGGCGCGGCGGCCGATGCGCTGCTGTCGCTTCCATTCGGGCAACTCGGGCGCCCCCTGGAAGAACGCCACCGACGAAGCGCTGGAATAGCTGGTGGCGCACAGCGCGAGCGCCTTGAGCGCACCGGTGTCGACGCTGTGCTTCAGGTGCGACCAGTCCATGTTGCGTTCGAGCAGCTCGCGCAGCGGCGAGTTGTCGAACAGCGCGATGGGCGGCGGCAGCAGCAGGCCACCGGAGACCAGCGACAGCGCCCAGTGCGCGCCGGCGCGCAGCATGCTGAGCGCATCGGCCTTGAACACCTGCGGCACATGGAAATTGGCCCACACGCGCTCGAGGGACGCCACCGCCTTGTGCCACTGGAACGCTTCGGTGGCCAGCACGGCGGCCGCGACGGCGCCGGCGGAGGTGCCGACGATGACCGGAAAAGGATTGGGCACGCCGGGCATGAGCTCGGAAATGGCCTTGAGGACACCGACCTGGTAGGCGGCGCGCGCGCCACCGCCCGGCAGCACCAGGCCGACGGTCTGGCCGATGGGCGTGCGGGCAGCGGGCAAGGCGGTCTCGGACATGCGCCTAAGATATCGGAGATTGCCCCGCCCGGCTTACGCGCCTTTGCCGAGCAGCTTGCGGCGGAACCTGACGATGCCCTTGAGCAGCGGCCCCGGCACCTTGGACAGCACGCGATAGCTCAGCGGGCCGCCCTGTACCAGTCGCAGGTCGGCGCGCGCTTCCTTCGACATGCCCAGTCCCAGGTACAGGTGCGCACGGTTGAGCCGCTCGGCCCGCACCATCTTCTGCAGGTGCGCGCCATGCTTCGCGACGAACACCGGATCCTTCTGCCACACGCGCTCCATCACCTGCAGGCGCGCGGTCGACCAGCCCACCTTGTGGCCCTGTGACAGGCGCGGACCGGCGTGGCCGTTCTGCCAGGTGGTCTCGAGATCCAGATAGGCGGCCAGGCCCCTGCCGGCCAGTCGCGCGAAGCATTCCTTGTTCTCGAGCACCGGCATGTCCTCGGAGAAATGCAGCGCATCGCCGGCGGCTTCCCTCCGCACCATCATCGAGGAGGTCAGGATGTGATCGCCATTGAGCTCGCCGAGATACAGATCGCCGATGTGCACCGGGAAGTCGGCGACCTCCGGCGGCAGCGGCGCGATCGCGGAAAATGGCTGGCCGGCTCCGAGCATATGGCTCCAGCCGCGCTTGTCGTTGTTCCAGTGGTCAAGTTGCCGGTGCAGGATGGTGCCGTCCATCTCGCGCACCGCGAAATTGCTGAACGTGAACAGCACCTCGGGCCGCAGTTCCAGCAGCGTGCGCTGCAGGTAGAGCTTGCCCGGCATCCATTCGTCGTCGGAATCCAGGAACGCCACCAGCGGATTCCTCACCAGGCCCAGCGCGCGATTGCGCGTCACGCCCGCGCCGCCGTGCGCGAACGGATGGTACTTGACCTGCGCGCCGTAGCGCCGCATGACCTCGGCGGTGTTGTCGGTGGACGCGTCGTCGGCCACCAGCACTTCGTCGCCGGGCTGCAGCTGGCTCAGGATCGAGTCCAGCGCGCGCGGCAGCAGGTTGGCGCGGTTGTAGGTGGGAACGATGATGCTGACGGCGAGCGAGGTCATGGCATTCTCATTGGGCCGATTTTAACCGGTGGATACCCAGCTTGCGCAACGAACGGGAGAACACGGCGGCGAAATGGCGCTTGCTGCCGAACAGCCAGATCGAGCCGATCTTGCGATAGCCGCTCTTGCCCTGCCCCTTGCGCGACGGGAAATTGGTCTGCAGCACGAAGCCGACCAGGCCACGCTTGTCCTGCCACAGGCCGTTGTCCAGCAGCTGGTGGTGCCGGTATGGCTGCATGCCGAGGCCGCGGAATTCGGGCAGCGTGAGCGCCGCGAAGTTGTAGACGTACTGCCGGGGCACGGCGATGACCAGTCCCGGGAGCAGTTCGGGGCAGCCTTTGGTGTGCGCCCAGGTGTAGCCCGCGAGCTTGTCGTCGGCATAGCTGATCAGGCAGGCATCGCCGGCGTCGAACAGCCGGAACTTTTCGTCGTCCATGTCGAGCTTGGGATTGGCACGCATGGCATGCAGGTCGTCGATGGTGGCCAGCCGCGAGCGCAGCCGCGCGGTGAGCTTGGGGTCGAGGGCGCGCAGGCGCTCGCGATCCAGCACGATGATGTTCAGCCATTCGAAGTACATCACCAGGTTGATGGCCCGGTGCAGCAGATGCTGGAGCGCCGCGCCCATGCCGAAGCGCTCACGCACGTCCCGCAGCGCCTTCCAGCCTGGAACCTGCACCGCCATCAGGATGCGACTCCCAGCAGCGCGTGGCCGGAAGCGATGGCGCGGCCCTGCGCGTCAGTGATCGCCAGCTCGCAGCGGATGTCGCGACCGTTGGTCCGCGACTCGATGGCGGTGGCAGTGCCGCTGACCGTGAGTTCCCGGCCGGGCACCGCGCTCTGCGTGACCTTCCAGCCCAGCTCGCGGATCTCGCCCGCATCGCCCAGCCAGTCGGTCAGCAGCCGCGCGAACAGATTGCCGATCAACGCCCGCTGCACCACCACGTCGGGCAGGCCCTCGGCCAACGCGGCATCCTTGCTGTAATGGATGTGGTGGCGGTTCCAGGTCGCAGCGCTGAACATGAAGATCTGCGTGTGATCCGGCGTGAGGCGCAGTTCCGGAATCGCGGCCGGAGCCTGCAGGGTGGCGAACGAGACGCTCATGCCAGATCAGACCCGCTTGATGTACGTGGCGGTTTCCGCGGCCACCGGCGCACCGGTGGCATCCGCGAACAGCGTTTCGACCACCACCATGTACAACAGGCCGCTCTTGCCCTGCTTGGTGTAGAGGTCCTTGAGCTGCGAGGTCACGGTGATGGTTTCACCCGCGCGCACCAGTCGCTGGATGGTGTACTCGCTGCCGCCACCCACCGCGCGCTGCGCCGGAATCGGCACGAACAGTTCGAGCGGCGAGCCGTCGGCCGGCAGCTGGCTGGGCGGCACGTCTTCGTACGTCAGCGACTGGCAGAACAGCGGCGGCGCGACGATGCCGCCGTGGCGCGTGGTGCGGGCGTAGTCTTCATCGTAGTGGACGCGGTCGGTGGCGCCGATGGCCTGCGCGAAGCGTCGGATGTCGCGGCGCGTGACCTCGCACTGGCGCGTTTTCTTCACGCCGATCAGGGCGCGCGCCGCCTCGGGAATCGCATCGTTCATGGTCCGAACAAAATAGCATCGGCCCGCAGGCGTTGCCATGACGGGCGCACGCCAGACTTGTCATAAAGCCGACGGGCGCACAGTTCGGCCAACCCGCTCACATCGCCTGCGGCATGCTGCGCTAGTATCTGCCGCAGTTTTGCAGGCCAGTTACCGGAGCAGCGCACAGTGAGTCCGAAATCAGTCGGCATCGACGCCATGGCCTTCCATGGCCCCGAGTGCTTCATCGACATGGCCGACCTGGCGGTGGCACGCGGCGTCGAGCCGGCGAAGTACATCAAGGGCCTGGGACAGACGGCGATGGCGGTGCCCACGCCTTGCGAAGATACCGTGAGCCTCGCGATCGCGGCGGGCCGCAAGGCGCTGGACGCGTTCGGCATCGACCCCACGCAGATCGGCACCTTGGTGGTGGGCACCGAAACCGGCGTGGACCACAGCAAGCCCGTCGCCACTTACGTGCACGAGCACCTCAAGCTGTCCAGCAATTGCCGCAGCTTCGAAACCAAGCACGCCTGTCTCGGCGGCACCGCCGGACTCACCGCGGCCGTCGACTGGATCGCCTCGGGCCGGGCGCGCGGCCGCAAGGCGCTGGTGGTAGCCGCCGACATCGCGCGCTACGGCCTCAACACGCCGGGCGAACCCACACAGGGGGCAGGCGCGGTGGCGTTCGTGTTGAGCGAGAATCCGCGGCTGCTCGAGGTCGATCTCGACATCTACGGCGACTATACGCGCCAGGTCATGGATTTCTGGCGGCCGCTGTATTCCAAGTACGCGTTCGCCGACGGCCACTACTCGATCAACTGCTATCTCGACGCGCTGGCGGGCAGTTGGAGCGATGCCATGGGCAAGCCGGGCGCGGCGGCAGGCATGCCGATCGGCAATTTCGATGCCTGTTTCTACCACGTACCGTTCGTGAAGATGGCGCAGAAGGCGCACCACCGGCACTGGGAGGCCGAACTCGGCCGCGCGGTGGCGAAGGAAGACACCGGGCTGATGGCGAAGATCAACGCGTCATTCGAGCAGCGCGTGGGCCCGTGGCTCAGGCTCAACTCCGAAGTGGGCAACATCTACACCGGTTCGCTGTTCCTGGCGCTGATGGATTACCTGCGCCAGGTCGATGCGGCGCGCGAAGGCAAGGCCATCAGCCTGTTCGCTTACGGCAGCGGCTGCGGTGCGTCGATGCTGCTGGCCAAGGTGGCGCAGGGCGCCGCCGGCTTCGGCACTCGCCTGGATCCGCAGGCCGACATCGATCGTCGCCGGCGCCTGGACCTGGCCGAGTACGAAGCCATCACGCGGGCCGGGGAAAGCGTCGACGGCAACGATGGCCCGGAACTGGACCCCTCGAGCTGGAAGCTCGGCGCCGGCGTGTATTACCGCGGCACGCGCAACCACATGCGCCAGTACGGCTGAAACGCCCTCAGTGGGTGAAGCGGCGGCGCCAGAGCTGGAGCAAAGGCAGCACGCGCGCCAGCACGCCCGGCGCGCGGCCACCCACCTGGATCGCGAGGTCGACGTCATGCGGCGTCCACGCGCGCAGCAGCACGCTGGCCAGCGTGATCACGAGGCCGTAGGCCACGCCTGAGATCAGCCAGCCGGCCGTGCCGGGCAGCAGCCGCACGATGCCCCATGCCACGGCCAGGCCCAGTCCGGCGGACACCAGCAATCGCAGCAGGCGCGCGCCCGGCAGGCGGGTGCCGGTGGAATACAGCGCGTGGATGCCCACCACGATGCTGTACGTCACGCGCCCGATCACATACGAGAGCGTCGCCCCCACCAGTCCGTAGCGCGGCACCAGCCAGAAGGCCAGCGTCGCCGCCAAAACCAGGTTGCCGACCACGATCCAGGCGCGGGCGCGCTGGCGGCCGGTGGTCGTGAGCAGCGTGCCCGTGGTGGCCTCCGAAAGACTCACGCCCATGCAGATCAGCATCGCCTGCAGCACCGGGATGGCCGCGAGGTACTTGGTGCCGTAGATCAGCCGCACCACCGGGTCGGCCCACAGCGCGCCACCGCCCGCGAGCAGCAACCCGAGGAACGTGAGATAGCGCAGCGAGTCGCTGAAAATGGGGCGTACGCGTTCCACGCCACCGGCGCCGAACGCGCGCGCCATGGCCGGCAACAGCACCGCGCCCAGGCCGACGGTGAGCAGATCCGCGCTGCCGCGCATCAAGCCGCCCGCGATGGTGTAGTACGCCACCTGCTCGGGACCGAACTTGCTGGCCAGCAGATAGGTTTCGATGGAACGCGTGCCCAGCACGATGCTGATGGCCAGCACCGCGGTCCAGAACAGGTGCGCGCGCAGGTCCTTGAGCACATCCGCATCCGGCGCGCCCGACTCGGGCTTGATGCCCGCGCGACGCATCATCCATGAACCGCACAGGTAGATGCCCACGCTGGTGAGCACGAACAGGTAGATGAAACTGTCCACCGGCGCGTGGCGCCAGGCGAGCACCAGCGCGGCCGCGCCGCTCAGGATCGAGGAATAGGTGGTGGTATAGGGTTCGATGCGGAAATTGCCGTGGCCCTTGCCGATCGACACGTCGAAGATGTAGCGCGCCTTGGTGTAGACGCAGACCACGATGACCCCCACGAACAGCGTGAGCTCCATCCGCCACTGCTTCACGGGCAGCCAGATGGCCCACACCGCGAACGCGCCGAGCACCACGATGATGCTCAGCACCTGGCGCACCGACAGCCATTTGTGCACGCGCGCGGCCTGGTCGGGCCGGTTGCGGCCGAGACATTCGGAGACGAAGCGGATGCCGGACGTATTCAGGCCGTGATTGGCGAGCGAAACCAACAGGCCGGTGAGGAACACCACATAGGCATATTCGCCATAATCAGTCGGGCCCAGCGAACGCGCCACGATGGCGCCGACCACGATGCTGATGCCGTAAGCGACGTAGGTGGAGGCAGTGACGAAAAACGCCGCCTGCAGCGCCGCGATGCGCCCAATAGAACTAGCCATGGGGATGGGGTGCCAGGGAGAAAATGTCTTACGACAATTTTAACGTTAAAGCAGGCGCGACGGGCAAGAATTCTCGTTGTTTTCAATCGCCAACTGTCATGATGTACCGCACTTCCTCAAGGATTTGACCGCGCTTTCTTTATGTCAATGACGATCGGCCTCTAGGATGGAGATCATTCCGTTTCAAGACGCAGGCTGGGACAGCATCGCGCCGCACTGGGACGCCGTGGCGGGCCGCTGCGCCAACGTCTCGGTTTTCATGTCGAGCACCTGGATCGGCGCGTGGTGGCAGTCGTTTGCCGCGCGGCTGCGACCGGAAGTGCTGCTGTGGCGCGATGCGCAGGGTCAGCCGGGCGCGATCGCGATCCTGAGCGTCAAGTCGGAGCGCGCCGGTCCGTTGCCGGTGCGCGCGGCGTATCTCAACGCCACCGGCGAAAGCGCGGTCGCCTCCGAGCACAACGTCATCCTCTGCATTCCCGGTCTCGAGAAACAAATGCGCGGCGACCTGGCGCGGCGCCTGCGTGAACTCAAGGTCGACGTGCTGCGGCTGGAAGGCTTCCGTGCCGGCGACTCGCAACCGCTGTTGCGGTTGTGGGGCAAGCCAGGACCGGTGAGCGGCTTCTACAGCGAGGATCGCCACGTGCCGCTGGTCTCGCTGCGGCTGGCGGGCACCGCGTTCCTGCAGAGCCTGTCGCGCAACACGCGCGAGCAGATCAACCGCAGCCTGCGCCGCTATGCACAGCTGCATGGCGCCGCGCCGGTGGCACAGTTCGCGCCGAGCGCGCAGCTCGCGCTGCGCTGGTTCGACGAGCTGCGCGAACTGCACAACGCGCGCTGGCAGGCGCGCGGCGGCGGCGGCGCGTTCGCCGACCCGGGCGCGCTCGCCATGCACCGGCGCCTGATCGCCGCCACCAGCGACTGCAGCGCCACGAGCGAAAGCCTGGCCGCGAGCCTGGTGCGCATCTCCGCCGGCGAGAAGACCATCGGCCTGCTGTACAACTTCGCCAAGGACGGCAACATCAGCTTCTACCAGTCGGGGCTGTGCTATGAAACCGACGCGCGCCTCAAGCCGGGGCTGGTGTCGCACGCGCTCGCGATCCAGAAATACCTGGACGCCGGCTACCTGGAGTACGACTTCCTGGCAGGCGAGACCGCCTCGGTGCAGTACAAGACTTCGCTGGGCTCGGGCACGCGACGCCTGGCGTGGCTCAACGTGTATCGCCCGACCTTGAAGTTGCAGGCGCTGGATCTGGCGCGTCGCGCGATGCGTCTGGTGCGGCGCGCCCGCGCGCGCACGCATCGCTGACGCCGGCGCGATCCTCCCCTGCCGGCGCCGGGCTGGACCAGCGCCGGACTCGTCAGCGCTTGTTGGTGACCCGCAGCACCTGCATCGAGTTGGTGCCGCCCGACACGCCCGACAGCTCGCCCTTGGTCAGAATCACCTGGTCGTTCACGTCCACCAGCTTCAGTTCCAGCAAGCGGTCGAAGATCGAGCGGTACAGCGGCTCGCCGTCGGTGTGCGTGATGTCGAACGGCACCGCGTAGGTGCCGCGGTACAGCGTCACGCGGGTGCGCGTCGCCTCGTGGCGCGTGAAGGCGTAGATCGGCATGTCGCTGCGGATGCGGCTCATCCACAGCGGCGTGGCGCCGGATTCGGTCAGCGCCACGATGGCGCGCACCCGCATGTGGTTGGCGGTGTACATCACCGCCATCGAGATCGCCTCTTCGGTGTTCTCGAATTCGTCATTGGCGCGCAAGGTGATGCCGCGCGAAGAGCCGAGCTGGTACTTCTCGGCGCCACGGATCACATCCGCCATGGCCTGCACGGCGCGCAGCGGGAACTTGCCGGTGGCGCTTTCCGCCGAGAGCATCACCGCGTCGGTCCCGTCCAGCACCGCATTGGCCACGTCGCTGACTTCGGCGCGGGTCGGCACCGGGCTCTGGATCATCGACTCCATCATCTGCGTGGCCGTGATCACCACGCGGTTGCGCGCCAGTGATTGCTGGATGATGGTCTTCTGCAGGCCGGTGAGCTCGGCGTACCCCATTTCGACGCCGAGATCGCCGCGCGCGACCATCACCGCGTCCGTGACGCCCAGGATGGAGGACAGGTTGTCCAGCGCCTCGTGGCGCTCGATCTTCGCCACCACCAGCGCATGGCCGCGCCAGCGACGCAGTTCGCTCTGCGCCTTGCGGATGTCCTCGGCATCGCGCGCGAACGATACCGCCAGGTAGTCGATGCCGAGCTCGGAGGCCAGCCGCACGTCCTCGAGATCCTTATCGGTGAGCGCGGGCGCCGAGATGCCGCCGCCCTGGCGGTTCACGCCTTTGCGATTGGACAGTTCACCGCCGATGCGGGTGGTGCAGGAAATGCGCGTGCCCTCGACTTTGTCCACCTGCAGCACGATCTGGCCGTCCGACAGCAGCAGCGCATCGCCGGGCCGCACGTCGTTGGGCAGGTTCTTGTAGGCGCAGCCGACTTCGGTGGCCGTGCCCGCGTCCGGGTCCAGCGCCGTATCGAGCGCGAACGGCGCGCCCTCGGCCAGCACGATCGGCCCGTCGCGGAAACTCTCGATGCGGATCTTGGGACCGGCCAGATCCGCCAGGATGCCGACGTAGCGGCCGGCCTGCTTCGCCGCGGCGCGCACCAGCTCGACGCGCTTGCGGTGCGAATCGCGCGAACCGTGCGAAAAATTCACGCGCGCCACGTCCAGTCCGGCGTCGATCATGGCGGTGAGCACCGCGGGATCGTCCGTGGCCGGCCCGAGCGTGGCCACGATCTTCGTTCTACGCAGTGTGTCCATGAACCCTCGCTTCCAGCATGGCGACGGCGGGCAGCTGCTTGCCTTCGACGAATTCCAGGAACGCGCCGCCGCCGGTGGAGATGTAGGAGATGCCGTGTTCCACGCCGTATTTCTCGATGGCCGCCAGCGTGTCGCCGCCGCCCGCGAGCGAGAACGCGCCGCTGGCGGCGATGGCTTCGGCCAGGGTCTTGGTACCTTCGCCGAACTGGTCGAACTCGAACACGCCCACCGGGCCGTTCCAGAGAATCGTGCCCGCCTGCTTGAGGATGGCGGCGAAGCGCTCGGCCGTGTCGGGCCCGATGTCGAGGATCATCTCCTCCGGCGCCACGGCGCCGACGGCTTTCACGTCGGCGTGCGCGGTGGCCGCGAATTCGCGCGCCACCACCACGTCGGTGGGCAGCGGAATCTCCGCGCCGCGCTCGCTGGCGCGCGACAGCAGGCGCAGCGCGATGTCGAGCATGTCCTTTTCGTACAGCGATTTGCCCACCGTGACGCCGCTGGCGGCCAGGAAGGTGTTGGCGATGCCGCCACCGACGATGAGCTTGTCGACCTTGTCGAGCAGCGATTCGAGCACCGTGAGCTTGGTCGACACCTTGGAGCCTGCCACGATGGCCACCAGCGGTCGCGCCGGCTTTTCGAGCGCGCGCTCCAGCGCATCGAGTTCCGCTGCCAGCAGGGGACCCGCGCACGCCACCGGCGCGAAGCGGCCGACGCCGTGCGTGCTGGCCTCGGCGCGATGCGCCGTGCCGAACGCATCCATCACGTACACATCGCACAGCGCCGCCATCCGCTTCGACAGCGCCTCGTCGTCCCGCTTCTCGCCCTTGTTGAAGCGCACGTTCTCGCACAGCACAGCCGATCCGGCCGCGCAGTCAACCCCGCCCAGCCAGTCCTTCACCAGCGGCACGGGCTTGCCCAACAGCTCGGACAGCCGCGCCGCCACGGGCGCGAGCGACAGCTCGGGATCGTACTTGCCCTCTTCCGGGCGCCCCAGGTGCGACAGCAGCAGCACTTTCGCGCCCCGCTCCATGGCCATGCGGATCGTCGGCAGCGACGCGCGGATGCGCGCGTCGCTGGTGACCACGCCGTCCTTGACCGGGACGTTGAGGTCCTCGCGGATCAGGACCCGCTTGCCCGCCAGGTCCAGGTCCGCCATGGCCAGCACCCGCATGGCCTCAACCCGCCTTGGCGAACGCCAGCGTCGTGTCGAGCATGCGGTTGGAGAAGCCCCACTCGTTGTCGTACCACGCGCAGACCTTCACCAGCTCGCCGTCGATGATCTTGGTCATCGTGGCGTCGTAGGTCGAAGAGGCCGGATCATGGTTGTAGTCCACCGACACCAGCGGCTCGTCGGTGTACGCGAGGATGCCCTTGAGCGGACCCGCACCGGCGGCCGCCTTGACCAGCGAATTGATCTCCTCGATGGTCGTGGCGCGCCGGGGCGTGAACGTGAGATCCACCAGCGAGACGTTGATGGTCGGCACGCGGATGGCGAAGCCGTCGAGCTTGCCCTTGAGCTCGGGCAGCACCAGGCCCACCGCCGCCGCCGCGCCCGTCTTGGCCGGGATCATCGACATCGTGGCCGAACGCGCGCGACGGATGTCCTCGTGGAACACGTCCGTGAGGCGCTGGTCGTTGGTGTACGAATGGATGGTGGTCATCAGGCCGCGCGCGATGCCGATGCTGTCGTTGAGCACCTTGGCCAGCGGCGCGAGGCAGTTGGTGGTGCACGAGGCGTTCGAGATCACGGTGTGGCCGGCCTTGAGCGTCTGGTGGTTGACACCGTAGACGATGGTGGCGTCGACGTCCTTGCCGCCCGGCGCGGAGATCACGACCTTCTTCGCGCCACCGGCGATGTGCTTCGACGCATCCGCCTTGGTGGTGAAAAAGCCCGTGCACTCGAGCACGATCTCGGCGCCGACTTCGCCCCACGGAATCTTCGCCGGGTCACGCTGCGCGAACACCTTGATGCGATCGCCGTCGACCGTGATGCTGTCGCCGTCCACGCCCACCTTGCCCGGGAACTTGCCGTGCGCGGTGTCGCGCTGGGTCAGCATGGCGTTCATTTTCGGATCGGCGAGGTCGTTGATGGCGACGATCTGGATCTCGCCCTGGCGCTTGCTCTCGTAGAGCGCGCGCAACACATTGCGGCCGATGCGTCCATAGCCGTTGATGCCGATCTTCAGTGCCATTGCCAGTCCCCTGCAGTGAAAGTGGATTCCCCGATGCTCAAGCGAACAATTCTAGTATTTCGGCGGCCACCTTGTCCGGGGTGAGGCCGAATTTGGCGAAGATCCCGGGCGCCTTGCCGGATGCACCGAAATGGTCGAGGCCCAGCACCCGCCCGGCGCTGCCCACGTAGCGCCACCACAGGCCGGTGGCGCCCGCCTCGACCGCCAGCCGGCGCGTCACCGCGGCGGGCAGCACGGCCTCGCGCCAGGCCGCTTCCTGGCGGTCGAACACCTCGCAGCTCGGCATGGACACCAGCCGGACGCGACGACCCTTGGCGGCCACCTGCTTCACGCCCTCCAGCGCCAGCGACAGCTCGGAGCCGGTGGCGATCACGATGGCTTCCGGCGTGCCGTCGCAGTCCTGCAGCACGTAGCCGCCGCGCGCGATGTCGGCCGCCTGCGCGGCCCTGGCCAGCGGCGGCAGCGCCTGGCGCGTCAGCGCGAGGCAGCTCGGGCCGGTGTCGTGCTCGAGCGATTCGGCCCAGCAGACCGCCGTCTCGAGCGCATCGGCCGGCCGCCACAGTGTCAGGTTCGGCACCAGCCGCAGGCTGCCCAGCTGCTCGACGGGTTGATGTGTCGGGCCATCCTCGCCCAGGCCGATGGAATCGTGCGTGTACACGAACACCACCCGCTGGTGCATGAGGCAGGCCATGCGCACGGCATTGCGCGCGTAGTCGGAGAATGTCAGGAACGTGCCGCCGAACGGGATCAGGCCGCCATGCAGCGCGACGCCGTTCATGATGGCGCTCATGCCGAATTCGCGCACGCCGTAGTGCAGGTAGTCGCCGTTGAAGTCGCTGGGCGTGATCGTGACCGCGCCCTTGCGCATGGTGTTGTTGGAACCCGTGAGATCGGCCGAGCCGCCCAGCAGCTCCGGCACTTTCGGGCCCAGCGAGTTCAGCGCATTCTGCGACGACACGCGCGTGGCTTCCGGCTTCGTGATGGCGGCGGCGCTCGACAGCGCGGCGGCGCGCGTGGCCGCCCAGTCCGCCGGCAGCTCATTGCGCATGCGACGTTCGAACTCGGCCGCCTGCGCCGGGAACTTCGCCTGGTAGCGGCCGTAGAGTTCCTGCCAGCTGGCTTCGGCCGCGCGGCCCTT
>Ga0335083_10006528_pt1 | contig 14527 bp, 11 predicted proteins | sample Lox_Sample_42_FD_206716 | JGI IMG/M metagenome (GOLD analysis project Ga0335083, IMG submission 206716) | Soil microbial communities from Loxahatchee National Wildlife Refuge, Florida, United States - Lox_Sample_4.2 | ecosystem: Environmental > Terrestrial > Soil > Wetlands | place: USA...
TACGCCGAGTTTTTCGAGGTCACCGTCGTCAAGATCGGCGAGCACGTCCGCGTCGATCCTGTCGGCGCGAAATCGCTCCTCGTACTCATCGAGGCCAAGACCGCGAAGCCACTCGCCGATATCCATCGCCGCGCCTCACACGACTGCCTGGGATAATCGCGCCGCCGTGGGGTCAAGTCCAGCCGCCGCCGGGAGCCGCCCGCGCAGCCGCTAGCTCGCGCTTTCGCCGAGGTCGAAGAATTCCAGGCCGTTTATCGCCGCCGTCCGCTCGGCTTCCGCTCGCCTCAGCGCCCGCTCGAGCTCCTCGGTCGAGGAGCGGCTCGACCCCATCAGCACCACGCCGCCGATGGCGAGCGCGACGGTGACGACGGCGCGCGCCGGCGTAAACTCGAGGAGGCCGATGACGAAGCAGACGATCAGCGCCGGCCCGAGGATGGCGGCGGCCCGGCCGGCGAGCGCGAACTTTTGGCTGCGGGCGATCGCCGCGTGCAGCTCCTCGATGCGAAGCTCGAGCCGCTCGATCTCGTCCATGAGGCGCCAGTCCGGTTTCCAACCGGATATCTCAGGGTGACCCCGGTTTTCCGCAAGGCCACGAGGTTCATCGGCTTCGCGTTGGGCGCTTCTTTCGGGTTCGAAAGGCGAGCGTCGCGGGTCGGTGAATTGACGCTCTCCCGGCGCTGGTCTCCATCGACGGAGACCAGCGCAATGACCGAGACTCGGAAGCTCGCGGGATTCTTGCCGCCGACATCGTCGGCTTCGGCCTGTTGACGGGCGCGGACGAGGATGGCGCCGTGGCGCGACTACGAGCGCCCGCGGCGGCCTCGTCGATCCGACAATTCGACACAATGGTCGCGGTCGCCTGATAAACCGGATACAAGGAAACATGGCGCCTCCGCCCATTTCAGTCCTTGCGCCCGACGCGAAAGCTCGGGGCGCCTCAACGAGCGCCGAGCGCCGGCCTCTCCCGTCGCCGCCCACGGCGCCGGTGGCGCTATTTCATCCCGCCGTCGCGGCGTGGTTCGCGAAGCGCTTCGAAGCGCCGACGCCGGCGCAGGCCGAGGCGTGGCCGGCGATCAAGGCCGGGCGCGACACGCTCATCGCCGCGCCGACCGGCTCGGGCAAGACGCTGGCGGCCTTCCTTGCCGCGATCGACGACCTCGTCAGGCTCGCCCTCGAAGGACGGCTGACCGACGAAACCCACATCGTTTACATCTCGCCCTTGAAGGCGTTGTCGAACGACATCCACCGCAACCTTGAATGGCCGCTTGCGGGCGTGCGCGAGGAACTCGCCCGGATGGGGCTGCCGGACGTGGAGATCAGCGCCTGGGTGCGCACCGGCGACACGACGTCCGCCGAGCGCGCGCGCATGCGGCGGCGCTCGCCGCACATCCTCGTGACCACGCCCGAATCGCTTTACGTGCTGCTCGGCTCGGAGTCGGGCCGCAAGATGCTGGCCACCGCGCGGACCGCGATCGTGGACGAAATCCACGCGCTCGCGCCGAATAAGCGCGGGGCGCATCTGGCGCTGTCGCTCGAGCGGCTGTCCGCGCTCTGCGGCGAGCGGCTTCTGCGCGTCGGCCTGTCGGCCACCCAGAACCCGATCCGCGCGGTCGCGAATTTCCTCGTCGGCGCGGACGAGCATGGGAAGCCGGCGGCCGACGTCGCGGTCATCGACTCGGGCCACATCCGCACGCGCGACCTCGCCATCGAAACGCCGGCCTCGCCGCTCGAAGCCGTCATGTCGAACGAGGTCTGGACCGAGGTCTACGACCGCCTGCAAGCGCTCGTCGACGCGCATCGCACGACCCTCGTTTTCGTCAACACCCGCCGCATGGCGGAGCGCGTCGCGGGTAAGCTGTCGGAGCGGCTTGGCGACGAGGCGGTGACGGCGCATCACGGCAGCCTATCGAAGGAGCGGCGGCTCTCCGCCGAGCGGCGGCTGAAGATGGGCGAGCTCAAGGCGCTGGTCGCAACCGCTTCGCTGGAACTCGGCATCGACGTCGGCGAGGTGGAGCTTGTCTGCCAGCTCGGCTCGCCGCGATCCATCGCGACCTTACTGCAGCGGGTCGGGCGCTCGGGCCACATGATCGGCGGCACGCCGAAGGGCCGGCTCTTTCCGCTGTCGCGCGACGATCTCGTCGAGTGCGCGGCGCTCATTGACAGCGTGCGGCGCGGCGAGCTTGATCGGCTCTCGATTCCCGAAGCGCCGCTCGATGTGCTGTCGCAGCAGATCGTCGCCGAGGCGGCGGCGCAAGATTGGAAAGAAGCGGAGCTCTACGCGCGCTTCAAGTGCGCCTGGCCGTTCCGAAATCTCGCCCGCGAGCGCTTCGACGAGGTCGCGCGCATGCTGGCGGATGGATTTGCGACTCGGCTTGGCCGGCGCGGCGCGCTCCTCCATCGCGACGCCGTCAACGGAATCTTGCGAGGTCGGCGCGGCGCGCGAACGACCGCGCTGACCTCCGGCGGCGCCATCCCCGACACGGCCGACTATCAGGTCCTGCTCGAGCCGGAGAACCATATCGTCGGCAGCGTCAACGAGGACTGGGCCGTCGAGAGCATGGCCGGCGACGTCTTCCAGCTCGGCAATGCGTCCTACCGCATCCTCCGCGTCGAGCGCGGGACAGTGCGCGTCGAAGACGCCAAGGGCGAGCCGCCGACGCTGCCCTTCTGGCTCGGCGATGCGCCGGGGCGGACCGACGCGCTCTCATTTGCCGTTTCCCGCCTGCGCGCGGACGTCGAGACGCGGCTGCGCGCCGACCCGTCGGGCGAGACGGTTCGCAAATGGCTCATCGAGGCGATCGGCATCCGGGCCGCCGCGGCGCAGCAGCTGGCCGAATATCTCGCCGCAGCGCGCGCGGCGCTGGGCCGCCTGCCCACTCAGGAGAATGTCGTCTTCGAGCGCTTCTTCGACGAGGCGGGCGGCATGCAGCTCGTCATCCACTCGCCGTTCGGCAGCCGCCTCAATCGCGCCTGGGGCCTTGCCTTGCGCAAGCGGTTCTGCCGCAAGTTCAACTTCGAGCTGCAGGCGGCAGCCACCGAGGACAACATCGTCCTCTCGCTGACGACGGCGCACAGTTTTGAGCTCGGCGAGGTCGCGCGCTATCTCAATTCGAAGAGCGTCCGGCAGGTGCTCGTGCAGGCGATGCTGGACGCGCCGATGTTCGCCACGCGCTGGCGCTGGACGGCGAACATTTCGCTGGCGCTCCCCCGTTTCCGCAACGGGAAGAAAGTGCCGCCGCAGATCCAGCGCATGCAGGCCGAGGACCTCGTCGCGGCGGTCTTTCCCGACCAGATCGCCTGCGCCGAGAATCTTAGCGGCGAGCGGGAAATCCCGGACCACCCGCTCACCGACCAAACGATTGCCGACTGCCTGCACGAGGCCATGGACATCGAGGGGCTTGAGCGCCTGCTTGAGCGCCTCGAAAAGGGCGAAGTCCACGTGACGCCATGCGACCTGACGCAGCCCTCGCCGCTTGCGCTCGAGGCCCTGACCACGCGGCCTTACGCTTATCTCGACGACGCGCCGCTCGAGGAGCGGCGCACGCAGGCCGTCATGGCCCGGCGCTGGCAGGATCCGCAGAGCGCGTCCGACCTCGGACGGCTCGATCCGGAGGCGATCGCGCGCGTGCGATTGGAGGCGTGGCCCGACCCGGTCAAAGCCGAGGAGCTGCACGACGCGCTGCTGCTGCTCGGATTTCTCGCGGAAGACGAGGCGAAGGCCGACCCGGGCTGGCGGGATTGGCTCGCGGCGCTTGCAAAGGAGAAGCGCGTCGCGCGACTCAAGACGGGCTCCGCGTCGCTGTGGATTCCCGCCGAGCGCCTCAATCAGTTCCGGGCAATCTGGCCGAACGCTCCGCTCGAGCCCGACATCGCCGCGCCGCCCGACGCCCGCGCCGAGTGGACGCGGGACCGGGCGCTCGTTGAAATCCTGCGCGGCCGGCTGGAGGGCTTGGGCCCCGTGACGCAAACGTCCCTCTGCGCGCCGCTCAACATCGAGCCCTCCGCCGCCTCCGCCGCGCTCATCGCATTGGAGGCGGAAGGTGCGATCATGCGCGGCCGCTACATCCCCGGCGCCAACGACGATGAGTGGTGCGACCGGCGGCTGCTCGCCCGCATCCATGGCTACACGATCAATCGCCTGCGGGCGGAGATCGAGCCGGTCGCGGCGCGCGACTTCCTGCGCTTTCTGTTCGCCTGGCAGCATGTCGCCGAAGATTCGCGCCTCGAAGGGCCGGACGCGCTGCCGGCAGCGCTTACGAAGCTCGAAGGGTTCGAGGCGCCGGCGCGCGCCTGGGAGACGGAAATCCTGTCGGCGCGCCTCAAGGGCTACTCGCCGTCGTGGCTCGACGCCCAATGCCTCGCCGGACGCATCGCCTGGACGCGCCTCACCCCGCCCGTGAACGCCGGCGAGCGCGCGCGCTCGATCACGCCGGTGCCGGCGACGCCAGTCGCGCTCATGGACAGGCGATCCATGCCGGTCTGGATGTCGCTCGCCCCGCTCGACGCAGTACAGGCGGCGAGCCCCCGCGGAGAGGCCGTTCTCGATTGCCTCGCGGCGCGCGGCGCTCTTTTCTTCGACGAACTCGCCGACGCGACCCGCCTATTGCGCTCGCAACTCGAAGAGGCGCTCGGAGAACTCGTCGCGCTCGGCCTCGTCGCGTCCGACAGCTTCGCGGGCCTGCGCGCCCTGCTGACGCCGACGGGGAAGCGAAAGCCCATCGCCGGCGCGGCGCGGCGCGGCCGCATTTTGCCCTTTGGCGTCGAAAGCGGCGGCCGCTGGTCGATCGTACGCCGCGCGGCTCCGCGAGCGGCGGATGAAGGAGCGGCTGCCGAACATGTCGCGCGGGCGCTCTTGCGGCGCTACGGCGTCGTCTTCGCCCGGCTCTTGGCGCGCGAGGCGACGTGGCTGCCGCCGTGGCGCGATCTTCTTCGCATCTACCGGCGGCTCGAAGGGCGCGGCGACATCCGCGGCGGCCGGTTCGTCGCCGGCTTTTCCGGCGAACAATACGCCATGCCCGAGGCGGTCGGCCTCTTGCGCCAGATCCGCCGCAAGCCGCCCCAGGATCAATGGGTGTCGCTCTCCGGCGCCGATCCGCTCAATCTCGTCGGCGTTCTCACGCCCGGGCCCCGCCTTGCGTCGCTGACCGCCAACCGACTCGTCTATCGCAACGGAATCCCCGTCGCGGCTCTTTCGGGAGGGGCGGTGCAGCACCTGTCCGATCTTGAAGGCGCCGAGCGGTGGGACGCCGAGAAGCGGCTTAAGCGCTCCTCAGCGTCGGGGCTCATCGCTGGGCTGGTCTGACGGCTCAGACGTAAGAAACTATGGCTTCGGCGCCGCAGCCGCCGCCTCCGGTTTCGGCTTCCTTTTGACCGCGCTCCTCTTCTTGTCACTCTTGTCCGCCTTGGCGGCGGGGGGCAACTCCGCGAGCCGGGACTCGAGAAAGGCCGCCCGCGCCTCGGTCAGGACCGCGGCGCAGTAGCCGATCGAGCTTTCCTTGACATAAGCGTGGCACTGGTCCTCGCGCTGGCCAGGGAAGCCGCTCTGGCCACTGAGCAGGTCGGCCGCGTCCGGGTTGTCCTGGGCGCGCTCTTCGAGATCGTGCAGAGCTTCGCCCATCGCCTTCTCCGCCGCCGTGCGGCGTTTGGCGACCTCGGCCGCGTCCATGGAGGTCGGATCAGGGCCCCAGAGTCCGCTTGGGCTCGTCTGGCAATCGGCGGCCTTGAAGACGCAGGCGGTGATCTGCGCCGGGACGAGAACCGCGCCGTCCAGGACGTCGAAGGCGAAGGGGCAGGCGGGGACGCCCGCCTCGTAGCGCTCGAGGCCGTCCGGGCGGCCGACGGAGGTCGCCTCGATCGGTTTCTCGCCGACGATATCCACCTCGCATTTCTGCGTGGAATCCGACACGCCCTCGCCGACAAGCTTCAGTGTATCGATCTGCAGCGTCTTCCCGCTCCCCGAGAGCCGGAGGAGGCCCGACGAGCCGTTGAGCATGAGTGGGCGGCCGACGACGCTCGCCGCATCGGGAGCCGCGACAGCCTCGCTCTTGGCGCCGCGCGCCTCGGCGGCCTTGGCGGCGTGCGACGCCCTCTCTGGCTTCGGGGCGAATGCCGGGTAATACCGATCGGTCCGTCCAGCACAAGCGCCTCTAGCAGTTGAGTCAAGTTTAAGAGCGCTTTTGGTTTCAATTTCATTGCTACTCGCGCTTCTCGTCGAACTCACGTCGAGGATCGGAGCTGGGCCGGTTCTTGGATTCGCCTGATTGCAGCCGGTCAGCTCGGCGATAAGAATCGGGAACCATAACAACAGCAAGATGCGATAGTGTACCAGCGAGGAATTCCCCCTCGCCTTGAATTTTGTGAGCCCTTGTGGACTATAGTTTCTCATCTCGCCCTCAGTTCTCAAGGACAAGCCAATTGTGCTGTCTGATTCTTATGTCGGCGGATACTGCGGGTCTAATTCAAGAAACCGGACGCAGGACGCTCACGCTCGCAGCTGTCGAAATCGATCGACTGCTGGACACTCCGACCCCCGCATCGGACGTAGAGTTCGCGTTGTTTTTACTTAGTTTGGTTAACGTGGGGTTAATTGAACCCATAACATCAAATGACTAAAGGCGAACATGGGGACAACCCACGGGTTGTCGGCGTAGCCAAGCGGCCGCGCATCGCCCGCAACAACGCTTCAACCCAAGCCTCATGGCTCGGCTCAACGCGGTCCGCGAAATTTCCAATTTTCGCGCAGCCCGCCCTTTCTCCGACTTCGAGGACAATTGAGGCGTGGTCCAGGGGAAGCTATGGCCTCGGCGCCACCGCCGTCGCATCCGCCGGCTCAGGAGGCGTCGGCGCCGCCTCGGGTTTCGGCTTCATTTTGACGGTGCGCTTCTTGGCCTTCTTGTCGGCTTTGGCTGCGGCAGGCGGCAACTCGGCGAGCCGGGACTCGAGAAACGCCGCCCGCCCCTCGGTGAGGACCGCGCCGCAGTAGCCGATCGCGGCTTCCTTGACATAGCTCCGGCACTGATCGTCGCGCTGGCCCGGAAAGCCGTTCTGGTCCTTGAGCAGGTTGGCCGCGTCCGGGTTGTCCTGCGCCCGCTCTGCGAGCGCGTGCAGCGCCTTGCTCATCGCCTTCTCCGCCGCGGTCCGGCGCTTGGCGACCTCTGCCGCGTCCATATTGGTGGGGTCCGGACCCCAAACGCCGCCCGGGCCCGTCTGGCAATCGGCGGCCTTGAAGACGCACGCGGTGATCTGCGCCGGGACGAGAACCGCGCCGTCGAGGACGTCGAAGGCGAAAGGGCAGGCGGGGACGTCCGCCTCGTAGCGCTCGAGGCCGTCCGGGCGTCCGAAGCTGGTCGCCTCGATCGGCTTCTCGCCGACGATGTCCACCTCGCATTTCTGCGTGGAATCTGACACGCCCTCGCCGACAAGCCTCAGCTTGTCGATCCGCGCCGTCTTTCCGCTAACCGAGATCTGCAGGAGGCCGGACGATCCGTTGAGCATGAGGGGGCGGCCGACGACGCTGGAGATGTCCGGCGCCGCGACCGCGTCACCTTTTGCGCCACTGCGCGCCTTGCCGCCCTTCGCGGCGTGCGAGGCCTTCTTCGGCTTGGCATCGGACGCTGGGTTAGCTTCGGTCGGGGCCGATGCGCCAGGAAGAGTAAGCTGCGCCGCGGACGGAGCCGCGGTGAGGGCGAGGGCGAAGAGGACGAGGAAAACGCGCCAATCCATTGGCGAAGTCTAGAAGTCTCGCGTTCAAAGGGGAAGGTCTCGCGGACGCCGGAAGGCGCTGTTCACGGCCGAAAAATCCGGGGTTTCCGCGCCTTGCGCCCTGAAACCGCCAAACCTATATACGCCCGGACTGGCGAATTCAGCGCAGTTTCGCGCGCCGAATCACCAAAATTGACGCTTGAAAGAGGGGATCAGAAGAGGATCTACGGTCGCGTTTGGCCGGTGGACGTCATTCTCGCGGTCTGGCCGCTTCGGGGCCAGGCGATCTCGCAGAAACAGGGGTTTATGAATATGGCGAAAGTAATCGGCATCGACCTCGGCACGACCAACTCGTGCGTCGCGGTCATGGAGGGCGCGACTCCCAAGGTCATTGAGAATTCGGAAGGCTCGCGCACGACGCCTTCCATCGTCGCCTTCACCGACGACGGAGAGCGACTCGTCGGCCAGCCCGCGAAACGGCAGGCCGTCACCAATCCGGAGCGAACCTTCTTCGCCATCAAGCGCCTCATCGGCCGTTCCTTCGACGACCCGATGACGAAAAAGGACATGACGCTCGTCCCGTACAAGATCATCCGCGCGCCGAACGGCGACGCCTGGGTCACCGCCGACGGCAAGCAATATTCCCCCTCGCAGATTTCCGCCTTCGTCCTGCAGAAGATGAAGGAAACCGCCGAAGCCTATCTCGGCGGCACGGTCACGCAGGCCGTCATCACCGTTCCCGCATATTTCAACGACGCGCAACGCCAGGCGACCAAGGACGCCGGCCGGATCGCGGGCCTCGACGTCTTGCGCATCATCAACGAGCCGACGGCGGCGGCGCTCGCCTACGGCCTCGACAAGCGCAAGTCCGGCACTATCGCCGTCTATGACCTCGGCGGCGGCACGTTCGACATCTCGATCCTCGAGATCGGCGACGGCGTGTTCGAGGTGAAGTCGACCAACGGCGACACCTTCCTTGGCGGCGAAGACTTCGACATGCGCCTCGTCGAGTATCTGTCTGCCGAGTTCAAGAAGGAGCAGGGCATCGACCTGACGAAGGACAAGCTCGCGCTACAGCGCCTGAAGGAGGCGGCCGAAAAGGCCAAGATTGAGCTCTCTTCGGCGACCCAGACCGAGATTAACCTGCCCTATATCACCGCCGACGCGACCGGGCCGAAGCATCTTGCGCTCAAGTTGACGCGCGCGAAGTTCGAGGCGCTCGTCGACGACCTCATCCAGCGAACGGTCGAACCGTGCCGGAAAGCTCTGAAGGACGCGGGCCTCTCGGCCGGGCAGATCGACGAAGTCGTGCTCGTCGGCGGCATGACCCGCATGCCCAAGGTGCAGGAGGTCGTGAAACAGTTCTTCGGCCGCGAGCCGCACAAGGGCGTCAACCCGGACGAGGTGGTCGCCATCGGCGCGGCGATCCAGGCCGGCGTGCTGCAGGGCGACGTCAAGGACGTGCTCTTGCTCGACGTCACGCCGTTGTCGCTCGGCATCGAGACGCTCGGCGGCGTCTTCACCCGCCTCATCGAGCGCAACACCACGATCCCGACCAAGAAGAGCCAGGTCTTCTCGACCGCCGAGGACAATCAGACGGCCGTGACGATCCGCGTCTTCCAGGGCGAGCGCGAGATGGCTGCGGACAATAAACTGCTCGGCCAGTTCGATCTCGTCGGCATCCCGCCCGCGCCGCGGGGCGTGCCGCAGATCGAGGTGACGTTCGACATCGACGCCAACGGCATCGTCAACGTCACCGCCAAGGACAAGGCGACCAACAAGGAGCAGCAGATCCGCATCCAGGCGTCGGGCGGCCTCAGCGAGGCCGACATCAACCGGATGGTGAAGGACGCGGAAGCTCACGCTGCGGAGGACAAGCGCCGCCGCGAAATGGTTGACGCCAAGAACCATGGCGAGTCGCTCGCGCACGACGCTGAGAAGGCGCTGAAGGAGTACGGCGACAAGGTCGCGCAGTCGGATAAGAGCGCCATCGAATCGGCCATAGCCTCGCTGCGGACGGCGCTGCAAGGCGAGGACCTTGAGACCATCAAGGCCCGAACCAACGACCTCATGCAGGCGCAGATGAAGCTCGGCGAGGCCATGTACAAGGCGCAGCAGGCGAGCGCGGCGGGCGACGCGGGCGCCGGCGCTGCCGGGGCGCCCGGCCAGGCCAAGGACGACGTGATCGACGCGGAGTTCCGCGAGGTCGACGACGACAAGAAGAAGTAAGAAAAGGACAGCCCACCCGCTCGTTGAGCGGCTGGGCTGTTTATAAGAGCGATGGGGACGCCGCATGACGACAAGTGGGGTCCTAGGACGAGCCGGCGTTAGGCGCGCCGGCTTCTGTCTGGGATCGCGTTGCGGCGAATAGGCTGGATGAAGCCGCTGGGACAATGCGGACTATACGAATGACGATGAAACCAGGGGCGCGCTGACGATGGCGAAGCGCGATTTTTACGAAACCCTTGGCGTATCAAGAACCGCGACCGACGCCGAACTGAAATCGGCCTTTCGCAAGGCGGCGTTACAGTGCCATCCCGACAGGCATCCAGGCGACAAGCAGGCGGAAGCCCGGTTCAAGGAAATCAACGAGGCCTATCAGAATCTGTCCGATCCCCAAAAGCGGGCGGCCTATGACCGCTACGGCCATGCGGCTTTCGAGCACGGCGGCATGAGCGACGGCTTCGCCGCGTCCATGTCCGATATTTTCGACGACCTGTTCGGTGACATGATGGGCGGACGCCGAGGGCGCAGCCCAACGGGGCGCGAGCGCGGCGCCGACCTGCGCTACAACCTCGAAATCACGCTCGAGGAAGCGTTCCGCGGCAAGAACGCGACCGTCAAGCTGCCGACTTCGGTCACCTGCGAGGCCTGCTCGGGCTCGGGCGCGCGCGCTGGCTCGAAGCCGACCGTCTGCAAGACTTGCGGCGGCCACGGACGCATCCGCGCGCAACAGGGCTTCTTCGCCATCGAGCGCACCTGCCCGACCTGTCACGGCCGCGGCCAGACGATCGACAATCCGTGCGAGAAATGCGCTGGCTCGGGGCGCGTCACGCGCGAGCGGACGCTTTCGGTCAATGTGCCGCCGGGCGTCGAGGACGGTACCCGCATTCGCCTGAGCGGCGAGGGCGAGGCGGGCCTGCGCGGCGGGCCGCCGGGCGACCTCTACATCTTCCTGTCCGTCAAACCGCACACCATCTTCCAGCGCGACGGCGCGGACCTTTACTGCCGCGTGCCGATTTCCATGGTCCAGGCGGCGCTGGGCGGCGAATTCACGGTCAAGACCCTCGACGGAAGCGAGTCTCGGGTCAGCATTCCGGAGGGCGCGCAGTCCGGTCGGCAGCTGAGATTGCGCGGCAAGGGCATGCCGATCTTAAGGTCACGCGAATCCGGCGACCTTTTTGTCCAGCTGAACGTCGAGACACCGCAGAACCTGACCCGCCGGCAGCGCGAGCTGCTCATGGAGTTCGCGGCGGAGTCGTCCAACAAGACTCATCCTGAGAGCGCCGGCTTCTTCTCGAAGATGAAGGAGTTTTTCGAGGGCCTGGGCTGACCGCCGTTGCCGGCGCGCGTGGCTGCGCTGTAGATATCCGCCGCGCTCGGCGACGCCGTAGCGCCTTGTCGTCGGAGAAGGCATGAACGGCCACATGCGAAACGACAGACGGCGGGTCGACGACGCAGTCCGTTTCCTCAAATCCTTTGTCGGCGCTCCCGGCCTCACCGGCGCGGTCGCGCCGTCGGGTCGGGCGCTCGCGCGAGCTATGGCCGCCGCGGTTGGGCCGCTTGCGCATGGTCTTGTTGTCGAACTCGGCCCAGGCACGGGCCCCGTGACGCGCGCCCTCATCGAGCGCGGACTCGACCTGCGGCGCCTCGTGCTCGTCGAGTACGATCGCGACTTTTGCCGAATGCTGCAAAGCCGCTTCGCCCGAGCAACGGTGATTCAGTCGGACGCCTATGATTTGCCCTGTGCGCTGACCGCTGTGGCGGGGAGTCCGATCCGCGCGATCGTCTCCAGTCTTCCCCTCCTCAATCAGCCGCCGCGTCGCCGCGTCAAGCTGATCGAGGACGCGTTCGCGCTGATGGGGCCGGATGGCGTATTCGTGCAATTCACCTACGGCCTGGTCTCGCCCATTCCGCGCCAAGCCTGCGCGGGCCGCTACTCATCTCATTGCGGCGCGCCCGTCTGGCGCAACTTGCCGCCGGCGCGCGTCTGGACCTATCGCATGGAGGCGGCCACACCCCGGACGGACAGGCATAGAACATGACGCCCGAGGCCGCGCGCGACCGGCTCATTGTCGCGCTCGACGTGGCCGACGTTCGCGAGGCCGAGCGTCTCGTCGAGCGCATGGGCGACGCAACGTCCTTCTATAAAGTCGGCATGGAGCTCGCTTACGCCGGCGGGGGGCTCGACTTCGCGCGGCGGCTCGCCTCAACGCCCGGCAAGCGGGTTTTTCTCGACCTCAAGTTGCACGACATTCCCAACACTGTCGAGCGCGCGACCGCGCAGGCCGCGAGACTTGGCGCGACGTTCCTCACCGTGCACGCCTATCCGCAGACCATGCGCGCGGCGGTTGCCGGCGCCAAAGGCGCAGGCCTCAAGCTTCTGGCCGTGACGGTCCTCACGTCCTACGACGACGAGGATCTCCTCAATGCGGGGTACCGTTTCGGGCTTGTCGAGATGGTGCGCCGGCGCGCCGAGCAGGCGGAGGAGCTTGGCGTGCACGGCCTTGTCGCCAGCGCCAGGGAGGCGCGCGACGTCCGCTCCGCGGTCGGCGACGCCATCATTCTGGTCACACCCGGCATCCGCCCCGCCGGCGGCGTCCGGGGCGATCAGAAGCGCGTCGCGACGCCGGCCGACGCGATCCGGGCCGGCGCGGACTATCTCGTCGTCGGGCGGCCGATCACGTCCGCGGCCGATCCCATGGTCGCGGCGACCCAGATCGTGGTGGACATCGCCGCTGCCGCGGCGGCTTGAACGGACGGCAGGCGACGTTATCCTCCGCGGGTCACAGAACGAGGGAGCGTCTCATGCCCAAGGGCTATGTCATCTCGCGCGTCGACGTCACCGATCCCGTTGCTTACGCCCGCTATGCCGAGGCGGCGACGAAGGCGATTGCGGCGCATGGCGGCCGGCCGCTGGCGCGCGGCGGACGCTCAGAGGCGCTCGAGGGCGAGGCGCGGGCGCGGAACGTCATCCTCGAATTCGACAGTTACGAAACGGCGCGCGCCTATTACCATTCGCCGGAGTATCAGGCGGCGCGCGCGCTGAGAGATGGCGCGGCGGAGATGGAAGTGGTGCTGGTCGAAGGAGTTTGACCCATGGCGAAGGGCTATTGGATCGCGCACGTACACGTCACCGATCCCGAGGGCTACAAGAAATACGTCGCGGCCAACGCCGTCGCCTTCGCCAAATACGGCGGGCGCTTTCTCGTCCGCGGGGGGACGCACATTGTCGCAGTGGGCGCCGCGAAACCGCGCCAAGTGGTGATCGAATTCCCCGACTACGCCGCCGCGATCGAATGCCTTGATTCCGACGAATACAAGCGAGCGGCCGAGTTTCGCGACGCCGCCTCCGACGCCGACCTCATCGTCGCCGAGGGCTACGACGGACCGCAGCCTGGCTAGATGGAAACGCCCATGCCGGATTTGCGCATCATCGTCGCGGGCGCGGCGGGCCGCATGGGCCGCACCGTCGTGCGTGCGATCCACGGGGGGACCGACTTCGCTCTGGTCGGCGCGCTCGAGCGCGAGGATTCGCCCTGGATCGGGCAAGACCCTGGGCCGCTCGCAGGCTGCCCGGCGACCGGCCTCGCCATCGCCGCGGACCCGCTGCCGCTGCTCCTCAACGCCGACGCCATCGTCGATTTCTCCTCGCCCCCGGCGACGGTCGAACTCGCGGACCTCGCCGCGCAGGCGCGCATCGCTCACGTCATCGGCACCACCGGTCTTGCCGAGGAGGACCTCGACCGCATCGACGCCGCCGCGCGGCACGCGCCGATCGTGCGCTCGGGCAACATGAGCCTCGGCGTGAACCTGCTCGCTGCGCTCACCCGCCGCGCCGCGGCGGCGCTCGGCGACGAATTCGACATCGAGATCGTCGAGATGCATCATCGCATGAAGGTGGACGCGCCCTCGGGGACGGCGCTCATGCTCGGCGAGGCCGCGGCGGTGGGACGCGGGGTCCAGCTGAAGAGCCATTCCGTCCGCCCGCGCGACGGCCTGACCGGTCCGCGCCGCGCGGGCGACATCGGCTTCGCCTCCTTGAGGGGCGGCACGGTCGTCGGCGAGCACAGCGTCATTTTCGCCGGCGAGAGCGAGCGCCTCGTGCTGACCCACCACGCCGAGGACCGCGCCCTCTTCGCCTACGGCGCTCTCAAAGCGGCGCGTTGGGCGCAGAACCGCAAGCCCGGCCTCTACTCCATGGCGGACGTGCTCGGCCTCAAGGACGGCTGACCCCCGTCAGTTGAAGATCGGTTCATCGTCCCCTCCTGAACCTTTGGCGGCGGTTCGCACAGCGGAAAGCCCCGGACCCACGTAACGCGGGACCGGGGCTTTTGTTCCCAAAACGGGCGAAGAAGCTCGATCGTCTTTTAGTTGCTTCGCTGCGAACCTGTGAGATACAGGAGCGCCTGGAACATGTTGATGAAGTCGAGGTAGAGCCTCAGCGCCCCGAAGATCGACTTCTTCTGCGTCACCTCGTAGCCGTCGCCGGCGAAGTACATCTGCTTGATCGCCTGCGTATCGTAGGCGGTGAGGCCGGCGAAGATGCCGACGCACAGGACCGAGAGCGCGAACTGCAGGCCCGTGCTCTGCAGGAACAGGTTGA
>Ga0335083_10006529_pt1 | contig 14527 bp, 10 predicted proteins | sample Lox_Sample_42_FD_206716 | JGI IMG/M metagenome (GOLD analysis project Ga0335083, IMG submission 206716) | Soil microbial communities from Loxahatchee National Wildlife Refuge, Florida, United States - Lox_Sample_4.2 | ecosystem: Environmental > Terrestrial > Soil > Wetlands | place: USA...
CGTTTGCACGGGCGGTGCCTACGAGACCATATGAATAATTCCGCCGAGGTCTTCGATCCAAACCGGCGATTAGATAGAGACGAGCACCACGCGCTGCGGCGATCTCGGTTCGGTCGGCCGCACACACAGAGGAACTCCTAGTCGGAGGATGGCAGACTGGCGGCATGTCAAAACCAAAACGCAAACGAACACCCAAAGCTGTCCTGCGGGTGCCCGACCTGGAGCACTCGAAGTCGGCCGTCCTAAACAGCCTGGCATCCCAAAGTTCCCAGCGCTCATACGATGATGCCATCCGGGAGTTTATCGAATGGTACTGCTCGGAGCCCCGCTTGGCCTTCAACAAAACCGTCGTGACCCGGTATCGCATCTTCCTTGAGCAGGCGCACTATGCCTCTTCAAACTATCAACCTCCGACTGGCAGCGGTCCGCCGCCTTGCATACGAAGCCGCCGATTCCGGTCTGCTCAGTCCGGACCTCGCCGCCGGAATTCGGCGGGTCAAAGGCGCCAAGAAGTTTGGCGTTCGAATGGGCAATTGGCTTACCGCCGAGCAAGGAAGACGTGTACTTGACGTATTTGACCGGCACACCCTCCGGCGGATACGAGATTACGCCATGGTCGCCGTGCTGTTGGGCTGCGGATTGTGTCGCGCCGAAGTGGCAGCATTAGGTGTTCAGGATCTGCAGCAACGAGAAGAACACTGGGTGTTTGCCGATCTGGTCGGCAAGGGTCGTCATGTTCGGACCGTTCCAGTCCCACTCTGGATTGCCGCTGCCCTCCAGACCTGGATGATGGAGGCGAGAATCACCGATGGGCCGATCTTTCGCGCGATCAACAAGGCGGGGCGAGTGCCGGACACGGTTTCAGTCCCAAAGTCATCTGGGGCGTTGTAAAGCAGGCGTGCGAGGCCTGCAACCTCGGCAATGTCGCACCTCATGACCTGCGTCGGACATACGCCCGGCTGTGCCACGGGCGTGGTGGCGAGTTGGAGCGGATCCAGTTCTTGCTCGGGCACGTCAGCGTCCAAACTACGGAGCGCTATCTGGGATGCAAGCAGCGGCTCCGCGACGCCGTCAACGATTCAATCGGGATCGAGCCTGAGTCCTCGATCCCGGCTTGACGCCGGCGAAGCGTACCGGGACCGATTCTGGAGTACCTTCGTACGGCCCGACCCGATGTGGTGATCCGGCGACTGTCACGAGAAAAGCGAGTTTCCTTCCTTGTGAATGCGCCCATCTTTTCAGATGTCCGGCAGCCCGGATGAAAGTCCAAGGGTCCTTGTTGTAGTGGGGTCGCGATGGACACAGTATGAGCTCAGCATCAGGGCTGATTCCTGCCTGGCTTAGCAGAGTTGGCTGACTCGAAAGAGACGACAAGTACTTTGCCCGAATCCCGTGAGGAATAACGCGAATGCTGCTGGAGGCGAAGCCTTGTTGTTCAAGCACACGCTTGCTAACCTGGCTCGGCACTACAAGGCGATCCGCAATACGATAGTGCCTTACCGCCTCCATGAAACAGTCTTTTGGGGTTCTCGACGCACTTTGCGGATCGCCACTGGTGCGGTGCGCGATGAACAGTGGCGATGACCGGGACTCCATAGGCTGACTTGAGCAGCGCTGCAAGATGCACGCTGTAATAGTCGTGAGCGTGGATGAGATTGGGATTTATTGTATTCCACTGAGATAACAGGAACTGGAGCGGGGCTGCTAAGGGTACGTCTCTGCTTGAAAAGCTCAGCGTTGCCTCTGGAACTCTCTTCCACACAATTAGACGATCGTTCTTATAGGTCCTATGTCGAGGTTGGCTGGATCGCGATTCCGCGTTGGCACAAGTGAATACAAATACATGACACTCTGAGTTATGGACGAGTCCGTGGACAAGATTGGCGACATGTGTCGCCACGCCGCCGCCGTCTGGCGGGAACGCGGCGCTTAGGACGAGAGCGCGAACGTCGGTACCGATGGCCATAGATCAGAATTCGCATTGTACCCCTTCGAGGTCGAGACGAGGAATTCTGATCTTGAGAGTAGCGCGTTGGCTCGGGAACACGGAGTTCACGCACGTGTGTTTAATTGGTAAACTCCGCCTCGCCCAGTCCAACGACCATCCGACGCCTCCTCGGATATGCGCCCCAATAGGACTACAGGGGCATCTGAAGCACGGTATAATCCGGTCTCGAAGGCTGAAGGCCTTGAACTATGCTGGTCCTCAACAACGAATACTACGATGCCTGGCAAAGAATAACAGATCCTCTAGTCCGAGACTGGGTCCGGCGATGGCAAGACGGACTTCACCGAGGAACGCATCCCGAATGGGCGTTTTCCCCGATCAGCATTACCTGTCTCGCGCGGCTTTGGGAGGTGTTCTCGCCATCCCTCAGTCCTCGGGCAAGATCTCAGCGTAAGGCTATTTGTGTTCTTGCAACACGTCGTTTGGGTTACCTGGACGCCATCCGGTTCCGATGTCCCGACGGTGATGATGAGACTCGGTGGGAGCATTATTGGAATGACGTGCGGGCGGAAGGCGGCGAATTTCGACAGAGCGTGTTTGAGTCGATTAGATCTCTTCTCAGCGCTCCGGATTGTGAGCATTCTCTGGGGGAACTCCCAATGACGATGGACGTGCTTGCGGCGGAGCTTATGCAGTGGGGTTACACGGATTTCGAACTATTCGTCCGCGCTGGTGGAGTCCTAGATCCGAAGCAGAACCATCCACAACTGCCAATGGTACGCCTCCTGGGGCTTCTTGACCATTTGGAGCGTCGACCCGTGTACGATTTTCTTGTCTGGACTGACATTGCCAGTTCCGAAGGGAGCATTTCAAAGACCACGGCTCGCCGATTGGCTTCTCGTGAGTTGGGAGCAGTTGAAGAGTGGACTGGATCTACTGGCTTTGTTCGCCTCGCGAACGGGCTGTCGATAGTTACGAGATGTGAATCCACACATTCATTGACAGCATTCCTAAACCACCGATTGGACGCCGCTCAACGCTTACGTGCACGTTGTGGCCAACTGGCGCTCACTGGTTTAAGGCTAGCTGAAAGCTCATCTGTGATTCGTCCTTCATCTCGGGAGCGCAAGGTCTGGGTGCACTCCCCGCCAAGGATCTCTGTGCCCGAAGTGGATCAGCCAGATCCCGGTGTGGAGCCTTATGCGTTTAGGCAAGCCGTGTCCCTGGTCGAGGACGAGCCGCAAGAAGCCATCCGGCTCCTCGGGGATGCGTTTGAGCGGGCGCTAGGGACAGAGTGGCCCAAGGTTGCCGGACGCTGCTATCGATTACGTCTTCGGGGAGCCCTTTCAAGGCAACTGGCGGCAGCAGTCCGAGAGACCCAGACGCGCGAGAGGAATGGACTCTATGATCAAACTTGGTGGACCGACGTTACACCAGTTGGCCGACTAGATTTCGGCGCCATTTCCAAGCAGATAATGGGCTCCGTACCGCACTCGGACAGATTGCTTGCGTCTCGATTAGCCGCAGTAGTCGATGAGTCTACAAGGTACAGTACACCTGGCACGGTAAACGGATGGCTTTATCTCGCAAAAGGTATTCGCAATAGAGTCGTCCATGTTGGAAGCTGGCCTGCAGAGCTGTTTTCAACTGCCCAGTTTCTGGCGCGCGTGATGATTTGCGCATACGTTTCGGCATTCCCGAGCGCATCGATGAGCGGGGCTCCCTCGACTGACGCGGCTTCGAATGAGGCTGCGCAGGAGTGAACTGGTTGAGTGCTGCAGAACCGGTCTCGACCGCGCGCCTTGAGATCCTGCATCAGCACTTGAACATCGCGCGCGCCTACACTCCCTATGTGGCCGGTCGGCGTAAGTCAGCTCTGGCACTCTGCAAGAGGAGTTTCAACCTAGCCGCCAGAACGCCAACCGATAAGTACTGATAAACGCCCTTGCGTCCGTTCAGCTCCTGGATCGTTGGTGAGCCGGAAGTATGGCTTAAAGGCGGTGGTGTCGCAACGCAGGTGATGTGTCCGACGGGTTGAGCCGTGAGCGCTACGTCCGTTGGGTCAAGTTCAAGCTATTACACGTTACTTCCTTGCTCCGCAAGAACCACTACCTAGCCGCGCGGTATCAGGCTGTGGTCGCCAATAGACCGCTGGCGGTCTTGTTGATCAGCCTGGCTGAGATCGATTACGGCACGGAAGCCAGGAACTGGGGAGCGCGCGTCGGGATTTGATGCGCCGGTTCCTTAGCTGAGTACTGGGTGAGTTTGAAATTCCGTACCGGGGCGGCCGGTAATTCGGCTGATAGAACGCTATCCGACCGGGTGGGTATTCAACGCCGTCTAAGGTTCCCCTTTTGAACCGCGTATTTATTGCTTCAACAAAGTATCGACCTGCTGTTTCAGCTTGGGCAAATCATTCTTGACGGTGGTTCTGACTATTTCCAAATCGATCCCGCGCGTTTGTGCCCATGGAAGCTCGGGAGATGCTGCGCGATGAAGGCCGGCGCGGTGCTGTTGATCTTGTTAACGGCCTCGCCGATGATCTCTATGTTGCGGGTTGAAGGTAGCCTGTCGCCCGGTCAATCGCTTCGGCAATGTGTTCCAGATAGTCTTCGACGCGCTCCGGATGCTTCATAGGGGCTGCGCCTGTTGCAGCACCTCTTCACGGAATTTGGGCGGCAATCCGTTCGGAGTTAAAACAGATACCGAAACTCCGAGCAATTTCTCCGCATCGATCTTCAATCCGGCAATCGTAAGCAGGCTGGTGGATCGTCCGGGTTCAACGAGCAAATCAAGGTCGCTGTCGTCGGTGTCGGAGCCGCTGAGAACCGAGCCGAACACCCGGGGACGCGATAAACCGTAGCGGCTGACAAGTTGCCGCAATTCGTCGCGGTGCGCTGTGAGGGCTTCCGAAGGTTTCATGGCGGTTCTCCCGTGTTCCGCTTTTTCATCGTAGCTTTTTAGCGCGGATCGGTGGCGGCGTCACGGGCGGAAATGGCGAATTTTGGGGATGCTACGAGATCGCTCGAGGCGCGGCGATGCCTAACAGCGCTTTCTGGCTCTTGGACTCGCGCCAACTGGACACAAAGCGCGGGTGAGTGCCTCGGGACATGCCGGTGGATGAATCCGAGCATGCCCCTTGGCCTGATAGTTGGTTTCTATTTCCTCAGTGAAGACGTCGTCGTCGTCGTATTGGTGCTAATCGTCACTTTTTGAACATCCCACATGCTCGCGGAGCCGACGTAGACCGTGTTTGGATTTCGGCAATCGAGCGAGTGAACCAGGTTACCGGTGTCCTCGGCGCCATGGTCCTGGCCGGTGATAAACATGCCGAGGACTTTTCCGTCCATATCCATTTTGTAGACCTTCCCCGTACCGTCGCCACTGAACATGTACTGTGGGGTCGAATCAGTGACGCAGAGGGCCCACGGAGCACCGATGCCGGTGATGCTCTTCTTGAAGTTCAGATCGTCGTCATACACCTGGATTCGCCTGTTTCCGCGGTCGGCTACATAGACATTGTTTTGTGCATCCGAGGCAATGCTATGCGGCGTGCTGAATTGATCCTGGTCGTGCCCCCAGGTCCCCAGCATCTTCAACCAATGGCCATCCGCCGAAATCTTCACCACGCGCGAGTTGCCGTAGCCGTCGGCCACGAAGATATTGCCCTGCGAATCAAAGGCCACATCGGTTTCGCGGTCGAATTGCCCCTTCCGGCCGGTCGGGTGCTGGTTCCGGTCAGGCGGATTCGGCCGGCCAAAGTGCAGGATTTCGAGGTTGGCCTCGAGGTAATCAATGGCTTCCGGCGTGCGGCCCAGCCAGAATATGGACTGGCCCTCGGGGTCGTACTTGACGACCATGCCGGAGCCCTCGTCAACCTGCCATACATTGTCCTGTTTATCTACGCGCACCGCGTGTGCAAATGCTTCGGCGTAGTTGTTGGGACCCCACTCTTTGACGAATTTGTAGTTCTGGTCGAATTCCCACAGCATGGCCGCCTTCCCGCCACGCGCGACGCCCTGGTTGACCGAACGCGAGTACACGAAGAGGTGGCCCTTCGAGTTGGTAGCCACTCCGACCGTTTGACCCATGGTCTGGCCAGGGATGCTGAGCCGAAGGTAGCGATCATTGACCTGCAGCTTTGGATAGCCTTCCTCAAGTTTCAGTTGTTGGGCTCGCTGCTCTGGGGTGCCGAAAAAGCCTTGGGCCTGCGCGCTGCGCGGCGACAGCAAAAACAAGCCCGTGATGGTCATCGCACCTAACCCGAAAAGGGATAAAGAGTTGGTTTTCATGTGATGTATACTCCCCTCAAAAACGAACGTCTGGCCGGGACCGCCCGGTTGGTTTTGCCTGCTGAACGAAAAAGCGATCCGCGCATTTGGAAAATTGAAAATGCCGCAGCCTTTGCGGGATTTCCATCGGAACTTCCATTTTGGGCTTGCCAGTCGTTCAAGCAGGATCAGTATACACCTAAAGCCCTCCGATTGGGTCGACGTGGCTCCAAGCCGCCTTCGCGAGAATTCCTGGTGGCTCGATGTGATGCCCCATCCGCTGGGTGCCTCGACCCCGCCGCCGGCCTCACTCTTCCCGAATGAGTTTGGCTGGATCGGCAGCCAGGGCGCGACGGGCGGGAATGGCGGCCGCGGCCAGGCCGAGCAGCGCCATCGTCAGCACTGCGCCGCCCACGACCAGGGGATCCAGCGGATTCGCCTGATACACGATTCGCTCCAAGAGGCGGCTGGTGAAGATTCCCGCCAACAGGCCTAGCGCCGATCCCACGCCGAGCAGCACGGTTGGCCGTCCCAGCGCCGCGCTCATTACATGCGTCCTGCGCGCGCCCAAGGCCACGCGAATGCCCAACTCCTTCATCCGCCGGCTGACGCTGTAAGCCGCCATGCCGAAGATGCCCGTCACCGCCAGCATCGCCGTCAGCAGGCCCATGACTCCCAGCGCCACTGTCGCCGCCCGCGCCGGCAGCAGCTCGTCATTCAACGTGTCGGACCAGCTCTGCACCGTGATGGGCACATTCGGTTGGATGCCGCTCACGGTGCGTTGAAGCGCCGCCGCCATTTCGTTCGGCGCCAGAGGCGATCGCACTACGAAAACCGCCTGGGTGTCCGCACGCTGCGATAACGGCAGATACACCACGGGCTGCGGGGACTCTTCCAGATCGTGATACTTGCCGTCTTCGGTAACGCCCACTACTTCCGTCAGCTTGTCCCAGAGAATGAACCGCTGTCCGATCCCCGGCGCGTCGCCCCACATCTTCCGCACGAAGGTTTCGTTCACAACCGCAACCGACGGCGAGTCCGCGGTGTCGTGCCATGAGACATCCCGCCCGCGGAGTAGCCGAGCGCCGGCAGTTTCCAGGTATCCCGGCGACATCGTAAACACGTAGGGCGCCAGGACCGAATTGTTCAGTGTGAACTCGGTTGTCCCGGGCGGGTAAATCGGCCTGCCATGCATTCCGCCGGTGAACGGTGTGCGACTCACGGCGGCCGCCGCCGTCACGCCGGGGATGCTGCGCACCGCCTCAAGCATCTTCTTGGTGAACGCCAGGCTGTCCGGCTGTTCTGCCTGGCTGAGGTCTATCGCGAGCAGCATCGCGCCTTGAGGCTGGAAGCCCAGAGGGGCGTGGAGCGCGCGCAGCATGCCACGCACTGCCACCAGCGAGGCCGTGACGAGCAGCGTGCAGATCACTATTTGCACACCCAGCAACAGATCTCGCGGAGCAAATCTTCGGAAGTGAAGTAAATTCGCCGGTCCACTCTTCATCATTTCCAGCGGACTGCTTCGCCACACCTCGCGCGCTGGAAGCATTCCAAACAGCAGGGCGCTTCCGACTGTTAATGCCAGACCTGCCAGGTACAAGCGCGCATCCACGCTGAGGACCAGATGCGCTTCTTGCAGCCGATGCCACCGGTTCAGGAGGTCCAGCAGGAGATGCGCGCCTAGCAGCCCCGCTGCTCCGCCCATAAGCGACACCAGGAGGGCCTCGGTCAACAGTTGCCTCACGAGGCGGCGACGGCTGGATCCAAGCGCCACGCGGAGCGCCAGTTCGCGGCTGCGATCCGCCACGCGCGCCCCAAACAGGCTGGCCAAGTTCGCGCATGCCGCCGCCAGCACCAGCAGCGCGAGCACGGTCACGCTATAAAGAAATCCGCGAATGACTTCGCCGTCGTCTCCCAAGAGTCCTGGATGGATCAGGCGCAGCGGCAGTCCGCTGTCGGTTCCCGGATACTCCTTCGCCAACTGGGTGGAAATCGCATCCAGATTATCGGTCGCCTGCCGAGGCGTAACGCCCGGCTTAAGGCGGCCAATTACCGTAACAGTGATGTATGCCCGGTTATGCAGGTAATCCGAGCCCTCCACTTGCTCTTCGTTGAGCATCGGAACCCAGTAGTCGGGCCACTCAAACCGCTCGGTGCCATGGAAGCGCGCGGGCGTGACGCCGATCACGGTAAACGGATGCTTGCCGAGATCCACGGTGGTCCCCACGACGCCGGGGTCGGCGGAAAACGCGCTTCGCCATAAATGATCGCTCAACACCACGAACGGCGCCGAACCCGGGCCATGTTCGTCCGAGGCGTGGAAGAAGCGTCCTAGCTGCGGCTGCGCTCCCAGCAGGTCGAAATAATTGCCGGTGACCTCGTCGCCGTGGACCATGGTCACCGCGTTATGCCAGCTCAGCCGCGCCGCGGAATATCCATAGATGCCGGCCATCCCGCTGAAGGTGGTGTTGCGCCGCTGGAAATCCTGAAACGCGGGGAACGAGGTGGTGAGCAGCCGTCCACTCATCCACTGCTTATTGCGGATCTGATACAGGCTCTGCGGATCGCTCACATTGAGCGGCTGGAGCAGGACCGCATCCAGCACGCCCAAGACGACGACGTTGGTGGCAATGCCCAGCGCCAGAGTGACTAAGGCTGCCAGCGTGAACGCCGGGGACTTCCGAAGCACCCGAAGCGCGAAGCGAACATCCAGCAGCATGCCGGCGCGGATGTTCTGGTCAGTCTGAGCTGCCAGATGCGATCGCCGTTGGTCGTCGCGACGCCCGGACGTAAAGTTGAGAAGGCGTCTGAAGAACCGCTTCCGTGCTTTCACTTCAAAGAAGCGCGATGGCGCCCTCCTGTTCCAGTCTTAGCAAAAACGGGATTGGGAAAGCATATGAGTGGTCGGGGCGCAGGCGTTGCGATGGTTCCTTATTGTGCGTGGGACTGGTATACAACCTGGCCGTTGAGAATGGTGGTTGTCACGGCCAGGTCTTCCTTCTTGGTGGGCTCATGCGAGAAGACGTCGGTGGCGAGAATGGCGACGTCGGCAAGCATGCCGGGAGCCAAGGTCCCCTTCTGCTTCTCATCGAACGTCGCGTAGGCGCAGTTTCGCGTGTAATCGTCGATGGCCTGAGTCAGCGACAGGCGCTGATCGGTCCCGCCGGGTCTGGGTCCGCGGTGAGTGATGCTGAAGATGCGTCCCATGGCATCCATGGAAGCGACGAACCAGTCGCTGCCGAAAACGACGGTGCCGCCGGCATCGGAAATGCTCTTCCACATTCCTCCGCGGGCGGCACGCTCGGGTCCAAGATTCCTGGCCCAGACACCCATGGCGCCGGCCGGCAGCGCATTACTGGCGTTGGGATGTACCACGAAGAATCCGCCGCCAGGGTGCATGGAGGCGATCACTCCCAATTTTCCGAAGCGTGGAATATCGGCCGGATCGATGGTCTCGATATGCTCGACACGGTTGCGGCGTCCGCGGGCCGGCATCGGATCCACTTTGGCGATGTATTCGTAGCCATCCAGGGTCATGCGGACTGCGCCGTCTCCGAGCGAATGGATCATGAATTGCCAGCCGCGCTGGTCCATCATTTGCAGGATGCGGTGGAAATCCTCGACCGTGTAGTTGGGCTTGCCGCGCGACGGGATGTTGGTGTAGTTGGCCAGCAGGAAAGCGGTGTTGGTCTCAATCACGCCATCTTGGAACATTTTGAGCACGCCGGTTTTCAGGAACGGAGTGGCGGGATGAGATTTCCAGACCTGGTCGAAGCGATCAGCGTCTTTTGCGGTGAAGCCCGGGGTGACCAGCAGGGCATAGTTAACGCGCAGGCGCAAATTGCCGGATTCTTGGGCGTCCTTGAAAACTTCCAATTCTTCCGGGCTGCCGGCGGCTTCCGTTACGCTGGTGACGCCGTAGCGCAGCGCCTCGTCCGACGCCGCCTTCAATGCCCGGCGCTGGTCGTCGCGGGTGGCTTTGGGAACGATGTTGTAGATCAGCGCGGTGGCCGGAGTTTCCTTCAGCAGGCCGGTGGGCTCGCCGGTTTTGGGATCGCGCACGATGAAGCCGTTGGGCGGGTCGGGCGTGTCCTTGGTGATTTTTGCCAGCGCCAGCGCTTTGGAATTAACCCAGACACTGTGGCCATCGAAGCAGCGCATCACGGCTGGGCGATCGGGAATGGCAGCGTCCAATTGCTGGCGCGTCGGCATGCTTCCGGGAAACGGCCCGTAGGCCCAACCGCTGCCCTGAATCCAAGCGCGATCGGGATGTGCCTCCGCGAAAGTTTTGATGCGCGACTGGACTTCATCGAGCGTGCGCGCGCCTTGCAGTCTGACGTTGTCGAGGGCCAGCCCGCCGCTGAGAAGGTGGACATGGATGTCGTTGAAGCCCGGCACGACGGCGGCGCCGTGCGCATCGATCACCTGTGTCTTGGGGCCACGCAAAGCCGAGATTTCCTGCGTGCGGCCCACGCGCAGGATGCGGTCACCGCGAATGGCGAGCGCTTCCTGGAATTTGCCGGTGCCGTCGGCGGTGTAGACCTTGGCGTTGAGGATCAGCAGGTCAGCGGTTTGGGCCTGCAATAGCCCAAGCGCTGCCACAAATAGGCAAATCAGATGTTTCATAGAACTACTTCGGGCGCTGGAGTTTGATGCTGTTCAGCTCGTCGGCGCGTTGAATTGCCTTGCCCGGCGGCATGCCGTTTTCATGAACTACGAAAGCGACGATATCGATGACATCTTTGGGATCGAGCGTTCCGGGGCCATCCGGGGGCATGGTGCTGATGATGCGGCTATAGAGCGCACGAGCGGTCTGCTGATCCCACTCCGACCAGAAGGCGTCGCCTCTGAGAGCGGGCGCCTCCTGACCGCCATCCAGATCGTTGCCATGGCAGGCGCCGCACTTCTCGCGAAATATGGCGGCGCCGTGATTCGTTTGTTCAGCAGAAAATGCGCCGGGCGCAGCCGATTGTCCGGATATTAAGCCGGCCAAGAGCAGGAGGCCGCCGCAAGACGCCGCGGTTAAGGAAGTGCGAATGCGATCCATCCCGCGCCGTAGCTTCTTCCGCCGACCGGAACAACGATGTACTGTTTGCCGCCGTCCATATAGGTCATGGGTCCGCCGGTGGCGCCAACCGGCAAATCCAGTTCCGCGATCACCTTGCCGGTGGCCTTGTCGAAGGCGCGAAGCTTGGCCGGGCCTGGAATGCCGGCCTGTCCCATGACGGCATCGCTGGAGTCGCCGACAATCAAAAGCGTCTTGGTCAGCATCGGGGCGGGCCGGCCGGAATTTCCTAGCGGCGGCAGATTGAGTCCCTTCAACAGCGGATGATTTCGCGGGCCGTCGCCATTAGCGGCCATCCAGACGATGGTGCCTTTGTTCATGTCGTACGCAGTGACACGGCCATACGGCGGCTTCCAGATGGGAAGCCCATCGATGTTCAGCGGACTTCCCGGGCGCGGCGGTGCAGCCTGATTGCGGTTCTGCTGCCCCTGCTGTCCCTGCTGATTTCTAGGCCTCTCCAACAAACCGTAGAGCATCGGGTTCTCCGGATCGGGGTTGCGCACAATTCCGTACGACCCGCCCTGGGTCATCGAAACCGCGTAGTAGATGTTGGTTTCCGGATCGAACGCGCTGGTGTTCCAATTTCCCGCGCCCCAGCCGCCGGGCAGGACCAACGTTCCGCGCTTTCCGTCCGGATCGTCGCTTCGCACCGAGGGAGGCGTGTAGAGCGGGCCCATGATGTAGTGACTGGCGATCTCCAGGGCCTGCTTGTGCAGCTCGGGCGTGAAATCGATCAGGTCGGACTCGGAGAAACCTTGACGATCGTACGGTGGCGGCTTGGTGGGGAACGGTTGCGTTGGGTAAGCTTCCTCGCCCGGCACGGTCGATTTCGGAACAGGCCGTTCTTCGATCGGCCAGACGGGCTGTCCGTTGGTGCGGTCAAACACGTACAGGAAAGCGGTCTTGTTCGATGCAATCACGGCCTTGATTTTCTTGCCGTCGACGGTGAGATCGGCCAGCACGGGCGGAGTTGCGGCATCGTATTCCCACAGGTCGTGATGAATCAGCTGGTAATACCACACCAGCTTTCCGTTCTTGACGTTGATGCAAACGATGCTGTCGGAATAGAGGTTCTTGCCGGGCCGGTGGCCGCCGTAGTGTGAAGCCGTGGGAGCAGTCAGGGGAACGTAAACGTAGCCGAGCTGCTCATCCGCGGTGAGAGAGGCCCAGGCGGCCATATTGCCGACGTAATCGGCCGAGCCCTTACCCCAGGTATCACGCGCGGGGTCTCCGGGCGGCGGCAGGATGTGGAAGGTCCACAGAAGCTTGCCGGTGTAGATGTCGAAACCGCGAATGTCCTCGGGCGTCGATTTGGGATTCATCCCGCCGTCGCCGTAGCCGCCGCTGGCTTTGCCGCCGCCGTTGCCGCCGATGACGATGACGTCGTTTACGATGAACGGACCGGGCCAGCCGAAGTAAGGCGCGTCGTCGGGAGTTTCGCGGCGTAGAAAAGCCCGGCCGTTTTCGCCGAAGTTCTTGTCTGGCGCACCGGTCTTCGGGTCGATGGAGTACATGTACTCGCCGCGAACGGAAATGAGACGTTCTTGCGGGCCTTTGTGCCAATAGGCGATACCGCGCGTGCTCTGCCCGGACGCCTCCTTGAGTGTTGGCTCTATGGGCTGCTGCACCCATTTGGTTTTGCCGGTGGCAGCGTCGAAGGCTTCCATCAATCCAACGCCATTGGGAGCGTAGAGCACGCCATTGATCATGATGGGCGTGCCGCGAAAATAGTTCGACGGGCTGAGGTCGGGAAATTTGTCCTTAATCAGCGGGTCAACGGCAGGACGCGACCAGGCAACCTTGAGCTTGGCAAAGTTGTCGCGGTTGATTTGATCGAGCGGCGAATAGCGAGTGAACGCTTTATCGCTTCCGTAGGTGCGCCACTCGACGTTGTTGGCCGGCTGCTGGCCACTGACAACGACGAAAGCTCCAATCACGAGCCCCAAGCCCGCGAGTCTTAACTGAAAGGACCTTCTCATTTACACGCTCCTAATTATGTAGAGGAGTTTTTCGGGCTGCCCAGGTTACCGTATCGCAGCGAATCTCCTGCAATGCGTCGCTAAAACACAAGCTTCAGGGCGAGTTGGCCGATTCTCGCCGCGGCCGTGGATGTGCTCTGCCCAATTAGAGCAGAACGAACCGAAATCTGACCGAAGGGCGATAGGAACTCGGTGTGATTCAGGACGTTGAAATACTCCGCGCGGAACAACAGCTGAACCCGCTCGGTGATCGCAGTTTTCTTTTCCAGCGAGAGGTCGAAATTGGTCAGGCCGGGACCGCGGAACGTATTCCGTTGCAGATTTCCGTAGGTCGGGGCCGGGCAGGCGCCGGCTTGTCCGCTGCCCGGAGGCGCTTTGCTGGCGTAGCAGGCCGGGATCAGGAAATCGCTAGGGTTGAAGAAGAAATGGCCGGTGCGAGAGGTTCCGGCTACGACGTACGTTTCGACGTTCTCCGGGCTCAACGTCTGTTCGCTTCCGCCAGTCCAATACGGCCGAACCAGAGCCGGCACGCCGTCACCAGAGGGTCCCGGCACAGATGCGCTGCGAGCGAGGCCGGAACTAAAGTCGACCGGGTAACCGGACTGGGTGCTGAAGATCGGGTAAAGGCTCCAACCGTCGGTCAGCCGCTTGGGGCCGCGCTGCCACATGCGATCGAATGGCAGCGTCCATCCGCCGCTGAGCACAAATCGCTGCGGGACGTCATAAGATCCCGGTGCATAGAACTGGTGGCTGTTATACGCCGACACGTTCTGCAAGTAGGCGTCCTGATCGCTCAGGAGCTTGGAATATGTATAAGCCGCCGTGAAGAATGTCTGGCCGATCACCGAATTGCTGATGCGCTTGGTCACGCTGGCCAGCAGGCCGTTGTAGTTGGAATTTCCCAGCGATTTGTCAACGCTCATGTAGGCAAACGCGTTGGGGTATTGCAGGCCCGGCTGAAGGTTCAGGGGGCGGGTCGTGGTCCCCAAAATGAATGGGTCGGCTTCGACGTTAACGATCTGCTTGTGAGAGGAGCTGCCGACATAGGCAACTTGCAGCGCCATTCCGGCACCGAGGGACTGCTGGACTGTCAGGTTCCAACCATAGGTGTAGGGATTGCGCTGGTTAGGATCGATCAAAACGCTGTTCGGTCCGAACGGCAGGAAGCCCGCAGTTTGGTAGTTTAGCGTTGGGCTCAGAGGCTTGGAGGGAAATGGATTGATGACGCCGGCCGCGCCGTACGGATCGGTGAGTAAGTTGGCCT
>Ga0335083_10006533_pt1 | contig 14522 bp, 13 predicted proteins | sample Lox_Sample_42_FD_206716 | JGI IMG/M metagenome (GOLD analysis project Ga0335083, IMG submission 206716) | Soil microbial communities from Loxahatchee National Wildlife Refuge, Florida, United States - Lox_Sample_4.2 | ecosystem: Environmental > Terrestrial > Soil > Wetlands | place: USA...
ACCGGTGCGGTGACTCAATGACGACGCGACTGTCGTCGTGGCCCAGGTCACCTTTAATTCGGTATGGCATTTTTATTCCATGATGCGACTTCTGGTCGCCTGGGAATCAGTGTATCGAGCCGAATTCCGGATCGCAGTTCTTGTGCCTGCGTGACCGCGGAGCTGACGGTATACTTGCGCCAGACTCGAGGAAAGCGATGGCGTGTGGCAACGACCGACCGGCCGAAGCCGGGGAATCATCAGCGGGGTGACGGACCGGACAGCGGGCGTGAGCGGCTGAACCGGGCCGCCTATGAACTCTTCAGCCGTGAAGGCGTCAGGTCAGTCGGGGTCGATGCGGTTATCGCCCGGGCCGGCACTGCCAAGATGACGCTCTACCGGAATTTCCCGTCCAAGGATGACCTCATTCTCGAATTCCTGCGGCGTCGCGAGCAGTTGTGGACGCGCGAGTGGCTAGAGGCCGAGAGCCGCCGTCGCGGCGCAACTCCGCGTGATCAGTTGCTAGCGATATTCGACGTTTTCTCTGAGTGGTTCAGCCGGCCGGACTTTGAGGGCTGCTCGTTCCTCACCACCATGATTGAGATCAATGACATGGACCATCCGGTCCATCAGGCGGCGGTTGCGCACCTAGCAAATATCCGCAGTTACATCGAAGAGCTCGCGGCCGGAATCGGCATCCGCGATGCCGATTCGTTCGCCCGCAAATGGCACATCCTCATGAAGGGGTCCATCATGGCGGCTCATGAGGGCGACCCGGCGGCGGCGACCCGGGCCCGGGAACTCGGCGAGCTTCTGCTCGCGCACCACGGCTGCTGAGCGGCAGGCCGCCATGCCCGGATCCGGCGTCCGGGCATGGCAGCGGCGGCGCGCACGGTCAGCCGACGCCGAGCTTCTCCGCGGCTAGCCTGGTGCCCTCGACCCGGTTCCTGATCTTCTGCCAGGCGGTCTCGCGGGCGAAGTCGGGCGAGCCGTGGTTGGGCTTCTCGTCGATGCTGAACGGCGAGAAGCCGCAATCGTCGGTCGCGCCCAGCTGCTCCTTCGGGATGAAGCTGGCCGCCCGGATCAGCGCGTCCCTGACCTCCTCCGGGCTTTCCACCCGCGGGTTCAGCGGGTTGATCACCCCGATGTAGGCCATCTGGGCCACGCCGTTGGCGTCGCCGCGCAGGTTCTCTCCGATCAGCCGGTACACCCGGTCCTTGTCCCGCTCGCTGGCCAGCTGGATCAGGAAGTAGCCCGCGTTGATGCCGAACATGGACGGCAGCAGGTCGCTGTAGGGCACGTCGGCGCTGTGCACTGAGTCCCGGTCGCCGCCCGGGCAGGTATGCAGGCCGATCCGGCTCCGCTCCTCGGCGGTGAACCGGGCCATGACCCGGTTGTTCAGCTCGATGAAGTGCGGCAGCATACCCCGGCCGGTCCAGGGGTTGCGCGGGTCGTTCCTAGTAGCCAGCCGCCCCTCGGTGAAGTCGACGGACACCCGGGCCGCGCCGGCCGCGAAGGCCTGCCTGATGTCCTTCTCGCACTCGTTGACCAGGTCTTCCTCGAACTGCTCGCGCGTGTAGCCGGGGATCTCGCTGTCCAGCGGGTACAGCAGCGCGAGCATGGACGGGGCGATCACGGCCTGCTTCATCGGCTTGTGCGCCATGCCGATGGACTTCTCGAGCGTGTCCGCGGCGTAGGTCTTGTAGCGGAACGGGCCACCGGTCAGCCTCGGCAACTGGCGGTCGTGCCCGTCGGCGAAGATCGCGAAGTACTGACCGCCGTCCCCGGCTAGGTGGTCGGCCAGCCCGGTGCCGGCCAATGTGTCGGCGATCGCGTAGGTCGCGAAGCTCGACCAGCGCTGCTCGCCGTCCGAGATGATCGGCGTCCCGGTCTGCTCCTGGTGCTCGATCGAATCCTTGACCGCCTTGTCCTGTTCGGTCTCCAACTGCTCACGAGTGATCTCGCCGGCGTCGTATTGCGCGTACGCCTGCTGCAGATAGCTCGGCCGGGGGAGCGAACCCACCGGCTCGGTGGGGATGCCGGTGGCAGTCCTCGGATCGTAGTCGGTCATGACCTCGGTTCTCCTTCGATCGTCGGCGAGCGCGGCGTTACGCTGCGCGAGGGACTACGCGGCACGGCCGCACGCACTCGCAGTCCGGCCGAACCAAAGCTCGTCCGTTGCGGCATGAACGCCGTGCACAAAGAGAGAGACCGGCCTGTCTCATATCGTTAGCTGGAGCATAGGCTTTCGGCTCGGCCGCGGTCAACGGATGTGATGCACCTAGGGATCTTCAACGGCGGAGGTCCGGGACGTGGCTGTCCCTTCGGGCAGCACCCCGGGTGCGGGACAGGCGGTGCCCCGGTGCCTCCTGATGCCGCCTCCCCGGCCCGGCACACCTCCCGTAACGACATGAATGTGACATTCATGTCGCTATTACGACATGAATGTGGCACTGATGTCGTTACCGCAGACCGGGGCGGGTGACTGGCGGGGTCACCGGGGGCCGGTGCGGCAGCCGGGACCCGGGAATGACAGTAACCGCCACCATGAAGATCATTAGGTCACAGGAGTTCGGGGTCCTGCCTGATGTGCAGCAGGGCGGGGCCGTCGGCCGCGAACAGCTGCGTCATGGCCTGGTCGAGCTGGTCGCGGCAGTCGACGGTGATGCCGGTCGCGCCGCACAGCCGGGCGTAGGCGGCCCAGTCTGGGTTGTGCAGTGAGGTGTGCCAGACCGGGAAATCGGCGGCGAGCTGCTCCTTGCTGATCTTGCCGAGAGAGTGGTTGTCGAGCAGGACGTGCTTGACCCCGATGCCGTATTTCACGGCGGTGGTGAGCTCGGCGGCGTACTGGCCGAAGCCGCCGTCCCCGGTGACGGCGACGACGGGCCGGTCCGGCGCGGCTGCCCAGGCGCCGAGGGCGGCAGGATAGCCGAACCCGATGGATCCGAGGTAGCCCGACATGAGGACCGGCTGGCCGCCGGATTCCAGGTACCGGCCCAGCGAGTAGGCGTGGTTGCCGACGTCGACGGTGACGACGGCGTCCAGCGGCAGGTGCCGCGACAGCGAGTCGAAGACAGCCGCCGCGGACACGCCGCGGCCTCGTTCGTCGGCGGCCCGCCGGGCTTTTTCCGCCCGCCAGATGGCCCACCGGGCGGCGACGGCCGGACGCTGGTCCTCGGTCTTCGGCGCGCTCAGCTCGGCGAGCAGCGCGTCCAGCGTCAGCGCGGCGTCGCCGGTGATCCCGGTGCCGACCGGGTCGAAGCGGCCGATGGCGGCCGGCGTGTCGTCGATCTGCAGGATGGCCTTGTACGGGGCGATTCCGGTGTGGTTGGCGAAGGAGGCGCCGACCACGATCAGCAGGTCGGCCTCGTTCATCAGCCAGCTCGCTACCGGCGTGGCGCGGCGGCCGAGCACTCCGGCGCCCAGCGGGTGGGTGTCGGGGATCAGCCCCTTGGCCTTGAAGGTGGTCAGGACGGGTGCGTTGAGCCGTTCGGCCAGTTGCCGGAGCGGCCCGGCGGCGTGCCGGGCGCCGTGCCCGGCGATCAGCACCGGCCGCCTGCTGCCGGCGATCACGGCGGCAGCCCGGGCCACCTCCGGCGCCCCGGGCTGGGTGAGCCGCCTGGCCAGCCGGCCTTGCGGCGACTTCGCGGCCGCGTCACTGGGCTGAGTCTGGACCTCGTCGGGCAGCACCAGGTGAGCGACGCCGCGGGCGTCCAGGGCATGCTTGACGGCCAGGGCGGCCAGCTCGGCGTGATCGCTGCCCGCGTGCACCTCGGCGGTCCAGGCGGCCACGTCGCGGAAGATAGCGGTCAGGTCGAGATCCTGGAAGGCCCCTCGCCCCAGGACCTTGGAGGGCACCTGCCCGGAGATGGCCAGCACCGGTGACTGGTCCAGCTTGGCGTCGTACAGGCCGGTGAGCAAGTTGGTCGACCCTGGCCCCGCGATCGCGAAACAAGCCGCGGGCCGGCCGGTGAGCTTGCCGTACGCGCTGGCCGCGAAGGACGCCGCCCCCTCATGCCGGATCCCGGTAAAGGTCAGCTGGCCGCGTTCCTCGGCGCGCCGCATCGCGTCGGCGAAGCCCAGGTTGGAGTGGCCGACCATGCCGAACACGTGCGTGATCCCGAACGCGACCAGCGTCTCCACCAGCACGTCCGCTACCGTCCGCGGCCTCGGCGCGGGAGCGGGAAGGCGGACGTAGACGCCGTCCGCCCGTTCGTCCACCTCGTAGGCGCCCGCCCCGTCAGAGAAACCCGCTGGCGGCCGGCCGGTGAGCGGGTCGTAGTCGTATCCGTGCCAGGGACAGCGCAGCCAGCCGTTCTCGATCGAACCCTCGCCAAGCGGACCGCCCTGATGCGGGCACCGGTTCTCCAGCGCGCCCAGCGCCGCCCCGCACCGGGCGAGCGCGACCGTGCGGCCGTCTACCGTAACGCTGCGGACCCGGCCCTCGGCCGGGACGTCGGCCGGGTCGACCCGGTGCCAGCTGCCAGCTCCCACGAGTGAACGCCTCCGCTCCTATCGCAGGCCGAACGGCCCTTGCCTTTCAGTCCGGGAAACCAGCCAGGCGTTACAGCGCAGCCTGCTGACACGACCTTGGACCTCGCCGGCCCGGTTGCCAAGATGCCAGGCTTTGTCTAGGACCTGGACCGTGGAGGTGGACGTGATGGGTCGGGATGCGCTGCGTGAGTATGTGCGCGGTTCGCTGTGGGTGCTGCCGACGCTGTCGGTGCTGGTGGCGCTGGCCGCCGGGGCGGTGCTGTCATCGGTCAGCATCGGGTCGCGGTCGCCGCTGGCTTTCCAGGGAACCCCGGATGACGCGCGGACGCTGCTGCTCGGGATCACCGGCACGATGATCACCGTCATCGCGCTGCTGCTCGGCCTGGCCGTGGTGGCGCTGCAGCTGTCCTCGACCCAGTTCTCACCCCGGCTGCTGCGGAACTTCCTGCGGGACCGGCCGAACCAGGTCGTGCTCAGCGCGTTCGTGGCGACCTTCGCCTACAGCGCGGCCGGGCTCTATACCGTCGGTGTTTCGGGCGGCAACCGCACGGCCGCCTTCCCGCGCCTCGCGGTCAGCGGCGCGATCGTGCTGCTGCTTGCCAGCCTGGGCCTGCTGGTGTTCTTCGCTGACCACCTGCTGCACTCGATACAGGTGGACGCGATCATGGAAACGGTCCAGCGCAACACCCTCGCGGTGATCGAGGACGGCCTCCTGGCCGGCGGCCAGGAGGCCGTCGGCCAGGAGGCGCCTGAGGCGCCGCCCTGGGCCGTGGCGATCGCGTCTGCGCGCTCGGGATATGTGCAGGCGGTACGGCCGGGAACGCTGCTGCCGCCTGCCGTCAGGCACGGCGTGACCCTGCGCCTGCGGCTCAGGGTCGGCGAGCACGTGGTGGCGGGCACGACCCTGGCCTGGATCTGGCCCGCGTCTCCCGGCGACCGGGCCCCGGATCCGCTGGCCTTCACCCGTGCCCTGGACAGCGCGGTCCGGATCGGGTTCGAGCGGACCCTGGAGCAGGACGCCGCGTTCGGGATCAGGCAGCTCGTCGACGTGGCCTGCAAGGCGCTGTCCCCGGCGGTCAACGACCCGTACACCGCGGTCCAGGCCGTCGATCACCTGTCGGTGATCTTCTGCGCACTCGCCCGGCGGCCGCTGGGCGCCCATGTCGTCCGCGACGGCGCTGGCGTGGTGATCGTCCCGGCCCGGCGGTTCGGCGACTACCTGTCGGTAATGTGCGGCCTCATCCGCCGCTACGGGGCCAGTGAGCCGACGGTCGCGCATGCGCTGCTGCGGCTGCTCGGGAACTGCGCCGCGGTGGCCGGGCACGACCCGGAGCACTGCGCGGCTATCGAGGAGCAGGCCCGGATCATCGTCTCCGACGCCGAACGGGAGGTCACCCAGCCCGCGGACCTCGGCTTCGTGCACGCCGAGGCCGCCTCGGTGCTCCGGGCAGTCGCCGGGAACTGTGGCTTACGTCCTGTTCACAGCTGAGTACCATCGTGATCATGGTGTCGGCGGACCCAGGCGCCGGGCCGTCCCATGCCGCCGCGGCCCGGCTTGATCCTGGCTCGGCCGAGTGGCTGCGGGTGCTGGCTGACCCTGGCCCGGCCCGGCAGGCGGCGCTGGCGCGGCTGCACGAGATGCTGGTGCGGATCGCGCGGACCGAGGTCGGGCGGCGGGCCCCGCGATTGCGGCTGGCCGGCCCCGAACTCGATGACCTGGCCTACCAGGCGGCGGCGGACGCGCTGATCGCCATTACCGGCAAGCTCGGGCAGTTCCGGGGGGAGAGCCGGTTCACGACCTGGGCGTACAAGTTCGTCGTTTTCGAGGTATCGGCCAAGATCGGACGGCACTTCTGGCGTCACCCTGAGGTTCCGCTTGATGCCGAGGACTGGAACCGGCTGCCGGCCCGGTTCGGCTTCGACCCCGCCCAGGAGACCGAATGGCGGGACCTGCTGGCCGCCCTGCGCCGGACGGTGGACGAGGAGCTGACCGCGCGGCAGCGCCGGATCTTCGTCGCGATCGTGCTCACCGGCGTTCCGCTGGATGCGCTAGTCATCGAGCTGGAGTCCAACCGCAACGCGATCTACAAGACATTGTTCGATGCCCGGCGTAAGCTGCGGGCCGCGCTCGCCGCTAACGGGTACATAGGCGACGACGGCTGATGACTGGCGAGGAGCTCATGGACGGCCGGGCGGAACTTGACCGCTTCCTGCGCACTGACCCGCGTGACGTGGGCTGCGCCCAGGCGATGGAGTTGCTGCACGTGTACGCCGAGCTGGCGGCCGCTGGCCAGCCCGTGCATCAGCAGTACCCGGGGATCGCCGCGCACCTGCGTGCTTGCGGTCCGTGCGGTAACGACTTCGACGGCTTGCTGGCCGCGCTGCACGACGAAGCCACCTGACCGCTTCCGGCTTTTCGCCGGGACGAGGTAAGAACTCCCGCGGCGGCCGACGCTAACCGCACATGACTGAGACAGTGGAGTCGGCCCGGCGGGCGCCCTTGTTCTGCGATACCGATCTGGCCGCGCGCATCGAGCGGGTGGAAGTCCAGCTCATCACCCTGAGCAACGAGGCCGCCGTCCGCCGGGCGGGTACGGCGGGCTTCGTCATCCCGGTCGCGGGCGGTGCGGCGAGCTTCGCCGGGGCAGGCTCGCCGTACAACAAGGTCGCGGGGCTCGGCTTCGGCGGCGTGCCCGACGCCGCGGCTCTCGACGAGATCGAGCGGTCCTTCGCCGCCTACGGTGCACCGGTGCAGGTCGAACTGGCCCACCTGGCCGACCCCGCGGTCCTGGCCATGCTGGCGGTCCGGGGTTACCGGCTCGAATCGTTCGAGAACGTGCTCGGCCGTGCCCTCACGGATGGATTCGAACGGGTGCTGCCGCCCGGCGTGGAGGTCCGGCTGAACCGGGAGGAGGATACCGAGTCCTGGCTCGACGCCGTGGCCGAGGGCTCCGTCCACCCCGACACGCAGGGGGTGCCCTGGTACGAGGAGTTCTCGCGCGACGCGATCATCGCGGCCGAGCGGGATTCGGCCGCGGCTGGCGACGTGCGCTACGCCGCGCTGCGCGACGGGGTCATCGTCGGCGGCGCCACCATGCGGATAGCCGAGGGCGTCGCGCAGCTCACCGGCGCGGCGACCGTCCCCGCGCACCGGCGCCGGGGCGTGCAGACCGCGCTGCTGTCCGCCCGGCTGGCCGACGCGGCCGCGGCCGGCTGCGACGTCGCCGTGATCATCACCCAGCCCGGGTCCAAGTCACAGCAGAACGCGCAGCGTCAGGGTTTCGACCTGCTCTACACCCGCGCCGTCCTGGTCAAGGGGGCCGGTGATGAGTGAGCCCCGGTTCGCCGTCGGTGACGCCGACGCTGATCTCGCCGAACGCCTCGACCAGGAGATCAGCGCCTTCAACGCCGCCGCCAGCGGCCACCATGACGCCCGCCTGCTGAGCGTGGCCGTCCGCGGGGACGACGGTGACCTGCGCGGCGGCCTGTACGGGTGGACCTGGGGCGGGTGCGGTTACGTCGATCTGCTCTGGGTGCGGGACGACCAGCGCGGCCTCGGGCTGGGCGCCGGCCTGCTGGCCGCCGCCGAAGCCGAGATCCGGCGCCGCGGCTGTGACCGGGTGGCCCTGAGCACCCATTCCTTCCAGGCCCCAGGATTCTACGCCCGGCTCGGCTACACCGAATGCGGGCGGACGCCGGGCTACCCGCGCGGCCACGACGACATTCACTTGCTGAAACATCTCCCCTGACTCCGTTTCCCGGCTAGGAAGGCAGCCGGGCGGAGTCGTTGACCGCGTCGGTGTTGGCTACGCCGGTGATCTCGGCCGTCATTCCGCCGGGCGGCTCGCCCTTGGTGTTGGCGGCGCGCAGCCCGATGAGTGCCACGGCGCCGGTGAAGAAGGCGGCCGCCAGCAGCGCCCGCGTGTAGCCGCCGACCAGTGCGTCCGGGACGGCGTGGTGCGCGGACAGCAGCGAGTGGGTCCTGGCGGTGGCCAGCGCGGAGAGGATGGCCAGCCCGAGGGCTACGCCGACCTGGAAGGAGGCGGTGATCAGCGCGCCGGCCAGGCCTGCCTTGTCCGGCGGTACGCCGGCGTTGCCCGCTATCTGGACGGCGACGAATACCAGGCCGAGGCCGAGGCCCGCGATCATCAGGGGCGGGAAGATGTCGGTCCAGTAGTAGCCGTGCACCGGTATCCGGGAGACCCAGTACAGGCCGCCGGTCGCGATGAGCGCCCCGGCCACGATGAGCGGGCGGGTGCCCAGCCGCGGGACCAGCCCGGAGCCGCCGATCGACCCGATCATCACGACGGCCGCGATCGGGACGTAGGCGGCGCCGGCCCGCAGCGCGGAGAAGTGCAGCACCTCCTGCATGTAGAGGGAGATGAAGAAGAACGCGGAGTTGAGCCCGGCCAGGCCGAGCACCTGGGCCGCGTCGGTGGCGGCCAGGCCCTTGATCCGGAAGATCGACAGCGGCAGCACCGGGTTGGGGTGCCGCAGCTCGTTGATCACCAGGGCGGTCAGCAGCACGGCCGCGCCGGCCAGTTCGCCGATCGTGGCCCCTGATCCCCATCCGTTGTCGGGCGCCTTGACCAGTGCGTAGATGAGCAGCAGCATCCCGCCGGTGCCCAGCAGCGCGCCCAGCGCGTCGAAGCTCGCCAGCCCTGACCGGCGCGGTGCCTCCCCGCTGACCAGCCGGTAGGCCGCGATGATGATGGCCGCGCAGATCGGCACGTTGATGTACAGCACCCACCGCCAGCCAGGCCCGGCGGAGATGACGCCGCCGAGGAACACTCCGAGGACCCCCGAGAAGCCGCCCATCGCGCCCCACGCGCCGAGCGCCTTGACCCGGTCGGTGCCGGTGTTGAAGCTCGTGGTGAGGATGGACAGCGCCGCCGGGGTCATCAGGGCCGCGCCGATCCCCTGGGCCAGCCGGGCGCCGACGAGCACCCCGGCGTTCGGGGCCGCGCCGCCGAGGACCGAGCTGACCGCGAACACCGCGGTCCCGGTGACCAGCGTTACCCGTCGCCCGAGCAGGTCGGCCAGCCGCCCGCCGAGCAGCAGGAACCCGCCGTAGGCGACCGTGTAGCCGCTGATGACCCACTGCAGGTTCTGCTGGGAGAAGTGCAGGTCGCGCTGGATGGTCGGGAGCGCGACGGTCATGATCGCGAAGCCCATGAAGTCCAGGAACGCGACCAGGCACAAGAACGCCAGCGTCAGCTGGCCCTTGCGGGTCGCGAGAAAAGAAGCGCCGGGCCGTGCCATTGCTTCCGTCATGACGAGAGCCCTCCGTAATTGTCGTGCACTGATAGCTCTCACACGCTATGCAGTCTGTATGGGCTGATCCATGACAGTTAGGAGCTAAAACATGCTCGTTCGGCTCATGTATTATCCTTACGGTTATGGGAAGCGTCGCGAACGACCCGGTGGCGGACATCGTGGCGGACGTTGTCGCCACCACCCGCCGCGGCAGCCTCATGTACTCACGCAACCGCTTCCATGCGCCGTGGGGTGCCGCGTTCCCCGCCGGTAACCTGGCCAACTTCCACGTCATCACCACGGGGGCGTGCTGGCTCACTGTCGACGGCGCGGACCCAGTGCAGCTCACCCGCGGGGACGTGGTCCTGATCCCGTCCGGTGCCGCGCACGCACTCGCCGACACCCCGGGGCGCCCCGCCCGCCCGATGCCCGAGATCGTCGGGCGCACGCTCGACGACGGAGCGCCGCCGAGCGATGTCGTCATCGAGGGCGACGGGCCGGCCACGGTGTGGATCTGCGGCGGATACCGCCTCGCCGCCGGAGTGCGGCACCCGCTGACCAGCGTCCTGCCCGACGTCGTGGTCATCACCGCCGCCGAGGCCCGCGGCACCGGGCTAGGTGCCGCCGTGGACCTCATCGCGGCCGAGGCCGGCGGCACCGACCCCGGCGCGCCCGCGGTCATGGCCTCGCTCGTGGACCTGCTGCTCGTCTACCTGCTGCGGACCTGGTTCGCCGGGCGCCACGACAACGCCTGGGGCCGCGCCCTGTCCGACCCCACGGTCGGGACCACCCTGTCCCTGATCCATACCGACCCGGGCCGGGCCTGGACCCTCGACACGCTCGCCCGCGCCACCCGGACCCCGCGCGCCACGCTCACCCGCCGCTTCGCCGCCCTGACCGGCCAGTCGCCCATCGCCTACCTGACCGCCTGGCGCATGTGCCTGGCCGCCCGCCGGCTACGCGACGGCGACGCCACCGTGCGCCAGATCGCCCATGAGGTCGGCTACGACTCGGAATTCGCGTTCGCCCGCGCCTTCAAGCGCGCCACCGGTTCGGCCCCTGGCCAGCACCGCAAGCTCGCACAGAGCAGCGGCTGAGTTCCCGCCCGTCGCCGTTTCCGGCTAGTTCCGGCTAGGCCGGCGGACCGTCGGCCAGGTGATGTTCGAGGGCGAACAGGACCGCGGCGCCGCGGGTGGAGCAGCCGATCTTGGCGTAGATGTGCTGGATGTGGCTGTCGGCCGTCTTGGGCGAGATGACCAGGCGTTCGGCGATCTGCGCCGTGGTCAGCCCGGAAGCGGCCAGCGCGAGCACTTCGGCCTCGCGAGCGGTGAGCCCGGCGGGCCGGGGCGCGGGCCGGCGCCGGGCGGCATGGCCGGCGGCCGCCAGTACGCACTCGGCGGCGCCGCCGTCCACTTCTCCGGCGGCGGCCATCCGGCGCAGTTCCGCGGCGGCCGCCGCCGGGCTCATCGCCGGCCGGTAGGCGCGGGGCTGCGTCATCGCCTGGTAGCGGTCGGCGGCCCCCAGGATGCGGGCGGCCGGGCTGAGCTGGTGTGACCTCAGGCCCTTGAAGTATCCCGAGCCGTCGGCCTGCTCGTGATGGCAGGCCGCGACCGGGTTCAGCGCGTCGAGGGCGGCCGCCCGGCGCAGCATCTTCTCGGTGAAGGCCGGATGCAGCTGCACCCGGTCCCGTTCGGCCCGGGTCAGCGGACCGGGCTTGTCCCAGATCGAGTTGGGGACGGCCGTGCGCCCGAGATCGTGCACGAGGCCGGCCCGCCGGACCCGCCCGGCCTCGGCGGGCGGCAGCCCGGCCCGCTCGCACGCGGCGGCCGCGAGCGCGGCCACCTGCCGGGAGTGCCCGGCCATGAACGGGGACTTGAGGTCGGTGAAGTCCGCGACGACTTCCAGCGCCTCGTCCAGGTCGGCGCCGCTGAGCACGCGGCGGCGCTCGGGCTCGCAGGCGAGCGCCGCATCCCACGGGTCGAGGTCCTCCAGCCGGGCGAAGAGACCGGCGGCGACCGGGACGAACGCATCCACCAGGCTCGGATCGTAGGCGCGGCCTGAGCGGCCGCGGATGGCGGTGATCGCCTCGGCCGGGGAGCGCAGCCGGGCCAGCGCTTCGGCATCCTGGGCAAGGTGCACGATCCGCATCGGCAGCGGGATCCGCTCGCCCTTGACCCCGTTCGGCTGGCCTTTGCCGTTCCACCGCTCGAACGTGCACGCGAGCGCGTCCCGCACGGCCTGGGCCATGCCCAGCCGGGCTGCCAGCATGTCGGCCGCCTCGCAACCGGAGCGGAAGTTCATCTCCGCGAACTTCCGCCCGCCCGCCAGGATCGCGGCGACCGCTCCCGGCCGGGCCCGGCCGCGCCGCTCAGGCAGGCCGTGCGTGATCGCGTCCCGCAGCACCTCGGCCGGTCTTGACGCGTCGTAGCCGGTGGTCCGGGCCCGGGTCTGGATGTCATCGCCGAAGAAGACGGCCACCTCGTGGGCGTGCGCGGTGCATCCGAGGTAGCGGAGCTGGGCCGCCCAGTACGCCGTGTCGCGGTCCTGGGCGGGCAGCCCGGCCGCCTCGGCCAGCCAGACCGCAAGCAGCGTCGAGCGCGCCTGGGTCTCCAGCGGCTGGCCGAAGGAGCTGTCCTGGCCGAGGGCCAGCACCGCGACTAGTTCACCCATGGTCAGTGCATCCATACCCCACCCCACCCCGGGAATCAGGAGTTTTCCCGATGCCCAGGCTCCCGCCCGGTGACAGCGTTGAGTCCACATCATCGCGGCTTACCAGGAGAATGCCATGGCTACCTTCATCACGAAGCTCGACTCGACGAGTGGCAGCGGAACGCGGCTCGCGGTCAAGGACCTCATCGACGTCCAGGGGATCCCGACCACCGCCGGCTCGCGCGCGGTGGAACAGGCCGCCAAGCCCGCCGCGCGGGACGCGGCCTGCCTGGCCGGGGCCCGGGCCGCCGGGGCCCGGATCGTCGGCAAGACCAACCTGCACGAGCTCGCGATGCTGCCCATCGGCACCAATCCCTGGTTCGGCACGCCCGTCAACCCGCTGGATGCCAGCCTGATCCCGGGCGGCTCGTCCAGCGGCTCCGCGGTTGCCGTCGCGACCGGCGAGGCCGAGGTGGCCCTCGGCTCCGATACCGGCGGGTCGGTCCGGATCCCGTCCGCGTGCTGCGGGACGGCGGGGTTGAAGACTACTTACGGCCGGGTGCCGACCGAAGGCGTCTGGCCGCTGGCACCGAGCCTGGACACGATCGGCCCGATGGCGGCGGACGTCGGCGGGCTCATCACCGGCATGAAGCTGCTCGAGCCCGGATTCACGGTGGCCGGGACGCCGGCCCGGACCATCGGGCGGCTGCGGACTTCGGGCCGCCCCGACATCGAGGACGCCGTCGACCGGGCGCTCAAGACGGCCGGGTTCGAGGTCGTCACCCTGGACTGGGACGGCTTCGAGGCAGGCACGAGCATCTTCACCACGATCTTCCTCACGGAAGCCTGGGAGACCGGCCACGCGCTAGCCGCGGCCCATCCCGATGCCGTCGGCCAGGACATCGCCCAGCTCCTCGCCATGAACGACCTGTTCCAGCCCGGGCTGGCCGGTGCCCGCGGTCAGCTCGGCCGCTGGCGGCAGTCGCTGCTGGACTTGTTCGCCCAGGTCGAGCTGCTGGCGCTGCCGACCATGCCGGTCTTCCCGCCCCGCCTGGGGGACCTCACGCCGGACTCGCTGGTCGACATCGTCATCCAGGTCACCCAGTACACCGGGCTGTTCAACACCGCCGGGGTGCCGTGCACGGCCCAGCCGGTACCGGCCGCGGGCGCCCGCATCCCGGCGAGCTTGCAACTGGTCGGCCCGCCCGGCGGCGAGGAACTGCTGCTCGCCACCGCGCTGCGGGTCGAGGCCGCGATGGCCTGAGCGGTCGCAGCCTGCCAGGTGCTTTACCGCCAGCCCCGCCCTCGCCGTCCTGCCCACTACGAAGGCACGGAGACGTCCCTGCCCCGATGCCGGGACGTCACGCGCTTGACGTACTCGGTGAACTCGGTCCATTCCCTGGGGCTCACGTTGATGACCGGCCCGTCAGGGTCCTGCGAGTCCCGGATGGCAACCAGGGCCGGCCCAGTCCCGGCTTCGACGCAGTTGCCGTTGGAGAGGCTGTAGCTAGATTTCCGCCAGTTCATGATCATATCACACAATGTGACAGATTGATTACAAATTGAGAATAGGTGACAGCCCTCCTCATGCAGTTTGTAATCGAGTCGTTACAATCCGCCAATCCTGGATCAGGCGGTGGCCCGGCGACGGCCCGAGATAAGGAGCCCTGGCTGAGTCCGGCGAAGGCGCTGTCGACGACGGCCCGCAGTACCTCCTCGTCCGGGTTGGCCTTGCCGATGACCATCAGGCCCTGGCTGGTGGCCACCAGGCCCTTCGCCCGGGAGACTGGATCGACCGCGGCCGGGACCTCGCCCTGCCTGATCGCGGTGCGCAGCGCGGCGGTGAAGCAGCGTTCAAGCCGGGCCAGGTGCCCTCGCACCACCGCGGCGACCTCGGGATCGGTGGCGGCGTTCTCGATCGCGCTGTTGACCAGCAGGCAGCCCTGCCGTCCCTCCGGGCTGAGCAGGTCCTGCACCAGCCCGTCGAAGTACGCCCGCACCTGCGCGACCGACGCCCCGGGTTCGTCAAGGTCGCCGAGTTTCTGCGGCACCACCAGCTTGGAGTAGCGCTCCAGGGAGCCCATCAGCAGGGCGTGCTTGCCGCCGGGGAACGCCGAATACAGGCTGCCCGGCTTCACCCCGGT
>Ga0335083_10006534_pt1 | contig 14521 bp, 10 predicted proteins | sample Lox_Sample_42_FD_206716 | JGI IMG/M metagenome (GOLD analysis project Ga0335083, IMG submission 206716) | Soil microbial communities from Loxahatchee National Wildlife Refuge, Florida, United States - Lox_Sample_4.2 | ecosystem: Environmental > Terrestrial > Soil > Wetlands | place: USA...
GTCTTCGCGTGCAATCACTTGGCATCGAAGGCGCCTGGGTCTACACCCCCACGGTGCACGGCGACGACCGGGGCAGTTTCGCCGAGCAGTTCCGCGGCGCGGAGTTCGCCGCCGACCTCGGTTACCGGCTGGACATCGCGCAGGTCAACTGCTCGGTGTCGCAGCGCGGGGTGATCAGGGGCATCCACTATGCCGACGTGCCGCCGGGACAGGCCAAGTACGTGAGCTGCCTGGCCGGCGCGGGCCTCGACGTGATCATCGACATCCGGGTCGGCTCGCCCACGTTCGGCAAGTGGGAGGCCGTCAGGCTCGACGCGACGTCCCGCCGCTCGGTGTTCATCTCGGAGGGTCTCGGGCACGCATTCATGGCGCTGACCGACGACGCGACCCTGCTCTACCTGTGCTCGACCCCGTATGCCCCGGGCCGCGAGCACGGCGTGCACCCGCTCGACCCGGCGATCGGCATCGACTGGCCGCTCGGCGAGGACGGTGCCGGCGGCGCTCCGCTGATGTCGCCCAAGGACGCGGCGGCACCCACCCTTGAGGAGGCGCTGCAGGCCGGGCAGCTGCCGCGCTACGAGGACTGCACCGCCTATCTCGATGTGCTGCGCAAGCAGTCGTCCTGAGTTCGCCTGCAGAACGCGCGTGAGGGGCTGCCCGCCAGGCGGGCAGCCCCTCACGCGTTCAGGCGTCTAGACGTTGAGCAGCGCGACGGTGATCCCGTTCTCCTGCCACTGCGTCACCGCGTAGTAGCCGAGCACCTGGAGCAGCGCCTCCTCGTTACCGGGAAGCGCGGAGAACGGATCGCCCGCCAGGTGCGTGACGTAGACGACCCAGATCCGCGGCGTGCCGGAGATGCACGCGGACGGGTCGACGCACTGGACCGGCTGCAGTGACTCCGACTCGATCTGAGACTGGGCCTGGAAGACCGGCGCCGGCTTGTCCTTCATGCCCTGGAGGTAGTAGTTGAGGCTGGTGTCGACCTGGTAGTGGTTCTGGTCGCTCAGCTGGTAGGCGATGACGTCGCCCGGCTTGGCCCGCTCCTCGACGATGCGCGCCGCCGCCTTGTAGTCCACCGCGGTGCCGTTGGGCGGCTGCGACGGGTAGGCCCACAGGTTGTGCGCCACGTTGTTCCGGATCGCGAGCTGGTCGTGGACTCCGGCCAGGCCGACGACAACGATGGCGATGGCCGCGACGGCGTAGCGTGGCGAGAGCACGCCGCTCAGCCGTGCCAGGCGCGTGCCCTTGGCGCGCTCGGTGAGATAGGTGATGCCGAGGCCGGCCGCGACCGACCAGCCCGTCAGGCTGAACAGGAAGTACCTGAAAGTCCAGTAGGACCAGGGCCCGCGGGAGATGAACCAGACGGCGATCACCGGGGCGATCGCGAACGCGATGGCATAGCCGGCGATGACCCGCTGCCGCGCGTCCGCGGCCGCCACCAGGGCCGCGATCGAGAGCAGTATGACGACGCCTGCGACGGGAATCGAGGCGAACAGCTGCTGCCACAGCCCGCCGCTGATGCCGAAGAGCTGGGCGACGTGCGGCTCCACCTGCTGGCCGATCTGCCAGCTCTGCTGCGAGTGACCCGCGAGGACAAGCGGGGACACGAGAAGGCCGCCAGCGACAGCCGCCACCAGGAACCGCCGCATCAGCAGCAGCGGCGAGCCCTGGGGATCGAGCCGGCCGCCGGGCAGTGCCTTGCCCTCGTCGCCCTGGCCGCCGACGCGCACGGTGCGCTGGCAGAAGTCCCACAGCACCACGGCAAAGTGCCCGGCGACGACAGTGACGGCGATCAGGTTGGCCGCTCCCGCCGCGGCGACCACTACCGCGTAGATGGCCCAGCGAGACCAGGCAGGCCGCTCCAGCGCCCGCAGGAACATCAGGGTGGCGAGCGCGGCGAAGAACATCGCGAACGCGTAGGGCCTGGCCTCCTGCGCGTACCGGGAGACGCTCGGGATCAGCGCGAAGACAAGGCCGCTGGCGAGACCGGTGAGATTGCCGCCGAGCCGCCGCCCGATCAGCGCCACCACCGGGGCGGCAGCCGTCATCGCGATGACGGACGGAATGCGCATCGCCGTCGGTGAGTCGCCGAACACCGCCATCCACATGTGCATGCCGAAGTAGTAGATGCCGAGGACCGCGTCGATGTTGTGCAGCATGGCCCACAGCTGCGGCAGGGTGCGGCTCGCCGCCGACCAGGTCGCCAGCTCGTCACGCCAGAGCTGCGGGACGCCGACTTCGTACAGGCCGAGCACGGCGGTCACGACAGCCGGCAGGATCCACGTCAGGTATGCCGTCACCGGGCGCCGGGAAGCGCTCTGCTCGGGCGCGGCCACGTCCGAGGCGCGGCGGGCGGTTAGCGGATTCACGACGGTCAGACCCTACTGCACGGGATATTCAGCCGCCACCAGGCATGGCGGTAAATGTACTCACCCATGCCAGGATTCATGCACATGTGAGTGGCGGCTGCGACGACGGCGGTCCATGGCGGGCTCTCCGAACGGTTGTTGAAAACGCGGAAGTTGAATCCAATGACGACGGCCAGGAGCAGGGCGAACACGGTGACCGGAGTCCATGCCGCGGCGACCACGGGCCAGGGCCCGCGCCTTGCGGCGGTGGCAGGAGCGTCACCGCTGAGGACGCCTGCCGGCCCCTCAGCGGAGAACGCCTCGCCTGTCACGCCGCGCGGACGAAGCATGGCGACAATCGCCGTATACAGCAGCAGTGCGGGCGCGATGACGTATCGCGGCTGCACGACCTGCAGGTTGTCGACGATCTCGCCGATGAACACCAGCACGCTGAACGCCATGGCCGTTATCGCGAGCGGCCAGTTCGGCGCGGTGAGCCTGGCGAGTGCGACGACGACAACCGCCACCACGATAGCGCACGCACCCCAGACCAGGGCGTTATGGATCGCCACATTGGAGATGCGCAGCGGCAACGGGTGGCCCTCGCCGTTCGTGCCCGGACCGCCGAGGGCGATCTCGCCGAACAGCGCCCGCGGCACCACCCTGGTGAAGTAGTTACCCAGGATCCACACCGGGCTGGTGAACAGCGTGTTCGACCGGTTGCTCATGCCGCGCCACTGGATCGTCCACTGCGTCAGCAGTCCAGCGCCCCAGCACACGGCGACGGCGATCGACGTCTTCGACCGGTCAGCGATCAGCCGGGCCGCCACCAGCGGGGCGAGCAGCACAGGCAGGATGCTGGACAGTGTGGTGCAGAGCATGATGACCGGCGCGGCCAGCCGGCCGCCGAGGGTCACCGGCCGCCAGAGCAGCAGCCAGAAGATCCCGTACAGCGCCACGAACTGCACCGTGGCCAGGTCGTTGTTCACCTGGGTGTAGCCGAACGGTATGAGGCAGGCGGGCGCGGCGATCAGCAGCCGCAGCCAGGGGCTGCGCAGGTGCGGCCCGCTTGCGATGTAGGCGATCAGGCCGAACATTGCGTACTCGAGCGCGGCGCCTGCCGCCATGATGCCGGGCGTCCAGGTGAGCGGGAACACCACAGCGAATGCGGTGATCGCACGAGGCACGAAGTCGTAATACCCGTTCATCTGGGTGGTGAAGGTGGTCATCACCGATTGATGCAGCGCGTCCTGCAGGAAGTTGCCTGCGTCTTCGATCCAGATGGTGTTCAGCGCGCCGGGGCCCGCGGTGCGGGCAAGGCTCACGGCCGCGCCGCCGATGACGAACACGACAGCGCTGAGGATCTTCCGCCAGCCCAGACGCCCGGCGGACGACTGGATGAACAGCGCCGATCTCAGCCACGCCGGCAGGTCGGCGAGACGCGACAGATGACCGAGTTCACCCTCCGCGGCTGTCGGCCCCAGCGAGTCCTCGCTCGTCTGCTGAGTCACCGAAAGTCCGTCCTTCTGCGCAATTCGCGCACGTCAGCCGAAGACACGCGACGCCTCACAATAGTCCGTAATTCTGATCAGCCCACGAGAGTACACGTAGTCTTACTCACAGTTAGCTAGTTCCCTGTTACCGAGACGCCGCTAATCCTCTGGCTGGAAGCGGCCAGTGAGAGGGTATGCAAAGCGGCGATGAGTCAGGAAGCGAGCAGCAAAATCGGCGTGGGCGAATCCGGCGCTACCACCACGCGGCTGAGCGTGCGCGGGCTTGCCGGGATCCTGGTCAACTGGCTGCGGTCCGATCTGTTCCTGCGGACGGCGAGCGGCCCTGTCGGCCGCAGGAAGGTCCTGCTTGCGGTTGCCGGAGTCGCCGTGGCGGCGGCGATCAGCCTCAGCAGGACCGTCGGCCCTGGATCGCTGAACACCATCTGGATCGAGGACGCGAAGTTCCTGCTCAACGGGGCGCTCAACCAGTCCGTCTGGCAGACGCTGACGACGCCGATCAGCAGCTATTACCAGTTGCCCGCCCGCGTCTTCACGCAGATCGCGGTTCAGTTCCCGCTGAGCTGGGCGCCCGGGGTGATGGCTCTCTTCGCGGCGCTCCAGTACGCGATGTACGGCCTCGTCGCCTACATCGCGAGCGGGCCGCACCTGCGCAGCCCCTGGCTGCGGCTGCTGATCGCCGCGCCGGTGTGCGCGATACCGCTCGCCTACACGCAGGTCAACAACGACCTGGTAACCGTGCAGTTCTTCGGCCTCTACGGCGCCTTCTGGACCCTGCTGTGGATTCCAGGCACCAGGGCCGGCCGGATCCTGTCGCCTGTCGTCATGATGACGGTGTCCTGGACCGCGGTGCTGAGCGTCGTGTTCGCGCCGCTCGTGGCCGCGAGGCTGATCGCCGACCGGTCGAGGAACTCCTGGTGCGTGGCCATCTTGTGGGCCGCGGGCGTGCTGCTCCAGTTCAGCCAGACCCTGCTCGGCAGGAGCCACAACCACCTCAGCTACTACAACGGCCCCTTCTTCGTGCTGCGGAACTACCTGACCCGGGTCATGCCGCGGGCGCTGTTCGGCGAGCGATCGCTCGGCGGCGCGGGAGCGGACTACCGCGGGTACTACGCATCGCTGCACATACTGAACGCTGCCGCCCACCACGCCCTGATGATCGGCGCGTGGGTCATCGTGCTCGTCATCGTCGGCCTCGCCGTGGCCAGGTTCACCGACCCGAACTGGACCCTGGCCGCTGTCGCCGCGGTATTCAGCCTGGCGATCTTCGGTGACGAAGTGCTCGTAAACACGCCAGTCATCCAGCCGCGTTATGTGGTCGCGCCCGCTATGCTGCTTTACACGGCTCTGGTCGCCCTCATGCGGCCACGGCGGCAGGAGGGAACAAGCCTTGTCAGTGCCGCGCTGCGCTGGCTCCCCGTCGCGGGATTCGCCGCGTTGCTCCTGGTCGCGGTTACGCTGAATTTCCGGGTAACTAACGGGCGTACCACCAGCCCGGCCTGGACCAGCGTCGTCGCCGTCGCGTCAAAAACCTGTGCCATGCCGGGCGTCACGGCGTATTCGTTTGTGCACGAGTGGTGGTATGTGACGATCCCCTGCAGCAAGGTCGGGTAGGGTGACCGGCGCGGACAGGCAACTGGAGCATTGCAACAAGACGGCCAACACCACAAGTAGAAGCTGAGGACTCCATGGGTGGCAACGGACAGATCCTTCGCGTCAGCGTCATCGGCACGGGTTATCTGGGCCTCACTCACGCCGTCTGCATGGCGGACCTGGGCCATCAGGTGCTCGCCATCGACGTGGACGCCGAGAAGATCGCCAAGGCGGCGCGCGGCGAGACGCCGTTCTTCGAGCCCGGCCTGGAGCCGCTGCTGCGCAAGAACCTGGACGCCGGCCGGCTCCGGTTCACCGACTCGTTCGCCGAGATCGGCGAGTTCGGTGACGTGCACTTCATCTGCGTCGGGACGCCCCAGTCCAAGGGCGGCACCGGGAACGCGGACCTGAGCTACGTGTTCGGCGCCGGCGAGGCGCTCGCGCCGCACCTGAACCGCGCCACCCTCATCGTCGGCAAGTCGACCGTTCCCGTCGGGACGTCACGCCAGCTCATCGACCGCATGCGGGCCGCGGCCCCAGCCGGCGAGCAGGTGGAGTACGCGTTCAACCCCGAGTTCCTGCGCGAGGGCTACGCGGTGCAGGACAGCCTGACCCCGGACCGGATCGTGTTCGGCGTCACCGGCGAATCCGCGGAGACGCTGCTGCGCCGCGTCTACGAGACCCCGCTGTCCTCCGGCATCCCCGGCATCACCATGGACCTGGAGACCGCCGAACTCGTCAAGGTCGCCGCCAACTCGTTCCTCGCGACCAAGATCTCCTTCATCAACGTGATGGCGGAGATGTGCGAGGCCTCAGGCGCGGATGTGATCAAGCTCGCGGACGCGATCGGCATCGACGAGCGCATCGGCCGCAAGTTCCTCTCACCCGGTCTCGGCTTCGGCGGCGGCTGCCTGCCCAAGGACATCCGCGCGTTCCGCGCCACCGCGGGCGAGCGGGGCGTCGGCTCGCTCGTGGACCTGCTGACCACCGTGGACACCATCAACCTCGGCCGCAGGCACCGCGTCATCGACCTCGCGCGCCGGGCCCTCGGCGGCGACCTGTCCGGCAAGCGGGTGGCGGTGTTCGGCGCCGCGTTCAAGCCCAACAGCGACGACATCAGGGACTCGCCGAGCCTGGACATCTCCGGCCGTCTCGCCGACGAGGGGGCAATCGTTTCCGTCCATGACCCGGTGGCCATGGCGAACGCCAGGCGGGTCCGCCCCGACCTCAGGTACGCCGACTCGGCCCACGAGGCGGCCGAGGGCGCCGACCTGGTGCTGCACCTCACCGAGTGGACCGACTACCGGACCATCGACCCGGCGGCGCTGCGCGCGACGGTGGCGAATCCGGTGCTCATCGACGGCCGGTGCACGCTCGACGCCGACGCCTGGCGGGCCGCGGGCTGGACCGTGTTCGTCCCTGGCCGCCCGGCGGCGTAACTCAAGCGGGCACGGCCGGCCCTCGGCTAGCGAGGAGAGCAGCCGGACAATCCCGTGCGGGCCGTCGACCACCAAGTCGGCGGCCTCAGCGACGGCCGGCGTCTCCGCGCTCTGGCTCGCGACGGCACACCCGGGTATGCCCTCGGCGCGCAGTTCGCGGATGGCGGCGAAGGCCGCGAGATCACCGAGGTCGTCGCCGCAGAACAGCACCGACTCTGCCGCGCGCTCGGCGGCGAGCGCACGCAGTGCGGCGCCCTTGTCCATGCCGGGCGGCCGGAGCTCAAGCACCATCCGGCCCGGTTCGATGGTCAGCCCTGCCCGCATAGCGAGGCGGCCGAGTGGCTCACGCAGCAGCGCGAGTGCCGCCGCCGGGTCTGCCGTGCGCCTGGTGTGCACGGCAAGGGCGGTGCCCTTGTCCTCGATTGCGGTTCCCTCAGGCGCGGCCGCCTCGGCGAGCAGCCCGGGCAGCGCCTCCCGTGCCACCTGGACACCGGGCGGTATGTCGGGTGCGCTGAGGACGCCCGACTGCCATCGCTGCACTCCATAGTGACCGAGCACGATGAGGCCTGGCACGTCGGCGAAGCCGCCAAGTGCCACCGCGTCCGCCGCGGCCCTGCCGGTGATGATCGCCACCGTGCCGACACGGCCCGCCAGCCTGGTGAGCGCGGCCGTCGCGCCAGGCGCGGGCACCGCCGCGGCCGGGTCGGCGACGATCGGCGCGAGAGTGCCGTCGTAGTCGGTGGCCACCAGCGCGCGGGACGGGCCGGCCACGATCGCGGCGAGCCCGGCACTGCCGTCTGACGTCCTGGCAGGGGGCAGTGTTCCCGGAGCCTGGCCGTCCGGAGTCTGGCCCCATGGAGTCTGCGCGTCCGGAGTCTTGGTCACCGTTGTCTGGTACCCGGCTATGCGGAGCGCATGCGCTGGCGGCGTGCCCGCTGGGCACGGAGCCGCTTGACGAGCACCGGGTCGAACATGAGCGCCTCAGGGCTGTCGATCAGCTCGTTGAGCAGCTGGTAGTAGCGCGTCGCGGTGATGCCGAGCGTCTCGGTGATGGCCTGTTCCTTCGCGCCCGCGTTGCGCCAGGTACCGCGCTCGAAGGTGAGGATGCGCATGTCACGCTCGGACAACGCGGGCATCGCTCCCCCTTCGCATAAGCTCCGGACCCGTGGCCGGATTTCACTGTCTCACGTTCCTGACCGACTATGGACTAGAAGACGCTTTCGTGGCGATTTGTCAGGGAGTAGTTTCCCAGATCGCGCCAGATGTACGCATCATCGACATAACGCACATGGTTCCGCTTGCCGACATCAGGCGCGGCGCCCTCGTACTCGCCCAGGCGGTCCCCTACCTGCCGCCGGCAGTGCACGTGGCGGTGGTCGACCCTGGCGTGGGGACGACGCGGCGCGCGGTCGCGGTGGAGGCCGGCGGATCGATCTTCGTCGGCCCCGACAACGGCCTGCTGTCCTTCGCCGTGGCGGCGGCAGGAGGCGCGACGCGAGCCGTCTCGCTGACCAACCGGGCGCTGTGGCGGGATAGCGTGCCCGCGACCTTCCACGGCAGGGACGTCTTCATGCCGGTCGCCGGGCATCTCGCGGCCGGGACACCGCTCGATGAGGCGGGCGAGCCGGTCACGGTGTCCAGCCTGGTCACGCTGCCGGCGCCGCGCTGGCGGCTGGACGGCACTGGGCTGGCCGGCACTGGGCTTGCGGGCACTGGGTGGCCATCGCGGTGTCCGGCGGCGACGCCGCCGGGCAACTCGGTCTGCACGCCGGCATCCAGGTGACGATCACCGCGACGGCGCCTGGCGGCAAGCGGCCGCGGTGGTGATGGCGGCCTGTGCCGCCCCTTGCGTTGCGCGATGCCGCTACTGTCATGAAATAGTTAGCGCGTTGAGCATCGTCACGCGCTTAGTGACGTGACATGATTAGGGACGTTTTGTCGGTGTTTCGCCGTGGCTGATGCTTTAGCCCTGGTCGGATCGGGAGTACGCGTGACCTACGTGGCTCGCCCGTTGCGCGGCCTGCCGCCGGTCCTGGCGGCGCTCGCCGCCGTCATCGCTACCGCCCTGCCCGCCGCCGCCACGGACCTGCCCGCGAGCGCGCAGGCGGTCAACCGCACGACCCAGTGGTGGCGGGCCGCGCTGCACGTACCCGCCGCGGTGCGGGCGGCGCCCCCGGCGGGCAAGGGCGTGACGGTCGCGGTGCTCTCCACCGGCGTCGACCTGAGCCATCCCGATCTGGCCGGCAGCGTGACCACGGGTCCCGACCTCGCCGCGACCGGACGCAAGCAGGGATCGCCCTACTGGGGACAAGAGGGAACCGCGGTGGCCAGCCTCATCGCCGGGCACGGGCACGGGCACGGCGGCACCGAGGGAATCACCGGCGTTGCGCCCGCCGCCAGGATCCTGTCGGTCCAGGTCACCATGGAATACAACGATCCGCTGACCGCTGACGCCACGGTGGCGCGGCGACTGCCCGCCGCCATCGCGGCCGGCATCAGGTACGCGGTCGGTCACGGCGCGAGCATCATCGCGCTGCCGCTTGATCCGGCCACACTCGGATCGGCCTCCGCGGGAAACTCCGCCGCGGGCGGAAGCGCGGCCGAGCGCGCGGCCGTCCGCTACGCGCTCGCCCATGACGTCCTGCTCGTCGCGCCGGCCGGAGACAACGGCGCGGCAGGCGACTCGGTCAACTATCCGGCCGCCTATCCCGGCGTGATCGCCGTGGGCGCGACCGCGAAGAACGGCAGCCTCGCGCCGTTCACGAACATGCGCTCGTACGTCGCGCTTACCGCGCCAGGCTCAGGACAGACCCCTGGCACCCCCGGCATGACCGCCAGCCCGCTGGCGGGGCTCACCGTGGCCGCTCCGGGCGGCGGCTACCAGTCGCTCGCCTCCACCGACATGTCCGCGGCGCTGACGGCGGGCGTCGCGGCGCTCATCCGCTCGCGCTACCCGCGACTCGATGTCGCCGCGGTGACGCAGGCACTCGAGCGCGGCGTGACCGCTCCGCCCGGCGGTGCGGGCGGTCCTGGCTGGGGGCACGGACGGCTCGACGCCGCGGCTGCCGTCGCCGCGGCGGCCGCCATCTTCGCCACGCTGCCCCATCCCACGCCCACGCCGTCCGCGACGCCGTCGGCCAGCCCTGCCACGACGGCTCCAGTGGCGACAAGCCGGGCGATCGCGAGCCCGGCCGATCCCGGCCGTCTGCTGCGCTCCCTCGTCGTCGGCCTCGCGGTGGGAGCGGGCGTGCTGATCACCTGCCTGATCGGCGCGATCATCGTGACCAGGGTCCGCCGCCGCAGGCAGTTCGCGATGTCCTCCGGCCACGCCGTGGCGGCCCGGGCCGGCCAGTCAGGCCAGGCCCGTCATGCCCGGGTGCAACCCGGCCTGCCCGCCGGGGGATCGCGGCAGCCCGGCTCGGGATCGCGGCACCCTGTCGTCTGGTCTGCCGGGGGCGCGGACGGCAGGTATTACCGCAGGGACCGGGGGCCGGAGACGCCGCCGTGGCCGCCCGCACCGCCGCCGGACGGCCCCGTGCCGCTCCCGGCACCGCCGGTCCGGCCTGCCCTGCCTTCGCTCCGGCCTGCCCTGCCTGCGGCCGGACCGCTCCCTCCCTGGGAGGAGTCCCCGGCGGAATTCGCTGTCGCACCGCCGGAGGAGACGGCACTGCCGAGGACCGGGGCGAGCACCGGCCCGATGTTCGTGTGGAATCCCGGCGAGACGACCGGCCAGTTCCCCGCGATCAGCGATCCGCGGGAGTGACTAAGCGGAGGTTTCGCCGAGCCGGGCCTTGACGTCGGACGCGTACTCGTGGACGTACTCCTGGCCGGAAAGATCCGCGATCACGCGCATCACCTCGTCGGCGATCGTGCGGCGGGCCCTGGCGGGAGGGTCGCCGGCCAGGTGGCCGAACTCCATCGGCTTGCCGATCTTGATGTCGATCCTCGTCGGCCTGGGCAGCGGCGCGCCGGGCGGGAGCATCTTCCTCGTCCCGATCATGGCCACGGGCAGGACGGGCGCGCCGGTGTTCAGCACCAGCCAGCCAAGGCCCGACCTGCCCCGGTACAGCCGGCCGTCTGGCGACCTGGTGCCCTCGGGGTAGAACCCGAACAGGTTGCCTCCCCTGAGGATGTCCGCGGCGGCCTCCAGGGTCGCCTGCGCAGACCGTGCCTCGTTCCTGTCGATCTCCAGCTGATTGGTGGAGCGCAGGTACGCGGCCCACATCCGGCCCAGCGGTCCCTTCGCGGAGAAGTACTCCGCCTTGGCAGGAAACACCACCGGGCGGGAGATCATCAGCGGCAGGTACATCGAGTCGATGAACGACAGGTGGTTGGACGCGAGGATCGCGGGACCGCTCGCGGGCACATGCTCCAGCCCAGACACCCGCGGGCGTCCGAGCAGGTGCAGGGTCGGACCGATGACAAGACGCGAAAGCTGATACTGCACTAGGGCGTCCTCTAACTCTGGGGGTGGTCGAACCTCGGGGTCCTGCCTGCGACGGAAGGCCCGGCGAAGGCGCTACCAAAATAGCGTGCCCCACCAGCCGCAGCGGAAACGGACGAAGCCATACCGATCGTCAGTGGTAGCACGAACGGGAGAGCCGCCGCGGGCACGATCACCCCTGAGTCATCGGCAAACCACCCGATCACCAGGACCAGCCAGCACAGCCAGCCGAGAATTCTGAGCAGCGCCCGGGCCTCGAAGGCGCACGCGAGCGTGCGCAGCCGCAGCGCCGCGGGCCGCCACAGCGCCGCCGCGCACGCCACGGCGACCACGGGAATCAGCCAGCCGAAGGTACTCGTGGTGATCGATCCCACATTGGCGCCCGCCTTCCGCTGCAGCAGGTCACCCGCCCTGCCGTGCAGCAGGTCGGCGGCGAAAGCCCCCATGTCGGATATGCCGGCCGCCGGAAGCAGGTAGCTGATCACCGCGAACGCCAGGAAGACGGTAAGTCCGCTGAGCGCGACCGGCACCGCCATGCGCCTGCCGAGGCGGACACCGGCAAGCCACGCGACCAGCAGCACCATGCAGGGAACGAGCGCGATCGTGCCGCCTGCCTTCGCGCCGAAGCCCGGCCAGCCGGACGCCACCACGGCGAGCAGCCCGACCAGGCCGGCCGCCAGGGCTGGCCTGCGCACAAGTCCGGCGATCCAGGCGGCGGTGACGAGCGCGGACACGCAGTAGACGCCGAGCGCGTCGTTGCCGATCCCGTAATAGCGCCCGGAGACGAGCAGCGACAGCCCGTACGGCGCGTCAAGCTGAAGGTGCGAACCCGTCATCACGTCGGCCGCGAGAACAAGCAGGGTAGCCACGCAGAGCACCCCGAACGGGCCGAACGGGTCGCGCTGCCACCGCCCGCGCAGCCCTGGTACGGCAAGCACGGCCGCGGTGAGCAGCAGCGTCAAGGCGGCCGTCAGCCCGTACAGCCACCAGGCCGGATGGCCAAGCCGCCACCACGGGACGAGGTTGGCGAGGAACGAGCCGAGCGGCACGGCGGCGGCCGCCGTCCCCGCCACGCGCCAGCAGCGGGCACGGCGCTCGCGGCGTCCGGGTGCCGCGCCCCAGAAGAGGATGGCGGGGGCCGCGAACGCGAGCGCCACGGCGATGCCGTAACCGATGAAGAACCAGCCATGCGTGGCGATCCAGACCTGCTCCGCGGTGTCCCGCGCCCGCAGGCCGTCCACCGCCGCGTCAAGATCGCCCCTGTCCAGCCGGGTAATCCGCGCGCCCACGATGCCCGCGGGCGGCGGACTGCCGAGCCACCAGGCCACCGTCGGCGTCAGGTCGGTGAGCGCAACGATGCCCGGCCGCCTGGTGGCCGCCGAGCCGAGCAGGCCGCGGGCGAAGCCAGGACCGCTGACCACCACGGACATGAGATGCGGCGGGCCGGCCGGAGCTGAGGCCGCGGCCTGCCCCGCCGCCGCGCCGGGAGCGGTGATCAGCAGCAGGGTGCCCGCGGGCAGTTCCGCCGCGATGCGGGCGACCTGGCGGTCGACGGCGGAGGCACGAACCCGTTCGGCGGCTTCGATCTGGCCCAGGTCGACCACGGTCAGCGGGCAGCGGGCCAGCACCGGCGCCGACAGGTCCGCCGCGGACGGCAGGTAAGACGAGACGGCCCCCGTCGCGGAGGCGAGCGCGAGGGCAGCGCCGGGCCCGGCAGCGGTCGCGCAGCCGCCGAGCGAGCCGAGCAGGCCCCAGTCCGGTGACTCGCGGTAGGGCTCGTTCGCGCGGATGATGGCGGGTAGTGCGGGCACCCGGGCGCCGCCGCCCGCCCGCACGACGGCGGGCAGCGCCTCGCAGGGGCGCGGTCCCTGGGCGCGGGCGCCGGAATTGAGCGTGAGCCAGCCGTCGGCGGGGCAGGCGACAGGCCGCTGCGCGTAGTCGACGAGCGAGCCCACCGAGCCGGCGCCGGCCAGCCGCCACAGCGCGGGGGTGGCGGACGGCGTGACGAGGTTCCAGTTCAGGCCGGAGATGCCGACGATCACCACGTGCCTGGCCTGCGGCACGGACCGGGCCGTCGCCGCGGCGCGTGCCAGCGGGACGCCGGCCGCGGTGACGCCAAGCAACGGCAACGCGAGCGCGGCGCACGCGGCCGCGCCGACGGCCGCGAGCCACGCTCGGCCTGACGCCCTCTTCACCCGGTCAACGGTATCCGTCGGATGCGTCCGTGACCTGCAGGGCGCTCAGCCGGCGCAGATGGACTGGTTGGCGGTGCGCGCCTGGATGGTGGCCGGGGTCTGCGCGGCGGGCGGTGTCGCGCCCTCCGCGGGCGTGGCGGTCGCGGTCGGCGTCGCCGTCCCCGTGGCGGTCTGCGTGGCGGTCGCGGCGGCCCGCCCGCCGGCCAGCAGTGCGTCACCCGCGGCCTCGCCGGCGGCGATACTGGTAGGCGCGGTCGCAGGCGACGCCGTTCCGGTTGTCTTCGCCGGCGCGTGCGAGCCGAACAGCCCGCTCGCCGGCACGTCGCCCCGGAACGAGGCGAAGATCTCGCTGGCTTCCGGCTGGCTCCACAGGACGTTGGCGGTGTCGCCCGGCACGACCTCACCGCGCGGGAAGTTCGGGATCGTGAAGAAGGCGACCTTGCTCGACGGGATGCCGCGCAGCGACTCCCCCAGGTTGTACAGGCCGGTGATCCCGCCAAGCTGGCTGTCGATGGTCAGCGACCTGGTGGCGGCGTCGAGGAAACGGTAGATCGCGAGCGGGTTCAGCAGCTCGCTCTTCACCCGGCTGATCAGCGACGACATGAACGCCTGCTGGCGGCCGATCCGCTCGAGGTCGCTGCCGTCGCCAAGCGAGTACCTGGCACGGACATAGCCGAGCGCCTGGGCCGGCGTGAGCAGGTGCCTGCCCGCCTTGAGGTACAGGTGAGAGTTCGGGTCGCTGATCGGGGCCGGGTTGCACTCATAGACGCCGCCGAGCGCAGCGACCATGTCCTTGAAGCCGGTGAAGTTGACCGAGATGAAGTGGTTGATGAAGATGCCGGTGTCCTGCTCGAGCGTCTTGACGGTGCAGGCGATGCCGAGCTCGGTGTGGTTGCCGTCCAGGTTGCCGATCGCGAACGCCTCGTTGATCTTGAACTGGGTCGGCGCGGACAGCTGGCCGTCGCCCATCTCGCAGGCGGGAATGTTCACC
>Ga0335083_10006535_pt1 | contig 14520 bp, 11 predicted proteins | sample Lox_Sample_42_FD_206716 | JGI IMG/M metagenome (GOLD analysis project Ga0335083, IMG submission 206716) | Soil microbial communities from Loxahatchee National Wildlife Refuge, Florida, United States - Lox_Sample_4.2 | ecosystem: Environmental > Terrestrial > Soil > Wetlands | place: USA...
AGATCCTCCGGGTCCGGATTGCCGGTGATCATCGTCGCCATCATGAAGGTGGTGTCGATCACCTTGCGGAAGCCCAGCTGCTCGAGGAAGTAATAGGGGCCGCTGAACACCGCGGCCGCCGGAACCTTGCGGTCGAACAGCATTTCGAGCCGCGAGAACAGCAGCCCGTCGTTGAACGAGAGCTTGATGTCCTGGAGCGTCATGTACTGCTCGAGCGCCTGGATGGTCGAGTAGTGGCTGCCCGACTGGAAGCCGACCGAGATGGGCACGCAAGCGAGATCGGCCGGCGTGCGGATGGCTGAGTCTGCCGGCACGAAGATGCCCGCCGGCGCCACCGAATAGGCGTCGGCATAGAGCTTGGCGTGGCCGTTGGACGCCGCGACGTTCACCGTCCAGTGGCAGGCGCAGCTCACATCGGCCTCGCGGCCCTTCTCGATGCTCTGGAAGGCGCCCGACGCGCCCCTGTTGTGATGCTGGCCGCCTGTCGAGCGGATCAGCTCGCGGAATTCGTAGTCGAGGCCCTCGGCACGGAAGTAGCCCTTCTCCTCCGCCACCCACTCCTGCAGGCGAAAGTGCGGCTCGACGATGAACTTGGCCATGGCGTTGCCTTCCCGGTTCAGCTTTCCTCGAACTCTACCAGCTCCGCTCCCTCGGCGACCTGCTCGCCCACGGCATAGCGCACGGATTTGATCTTGCCATCGGTCGGAGCGGAGAGCGTGTGCTCCATCTTCATGGCTTCGAGGACCAGCAGCGGCTGGCCCTTGCTGACCGTGTCGCCCGCCTTGACCCGGAGATCGATGATCTTGCCAGGCAGCGGCGAGCGTACCGACGCCTCGCCCGAAGCGACCGCCTCATACTGCGTGACATCGAGCGGATCGACCAGGCGCAGCCGGCGCGAGCCGCCATCGGCGAACAGCGTGTAGTCGATGCCGTCGGCCGTCTGACGACGCACCGAAGCGGCGGTGAAGGTGTCGCCCGCGAGCCAGATCGCGAGGCGTCCGTCCGCTGTTGCCTGCACGCGCGCCTCGCGCGTGCCGCCGGGCAGCTCGAGGCCAAATGTGCCGTCGCGGCGACGGCGCGCGATCACCGCAACCTCGCGCTCGCCGTCCTTCCAGCGCACTTCCTCATGGCCGATGTCGAGCAGCCGGAAGCCCGTCTTCTGGTCCCACGGATCGTTCGACTTCGAGCTCCATTCCGCGATCCGCGCCAGCGTGGCGACCGCAAGCGTGCGATCGTCGGCCGGTGCCGCCTTGGCGAAGAGCTCGTCACGATGGCGCTCGATGAAACCCGTATCGACCTCGCCGCCCACAAAGGCCTTGTGCGAGCACAGCGCCTTGAGAAGCGCGGCATTGGTCGTGACGCCCACCACTTCGGTCTCACCCATCAGCGCCGCCATGCGCCGCATCGCCGACGTGCGGTCGCGATCGTGGACGATCACCTTGGCGATCATGGGATCGTAGAAGGGCGTGACCGTATCGCCCTGGCGCACGCCGGTATCGACGCGCACATGCGGCCCCTCTTCCGGCAGCTTGAGGTGCACCAAGGTGCCGGTCGACGGCAGGAAGTTGCGGTTCGGGTCCTCGGCATAGAGCCGTACCTCGACCGCGTGGCCGTCGATGCGGAGCTGATCCTGCGTGAGTGGCATCTTCCCGCCGGCCGCGACCACGAGCTGCCATTCGACGAGATCCTGGCCCGTGATCATCTCGGTCACCGGATGCTCGACCTGGAGCCGGGTGTTCATCTCCATGAAGTAGAAGGTGCCGTCCTGGTTGGCGATGAACTCGACGGTGCCCGCACCGACATAGCCGATGGCCTTGGCCGCCGCGACGGCCGCTTCGCCCATCTCTTTCCGCCGCGCCGGGTCCATGTTCGGCGCCGGCGCCTCCTCGATCACCTTCTGGTGGCGGCGCTGGATCGAGCAGTCACGCTCGAAGAGATAGAGGCAGTTGCCATGGCTATCGGCAAAAACCTGGATCTCGATATGGCGCGGCCGGGTCAGGTACTTCTCGACCAGCACATGATCGTCGGCGAACGAGGCCTTGGCCTCGCGCTTGGCACCGGCGAGCTGATCGGCGAACTTGGCCCCCTCTTCGACCACGCGCATGCCCTTGCCGCCACCGCCGGCCGAGGCCTTGATCAGCACCGGGAAGCCGATGCGCGCCGCTTCCTTGGCCAGCAGCTCGGGCGACTGGTCGTCGCCATGATAGCCCGGCACCAGCGGCACCCGGGCCTTTTCCATGATCTTCTTGGCTTCGCTCTTGGAGCCCATGGCCCGGATCGCGGCGGGCGGCGGCCCGATGAACATGATGCCTGCCTGGGCGCAGGCCTCGGCAAAGCCCGCATTCTCCGACAGGAAGCCATAGCCCGGATGGATCGCCTGCGCGCCGGTGCGCCGGGCGGCGTCGAGGATCTTGTCGACCACGAGATAGCTCTCGCGCGCCGCCGAGCCGCCGATATGCACGGCCTCATCGGCCATCGCGACATGCCGCGCGCCGCGATCGGCGTCGGAATAGACCGCCACCGTCTTGATACCCATCCGCCGCGCCGTCTTGATGACCCGGCAGGCGATCTCGCCGCGATTGGCGATCAGGATCTTGGAGAACATCAAGATTCACTCCCGACCTCATCCTGAGGAGGCGCGTAGCGCCGTCTCGAAGGATGGGCAACAGACATGGTGCTCGTTTCCATCCTTCGAGACGCGCCCTTCGGGCGCTCCTCAGGATGAGGCTGTGCGAAGGGCATCAAATCGCCCACTTCGGTTTACGCTTGGCGAGGAAGGCGCTCATGCCTTCGATGGCTTCTTCGGTGACGCTTTGCGCGGCGACATGGCCCGCGAGCAGGCGCACGACATCGGCATCATGCGGCAGGGCATCGATCTCGGCGACGAGCTCCTTGGCGAGCTTCTGCACCGACGGCGCGCCGAGCGTCAGCTCCTTGGCGAGCGTTGCCACTTCGGCATCGAGCGCTTCGGCCGGTACAACGCGGTCGATCAGGCCGATCTCGAGCGCCTGGGCGGCGTCGAACAGGCCGCCATGCAGCAGCAGTTGCCGCGTCTTGCGGCGGCCGACCGCCTGCAGCAGGCCGGGGATCGCGATGGCGGCGAGAAGGCCATTGCGCGCCGATGTCAGGCCGAAGCGTGCCGTGGAAGCCGCGACAGCATAGTCGCAAGCGAGCATCAGGCCTACTCCGCCGCCCACCGCCGAGCCATGCACGCGCGCGATGGAAGGCTTGGGGAAATCCTGCACGGCCTGGATCGCGCCCATCATCACCAGGGCGCCGTCCTGCCGCTCCTGCTCGCTGAGCTTGGGCCAGCTCAGCACCCAGTTGAAATCACCGCCCGCCGAGAAGACGAGGCCGCTGCCGCCCAGCACCAGGACGCGTACCTTGGGGTCGGCCGCGAGGCCCTTCAGCGCGTCGATGATCGCCTGTGCGGTTGCCGCGTCGAGCGCGTTCATCTCCTTCGGCCGATCGAGCCACAAGGAGGCAACGCCCTCCGAGACCGACGTCTTGATCGTCCCCGTCATCGGTAGACCAGCGGCCAGAATTTGTCGCAGGGCGTCTCGATCCACGAAGCATCGGCGCCGAGATACAGGGTGAATGCGGCGAGGCCCAGGGATTGCGCGAGCGGATAGTCGGGATGGGTCTTCAGATAATCGGCCTTCTCGGCCTCGGTAGCCGTCGTGGGCGATGCCATCATCTTCCACGGTCGCGCATTGCAAAAAGCGTCCTTGCCGGCGGACTTGGCGACGCCTTTCACCTGGGCAATGCCGTCTTCCATGACGAAGGATGCAAACGATCGGGTCGACCCCGATGCGATGGATTTCTTCTCCGATTCGGCGAAGTCTCCCATGAGCGCCGACCATGACGGATCCTTGGCGACGCAGAAGCGATAGCGGCGGTCGATCGCGGCCACCACCTTGTCCCACACCTTCCGATCGCCGATGCCGCAGACTTCGGTGGCGACGATGGAACCGGCGAGTTCGGTGAAGATCGATTGGGCGGTATCATCGGCGACCCGCACCTTATCTTGCGGCGCTTGCGCCGCCGCACCTCGCGCAAGCGCCAGAAGGAGAACCAGTAGCGCCTTCTTCATGGGCATCACATCCGGAAGACGCCGAACTTGGTCGGGCCGATCGGCTGGTTCATCGCCGCGGAGAGGCCGAGCGCCAGCGACATGCGCGTGTCGACGGGATCGAGGATGCCGTCGTCCCAGATGCGGGCCGTCGCATAGTAGGGATGGCCCTCGCGGTCGAACTGCTCGAGGATCGGCTTCTTGAAGGCTGCCTCCTCGTCCTTCGACCACTGGCCGCCCTTGGCCTCGATATTGTCGCGCCGCACGGTGGCCAGCACCGAGGCCGCCTGCTCGCCGCCCATCACCGAGATGCGCGCGCCGGGCCACATCCACAGGAAGCGCGGGCTGTAGGCGCGGCCGCACATGCCGTAATTGCCGGCGCCGTAGCTGCCGCCCACGATCACCGTGAACTTCGGCACGCCGACCGTCGAGACGGCGGTCACCATCTTGGCGCCGTCGCGCGCGATGCCGCCCGCCTCGTATTTGCGGCCGACCATGAAGCCCGTGATGTTCTGCAGGAAGAGCAGCGGGATGCCGCGCTGGCCGCACAGCTCGATGAAGTGCGAGGCCTTGAGCGCCGATTCATTGAACAGGATGCCGTTGTTGGCGACGATGCCGATCGGATGACCCCAGATGCGCGCGAAACCCGTGACGATGGTCGTGCCGTAGAGGTGCTTGAACTCGTCGAGCTCGCTGCCGTCGACCAGGCGGGCGATGACCTCACGCATGTCGTAGGGCGTGCGGGAGTCCGGCGGCACGACGCCGTAGAGCTCCTCGGCGGCGTAAAGCGGCTCGCGCGGATCGATGATCGAAGCCGACGGGTTCTTCTTCCAATTGAGATTGGCCACGATGCGCCGGACGGTGCCGAGCGCGTGGCTGTCATTGTGCGCGTAGTGGTCGGCCACGCCCGAGGTGCGGGCATGCACGTCGGCGCCGCCCAGATCCTCCGCGCTCACGATCTCGCCGATCGCGGCTTTGACGAGCGGCGGGCCGCCCAGGAAGATCGTGCCCTGCTTGCGCACGATCACCGTCTCGTCGCTCATCGCCGGCACGTAGGCGCCGCCCGCCGTGCACGAGCCCATGACGCAGGCAATCTGCGGGATGCCCTGCGCCGACATGTTGGCCTGGTTGTAGAAGATGCGGCCGAAGTGGGTCTTGTCCGGAAAGACCTCGGGCCATTGCGGCAGGTTGGCGCCGCCTGAGTCGACGAGGTAGATGCACGGCAGACGGTTCTCCATCGCAACTTCTTGCGCGCGGAGATGCTTCTTCACCGTCATCGGATAGTAGGTGCCGCCCTTCACCGTGGCATCGTTGCACACGATCGCGCATTCGACTCCGCTCACCCGGCCGATGCCGGTGATCACGCCCGAGCCGGGCGCATCGTTGTCGTACATGTCCATCGCCGCGAGCGGCGACAGCTCGAGGAAGGGCGAGCCGGGATCGAGCAGCGCCCGCACCCGCTCGCGCGGCAGGAGCTTGCCGCGCGCGACATGGCGCTTGCGGCTCTCCTCGCCGCCGCCCAGCCGCACCTTTTCCGTGCGAGCCTTGAGGTCGGCGACCAGCGCACGCATGGACTCGGCGTTCTTCTTGAAGGTGTCCGAGCGGGTATCGATCTGCGAAGTGAGGACGGTCATGGCCGGGTCAACCTGCCCGGCCCTACGGCCTCGCGCAAGCGGCCGCTAAGGCAGCCTCGACAGCGTGCGCCAGTCGCCCATCTGCTCGACGAACTTCTTCTGGTCGGCCCAGGCGGCGGCGAAGGCGGGGTCCTCGTTGGCGCGTTCCTTCAGCACGATGTCGGTGTTCTTGCGGAAGGCGTCCATCAACGCCGGCGCCCATTGCTTGATGACCACGCCCGAGGCGCGCAGCTTCTCCAACGCCACCGCCTGGCTGTGCGCCGAGCGGCTCAGCATCCAGGTGATGTTGGCGCGGCAGGCGGTCTTGATCTGGGCGCGCTGGGCGGCGGGCAGCGCCTCCCACTTGTCCTTGCGCATCATGAAGTCGAGCACGGCCGAGGGCTGCTGCCAGCCCGGCATGTAGTAGGGCAGGCCGAGCTTGTCGAAGCCCAGCGCCGCATCCATGGCCGGCGTCGACATCTCGCCGCCGTCGACCTTGCCCTGCTGCAGCTTGTAGAAGAACTCCCCGGGCGGCAGCGACGTCACCGTGGCGCCCAGGCGCTCCACCACCGGGCCGGAGATGCGGCCGTAGCGCAGCACCGCACCCTTGAAGTCGTCGAGCGTATTGAGGTCGCTCCTGAACCAGCCGCCGCCCTTACCGCCCTGCATGCCGCAGGGAATGCCGGCGACGCCGAGCTGGTCATAAGCCTCGTGATGGAAACGGCCGCCCTGGCCCTCGAGCAGCCAGGAGTTCATCTCGCCCGGCCGCGGGCCGAACGGCACGGTGGCGAACAGGCTCATCACCGGCGCCTTGTCCGCCGCATAACCCGACCAGGTGAAGGCCGCTTCCAGATCGCCCGAGACGATCGCGTCGAGCATGCCGCGGGTGGGCGCCACGCGTCCGGGCTCGATGATCTTGATGGTCAGCGCCCCGTCGGACATGTGCTTCAGCGACTGGGTGAAGGCGCGAACCCCCTCGCCCGCGCCGGGAAGATTGGGATTGAAGGCGGTCTGCATCTGCAGGACCCGGCCGGCCGGCACGAGCGATTGCGGCTCGCCCGCCACGGCACCACCCGACACCGCCATCGCCGAGGCGACGGCGGCGATCCCCAGGATCCCCCACTTCATAGGGAATGATTCTCTCACGGGCCGACGAGCCCGACAAGCACCTGAGGGAGTATCAGAGAGCGGCGAGCCCGCGACCAATGAGCAGCCTCTGGACGTCACTCGTCCCCTCGTAGATCTGGCACACCCGAACATCCCGCCAGATCTTCTCGACAAGGTAGTCGGCGACGTAGCCGTAACCGCCATGGACCTGGATCGCGGCCGAGCACACTTCCTCGGCCATCTCCGAGGCATATAACTTGGCCATTGCGGCCTCGGTGAGGCAGGGCTGGCCGGCATCGCGCAACGTTGCCGCATGCAGCACCATCTGGCGGGCCACTGCGACCTTGGTCGCCATGTCGGCGAGGCGGAACTGGACGGCCTGGTGGTTCACGATCCTGATGCCGAAAGCCTCGCGCTCGTTGGCATAGGCGCGCGCCAGCTCGAAGGCTGCACGCGCCATGCCGACGGCCTGGGCGGCGATGCCGATGCGGCCGACCTCGAGGTTGGCCAATGCGATGCGATAGCCCTGCCCCTCCTCGCCCAGCATCGCATCGGCACCCACTTCGCAATTCTCGAAGGCGATCTGGCAGGTGTCCGAGGACTTCTGGCCGAGCTTCTTCTCGACCGAGGCGACCCGATAGCCCGGCGTCTTCGTCGGCACGATGAAGCAGGAGATGCCGCGCTTGACGTTCGCCGGATCGGTGACGGCGAAGACCAGCGCCATGTCGGCCGTGCGGCCCGAGGTGATGAACTGCTTGGTGCCGTTCAGCACCCAGCCATTGCCCTTGCGTTCGGCCTTGGTCCGCAGATTCGAGGCGTCGGAGCCGGCCTGCGGCTCGGTCAGGCAGAAGGCGCCCAGGATCTCGCCGCGCGCCAGGGGCTTCAGCCACTTCTCCTTCTGCTCCGGCGAGCCGTAGGCCAGCAGCGCCGCGCAATCCGGCGAGTTGTTGACGCTCATCACCGTGGAGAGGCCGCCATCGGCGGCGGCGATCTCCTCCAGCGCCAGCACGTAGGAGAGCATCGACGCACCCGCGCCGCCCCACTCCGTCGGCACGGTCATGCCCAGGAAGCCGAGCTTGCCCATCTCGGCCAGCAGCGGCCGCGGAATGGCGCCGTCGGCCTCCCACTGGCGGACATGCGGCAGCACTTGCTCGCGCGCGAAGGCGCGAGCGGTGTCGCGGATCAGGACCTGTTCTTCGTTCAACAGCATCGCGCTTTGTAACCCCTCCCCATTCATATGGGGAGGTGGCGTCGTCTTACGACGTCGGAGGGGTCATGAGCACCAGTCACGTTGCTCATGACCCCTCCGCCCGCGGTTCCGCGGGCACCTCCCCATATGAATGGGGAGGGATTTCCGATCACCAAGGCAGCTCGCTGCCGTCATATTGCAGGAAGCGGCCGTTGTCGGTCTTCTTGAGATTATCGATCACTCGTACCATTGCAGGCACGCTCTGCTCGATAGTGAGAGTCGCCGTCGGACCGCCCATGTCGGTCTGCACCCAGCCGGGATGGAGCGCCACGCAGATCAGGCCCTTCGGCGCCACATCCATGGCGAGGCAGCTCCATTCCATGTTCAGCGCCGTCTTGCTGGCGCGATAGAAGTAGCGGCCGCCGTTGTTGCTCTTGATGCTGCCCAGGATGCTGGACAGCGCGATCACCTTCTTCTGCTCCGAGCGCGCGACGTGGTCGACGAAGGCCTCGGCCATCATCAGCGGCGATAGAGTGTTCACCTCGAAGATGCGGCGCCATTCGGAAGGGTCGAGCGTGCCGAGATCCTGCGCATTCGATCCGCGCTCGCCGCCGACACCGGCATTGCAGAGCAGCACATCTATCGACTCGTCCCCGAGCTTGTCGGCCAGTGCCTTCACCGCCTTGTAGTCGGTGACCTCGAGAGGATGATGATGGATGTCGCCCTTGATGCCCTTGAGCCCGTCGGCGTTGCGCGCGCAGGCCAGGATCTTCCAGCCCTTGGCGGCATACTGCCTGGTGAAGTCGAGGCCGAGACCGCGCGCGGCGCCGGTGATCAGGACGGTGGGCATGCTGTTACTCCAATTCGCCTGCGTCGAGTAAGTCGGCCGCCGCAAGCACGGTCTCCATTTGAACCGTATGGGCGAGGCAGAACGCATCCCCGTAGATCGTCTCGTCGGGGTACTCGCTGACGACCGTATAGGGCGGCACGAAACGCGCGGTCTCGCCGATCACCAGCGAGATCGAATGATGGATCGGCTGCGGCAGCTCGCCGATATGCGTCCCAAACGCCGCGAGATGCGCCTCGTTGAATTCCTTCAAGCCGGGGACACGAGAAACGCGTTCGGCGAGCTTGCGAATGAAATTCTCCGCCTTCGCCCGCAGGCCCGGATGGTGGCGGATGATGAGGAAGAAGCCGCGCGGGATCGCCCACAAGGCCGAGCGCGGCGGGACGTAGCCCGAATGGGGCCGCGTCCATTCGTGCGCGGGATAGCCGTGCAGGTTGACGTGCAGGACGGCCTTGGTCCGCCTGAAGGCTTCGAGCCGCGCCGCCCGCTCGCCGAACGGCTCGTGATCGCGGAACTCGACGTCGTCGCCGAGACCGCTGAAGCGCGCGGCGTGATTGGCATGGCGCGGATTGTGCCGCCGGAGCTTGCCATGCATGGCATAGCCGTCGGCGTTTTCCTGCGGCACCAGCGCGAAGCCCCGTCCCTTTTCCTTCAGCACCTTTGCGGCGCGGAGCGCGCCGACGACGCCCGACGTCTCGTTGGCGTGCTGCCCGCCGCTCACCAGCATGCCGGGCCCCTTGCCTCCGATCAGCGTGGCCAGCACCGGGCGGCCTTGGCCGGACACGACGTCGAACCGCGTGCCGCCCAGCGCCTCGACCTCGTGCAGGATCTGCGCCGGCGCCAGCGGACGGTCGGCACTCTCGAGCGGCTGGGCCTCATCCGTCCAGGTCGTCCGGTCGGCCGGCTTCAGCGAGATGGAGATGCGCGTCGCGCCCGCTCCGGCGCGGATGTCGGGCACGATCTGCCCGGGCTGTAGCGTGCGATCCTCGGGATCGAGCCCGTTCCGCGCCTTGAAGAACTCGAGGATCGAGAAATAGAGATCCTCGTGCATGGACTCGCGCGTGCTGAGCGTCTCGTCGCCATAAGGCAGGCGCTGCTCGATGCCGCCGGTGTGGACGGCGATGTCCAGCATCTCAAAGAAGGGCTGAGTCTTCTTCCAGGCATGGCCGTCGAGCGCGCCCATGATCCTGTCGAAGGCCGTTTCGTATTCCGTCACCAGCGGCTTGCCCTGCAGCCAACCGCACGGCGACAGCGAAGTCTCGCCCAGCACATTGCGGCGCTCCCGATTCGGCGCGAAGACGCAGTGCTCGGTCTTGCGCGCGCCGTGTTCCGTGACGACGACGTAGTGCAACTCGTCGGCGCCTTTCTCGAAGCGCAAGGTCACGCCGCGCAGCAAGCCCGAGAGCGGATAGGCTTCGATGCGAAAGCGGCCCCCTGCGGCCAAGGGATGGCTCGGCGTCCGGACCGTCACCGCCGTCAGGCCCGTAAGCTCGACCTCTTCCAGGAAGAAATGCAGCAGCGGCTTGTAGGCACTGCGGATGCGCGCCCGCACGCCCTTCTCGGCCAATTCAGCTTCGGCCGCTCGGCGAGACCGCTCGTCCTCGAAGACCCACGCCTCCAGCGCGGTGCCTGCCTTGGCGTCGCGCACGATCTCGTCGAGCGTGCGCGGGATCTCGATGTCGAGCAGGGATGCCATCTAACGCCGCGCCAGAAGGCGCGCCCTCTGGCGCTTCCAGTCGCGCTCCTTGATCGACTGGCGCTTGTCGTGCGCCTGCTTGCCGGTGGCGAGCGCGATCTGCACCTTGGCGCGGCCCTTCTCGTTGAAATAGACCTCGAGCGGTACGACGGTCCGGCCCTCGCGCTGGATGGCGCCGATCAGCGTGTTGATCTGGCGCTTGTGCAGCAGCAATTTGCGCGGCCGCTTGCGCTCGTGATTGAAGCGGTTGCCGCCGTGATATTCCGGGATGTCCGAGTTCACCATCCAGGCTTCACCGCCGTCTTCGGTGACATAGGCCTCGGTGATCGAGCTGCGGCCGCCGCGCAGCGACTTCACTTCGGTGCCCGTCAGTGACAGGCCCGCTTCCATCGTCTCTTCAATGAAGTAGTTGTGCCGCGCCTTGCGGTTCTGGGCCACCACGGTGCGGCCCAGTTCCTCTTTCTTCGCCAAGGAGAACCCGCCTAATTAATGAGACCCGCGTGAACCATCGCCTCGCGCACGGCCTTCTTGCTGCTCTCGGCGATCGGCACCATCGGGAGCCGCATCTCGGCGCTGCACTGGCCGATCAGCTCGGCGGCGTACTTCACCGGGCCCGGGCTGGTCTCGCAGAACATCGCCTTGTGCATCGGCATCAGCCGGTCCTGCAGCTCGAACGCCTTGTCGAGATCGCGCTTCTTCCAGGCGTCGTGCATGTCGCCGCAGAGGCGCGGCGCCACGTTGGCCGTCACCGAGATGCAGCCGTCGCCACCCTGCGCCAGGAAGCCCAGCGCGCTCGCATCCTCACCCGAGAGCTGGACGAAGCCCTTCTTGGCCTTGAGCTTGGTCAAGGTCGGGCGCGCCATGTCGTAGCTCGCATCCTTGATGCCGATGATGTTCTTCACCTGGCTGAGGCGGATGACGGTATCGACCTGCATGTCGCCACCGGTGCGCGGCGGCACGTTGTAGAGCAGGATCGGGATGTCGACCGCCTCGGCCACCGCCTTGAAATGCTGGAAGAGGCCTTCCTGGGTCGGCTTGTTGTAGTACGGCACGACCAGCATGGCCGCGTCCGCGCCCGCCTTCTTGGCGTGCCGGGTGAGTTCGATCGCTTCGGCCGTCGAGTTGGAGCCTGTGCCCGCGATCACCGGCACGCCGGTGCCGCGCGCGGCGGCGATGCAAATGTCGATCACGCGCTTGTGCTCTTCCATGGAGAGCGTGGGCGATTCGCCGGTGGTGCCGCAGGGCACGAGGCCGTCCGTGCCTTCCTTGATCTGCCAGGCCACGAACTTCTCGAATCCTTTCTCGTCGACCGCACCGTTCTTGAACGGCGTGATCAGCGCGACGAGCGATCCGTTGAACATGGCTTCCTCCGACGATTTTTTCGCTGAAATGACAGTCTAGGCCCCGGGCCCCCGCACCACAAGGTGAGCAACTTGCCATTGTGATGCCGCAAGGACGTGCCTACGATTCCTAGCGTGAAAAAGAAAATATCCCCCCTCCTATTGCTGGTTCTGGTCGGCTGGACGAGTCCCCTCGCCGCCCAACAGACCCAGAACGGTGTCACCATCTACCGGGGCGACGATCAGGCCCGGCCAGGCGTGCCCGACACCGGCGTGCGCCGCTTCCCGAGCGGCGGCGGCCCCGCCGCCGCGCCCAAGCCCGGCAGCGCTCCAGCCGGCGGCCTGCCCCTGCCGATCGTCACCGGCGGTCCCACGACGACGGTTGCGCCCGACACGCCGGCCAGCGACACGGCCCAGGCGCTGGCCTCGACCAAGCCGCTCTCCCCCGCCGAAGCGGGCGCGCTCGCCTCGGCGCTGAAGGCGATCGACAATGGCCGCTACGGCGATGCGCGAGCCGCCGTCGCCGGCTTCAACAATCCCCTGCTCACGCGCATCGTCGAATGGCACGTGCTGCGCGCCGTGCCGAAGGACGACAAGGCCGATGCCGACTTCGCCTCGACGTGGCGCTTCCTGCGCGAGAATCCCGACTGGCCCGAGCCCGAGGTGCTGCGCCGCCAGGCCGAGGATCGCATCGGCCCCGACACGCTGGCGCACGATGTGTGGCGCTACTTCACGGCGTTTCCGCCGCTCACCAGCACCGGCTACATGCGCCGCATGGCCGCCGTCGCCGTGTCGAGCAAGGCCGACCTGCCGCGCATGGCGAGCGACACCTGGCGCAACGCGACGCTGCGCCAATCCGACGAAGACGAGTTCCTGAACAAGTACGGCCAGTATCTGTCGGCCGAGGACCAGATCGCGCGCTTCGATCGCATCCTGCGCGACGGCCGGCCGCAGAACGCGCGCGACCTGTTGTCCAAGCTGCCGCCCGACTACCAGCCGCTTGCCAACGCGCGCCTCGCCATGGCGACCAAGGCGGCGGACGCCGTGACCATCGTGCGCGGCGTGCCCGCGGCGAAACTGAACGACCCGACAGTGAAGCTGGAGCGCATCTCGTGGCTTCGCCGCACCGGCAACCTCGAGGAAGCGAAGACGCTGCTGGTGGCGCCCGGCGCCGACCAGGGCGATGCCGCATGGAACGAGCGTCAGCAGGTGACCCGCGATCTGCTGGCGGCTGGCAAGCCGGCCGAGGCCTATGCCGTCGTGATCCAGCATGGCCAGACCAAGGGCGTGGCCTTCGCCGAGGCCGAGTTTCTCGCCGGCTGGATCGCGCTTCGACATCTGAAGAAGCCGGTCGAGGGCATCAAGCATTTCCAGACGCTCTATGACGGCGTCTCGACCGACATCTCCAAGAGCCGTGCCGCCTACTGGATGGGTCGCTCGATCGAGGCATCGGGGCGCCCCAAGGAGGCGAACGAGTGGTATGGCCGCGCCGCGGCCTACGGCCAGACCTTCTACGGCCAGCTCGCCGCGCGCAAATTGCCGGGCGGTGCGGCACGACTGCCGAACGATCCGATCGCCTCCGATGCGGACAAGCTCGCGCTGAGCGGCCGCGAGCTGGTGACGGTCGCGCGCTATATCGGCCAGGCCGGCGACTATGAGCGCACGCGGCCCTTCCTGCTGCGGCTGGCGCGCCTCGTGAACGGGCCGGGCGAGACGCTGCTGCTCGCCCATCTCGCGACGGAACTCAAGCGCCCCGACGTGGCGCTCACCATCGCCCGCCGCGCGACCGAAAGCGGCGTCACGCTGTTCGACGCGTCCTTCCCTGTCGTCGACCTCGGCGCGACCGGTGCGATCGAGCGCGCGCTGGCACTTGCCGTCACGCGCCAGGAAAGCGCGTTCAACTCGGCCGCCGTCTCCTCGTCCGGCGCGCTCGGCCTGATGCAACTGATGCCCGGCACCGCACGCGACGTGGCCGGCCGCCTCGGCGTGCCTTTCATCCAGGACAAGCTGACGCGCGATCCCGCCTACAACGTGTCGCTCGGCAGCCAGTATCTCTCCGAGATGCTGCAGCGTTTCGGCGGTTCCTACGAGCTGGCACTCGCGGCCTACAATGCCGGCCCCGGCCGCGTCGGCCGCTGGCTGGAGACGATCGGCGATCCGCGGGCCGGCCGCATCGACATGGTGGACTGGATCGAGATGATCCCGATCCGCGAGACGCGCAACTACGTGCAGCGGATCATGGAAGGCGTCGGCGTCTATCGCGATCGCCTGAACGGGCCCTTCCAGATGCTCGCCCCGGCGATGGGGCGATCCTAGGGCCAGCCTAGGCCGCGTTCAGCGACCGCACGGGCACGCCGCGGCGACGGGCACCGCGGAACATCACGCCTTGCCGGTTCGGATCGGCCGACCATGTGCCCTGACCGTCGTTCGCCGCACCCGGATCGCCGCCGCGCTGGACATGCTCGACCCAGGTCCGCGCTTCGCGCAGGCTGGTGAACAGCCGGATCGGCCCATCCCCCTCCGTGTGGTTGGCGAAGGCCTGCGGAAAGGCCGTGCGCTCGGATGAAACGACGAAAGCGATCGGCCCGCGTTTCTCCGACGATGCGCCACGCATCATCTCGGCCAGTCGCATGATCTGCTCGAGCGTGAACTCGGT
>Ga0335083_10006539_pt1 | contig 14514 bp, 1 predicted proteins | sample Lox_Sample_42_FD_206716 | JGI IMG/M metagenome (GOLD analysis project Ga0335083, IMG submission 206716) | Soil microbial communities from Loxahatchee National Wildlife Refuge, Florida, United States - Lox_Sample_4.2 | ecosystem: Environmental > Terrestrial > Soil > Wetlands | place: USA: Florida...
ACAGCGGCATGCAGGTGGGCATGAGCGGCCCATCCTGCGCGTCAATCGCCGTGACCTGGTACGTGACCACGGCGCCCGATGGGCCAGTCGCCTCGGTGACGATATTGGCCGGAACGTTGATCATGGGCGGCGTCGCGATCGGCTCCGTGACGGTGAATGGGGAGAAGCTGGTCGTGGTGCCGCAGATGGTGTTGGGCGGGACGCTGGTCGGGCAGGGGTAGCCCAGAACCGGGCAGGGCGTGCTCGGGCAGCAAAGGTGACCGGTGCCGTCGCAATGGACCGTCGTGACGTTCTGGAAGCTGCCGTCTGAGAAGTGGTCGAGCGCCATCGTGCAGACGTTCCCCCAGCTCGGGGCGACGCCGATGCAGACCCGTGGGTCCTGGTAGCCTGGCGTCGCCTCGATCTCCCAGTACATGGGATCGGAGACGATCTTGTATCCGTCCGGCGGCGGAGGGCCGCTGCTGCCCGTGACGACCTTGATCTCGACGGTTCCTGCGTCAGTCGAGAACGGCCCGCCGAACGTGATCGAGACGCCGCCCGGCACCGAGTCCCCGCCCAGCAGATCGACCGACGTGTTCGGATTGCTCGACGAAGAGATGGAGACGCACTGGGCCCCCGGCAATGTGGCGGGCCCCGGGCAGATCCCGCTGGTGCCCGAGCAGCTTCCCTGTGTCTGGCAGAGATCGGTGGGTGTTGGACCGCAAGCGGTGCCAGCGGGGACGAGAGGGTTGGCGGGGCAGTCGGCCGAGGCGCCGCTGCAAGCCGCGGCGACATCGCAGTCACCGGTGGGCTGTCCGCAGACCTGGCCAGCGACAGTCAGCTGATCGGCCGGGCAATTCGGGTTCGAGCCGTCACAGGCTTCGGCGACGTCGCAAGGGCCGGCCGCGGGGCGACAAATCGTGCCGGCGATATCAACCGATCCTCCCTGAACTTGAACGGGCGGCACGATCGCGACCGCCGTCTGGTTGTTCCCCAGCATGCCTCCTTGCTGGTTCCCCCAGCACTCGAGACGTCCGTCGTGATAGGTGCCGCAGCCGTGCGTGTAGCCAATCGACAGAGACTCGACGCCGTCCAGACTGGGTTCGGGCACCGGCGCGCCGAAGCTGATCAAGCCGGTGCCATTTCCGAACTCGCCATTGAAGTCATCTCCCCAGCACGTCACTCCGCCCGTGGCGAGGAGCGCACATGAGTTGGTGGTGTCTGGTGATGACACGATGCCCGCGGCACCGGACACGGCGGCCCCCGACGAGTCCACCATTGGAGTCGGCGTGCTGGACGAGGGCGGGAAGGACCCGGTCTCGTCGGTGGGCAGGCCGCTGCTCAGAGGGGAAAACGAGCCCCAACACAGAACCTCGCCGGTGTTGAGCACGGCGCAGGTGTGCTGCTGCCCCGCCGAGATCACGCTGACGCCCGAAAGGCCCGGGACCGAGACGGCGCCAGAGGAGAACCCGGTGGTCCCCAAACCAAGCTCGCCATACGCGTTACCGCCCCAGCAAACGACAGTTCCGTCGTTGATGACGACGCAGGCATGGTCCGACGCCATGGAAATCGAAGTCGCACCTGAAACGCCGGGGACCATGAACGGCGTCGACTGATCGCCGACGAGGGCGCCGAGGTCGCCCTCCAGGTTCCGCCCCCAGCATGCGACGCTGCCACCGCCGACGATGGCACAGGTGGCATCCGCCCCGGCTGCGATCGCCGTGACGCCCGTCAGGTTAGGAACGGTCACCGGAGTTGGTGCCGTCAGATTGGTTCCGTTAGCCGACCTGCCGTCCGAGTTGTCACCCCAGCACTGAACGGTTCCATCCAGCATCAGCGCGCAGGTGTGGCTGTCGCCTGCGGTAATCGCCGTCGCGCCGCTCAGGCCAGGGACGGGCTGAGGCGCGGCTGTCGGGGTGGTGGTTCCGTCACCAAGTTGGTTGGACGAATTGTCGCCCCAGCACTCGACGGTCGCGTCGGAGAGCAGCGCGCAGGTGTGGAGGAAGCCAACTGCCACCCCGACCCGCAGCTTCGAACAGCTCCCAAATCCGAGGCCGCCTCCTACCTGTTCCGACGCGATCCGGATCGGAAGCGCCGCTGGGGTTGTCGGTTTCGGGCTCGAGCAGGCTGCCGACAGGGCCAGCACCAGCCAACCGGCGTGTTGAGAATGCCGCGACGTCCTCATTTGTGTTCCCCCCTCGCGCGCCGGAGCAGTGACACCATCAGGAAGGCGCACATCACCTCGACAGGCAGGCGCGTCGGCTTCACGGCCGCTACTTCAAGGCCTTGAGCGAAACGTTCAGCTGGTGGGTGACGCCGTCACCGAGGCCGACGGTGATCTGGTAGGTGCCCTGCGTCTGGTTCGAGACCTTCCAGAGGTAGTCGTAGATCTTCAGCAGGGGCACGTAGCTGAAGGTGGTCCCCGTGCTGGCCGTGGTGCCGGCGGTGCCGGCGATGGTGGTCGTTCCCGTCACCGAGCTCGAGATCTTCGTGGCGGAGAAGGTAGCGACGAGGTTCGTGATGCCCGCGCTGGCCCCGGTGAGCCTGAACACGACCGGCAATGGCAGCGCGCTGATCGGGAAGACAGCCTTCCCGTTCGCGAGCAGCGGCAACAGGAAGAACGACCCGTCCGTCGGCGCCTGGTACTGGACCCACATGGTGAACGACACGCTGGTCGAGTTGTTGCTCTTGTCGGACGCCGTGCAGGTGACGGTCGTCTTGCCGACCTTGAACTGGCTGCCGGAGGCCGGCGTGCAGGTCACCGGGCGCACGCCGTCGACGGCGTCGGTCGCGACCGGCGCGGTGTAGGTCACCTTGGCACCGCTCGTGCTGGTTGCGTAGGCGGTGATCGTCCCCGGGACCTTGCTCCAGACCGGCGGAGTCGTGTCGACCTTGCACCCCGGCTTGGTCGTGACGCCGGGGCAGGTCGCGGCCGAGCCGCTGCAGACGCCCGCTGTCTGGCAGGTGTTGGTGGCGGGAGCGCAGACTGTGCCGGAGGCAACCAGCTTGTCGGCGGGGCAGGCGGCGGAGGTGCCGTTGCAGGTCTCTGCGACGTCGCACGTGCCGGCGCTGGTCCGGCAGACTGTGCCGGGGGCGACGAGCTTGTCGGCGGGGCAGGCGGCGGAGGTGCCGTTGCAGGTCTCGGCAACGTCGCAAGCACCGGCACTGGCCCGGCAGACGGTCGTCGCAGGGGCCATGACGTCGGCGGGGCAGGCGGCAGAGGTGCCCGTGCAGGTTTCGGCGACGTCGCAGACGCCGGCGCTGGCCCGGCAGACGGTCGTCGCGGGGGCGAGCTTGTCGGCGGGGCAGGCGGCGGAGGTGCCCGTGCAGGTTTCGGCGACGTCGCAGACGCCGGCGCTGGCCCGGCAGACCGTCGTCGACGGGGCCAGCTTGTCCGCGGGGCAGGCGAAGCTGCTGCCGTCGCAGGTCTCCGCGACGTCGCAGCTCCCCGCGCTGGGCCGGCAGACCGTCGCCGCGGCGAGCGCGGTGCAGGCGCCGTTGGCGGTCCCGCCGGCCTTGGTCGAGCAGGCCTGGCAATCGCCGGGATCGCCGCCTCCGCAAGCCGACGCGCAGCAGACCCCGTCGACGCAGAAGTTGCTGCTGCACTCGGAGGCGGCCTGGCAGGTATGACCGTTGGGCGAGCCGGTCTGCACCGTCACGGTGAACTTGCCGGTCGCCTGATTCCCCGCCGCGTCGCGAGCCGTGCATGTCACGGTCGTCGCACCGGCGGCAAAGCGGCTGCCGGTGATGGGCTGGCACACCACGGGAACCGCGCCCGAGACCAGATCGCTGGCGCTCGGAGTCGGCGAGTAGGTCACGACCGCCGTCCCGGTGGCGTCCGCGCTGGCCGAGATTGGCCCCGGTAGGTTCAGGGTCGGCGGGGTCGTGTCCTGCACCGTCACGGTGAAGGTGGCCTTGCCGACGTTCCCGGCTTTATCGCCGGCGACGCAGGTGACCAGGTTCTCCCCGACCGGGAAAGTAGACCCGCTGGCGACGGTCGCCGGATTCGACGTGCCGATCATGCAGGTCGGCGCGACGGGCCCGTCAACCAGGTCGGCCGCCGAGACCGGGGTCGGGAACGTCACCGGAGCGCCGTTCGGGCCGGTCGCCTCCACGGTGATTGGGCTGGGAACAGTCACCACGGGCGGCGAGAGATCGAGGACGGAGATTGCGAAGGTTCCGACGGTCTGGTTGCCCTGAAGGTCGGTCGCGGTGCACGTCACCTGGGTCGGTGGCCCGTACAGCTGGAACCAGGACGGTGACTTCGGCAAGCAGCTCACGCTCGCCGCTCCATCCTCGGGATCGGTGGCGGTCGGTGCGTACGTGACCATCGCGCCCAGGGAATCCTGGGCGTCGACGACCATGTCGGCCAGCGGCGGGTTGAACACCGGCGGGTTCAGGTCGACGACGTTGACGTTGAAGTGGACCGTCGTCTGGTTCCCTCGTTGGTCCGTGGCGTGGCAGCCCACCACCGTGGCGCCCAGCGGGAAGATGTTTCCCCCCGACGGAGAGCAGGTGGCGGGGACGGTGCCGTCGACCTGGTCGACGGCCGTGGCTGAAAACGCGACCTGGGCGCCCCAGGGACCCTGGGCCGGCATCGTGATGTCGCCGGGCGGCGTGACGGTGATGGTCGGCGGCGTCGTGTCCTGCACGGTCACCGGGAACGCGGCGCTGACGGTCGCGCCCGTCGACGGATCGTTCGCCGAGCAGCTCACGCTGGTCACGCCGATCGAGAACGTCGAATTGAGGGACGGCGTGCAATTGACGGACAGGGGCTGCCCGGAACCCGAAGCGGCGCTGACCTGGAAGTTCCCCGGTGCGCCATTCGGGCCAACGGCCTCGATCGTTACGCTCGGAGGCGCGGAGATCGTCGGCAGCGGGAGGTTGCCGTTGGTCGAGACGATGACCGAGAACGAAGCCGTCGAGACGTTGGGGGTTGGCGTGGCGTGGTCGCTCGCCGTGCACAGAACGGTCGTCGCGCCGTAGTTGAACTTGCTCCCTGATGCAGGCGAGCAGTTCAGTGTCGGGTTGGGGTCGACGGTATCGGTCGCCGTGACCGAGTAGGTGACCTGAGTCGCCAGCCCGACGGTCGGCACGGGGACCAGCACCACGTTGGGAGCACTGATCACCGGGGGTGTGGTGTCCTGGACCGTGATGGTGATGGGCTGCGTCCCCGTGACGCCGAACGCGTCGGTAGCTGTGCAGCTGATGGTGGTCTTGCCGACTGGGAAGGTCGATCCAGGACTGATGGCCATGTTCGGGTTGCTGCCGGTGCAGCTCGCGCGAAGGCTCCCCGGTACCACCGGCGTGTCGAGCGGCACGTCGGTCCTGGGCGTGCGCTTCCACAGGCTGCCGGCATCCGCGTCGCTGAGAAGGTCCATGTAGCGCGTCGAGGTCGACACGTTGCCCTGCATGACGGTCGCGTAGACCGAGCCGTCCAGAGGCGAAACCCACACGTTGTTGACGTGGTGGGCGGGCGGGGCCGCGTCTTGCGTCCAGTTGACGCCGCCGTCGTGGCTCTCCCACAGGGTGTTGGTGAGCCCGGAGATCGTCGTGCCGGTACCGCCGAGCGTGTACATCCCCTGTCCCGCCGAGCCGGAATCGATCACCAGGCGAGTGAAGTCCGAGAACCCACTGGTCTGGCTGAGCGGCTCCCACCCGTTGAATCCCGACCCATCGGGGTTGACAGTGGTGGTGCAGAGGGTCGTCGGATCGCCGACCGGGAACGGGCCGGCGCCGCAGTTCGCGAAGAGCCGGTATGAACCGTCGGAGCCGTCGAAGATGACGTACGACAGACCCGTTTGGACCGAAAACGATGTTCCCTGGTCGCCACCCGCCAGCGAAGGGATCAGCGTGTCGCCGAGCAGGACGTTCTCGGTTTCGCTGACCCGGCCAAGACCATCGTAGGAGAAGAGAACGCTCCGCGCAGCGTTCGGAATCACCTGCAGGCTGTAGGCGGTCGGGGCGTCGTACAGCCCGGGGTCGGTGTTCAGGCTTCGGTGCACCGCCCAGTTTTGGTATGTGGGATCGCTGGACTGGGAGTAGAGCTGCGGGGTCGACGGTCCAAGGAAGGGCTCCGACCATCCAACCACTGCGTCGGGAACCAGCGGGTCGAGGGCAAACGTGTCAGGCGCTCCGAAATCGACAGTTATGCCGGTATGGATCCAGCTCGTTCCGCCGTCCGGAGACCTCCAGAGGTCGGGCCGCCCGGCGTAGATGTTGTTTCGGTTGAGCGGGTCGACCACGATGTGAGAGACGCCCAGGTACACCCCTGGATTGTTGATGCCCGCAGGGCCCGTTCCCATCTGGGACCAGCTTTGACCGCCATCCTTCGTCTTGAAGACACCGTTGGTCATCAACGCGTAGGCGACGTTCGGATCGGTCGGATCGGGCGCCAGGTCTCGGACCAGGCCGCCGCCCAGCGAAAGCCCGGGGGCCGAGACCTGGTTCCAGTTCTGACCGCTGTCGGACGTCGTGTAGAGAGCGTTCCCGGTCGCTGAATAGAACGTCTGCGGCAGCGTGGCGTCCTGGACGATGGAGGCGCCCACCGGGGCCGAGAACTGGCTGTTGGAAGACCAGATCTTGTGCGCGGGGTCGGTCGACACATACAACGCTCCGGACGACGCCGCATAGACGATGTCGGGGTTCGTCCGATCGAAGAGAACCGTGTCGGCCTCGAACAGGATCGGGAAGTCTTGCCAGCTGCTTCCGCCGTCGGTCGAGATGACCGTGCCGGCGTAGACCGTCGGGAAGGTCTGGCAGAGCGTCCCCTGCGGTTCGTTTTGACCGACGGGCTGACCCGGAGGGCAGGGCGCGCAACTCTGACCGTTGCCCGACTGGCAGAGATCGAGGGTCGGCGACACGGCGATGCTGGGCGCCGAACTCTGGACGCTGTCCGGATAGGGCGGCACGCTCAGTCGTTGCCACGAGGCGCCGGCCCCCGTGCGCAGATAGAGCTTCGTCCGCTGCGGATCGGAGAGCGTCGGGCTCATGCTCAGGTAGGCGCGTCCGACGTTCACCGGATCCAGCGCCACTGCCAGGATCTGTCCAGCCGGAAGCCCGTCCGTCACCGCGGTGCTGGTGCTCCAGGCGTCGCTCGTCTCGAACAGCGTGGGCGGAGAGACATTTGCGTCGGTCCAAGCGTAGAAGTGCGACGGATTTGCCGGGTCGGCCGCCATGCCCCGCAGGTCGTTGCCCGGAAGCAGGCTCGTCCACGTCGCGCCGCCGTCGCGGCTCAACAACGCCCCCTGGGCCGCCAGGTAATAGATCGAGGCGGGCGCGGTCGCCGAGCTCGGCGAGACCAGCAGCTGGTTGAGCAGGCAGGTCCCGGTCGCCGACGTCTGCGGCAGCGACACCGGGGTCCAGCTTGCGCCGCGGTCCACCGACTTCACGAGGGTCTGCGTGCAACCCGAGTTCGGGTCGGTGTACGAAGCGGGCGCGACGAATCCCGCGTAGAGAGCGCCCTCGAGGCCGTCGTTGGGATCCCCGGCGACTGCCGTCGGTAGGAAACCCAACCCCGAATACGCCGGCTGCCAGTGGTTGCACGCCTGGAAGGTTCCGGATCCGGTCGGCGCGCAGTTGGGCACCGCACCCGTCGCCGTGATCTGGTACGAAACGGGAGCGCCTGCTGGGCCTTGCGCCTCCGCCACCAGGTTGCTTCCCGTGATGGTCGGGCCCCCTGGGGGAACGACCTTGACGGTGAACCAGGTCGAACCGACGTTGCCGGCTGTGTCGGTGGCCTGGCACGTGACCGCCGTGATCCCGACCGGGAACAGTGAGCCCGAGGCCGGCGCGCAGGTGACGTCGACGGCGGGCATCGCCACGCCGTTGTCCTTGGCGGTGACATGAGACGCCACGTCCACCGTCACGCCGGTGAAGTCTGGAGCGGTTGCGACGATCTGGGTCGTGTCCGAGGTGAGCAGCGGGGGCGTCACGTCGCCCACGATCACGATCGTCGGCTGGCTGGGGTTGCTGGTGGCGTTCGGCGTGGCGTCGGAGTCCGGCACCGTCTGAGTCGCTGTGAGCGCGTGCGATCCGTTGGCCAGCGTAAGCGTCGTCGAGAACTCTCCGGTCGCGTCCGCGCCGACCTCGGTCGTCGGCGTACGGTCGACCAGGATGTGGACGGTCGCGCCCGGGACCGCCGTGCCGGCGATGGCCACGTCCAGCAGGGTCTGGATGGTGCCGGTGACAGGCAGGCTGATGGCCGGCGCCCCCGGTTGCACGATCACCGTCACGCCCGCGGAGGATCCGCTCTCGACTACCCCTCCGCCCGAGAGGGAGCTCGCCGTCTGGGTGACCGTCAGGGTCACCGGCCCGGCGCCGGTCAGCGTGACCGGAATCGTGAAGCTGCCGTCGTCGTTGCGCGGCCCGTGGCCAACCTTGACTGAGTTTTGGTAGATGTTGATCTGGCCGGCCATGCCGGTCCCCGCGGTTCCGGTCCGCGGCAGCCCGCCGGTCCCTTGGACCACGATGCTGGGGCCGACCACGGAGTTGTTGGTCGGTGACGAGATCGCGAGCGACTGCGCGGGCGGGGCGACCGAGACCGTGAGGACGACGCCCGTGCCGTCCAGCCCGTTGGCGCTCTGAAAGATCTTCAGTTTGTGCTGTCCGTAGTCGAGCGTCGGGGCCGGGCCCGAGAACGTGCCGTTCGCGTTGACCGTGATGGTGCCGCGGGGGGCGAAGTAGGTTCCGTCGCCGTCGCCAACGATGACGTCGCCCAGGCTGGGATCAGCGCCCGAGCCCGAGATCGTCAGCGGGTTCGACACGGTGGTGCCATCGGTCGGACTGGTGACCGTGAGCGCCGGCAGCGCCACATTCACGTTGGTGGTCGTCCCGATGACGCTCGTGACTCCCCCGACGGTCTGCGTAATCGAGAGGGCGTAGGTACCGGGAGCGGAGGTCGGGAGCGTGAAGAGTCCGCTCCAGTTGCCGCTGGCGTCGGCAGAGAAGGTCGTGGTCGTGCCGCCAGCCGTCACGGTGACGGCGGCGTTCGGCGTAGCGGTGCCGCCGATCTGCACCTGGCCGTTGCCGCTCAGGAAGCCGCCGGGCGGCACCGTGACGGTCGGCGACGGCGGGGCCGCGACGTCCGCCGCGGTGATGGTCAGAGGCGCCGAGGTCGGGCCGGTCTGCCCCCCGACCGTCTCAGCGATCGTCAGCGTGTGCGGCCCCGGCGCCAGATTCGCGGTGAAGGTGAACGTTCCGCCCGTTATGGGGCTGATGGCGGACGCCGTGATCGGGGAGCCTCCGTCAGAGATCGTGAAGGTCGTCGTGGTGCCCGAGGTCGCACCCGCGGCCGTCACGGTCACCGGCACTTTGCCCGCTGTCATGGTACCCATCGCCGCGCTGATCAGCGTGAGCGCTCCAGGAGGTCCCCCCGCGCCGCAGGTCGCGCTCTGGCAGATCATGCTGGTCGCCAGCGTCGGGTCGGGAACCGTGCTCGCCTGGAAGGAGGGCGTCGGCTCGACGTGGTCCAGATACTCGTTCGTGAACGCCGTGTCGGAGAAGTAGGCGGCGTTGATCCCGTTCCCGGGCGGGTCGGCCGAGCCGCTCGACACCAGCTCACTCGCCGGGATCACCGAGCTGGTGGAACCGGACAGGCTCCACATGAGGTGGAGCTCCGCGCCTCCGGCCTGGTGGTTGTAGGTGACCGTGATGTCGTTCTTCGAGCCGCCGGCCAGCGTTACAGCCGAGGACGACGCGGGGGCGCAGTTGAGCTGGCAGACCTGCGCGACTTCCTGGACGCAGTGGCTGTCCCAGGTGATCGAGCAGCAGGACGGATCCTTGTCGCAGATCAGCCCCGAGCAGAAAAAGCCCTCGGGGCAGGTTCGGCTGACCGCCGCGCCCGTCGAGCAGATGTCGTGCCCGCAGGTTTCTACGCTGAACCCGGTCGGCCTGTTCGTGACGTTCGTGACCATCTGGTTGTTGATGGTGATCTGCACGGCGCCGTCCGTCGCCGCCGAGAACGTGTAGTCCCCCGAAACCGGCGGGACGACCTGGCCCTGGAAGTAGGCGGAGAAGGGGCCGGAGACTGACAGGCCCGGAACCGGTGGGCTGTCATTGGTCCACACGGCGTCGACCGCTCCCTGGGTTTCCGGGCCCATGAAGGCCCCGTTCTGGTCGAAGAAGTCGCCGGTGATCCCGCTGATGTTCGCGCTGGGATCCCGCACCGGATAGGTGGAATAGAAGCTGCCGGCTGGAACCGGCCCCTGATTTTCGAAGCCAAAGTATCCGGTGTTGAAGTTCCAGCCCAGTTGGAACTGCGAATCGGCCGGCAGAGATGTCGGCCGCAGGTACTGGACACTGACCGCGTAGGGAATGCCCACCTGCAGATCGACGAAGGGAGGAGCCAGCGGGTTGGGAGGAGTAAGCTCGAAGGCTCCAGGCGCAGTCGGGTCCGGATCGGTCCAGTTGCCGGCGACGTACACGCCGTTGACCCAGACACGGTACAGGTCCTGGGAACCGGCCGTCACGTAGAACTGGTACTGCCCGGACATCGGCGGCTCGAGCCAACCCGACCAGCTCGCCGCTTGTGGCGACGAGGCGGCGGTCGCGTTCGGAACCGTCTTGTGCCCGCCGCGCAGCAACGTGAAGGGCGAGCCCGGGACGTTGAGATCGATCCCGTAGACGTAGACGTCTTTCCCGGCCGAGTTGGCCGGCAGCTGAAGTCGGAACCCGTGGTTGCCCGGGCCGCCGCAGGCCGACGCCACCGCTGACTGCCAGCTTGCTAACGCCAGCGGCAGGTTCGCGGTCGTCGTGAGCAGCGCGGCGCCGCTGGCCCCCAGCTCGCCGCCGACGGAGATCTGGACCGGGCTGCCGACGCCCGGGAAGTCCGGGTCGCACGCCCAGCCTTCGACGAACTGTGCTCCGGCCGATGACGAGATCCCCTCGAACGACCCGAGGGCGCCGCTCAGGTTCGTCGTCGTGTGGCTGCTCGCGGGAACGGCGGTCACGCCGGCCGGCCAGACGGTGGCGGCGGCGTCCGTGCTGCTCTTGCAGACCTCCTGGCGGATCTGGCTGCACCGGCTGTCCCACACCAGGCTGCCTGGATAGAAGGATTGACCCGGATCTCCGCAGCAGGTGGGGTCGACCTGGCAGACGCGGTTGACGCACTCGTTGCAGAGCGGGTCCAGCGCCTCGCCGGGGTGGTCCTCGTCGTGCGAGCAATGCCGGGGCGAGTTCACGGCCAGGAACGCCCCATAGGGCTGGGCCGACAGGTTGGCCGATCGGTAGCAATCGTAGGGCTCGACCGGCGTGCAGCGGTCGATGTACGGCATGGCTGGGCAGCTCCGCCCCGGGTCCAACGTCGCGTAGCGACTGGACTCCATACCCGAACGCTGCAGCGACTCCACCAGCGTCTGCGTGTCGGCAGGCAGGCTCATGAGTTCGTCGTGGGTGTAGTTGTCACTGACGTGGTAGGGCGAAGAAGAGCTAGACCCGATGTCGAGGGCCGAGATCTGGTACTCGTCGTGGAGCATGATGCCCGTCGAGTACGGCTCGAACGGGGTCCCGACCGTGTAGTTGATCGACTTGACTCCATCGAGCGTGTCGAAGAGATCGACCGTGGTTCCGTTCTGGGTGTAGCTCTGGCCGTCCTGGCAGTAGGCCGCGCGAGCGGCGATGAGGCAGCTGTTGTAGAAAGGCGCCAGCGGGATCGAGGCCGTTCCGGTCGACAGGTTTTCCGTCACCGTCTTCCACGGCTTGTAGCCCCAGCTGCGCGCGCACTTGGCCCCGACGCCCGATGCGGTGCAGGCGAACGTGATGTTCTTGCGCGACGTGGCGCCGCGATCCGTGGGGTCGACCGGAATGGCAATCGCGTGCGGATTGCCGTACTTGTCCTCGGGGCAAAGCGACGACCAGCCGCCCGTGTTCGGGCTCCAGAAGTAGACGGTGTAGAGGTAGACGTCCGAGTTGTCAGGGTACTTGGACGAATTGGTCGTCGTGTCCCGCTGGACATCGGCGATGTAGAGCAGCACGTGGCCGGCGGCCTTGCCCTGAGGATCAGCCAGGGGGATTTGCCAGAAGGTGTTTCGAAGATCCATCGACTTGGTCGGATCCTCAGCGCTCGGTACGAAGATGAAGCTCCCGTCGTTGCTCGACAGGGCCGTCGAGCTGTCCTGCAGCTGGATCCCGGCCGTCTGAAAGCCCTGGAGTGTGGTGGACTGAACGGACGTCCCTTGAATCTGCAACCCTTGGATCTGCAAACCCTGGAATTGCGTCCCCTGGATCTGAAGTCCCTGGATCTGGAGCCCCTGGATTTGCAGCCCCTGGCGGTCGACACCCTGGATCTGAAGTCCCTGGATCTGGAGCCCCTGGATCTGGAGCCCTTGAATTTGCAGCCCCTGGATCTGAAGACCTTGCAGATCCGTGCCCTGGATCTGGAGCCCCTGGATCTGGAGCCCTTGAATTTGCAGCCCCTGGATCTGGAGCCCTTGAATTTGCAGGCCCTGGATCTGCAGGCCCTGCTTATCGATGCCCGGCTTTGCTCGCCCGGGGAGGAGCAGAACGAGGAACACACAGATGACAGATACGATCCTTCTCAAAACTCACCTCGCCGCTAAGGTCCCGCGTTCGCGCACAGCCGAAAGCCCGCTGTTCGATCGTGGAGATCGTTCGGAATGGAATACCGGTTCGTGACCCGGCAGCTCGCCGATCCGTAGTAATAGGCGCCCCCGCGAACGACGACGCCGGGGTCCAGCACGCTGGTGGTCGTTTCCATGACGTTGCCCGTCATGTCATCGATGTCGAAGGGGCTTCGCGACTTCGGGTACGAGCCGACAGGGTCCGGCCCTTGCGCCAGCGGGTCGCGTCCGTAGGTCTCGTCGAAGTTCGCGTCGGTCGGAGCAAGCGTCATACCGTGAGGGAAGATCCGCTTGTCGGCGCCCCTGGCCGCCCGCTCCCACTCGCGTTCGTCGCAGAGCCGCACGCGGAGGCCGTGCTTGCGGGTGAACCAGTCCAGGTACTCCTTGATGTCGTCCGCCGAGACGCCGGTCACCGGAAGGCGAAGCCAATCCACGGACGCGTTCCGGTCGCGCGCCGGATAGACGAGCTGCTCGCCAGCCCGTGCTTCCAGGGTGCGGCCGGCGGCCTGGATGCGCAGCTGCCACCCGCCTTCAGGCAGCTCTCTCAGCTCCAGCAACCCTCTGAAGCCCGCCGACGCGACCCGAGGCGCCAGCCGCTTACGCGTGGCGGCCGGCTGGTCGTCGAGAAAAGCCATCCAGTCGGCGTACGTCACCTCGTGCCGCGCGATGAAGTACGAACCGGTGTGAACCTCGTGCAGCGGCACCGTGCTGAGAAAGCCGGTCCGCAGCGTCTCGTCATCGTCTCCGAAGAAGAAAGGTCCGGCCGGGATGTAGGCAAATCCGGCCGGGATCCGGTTCGGCAGGTCCAGCGACAGGCTCTTCACCTCGCCGGCCTTGAGCTGGAGCGGCAGCAGAACCCGCGTCCCGTCGGCCGCCGTGAACGTCAGGCGGACGAGGCCCGGTTCCGCGGACACGCCCTCGAGCGGCGTCGTGCCGAGCGCGATGGTCCGCACGACGGTCGCCACGCCGCTGTCGTTGTACTCGAATCGCTCCAGGGAAACGGACGCTGGACGGCTCGCGCCGATAGCCAGCCGGGCGGGGCCGGCGGAGATGCCGCAGGCCCCGGGGTCGGGCAGTGTCTTCGCGTACTTCGCCAGCAGGTCTCCGTCCACGCCCAGGTCGGCCCACTGATTCGCCGCTTCGCACGTCCACGCCGCCACGGTCTGGACGACATCGTCTCGACCGGGGTCGACCGCGCGCGCAGCCTCGAAGGCCTTCAATGCGGCAGCCTGGTCCCTGGAGAGCTCGGACAGGCGCGCGTAGCTCCGCTTCCAGATGAGCTCGCCGTCCGAGGCGTCCCGCTGGTCGAACAGACGGTACGCTTGCTCGCGCGCCTCCTTCAGGTTGGACGACAGGCCGCGCGCGATCCCGGCCAGGCGATTCCCCTCGTCCAGGTGCTGCTTGACCCGAGCCGCGGTCTCGGTGCGCCTGTTGATCTGGGCTCGGACTCCCCACACCAGCAGCGCGGTCGCGCCCAGCACACCGACCGAGGTCAGGATGATCCGCCGCCTGAGCGCGCCCGGGTCGGACGCGAGCTGTCGGGTGAGCGCATGGATGTCGGCCATCCGCGCGGTGGGATTCTTCTGCAGACCGCGCCGGAGCAGGCGAGCGACCCACGCCGGGACCTCGCTGCTCTTGGGAGGCTCGCGCAGGCTTCCGTGGATGACCGAGTCCGCCAGAGACAGGATGTTGTCGCCCGCGAAGGGCCGCTCGCGGTAGAGCGCCTCGTAGAGCGCTACGCAGAACGCGAACTGGTCGGTGCGCTCGTCGACCGGCTTCCCCAGGAACTGCTCGGGCGCCATGTATGCCGGGGTTCCGGTCATCGCCCCCGTGCGCGTCAGCGCGACGGGCAACGTGGCAGCCGTGGACAGAAACGCGGGGTCGGTCGGCGACTCCGAGTCGGGATCGACCGACCCGGTCGTGCTCAGATCTGTGTCGCTGTTTCGTCCCACCCGCA
>Ga0335083_10006542_pt1 | contig 14510 bp, 13 predicted proteins | sample Lox_Sample_42_FD_206716 | JGI IMG/M metagenome (GOLD analysis project Ga0335083, IMG submission 206716) | Soil microbial communities from Loxahatchee National Wildlife Refuge, Florida, United States - Lox_Sample_4.2 | ecosystem: Environmental > Terrestrial > Soil > Wetlands | place: USA...
GGCCCCGCCTCGTCGGGCACGAACGCCGCGTACCTGTCGTGTTGTCACTAGACAGCTCGGGATCAGCGGCGCGGATGCCGTAGTAGGGGCGAAGCGCGCGGTCGCACTTCTCGGAGACCGTGTCCTCAGCATCGACCTCGGGCGACTCGAGGGTGCGTGACTTGAGGTGGCCACGTCTCCGGTCGGCGCGGTCATCGCTCACCTCCGCTCGCAGGCCCGTCATTGGGATGGAGGTCGTCAGCGGGACACGCGCTTTAGGCGAGCCTCGTCGCCGTCAAAATGACTACTCGCTCGCTACGTCGCGTACACGGCGTAGGCGATCACGACGACTACGAACAGGTAGAGCAGGTACAGGTTGACGTCGCCGCTCTGGATCGGTCGCGCCAGGTTCGCGAGCGTTTGGGCGAGCCGGGTCAGCGGTCGGTAGAGGTAGCGCTCGAAGATCGGCATGACCTCGAAGCGGTAATGGACGGGCCCGGAACGCCCGGCCGGGTCGTCGGAGGCGCGCTCGATGTGCACGCTCGGGCGATACAGCGGCTCAAACGTGACTCGCACCGGGTTGGCGAAGGTGGTGGCGGTGTACTGCATGCGTGGCCTGAACTCCAGGATCCCGCCGTCCCACACCGGTGGGCGCCGGCTGCGCGCCCGCGGTCTTCCGGCGAGGAAGATCAGGATCGGCACGACACTGATCGCGAGGAGGAACAGGGCGAGGTAGGTCGGTGAGAAGCCCGAGAAGTCGGTGTGGGCGGGGATCACGGTCAGCTTTGGGACGATCAGCTTGGAGTGGATGTCGATGCCCGCGGTGGCGCGCGCGACTCGGTCGAGTGCGGTGAGCACGAGCGGGGCGCCGAGAGCCAGGAACACGCAGGCACCGGCTAGCAGCGCCGGCCCGGCCAGCGGCTGGCGAGTCTCGCTGGCGTGGGCGGCCGGGCCGGAGCGCGGCATGCCGAGGAACGGGATGCCGTAGGCGCGCGCGAACGCGTTGATGGCCAGGCCACCGGTGAGCGCGATCAGCGCCCCGGCGATCACGATCAGGATCCCAACGAGGTGGCTGGAGATGCGAAAGCCCTGGAACAGCCCCTGAAACAGCATCCACTCGGACACGAAGCCGTTGAGCGGCGGCAGGGCGGCGATCGCGACCGTCCCGATCAGGCAGATCACCGCCGTGCGGGGCAGCCGGTGGATCAGGCCGCCAAGCCGGTCCATGTCTCGGGTTCCGGCCGCGTGCTCGATCACCCCGGCCTCGAGGAACAGCAGCGTCTTGTAGGTCCCATGGTTGATCGTGTGGTAGAGCGCCACGATCAGCAGGAAGGCGCCGATCGCGCGCTGGCCGTAGGCGGTGAACGTCATCCCGGCCCCGAGGGCGGTGACGATGATCCCGATGTTCTCGATGCTCGAGAAGGCGAGGAACCGCTTGAGGTCGTGCTCCATCAGTGCGTAGAGGATCCCGAGCACGGCCGAGATCGCGCCGAAGCCCATCGTCGCCACGCCCCACCAGCCCGGGCCACCCGGCAGGAGCGTGAAGCCGAACAGGGCGATCCCGTAGACGCCGAGCTTGATGACTAGGCCGGACAGGAACGCCGAGCCGTCGGCCGGCGCGACCGGGTGGGCGGCGGGCAGCCAGATGTGGAAGGGCACCAGCCCGGCCTTGAAGCCGAAGCCGCACAGCGCGAGCAGGTAGGCGGCCGTGCGCCAGCCCGCGTGGATGTGGCCGGCGCGGGCGGCGATCGTGGCGAGGTCGAGCGAGCCGGTCTGGGTGGCGAGGATCGCGAACGCGAGCACGATCATGAGGAAGCCGATCTCGCTCAGCGCGATGAACAGGAATGCGCCCTGCGCCACCCCCGGGCGCGTGTGGTGGCGCAGGATCAGCAGGTAGCAGAGCAGCGCCATCGTCTCCCACGCGACTAGGAACGCCACCACGTTGCCGGCGATCAGCACGGCCAAAGAGGCCAGCAGCGCGAGGTTGTAGACCAGCAGGTAGACCGCCGTGCCCGACTCGGGCTCGTGGTACCAGGGGGCGTAGAGCGCGATCGCGCCCGCGACGAGGCCCAGCAGCGCGATGAACGGGGCGGCGAGCGGCGCCAGGTGGAAGCTCGCGCCGCCGACGGGTCCGGCCCCGAGCGTGAGCGTGGGGCCGGCACCGTGTACGGCGAGCAGCACGCCGCAGACCACGCCGCCGCCGCCGCCCACGCCCGAGAGCACCGCGGAGGCCACGAGCCCGACGCGGCGCGTCGCGCCCAGGCCGAGGATCGCGGCGGCCAGCCAGGCGCCCGCGGCGGCGATCGCCAACGCCCCGATCGCGTGGCTCATCCCGCGCTCCCGGTGTCGAGGTCGAGCGACAGCGTCGAAACGCGCTCCTCGAGCCGCCCGACCGCGACCAGCAGGCCCTGGAGCAAGGCCAGCGGGCTGGGCGGACAGCCCGGGACGAACACGTCGACCGGGAGCACCCGGTCGACCGCGCCGTGCACGAGCTCGTCCCCGGGATAGACGCCGCCGAGCGCGCAGGCGCCGACCGCGATCACCACCTTCGGGTCGGGGGTGGCGTCGTAGGCCTTCAGGAGAAGGTTGTCGGCGGCGCGCACCGCGGGCCCGGTGACCATCAGCAGGTCGGCGTGCCGCGGTGCCGGGGTGAAGAAGAACCCCAGTCGGTGCAGGTCGTAGTGGGGGGCGGCGAGCAGTCGGATCTCGGACTCGCACACCGCGCACGAGCCGGTGTCCACCGTGCGGATGTGCAGGCTGCGGCCGAACGCCCGCGCCACCCGCCGGCGCAGCTCGCCGGACAGCTCATCGAGCCCCGCGCTCCGCTCGAGCTCAGAAGCCGGCAACGTGCTCCTCCCCCCGGCCGCGAATCGGCACCCGCTTGACCAGCGCCGACCGATCCGATGCCGCGAGCTCGAACTCGCCGCTGGGCGCGACCGCGCCGCCACCGAGCTCGACGCAGCGACCGCAGCCGGTGCAGCGGCCGAGGTCGACGAACAGCTCGCGCTGCTCGCGGGAGAGCGCGCCGGCGGGGCACTCTGCGACGAGCCGGTCGACCGACTCGACGGTGAGCCGCGCGGAGTGAAACGCCGGCGGGCTCGGCAGGGCGCCCGCCCACCCGTCGACCGTCTTCGGGTAGCGCGTCGTGGCGATCCCTCTCCGGAGTCCCCGGTAGAACCAGAACGCCATCAGCGCGCGAACCCCGCCACGGTCAGCCAGAAGCTGGCCTCGATGATCGGGATGTCCGTGAACACGTTTTGGGCTCGTGCCGCGTCGTCGAAGGCCCGCCAGTTGCGGACCGACGCTGGGCGCAGCCGCGCCCGCTCGATGCGGCCGTCACCCGCGAGCGACACCCATGCCAGCGCCTCACCGCGCGGCGACTCTGCCCATCCCAGACCGGCCCCGATGCCGGCCCCGACCGGTTCGCGACCCGGGCCGGCCTCGGCGAGGTGGGCGTCGATCAGCCTGGCCGACTCCTCCACCTCGGCCACCATCACGCGCATGCGGGCGAGCACGTCGCCGGCCGCCTGCGTGGGGACGTCCGGCGCGGGCTCGTCGCCCACGCCGGTCGGGTGGTCGCGGCGGACATCGATCGGCTGGGCCGACGCGCGCGCGACCGGGCCGACCAGCGAGAGCCGGTGCGCGTCCTCCGCGGGCACGATGCCCGTGGCCTCCAGCCGGTCGACGTGCGAGTTGGTGATGAGCAGCGCCTCGATCACGTAGCGGAACTCGTCCAACGCCGAGGGCAGCAGCGCCCGCACCTGGTCGGCCGCCGGCGCGCTGCGCACGCCGCCCGGGCAGACGACGTTGAACAGGTAGCGGTGACCGAACGCGGCCAGGTTGAGCCGCAGCAGCTGCTCGAGCACGATCTCGCTGCGCGCCTGACCGACCGACAGCCCGGTGCTCTGACACAGCGCGGCGATCGCGGCCGCGTGGTTGTAGATCCGCTCGAGTTCGAGCGCCACCGCCCGCGAATGCGCGGCCGCGTCCGGGACCTCGGTACCGGTGGCCATCTCCACCGCTCGGCAGAACGCGAGCGTGTCGCCGATCGAGGACAGCCCGTCGGCGCGCTCGACGAAGAACGTGGCGCGTTCCGGGTCAAGGCCGGTCAGGCGCCGCTCGATGCCTCGGTGCTTGTGCCAGTGGAACAGGTACAGGTCGAGCACCTCCTCACCGGTGGTCACCAGGCCCATGTAGAGCGACTCCCATGCGACGGCTCGGACCGGGCCGAACGGAAACTCGAACGCCTCGCCGCTCACCACGTGCGGCTCGTAGTCGCGGGCCAGCCGCCTGCCCTCGCGCCGCCCGAGCCGCGCAAAGCGCTCGGCATGGTGCGGCGGCACCAGCACGCGATTCAGCCGCTTGCCGTTGTCCGGCCGCACCCCGTAGTGCTCGTAGATCTCGCACTCCTCGACGAACGCGGCCGGATCGAGGTCGGACAGAGGCGGGAAGCGGTCGCCCTCGAGCTCGCCCTCAAGCACCAGGTAGCGGCTCTCACTGTCGAGCGCGTAGACGCTGCGCAGAACGAGCCGGCCGTCGGTGCCGTCCTCGGCGAACAGGTCGGCGAGCCGCGCGCCGTGCTCGGTCCAGAGCTCATGGCTGAGCGAGGCGAGCTGCGCGGTCTCGACGTGCTCGATCTGAACCCGGTCGGTCCCCGGGAGGAGCGCGATCCCGTCGCCGTTCAGGGTCGTCGGCAGGCCGTGCTCGGTCATGAGATGGCGTGGATAGAGTGCATGATCAGCTGATTGAGGCCGCCGGGGATCCAGACCCCGAGGACGAGCAGGAGGGCGAGGCCGGCGACCAGCGGGACGGCCGCTAGGAGGCGCCCGGACCGCTCGGTGTAGGCCGCGCTCCCCGTGGGTCTGTCGGGGGACCCGCCGAGCGCCATGTCCGCGACCGCGCCGACGAGCGCGACGAACACGACCGCGAGCAGGACGAGCAGCGCGGCCACCAGCACGATGCTCGAGCGCTGAAGCCCCGCCCGGACGATCGTGAACTCGCTGAGGAACAGTCCGAACGGAGGCGAGCCCGCGACGGCCAGCGCGGCGAGGAGTAGCACCGCGCCGGTAAGCGGGGTCACGCTCAGCACGCCGCGGACCTCGTCGACCAGCCGTGTGCGGTAGCGCAGGACGATGTCGCCGCTGGTCAGGAACAGGACGGCCTTTCCGATCGCGTGGGTGAGCGTGTGCAGCAGGGCGCCGTAGAAGCCGAGCACGCCGCCGAACCCGAGGGCGATCGCGATGATTCCCATGTGCTCGACCGAGGAGTAGGCGAACAGACGCTTGTAGTTGCCGCGTAGGACGATGAACAGCGCTCCGATGAGCACCGATGCGAAGCCGAAGATCAGCAGGATCCTGCCGGCGTAGTGCGTCCCGAGCTGGGCTCGGGTCAGCGCCTGAAAGCGGATGATCGCGTACATGCCGGTGTTGAGTAGCGCCGCGGACAGCATCGCGCTGGCGGGGCTGGGCGCCTCGGAGTGCGCGTCTGGCAGCCAGGTGTGCATCGGCGCCAGGCCGACTTTGGTCCCGTACCCGATGACCGCGAGCAGGAAGGCGAGACGGAGGCTCTGCGCGCTCAGCCCGTGGGCGTGCGCGAACAGAAACGACCAGGTGAGGTGCTGGGTGGGGGAGCCACTCAGGTCGCTGGCCGCGAAGTACAGGAACAGCGTCCCCACGAGCGCGATGGTCACGCCGAACGAGCTGATGATGATGTATTTCCACGCCGCCTCGAGGGAGATCGGCTTGCCCTCCAGGCCGACTAGCACGCAGCTGGCCAGGGTGCTGGCCTCGATCAGTACCCACAGCAGCCCGAGGTTGCCGGTCTCGAATGAGCCCAGCATCATCGCCGCGAAGATCGCGAAGAAGATGAAGTACAGGCGCACCTGGAGCGGGCGCAGCTCGTGCCGCTCTTCCTCGGCCTGCAGGTACGCCGCCGAGCCCATGCTGGCCAGCGCGATCACCAGCGCGATCGTGGCCAAGAAGAAGACGCTGAGGGGGTCGAGATAGAGGAACCCGCTGAGCGCCTGCACCCGATGGCCGCCGCCCACATCGATAGCGAGCACGATCGCCACCGCCAGCGTCGCCACTCCGGACGCAGCGGCGAGCGCACCGAGCGGCCGCGCCCGGGGCGTGAACGGAGTGGCGAGCGCGGGAAGCAACGGCAGCAGCACGACGATCAGCGCGAGCGCGATCATTCGCTCAGCTGCCTCAGCTCGGGTGCGCTCGCCTCGGCCAGCTGGCGGGCCAGCCCGGATACGAATGCGATCATGATGAGCACGGCGGCCACGAGGTCGAGGAATACGCCGGCCTCGACGATGAATGGGAAGGTGGCCACGGTGGCGATTGCGCCGAGGAACACCCCGTTCTCGATGATCAGCCAGCCGATCAGCTGCGCGATCGTGTGGCGCCGCACGACCATGCAGAGCGCGCCGAGGAGGATTACCGCGGTCGAGATCGGCAGCACCGCCTCGGCCACGAGCCCGTTGGGAACCGTGCCCGCACGGATCGCCAGGAACGCGAACGCGGTCAGGAACGCTCCGAAGATGAGTGAGCTCGAGAGGCCCGTGGACAGCGACACGTCGCGCTTGAGCTCGAACCGCTCGATCAGGAAATGGCGGGTGCCGTAGGGGATTCCGATCCCCTTGATGGCGAAGGTGAGGGCGGCGAGCACCCACAGTCCGGCGTCGCGCTGGTGAAACGCAACCACCGCCGCCGCGAACGACAGCACGATCGACTGCGCCCCGTAGTAGATCACGTAGCGGTCGAACAGCTTGGAGCCCAGACACGCGAATGCGCACAGCAGGATCAGGACGGCAGCGATGTCGAGCAGCACCCCCTCGGGGGAGCTGGCCGTCAGGCTCTCGACGACGGCTGGCGCGAGCGTCAAGTCGTCACGTCCCGAGCACGTAGGAGGTGGCGATGCCGATCAGGGCCAGCAGGAAGGCCGCGCCGAGGTACTCCGCGATCCGGAAGAAGCGGAGCTTCGCGAACGAGCTGTCGATGATCACGATCAGCAGCCCGCAGACGACCAGCTTGCCGAACAGCGCCAAGATCCCGAGCAGGCCGCCGCCAAGGCTGGTCGCGCTCCCGAGTCCCCAGGGAATCACGAACACGTTCATGAAGATCGACGAGAGCAGAAACAGCTTCATCCACGACCCCCACTTGACCAGCGCGTACTCGCGCCCGGAGTACTCGAGCACGCGGCTCTCCTCGATCATCGAGATCTCGATCGAACCGCTCGGGTTGTCGATCGGGATGCGGCCGTTCTCCGCGAGCACCAGCATGAAGAACGCCACCGCGCCGAGCAGATGCGTCGGCAGCACGTAGGCTGCGCCCGAGTGCGCGATGGCGTGGTTCTCGAGATACGGGTTGTCCGAGCGGGACAGCGCGCCGACCGTGAAGAAGACCAGAATCAGGGCCGGCTCGGCGAAGCTGCCCAGCCAGGTGGTGCGGCTGGCGCCGAGGCCGCCGAGAGGGCTGGCGGTGTCGAGCGCGGCCAGTGAGATCGCGAAGCTCGCGAGGCTGAGCACGAACGCGCCGCCGATCAGGTCGGCGAGAAAGGCCAGCGGCAGCGGCTCGTCGGTGATGATCGGGACGATCGCCGACACCGTCAGGTAGCAGGCGAAGGCGACGAATGGCGCGGCGTGGAAGATCCACGATGCCTGATCGGAGGTCGCGCTGCCCTTGCGCAGCAGCTTGCGCAGATCTCGGTACGGCTGGAGCACGCTCGGCCCGCGCTTGCACTGCACCACAGCTTCCGCGCGTGACAGCACGCCCGCGTAGAGCGGCGCCGCCAGTAACACCACGGCACTCTGAATAACCTGCAGAACGTCACCCACGCGGCTTGTCTCCGGGAGCTCCTATCTCAGTAACAGATAGAAGCCATCATCCTCACCTGGGCTCGTACCCCGGACTCGGAGTTACGCGGGCTTCATCGCGCCAACATTGGTAACCATACCTATTTTGCCGGATGGTGCACAACCTGGTGAATCGACGAGTGACATGAGTGGCGACACGACGGCGGCCCGCGGCAATGATTCCTCTCGGGAACCCGCAGTCAAGCACGTAAACAGGGTGATGAAAGTGGCGGCACACACCAGCTTTTTTTCTCGTTTTTTGGGTTGTGAGGATCTAGCCGGAGCGCCTCCTTTTGGTGCCGGCTCGCGCTCGCAACGCCACGGCTCCGGCCAAAGACGTGGTAACGGTGGGCGCGATGCCAAAATGACCACCGCCAGACACCTCCCAGCATCGCGGCGGTCGCATGGCGGGGTCAACGGGAAGCCCGTATCCCCGGGCGACCGCCGTCAGGTCGCGGTGAGGAACGACCGGCACGTTCAGACGCCGCGCGAGCTGGCCGAGTTCGACCCGCTTTCGGCCTCGGGACAAGGGAAGCTCGAGCGCGACAACACGCGCGTATTGCGCGCGCATGCCGGCAGCGTGCAGCTCAATGCGACCCCACAGGACGACGGCGCCGGCGATGAAGGCGCGCGTGCCGGCAGACGCCGTGCGCGGGCAGGGGTCGTAATAGGCGTAGATGCCGCACGAGCAGGCGCTCGCGGGCGAAATGTGGGAATCGGGGTTACTCAGGGCACACCTCGCACCGAGCTCGCGGCCGTGCCACTGGACGCCGCTGTACAGAGATCGCAGACGCCCGTCGGCCAGTCTCCACTGCCGAAAGCCGACCACCGGATCGGCAAGATCTGGTGCGGTGCCGGTGGTTTGGCAATCGTCCGTCACCGGACGGGCGAAGGCTCGCGTGGCGAATCGGTTTCGCCGGGCTCGGGCAGCGGCTCGGGCGCGACCGTCGGGACGACGGCCGGCGCTCTTGGCACCTGGACGGGCTCGACGGTGATCGTTCGCGACGGGCCGGGAAACGTTGCGATCAGCGCGCGGTCGCGCTCTTCATCGATCGACACGCGGTCCTCCTGAAATTGAAGGTGTGATGGCTGATAGAGGCCATCAGCGGAGAACCGCAATCGGAGCGAGCCTCATCGCTCGTAGTGGCACGATATCACAGCCTCCCGTCACCGTCGCTAGTCCTTGGTGAGGCCCGAAAGCGGTACATCTCGGCGGCGAGACAAGGACGCAGCCGGTGCGTGCGCCGGCCGGAAATCGGCTTCGTCCGCGCTGCAACCATGAGCAGCTAGCAACGGCTCCTCACTGTGAAGTAAGTGCGGATCCGCACGTATGCCGGCCACACCAACCGAGCCGGCATTGATGGAGCCCGTGTCTACCGACGGTTGTCGACTCTTACCAGATCGCTCAAGAAGCGCACGGCTCCTGCCGATGGACCTGCTATACAGATGTTCGAGCGATGAGGCTCGCTCCGATTGCGGCAAAGAGCCGCTGATGGCCTCTACTTTCCAATCCATCCATCTGGAGGTAAGTAATGGAGGCCAACTCGTCAGTGAGGTTGTCCCTGCCCGTTTCGGGCGATTTCGCGGCCGGCGTTCGCACGAAGCCGGAGACACTCGCGGCCCGCGGAGACTTCGCGACCGGCATGCGCGGATTGCCCAGGGCGCCGGCACGGCACCACGGCGACTTCGGCGCAGGCCTGAGGTCGCGTCTGCACGCTCATCACGTCGCCGCTCCCGGTGACTTCGCGATCGGTCTGCGGACCAGTGAGTCACCCGCTAGCGCCTGAGGACCGTCTGTTGGGGGTGCGAGACTCTCGCACCCCCACGGTCGTCCAGGCGCGCGTTGACGTTCTTGCCATGCGTGGACGCGCTGCCTAGCGATTGGCGACACAGCGGGTATAGGTCGCGCGCGCGTTCACTTTGTGATTGACGCGGGTGACGCTGAGGCGACTCACCTACCACGGTCGACCCCCCAGCGCACGGGAAACCATGCGGGCGGCCTCGATGACGTGGCCGACGAGGGCATCTCGTGGCGAGCGGTCCGGGCAGATGCGCGCGGTCTGCCCCGCGATCGCGATTGCACCCACCACAGACTCACCCCGATCCTGGATCGGGGCGGCGATCGAAGCGGTCCAGGGAAGAAATTCACCGACGTCGCTGGCCCAACCGCGGCGGGAGATCTGCTCGAGCTCCGGGCTCAGTCGATCAGCGTCGGTGATTGTCGCCGCCGTGTAGCTGCCAAGACCGCGTGTATTCACCATCGCGGCGAGCCGAGGGTGGTACGCGAGCAAGGCCTTCCCCAACGCGGTGGCGTGCAGTGGCACCAGGCTCCCGACCTCAGGTATCTGGAGTCGTTCATCGGGTCCGGGGACGTGGTGGACGATCAGTACGTGTGCCTCGTGCAGGGTCCCGATCCGCACGCTCTCGCCGGTCTCCCCGGCCAGGATCTGCGCGGCGCCCAGTGCGCGACCACGGAGCTCGCTGCCCTGCAGGTAGCTCGACCCGATGTGCAGCAGCGCGGCGCCGAGCTGATACTTGCCCGATTCGGCATCCTGCTCGACGAACCCGACCGTTTGCAGGGTGCGGAGAATTCCATAGACGGTGCCGCGGGGAAGCCGCAGCTCGGACGCCAGGTCACCCAGCGCGCGTCGACGGGAACGGTCGGTCAGCAGCTGTAGGACCGCCGCGGCTCGTTCGATGGATTGGATCTGAACGGACACGCTCAGCGACACCCGACCGACCCGGTAGGGCGGAGGAGGTGCTCGATGTTCCCGAGCCATCTGGGCGTGTCGCGCCAGTCCGAGGCCAGGTCGCGAGCGATCTGCTCGAGGATCGGCGGCCGGATCGCCGGCCGCTCACCGCCCTCGAGATCGATTGCCTTGAAGCCGTTCAGCGTCGGGACGCCGGTCGTCTCGGCGAGGAACACCAGCTCGAGATCGTGGGTGCGCACCGATTGCACGACCTCGGACACGTACAGCAGCCGGCGCGGGACGACCTCCAGCCCGGTCTCCTCGGCCACCTCTCGTTTGATGGCGTCGAGCACCGACTCGTAACGGTTCACACGCCCGCCCGGGAGCGAGAGCTCACTGCGGCCGCGTCGGCGCTGGTTGGCGACGATCAGCCGACGATCGATCAAGATCACCGCACGCGCCTTGACGATCATCGGCGGTCCTGGACGGTGGAAGCCGGAGGGTCAGCGATCCAGCGGTCGAGTTCGGATGCGAGCTGCGCGCACCGCTCCTCGATGCGGGCGAGCTGGTCAAGCCGGCCGCGCGCATGCTGCTCGCCGCAACGCCGATCGGCCGTCGCCCGCTCGATCGCGGCCCGGATCGCGTCGACCGCCTCGTCGACCGCCGCGCTCAGATCGCGCCGGTAGTCGCGTACCGCCTCGGCCACGCGGCCCGCCAGCTCCGAGCGCAGGCGGCCGGCGTGTCGGTCGGTCATGTCGATCAGGCGCTGCTCGGCATCGCGGATCACGAGTCGGCGTCCAAGCGCGCCAGGCGTCATTGTCCGCCCGAATCCGACGATCATGTCGAGGGCATGCTCGACGTCCTTGAGCTTGAACGAGAAGCGCGACGGGGCGCGCAGGCCGGTATCGGGGAGAACGTCGCTCGTGCGGGCGCCGAACACATCCTCGGCCGCTTGCTGGACCTGCTCGAGTACTCGCTCGATGCGCTGGGCGTAGTGTTGCTCGAGCTCGGTCAGCTGCTCGGCGATCGCGGTCTCGAAACGGGGAACGAGGCGCTCGAACTCGCTCCGCACGGTCGAGTCGATCCAGCCCTCGAGGTCGGCCGATAGCTCGCGCGGCGAACCCTTCGCTCCGAGCCGCTCCAGGTAGGCGCGCAGCTCTGCGCGCAGGCGCGCCTCCTCGCTCCGCGCGTAACGCTCCAGCGGCTCGTTGACCAACTGCTTGACCGCCCGCTCGATTCCCCGCTCGAGCAAGTCTCCAGCCTCCGCGCTCGCCGCTGTGAGCTCGGCGATCCGGGCGTCGAACATCTCGGCCCGCGAGGCGAGCTGATCGAGGGGCAGCTCGATCGCGCGTGACTCAAAGCGTGCGGTCTGCGCGATCTCGCCCGCGGTCCCTCGGGCCAGTTGGGCGACCGAGCGCCGCAGCAGGGTGTGACGCTCTTCGGCGGCCAGCTTGCGCAGGCGCGCCAGAAGCGGAGTGAGGCCTTCGCGGCGACGAGAGCTGACCGGGAACAGCTCGACGTCGTCGCCTCCGAGCAGGTCGCGCAGGGCCGAGCGGATGAACTCGACCGCGAGCTCGCGGTCGGCGTGGTCGAGGTGGTCGATTTTGTTGACCACCAGCAGCAGCCGGGGGACGCGTCCGGCTGCCTCCCGAAACAATTCGCGCTCGGCCTCCGACAGCGGTTGGCCGGCGTCGAGCACGCAGAGCGCGGCGTCGACCCGGGGGAGGAAGCCGCGGGCCACCTCGGTGTTGTGAGAGTGAATCGACCCGATCCCCGGGGTGTCGACCAACTCGAGCCCGACCCGCAGCAGGTCGTGCTCCAGTTCCACGCGGGCGAGCTCCACGCCCAGGCGATTGCCCGGATTTCTCGCCTCGGTCACGTACGCGGCCAGCTCGCCGAGCGGGTGCTCCTCCTCGTGGCCGTCGTGGAAATAGACCCGCAGTCGATCGTCGTCCCCGGCGGCGATGATGGTCACCACCGAGGTCAGCGGGACCACCCCCGTGGGTAGGACGTTTCGACTGAGCAGAGCGTTGATCAGCGTGCTCTTGCCGCGCTTGAACTCACCGAGCACGACCAAGTTGAACCGGTCCTCGGCCACCCTCGCTCGCGCCGCGGCCAGATGCCGGCGCGGTGTCTCGGCCAGGAGGCCCTCGCCGAGCGACAGCAGCTCATCGAGTACGCCCAGCCACTCCTGTCGCTCGTCCAGCTCTGACCCGTTGCCGCCCAGGGACGCGCGCACCCCGCCACCACCACTCAGAACCGTTGGCTCCACCGGACCTCCACAATCGTGGACTTCGTCGGTAGAGGCCATCAGCGGCGCCAGCCGCATTCCGAGCGAGCCTCATCGCTCCAGCCCGAAGCATAGCGGGCGTCGGGCGTGGTCTCGCGCATGGCCAGTGCGTCCAGCACGGGAGCTCAGAACCAATGCGAGGCCAAGCGCAGCCCGCCGTGGACCGGCACACCCTCGGCCACCGACGCCACCGCCGGCACCATCTCGCTCGTGACCAGTCCGGCCCCGTAGGTCAGTTCGTCGACGATCTCGAACGAGCGGGCGATCCGCTCCGGGGTGTCGACGATGATCGTCAGCATCGGCACGTGCCGACGCAGCTGCAGAAGTCGATCGCCATGCGGCGGATTGTCGCCGTGGAAGCCCCAGATGCCCCGCAGGCATGTGGCGCCGCTGGCGCGGGTCTCGCGTAGCCGGCGGACCAGCGCCCGGTGAAGCGGGCTTCGCCCATGGTGCGCCTGCTCGGAGGCGTAGATCATCAGCTTCTGCCATATGGCCAGACCCTGCTCATCGGCCGCCGGGAGCGGGGTCGGCGGCGCCAGCAGCTGCCCGTCTCGCTTGCACACGCGGACCCGCTCGAGCGTGAGCAGGGGCTGGCGAAGCAGCGCACCCAGGTCCGGCAACACCGCGGCGATCTGTTCGCCGGCGCCCACGGCGATGATCATCATCGGCACCTCGGCGTTGCGTCCGAAGAAGTGGGCCCGCTGGCGCACTCCGTGGGCAGTGCCGTCGACGCCGAGCAAGGCGGTCGCGCCGGAAACGCCCCAGCGATGGAGCAGGTCACAGACCGCCACAAACGCCGGCACGCCACCCACCTGCTCCCGACGCCCGACGTAGATGGTCAGCTTGGTGGCCTCGTGAAGCTCCTCCGGCAGCGTCACCGGCGCGACGGCACCGGTGAGCATCCTGGCGCGCTCCAGCGTGATCAGGCCGTGGCGCTTTACCTGAATGACCTCGTCGAGCAGGTTCTCGATCCGCGCGCGGGTGTCGACCGCCACCGACACCAGGGGGAGGTCCTCGGACAGGGTGAGCAGCCGATCGGTCCGGCGGCGGTGCTTCAGGCCAAACCCTTCGGCGCCGCGGAGCATCACGCTCACCTGGACCTCCCGGCGGCCGTACAGGTCGAGCAGCGCGTCAGCGACGAACCGGTCCTCGGTGCGGTGGCGCTCGCCGAAGTACGTGGTGAGCTTGAGACAGTCCGCGTTCACGGTTCGCGATCACCCCAGCGAGCCACGGGATTCGTTGGCGCCGGGGGAACTGCCCTCGTAGTCGCCGCCGCCCGAGTCGCCCCCGGTCGGGCGGGCCCCGGAGAGCCCGACCATTGTCTCTCGGTCGGGCGCCGGGTCATCTGCGTCGAGCTCCTCCAGGCGCGACAGGACCACAGTGATGTTGTCGCGCCCGCCGGCCTCGTTGGCCTCGTTGATCAGCGTGTCGGCCACCGCGTCGAGGTTGGGGTTCGACTCGAGGATGTCCCTGACCCGCTCCTCAGAGATCATCGAGGTAAGGCCGTCTGAGCAGAGCAGGATCACGTCCCCGGCCCGCGCCGGGTAGGTCCACGTGTCGACCTCGACGTCGGGCTCGAGGCCGAGCGCGCGGGTGATGATCGAGCGCCGCGGATGCTCGGCCGCCTGCTCCTCGCTCAGCTTCCCGCGGCGGACCAGCTCGCCAACCAGCGAATGGTCCTGGGTTAGGCGCTGGA
>Ga0335083_10006543_pt1 | contig 14509 bp, 12 predicted proteins | sample Lox_Sample_42_FD_206716 | JGI IMG/M metagenome (GOLD analysis project Ga0335083, IMG submission 206716) | Soil microbial communities from Loxahatchee National Wildlife Refuge, Florida, United States - Lox_Sample_4.2 | ecosystem: Environmental > Terrestrial > Soil > Wetlands | place: USA...
TGTAAGCGGAATGGTGATGGTATTAGTCCCGAGAGGAATGCTCCAGGCCCCTTTCCAGTGCCCCTGCAGATCGGACGCGCTCGTGAACGAATAATCTTCCACGCCCGTCTGCGCTTCTTCCACCACATAGTCCGCGCGCTGGAAGAAGGCAGGCACTGATTTGCCGCCTTGAATCCATGTTCCCTTTATCGTGCGCCTAGCACTGTCCAACTCGCCCTGGAACTTGCCCGCATTGGAATTAACCTCCAGGTTTACCGCTCCGTGGTCGTAATCCAATGATGCCGGCTGGCCATCCGCGCCTTGCATGGGACTGTCCAATTCGGCGCGAAATGTTCCATCCGGTTTTTCGGCGATTTTCAAATTTAGCGGCAGCGTATTGGATGCCTCCATTTTGTCCCCGTTCCAATCGCCAAACTGCCGGTCTCCCAAACCGCTGGGATAATGACCGGCCCGCAGAACGATGCCTCCTTTCCAATATCCCTGCAGCGCCGAATCAGGCCGGGGCTCAAAATCGCTCTCTTCCAACGGCTGGTAAGCGGGTGTAGGAGCATGAGTCCGCCTCAAGATGATGCTATTGAAATCCATGCTCGTCGCCTTGGCGTTTAATTTCCCTATATACACCGAATTCCGCCGGGGATTGACGATGATCTGGATGTTCGGAAAATCATAAACGACCCTGGCCACCGGTACGTTAGAACGTCCCACGTCCACCGCGTTAATATTAGCCACGTAAACGCCGCTGATTTTGGACAATTGTAAGACGATATGCGTGCCCGTTCCTTCTCCTCTTTTGGTGCCCGTGCCCCCCAGCGGCATGATGCCCTCCCACGTGCCCTGGATATTCGGATAAAAGGCTGCGCGAATGGCATGCACGATGTGGTATTTGTCAGCCACCAAACCCGCCCCGCCCGCCGTCAAAAGAACCACCGCAGTGGTCACCGCTGCCGTTTTTGCTTTGGACCATGCCATAAATTTTAAAGTTCCTTTCACGAGGGTTAAGGTCGAAGTCGAAGCGATCGCGCCTTTAACCACAGCCGCAGTGGAAATAGTTTTGGCAAGACCAACCGGCGCGGCGTGGATCGAATTTGCGGAGACGGCCCCGGCAAAAATCCCCCCCGTTAAAACCATGCCGCGTTTGGTAAAAAATTTACGCAGCTTTTCCAGTGCCCGGTGAGTGCGCTTGTGCGCCGCTGCTTCGGTCAATTTCAGCGCGGCGGCTACTTCCCGCGCGCTCTTGTTTTCAAAATACCGGAGCACGACCGCGTTGCGGTCCGTTTCACCCAGCCCGCCCATGGCTTCGTCCAGCAACGGCGCGATTTCTTCCCATCCGGTGGCGTCCGGTGCGTTCAAGGTCGATTGCATATAGGCCTCCTGTTCACGGCGTTGACGGCGCATTTCGCCTTTCATGAAATTGGCCGCGGTCAACCGCGCGGTTTGATAAAGCCAGCCGGACAACACCGTGCCGCGTCGCAGCCCGGGAGCCTTGCGGGCCAGGATGATGAATACGGCTTGTGAAACCTCTTCCGCCGCCTGCGGATTGCCGGTGAACCGCAGCGCCGTGGAATAAACCAGGTTGATATGCCGCTCGACGAGGCCCGCAAAGGCCTCCTCAGAATTTGTCCTGGCAAATTCCCCCAGCAGTTGTTGGTCGTCTGGTTCAGGCATCTACCCAATGATGTCCGTCAAACCCTCAACTGGACAAAGAATTTTATTTCGTCGACTCGTGCGAACTTTTTTGCCCTGAAGTTGTCTGAAAGGTTGTAAACACGCGTAACAATAACAGCGGGAAAAGGCTGCGATGTTCTTCCGGCGCGTTAAAATGCCACTCGCCGATGGCTCGCGTTTTGCTTAAAATACCCGTTAGCTCACAATGAGTGGACTCAATGTCAATCTGGATTTGGTAAAGAAATATAACGTGCCGGGGCCGCGTTACACGAGCTATCCGCCCGCCACCAAATTCACCAAAACGCTGGCCTGGCCGGAGCTTTTCGAGAAAATCGCCATCAATAACCGCTCCGGCCGGGGGCTGTCGCTTTATTTCCATATCCCCTTTTGCGAAACGCTTTGCTGGTTTTGCGGTTGTACCACGGTCATTACGTCCAACCACGGGCAGGCCGCGGCCTATCTGGCCCATCTCGAAAAAGAAATTGCCCGCATGGCCGTGCTCCTGGATCCCAAACGGAAAGTCGTGCAACTCCACTGGGGCGGCGGTTCGCCAACATTTTTGCACCCGGACGAAATCCGGCGGCTGGGTCATGCCATCAGGAAGCATTTCAAATTTTCCGATAACGTCGAAGCCAGTGTCGAAATCGATCCCCGGCGGTTGTCGCGCGACCATCTCGTGGCGTTGCGCGAAATCGGCTTCAACCGCGCATCGTTGGGCGTGCAGGATTTTGAACCCAAAGTGCAGGAGGCCATTCACCGCGTCCAGCCCCGTGATATGACCCAACAGGTCCTAAGCTGGGCTCGCGAATTGGGTTTTAACTCGGTCAACTTCGATTTGATTTACGGCCTGCCACACCAGACGGTTAATTCCTTCGACCGCACGCTGGACGCCGTTTTGGAAATGGCGCCGGACCGCCTGGCCGTGTTCAGCTATGCCCACGTGCCGTGGATCAAGCCCGCGCAAAAAATCCTCGAGCAAAAAGTCCTCCCCACGCCCGAAGTAAAACTGGAATTGCTGAAAACCGTCATCGAGCGGCTGACCGAAAACGACCGTTACACTTATATCGGCATGGACCACTTTGCCCGGCCCACGGACGAACTGGTCACCGCCCAGCGCAACAAAACCCTGCAACGGAATTTTCAGGGCTATAGCACACGTGGTAACGCGGATATTTATGCCTTCGGCATGAGCGCCATCTCGCAGATTCCGGACGTCTACTGGCAAAACGAAAAAGAATTGCCGTCCTACTATGCCGCACTCGACCAGGGCAAAACTCCTTTTCCGCGCAGTTACATCCTGACTAACGAAGACAAAATCCGCCGGGAAACCATCATGCGCGTCATGTGTGATCTCTCGCTGGACTACGCAGCCATGTCGCAAAAACTGGGCATCAATTTCGCGGAACATTTTGCGGATGAACTGGCAGCGCTCGCGCCTTTCGAAGCTGATGGCCTCGTTCGCCTTTTCCCCGACGGCCTGGAAGTCACCGATACCGGGCGGTTATTTATCCGCAATGTCGCCATGAGTTTCGACAACACCTTGGCTCCCGCGCATGAACGAAGATTTTCGCGGACGATATAAACAGCCATTGAGAACGCAACAGAGAACAGACCGGCGAGCCAGCCTATCGCGCCGGGTTTTGGGAGTCAGCATCATGCAGGCGGGATATGAGCAGCTCGCTGTAGCCGTCTTTGCGCAGCTGTTCGTAATCCACGCGGCCGAACTTTTTTTGCAAATCACGCTTGATCCCGTTCACCAGTTTTTTGATCGCGGGCTCCAATAATTCAGTCTCGGTTTGCGCTTGGTTTATGCGGCCTTGCACAGCCTTATCCTAGACAAAAAAACATCGTATATGCAAGAAAAATCCGCGTTTTTTTCCCGCGTCCTCGACAATTTTTCGCCGTCGTTTACCCTTCCCCAATTTGAATGAAATCCGTGGCCATCATCGGCGCCGGCATCACCGGATTGACCGCCGCTTTCTGTCTCAAGCGCAATGGGATACCCGTCACGGTTTATGAAGCCACCAGCCGGGCAGGGGGAGTCATCCAATCCGTACGCCGGGATGGTTTCCTCGCCGAGTCAGGTCCAAACACTCTCCTGGAAACGGCGCCGGAGATCTCCCAACTCATCCGCGATTTGAATTTGGAATCGCGCCGGCGGCAAACCAGTCCCGATGCCGAAGCCCGGTTTGTCGTGCGCGGCAAACAGCCCGTGGCCATGCCCTCATCACAATTGGGAATCTTCACTTCCAAACTTTTGACCGTGGGCGCCAAGCTCGCCCTGCTGCGCGAACCTTTCATTCCGCCCCGTCGCCATGGTGCCGAAGAAAGCGTGGCGGACTTCGTCTCACGCCGGGTGAATCGCGAATTTCTCGACCGCCTTGTGGACGCGCTCGTGGCGGGAATTTACGCGGGCGATCCGCAAAAACTTTCCGTGCAACATGCTTTTCCCCGGCTCGCGCAACTCGAAACCAAATACGGCTCCCTCATCAAGGGCCAAATACGCAGCGCCCGGGAACGAAAAAAAACCGGCCAGGTCGCCCGTGACCGCGCCCCTAAACTTTCTTTCGATGACGGCCTGCAGGTTTTGACTGATACGCTTGCCGCACAAGTAGACGTCAAATTTAACACCCCGGTAACGCGCCTGGCTAAAAACGGAAATACCTGGCAGGTTACCACTCCGACAAATGAAATTGAACATGCCGCAGTCGTTTACTGTGGCACCGCATTCCGGCTGGCGGAGTTGTCGGTCATGACCCCAAAACCGGTAGACCTTTCGCTGTTCTCCGAAATTCGTTATTCGCCAGTGGCCAGTGTCGTCCTCGGTTTCCGGCGGGAAGACGTGGTGCATCCCTGCCGGGGTTTTGGCATGTTGATTCCAAAAATCGAAGGCTTCAAAATCCTCGGGACAATTTTTTCGTCGGCGCTGTTTCCCGATCGCGCTCCGGCCGGCCATGTTTTATTGTCCAGCTACGTCGGCGGTGAGCGTGATCCCAAACTCGCCGGGCTCCCGGCAGATGAATTGGTTAAAGTGACCCGCGATGATTTGGCCGTCCTGCTTGGTGTCAAAGGCCGGCCCGTGTTTGTGCACACCGCGCTTTATCCGCGTGCGATTCCCCAATACAATCTCGGTTACGGAAAGTTTAAAGATCGAATGAACGAAATCGAATCAAGCACGCCCGGCCTGTTTTTCGCCGGCCATTTTCGCGATGGCATCTCGCTGGGCGATTCAATCGTATCTGGCTCCAACATGGCCGCCCGCCTGAAAAATTTCCTGGCATGAGCAAAGGCATCCTGCTGGTCAATTTAGGTTCACCTGATTCCACGTCCGAGGAGGACGTGCGGAAATACCTGCGCGAATTTCTCATGGACGGCCGCGTCCTGGATGCCCCATGGCCCGTGCGTTTTTGCATCGTACACTTTACGATTCTACCGTCGCGCCCGAAGGAATCCGCCCACGCCTACCAAAAAATTTGGACGCCCGCAGGCTCGCCGCTCGTCGTGACCAGCCGCAATGTCCAAAAAAAATTGCAAAGCCGCTTCGACATTCCCGTGGAACTGGCCATGCGCTATCAAAATCCGTCCATCGAAAGCGCGATCAAAAAATTGCGCGATGCCGGCGTGGACGATTTATTTTTGATCCCGCTTTTCCCGCATTACGCGATGTCGAGTTATGAAAGCGCCGTCGTGCGGGTGCAGGAAGTCGTGGCCAAAATCGCGCCGCCAATGAAAGTGACCGTGCAACCGCCGTACTTTGACGCGCCCGATTACATTACTGCGCTCGCCGCCACCGCACAGGACGCGTTGCAATCCGGCTACGACCATTTGCTTTTCAGTTTTCACGGCATCCCGGAGCGGCACTTGAAAAAATCCGACACTACCGGCTGTCATTGTTTGGCGAAGGAAAACTGTTGCGAGGTTCCCAGCCCCGCGCATGCCACGTGCTATCGCGCGCAATGTTTTAAAACCGTCGCCGCCTTCATTGCCAAAGCGAACATCCCCAAAAATAAATATTCCGTTTCTTTCCAATCACGTCTGGGCAAAGACCCGTGGCTGAAACCCTACACCGATTTTGAACTCGCGGAATTTCCTAAACGCGGCATCAAAAAACTTCTGGTGATTTGTCCCGCGTTCGTCTCGGATTGCCTGGAGACGAGCGAAGAAATTGCCATGCGCGGCCGGGAAACTTTCCTTGAAGCCGGCGGAAAAGAGTTCACCCAAATTCCGTGCCTGAACGAACATCCGCTCTGGATCGACGCGCTCGAAAAAATGGCTCAAGGCTTTATGCGCGAGAACGTTTGAATAAATGCTTCAGCAGTCCAGCAGCGAGGAATTTTGGGTTTTGGCGAGGCTTGAGCGAAGGAGCATGCCCGCCAGTGGCCTGTAACTGAGCGAAAAACGAAGCCCAAAACCCAAAAGGACCGCTGCTTCAGCCCACCGCTACCTTAATTTCATGATGCTTATCAATTTCCGCCCGCGCTTCCTTGAAACAACTCGGGCAGATGCCATGGCTGAAAGCCGCCTCCGAATGGTCCGTGATATAAGCCTCCATCTGGTGCCAGTCACCTTCACCATCCCGGATCTGTTTGCAACAGGCGCAAATCGGGAGCAAGCCCGAAAGCGTCCGGGAGCCGTTCAAGGCTTCCGTCAGGTCCTCGATTAATTTTGTCCGCTCAATTTCATTCCGTTTGCGGAAAGTAATATCGCGCGCAATCGCCGAGCCACCGGCGACTTTCCCGTCCGCCATGATTATTGGAGAAATCGTTACCGACACCGGGATCTCCCGCCCGCCTTTGCGCGTGCGTCCGGATTCAAAACAACCCACATGATCGCCCCGCTTGATATGCTCTATCGTATCCACGAGTTCTTCCAGGCGTTCATCCGGGTATAACATGGAAATATTTCGACCGATGATTTCACCGGCGCGATAGCCATAAATGCGCTCCGCCGCGCGGTTCCAACTCGTAATCGTGCCGTCGGGCTTGAACCCATAGATGGCGTCGTCGCTCGATTCGACAATCGCTGCGAAATGCTGGGTCATGGCTTCCCCCTGGCCGCGGGCGCGCCGCGATAATGCGGCCTTGATTTCATTTTCCACCGACGAGGCGAGCATCGAGAGCCTGCCCTTGCTGATAAAATCGTTGGCGCCCTCCTTGATCATCCGCACTGCGCCTTCTTCTCCCGGCACATCGGAAATAACGATAAAAGGGACGTTGACGTCACGCTTGCGCACCATCGCCAGCGCTTCCAGTCCGCTGAATTGCGGCAGGAGATAATCCGAGAGGACGACATCCCACGTGTGACGGCTCATGGCCAGCGCCAATTCCGCGGCGGTTTCCACCCGCTCGGACATTGGCTCATAGCCGCCGCTCCGCAATTCTTCCAATAATTGTTCCGCGCTTTGCGCTGAACCCGCCACGACTAACACATGAATTAGCTTAACCATAGTTACACCCCTGCTGTTGCAATTTGCAGTACAAAACTGCGATTCGCCCTATTTTAGCAAAAAATGTTCCGGCAAATTTTCTGTCCCATTTTTTGGCAAAGCGTTTGAAGTTTTTACACAGCCCGTTACACTCCGCGCATGGAAATTTCTGAGACCATGTCTTGCCCGTTTTGCGGGCAATTCAACGAAATTCTAATAGATACAAGCATCGCGAACCAAAAATTCGTGACCGATTGTGTCGTCTGCTGCCGCCCTTTCGAGGTCATTGCGGAATGCGAAGGCGGCGAGATTCTGAACTTGGAGACCATTGCAAATTGAGAGATACTTTGCACGATGCAATTCGAGAACATTGTTTTCTGGTGCTACATCGTCCTGCTGCTCGCCGGCGGGTTGGTCGGATTTTTCCGGGCACACAGCAAAGTTTCTCTCATCACCGCTTCCGTCGCCGCCGCCATCTTAGTGATTACCCGCGTGCCCGGGCTTTTTGACCGTTCCTTTGCCCGTGACGTGGAGGAAATCACCATGGCTGTGCTGCTCGTGGCCTTTGCCATTCGCCTGGCCAAAACCAAAAAATTTATCCCTAGCGGCCTGCTGCTGATCCTTACAGCCGTAGTGCTCGCATTATTGAATATTAAGCGACACGCCTGACCATGCCCAAACGAAACGACATCCATTCCGTCCTCATCATCGGCGCCGGCCCCATCATCATCGGCCAGGCGTGCGAATTCGATTATTCCGGCACGCAGGCCTGTAAAGCCCTCAAGGAAGAAGGCTACCGCGTCGTCCTCGTCAATTCCAACCCGGCCACCATCATGACCGATCCGGAATTTGCCGACCGCACCTACATCGAGCCTATCACCCCCGAAGCCATCGAGAAAATCATCGCCCGCGAAATTGACGCGATGAAAAAATTGATTGCCGGTGGCGATAAAAATAAAGGCACTAAGCTTGTTTTACTCCCCACCCTCGGCGGCCAGACCGCGTTGAACACCGCTATGGCCTTACACCGTTCCGGCATTCTCGAAAAATACGGCGTCGAAATGATCGGCGCCAAGCCCGAGGCCATCCATAAAGGCGAAGACCGCGAAGCCTTCAAGCAATTGATGCTGAAGATTGGCCTCGACGTGCCCATTTCCGGTACCTCACATAACATGGAGGAAGCCCGCGCTGTGGCTGAAAAAATCGGCCGTTACCCGCTCATTATCCGCCCTGCGTTCACCCTCGGCGGCACCGGCGGCGGTATCGCCTACAATCGCGAGGAGTTCGAAGAAATCGCCCGGCGTGGCATGGATTTATCGCCCGTGTCCGAAATTCTTGTCGAGGAATCGCTCCTCGGCTGGAAGGAATACGAAATGGAAGTCATGCGCGACCGCGCGGACAACTGCGTCATCATCTGCAGCATCGAAAATTTCGATCCCATGGGCGTCCATACCGGCGATAGCATCACCGTCGCCCCCATTCAAACGCTCACGGACAAGGAATATCAAATCATGCGCGACCAAAGCTTCGCCGTGATTCGCGCCGTCGGCGTCGAGACCGGCGGCTCCAACATCCAGTTCGGCGTGAACCCGGACAACGGCCGCATGGTCATCATTGAAATGAACCCGCGCGTCTCGCGCAGTTCCGCGCTGGCGTCCAAAGCCACCGGCTTTCCCATCGCCAAAATCGCCGCCAAACTGGCCGTCGGCTATCTGCTCGACGAAATCAAAAACGATATCACTCGCGAAACGCCCGCGAGCTTCGAGCCGACCATTGATTACGTCGTGACCAAAATTCCGCGCTTCGCCTTCGAGAAATTTCCCCAGGCCGACCCCACGCTTACTACACAGATGAAAAGCGTTGGCGAAGCCATGGCCATTGGACGCACCTTCAAGGAAAGCCTCCAGAAATGCCTGCGCTCCCTCGAAATCGGCCGCGCCGGCCTTGGCGGCGACGGCAAACCCTGGCGCATCGGCACCGAAGTTTACGGCGACCGCGACGTCCTCCCCCGTGATGTCATCTCCCGTAAGCTCACCATCCCCAACGCCGAACGCATTTTCTTCATCCGCCACGCCCTCCGCGCCGGCTTCACCGTCGAAGAAATCTTCCAGCTCACCAAAATCGATCGCTGGTTCCTCGTCCAAATCAAAGAAATCGTGGATTTTGAGGAAGAACTGGCCGGAGCGAAGAATTAATTGAAATGCGCTGTGTAATGATGGTAGCGCCGTGCTGCGAGTGAGTTGAACTTGACAACTAGTGCTCAAAAAGATTGAGTTAGTGACTACCTTCCTTTTTCGTCGGCACTCATGATAAAATGCCCAAATGACGATCAAAAAGTCATATTCGGGCCACACCGCTTGCGTCTTGGACTGCGGCGCCTGTGACGCCGCTTTTTCCCGATTGGATATTCCAAGCATCCTCAGCCTTCAGAAGCCTTTAGAAACCTTTAGAAGCCTTCGGAAGGGTAAAATTAAGAATCATTTTTCAGGCGACGGCCAGGAGCCTGCCGCGTCGAAGCCCCGCTTTGCGGGACGAAGACGGGTTACGGCCATCTTTTTCGGAACCCTACTGGCACCTACAGAACCCTACAGAACGCCCCCCCGGGGCTCCTTTTGCCAGCCATTGCCAGCTACCCCCCGCCCCCTATATGAACGTTAAGCCATCCAGAATTGCCAGCCCTCGGCCCTGCTATTCTCCCTCTCCTGGGGGAGAGGGGAGGGGTGAGGGCGAGCTAAACTCTCGCGGATGCCAGTCCGCGCTAACTTCACTTCTGACTTCCGGCCTCTACCTTCTGAGCTCCCCCCTCCGGCTCATATCCCTGCCACAACCATTCCAGTGCTTCCGCCAGCGTCTGTTGTTTTACGTGACGATCCGTATGCCCCGCATTCCGTGCAAAAACAAACTGGTACTGATACCCCTTTGCCGACAGCACTTTGGCCATGTTTTCATTCGCCACCACCCAATCGTGCATATTATTGCGCATGACGTTTGGGTTATAGAGGTCGCGGTCGCCCACTTCCATCCAGATGCGGATAGGTTTCACCGGGTTGCCGGGAATGATACTCTCATGAAATCCCCATGCGCCGTGCGGTGTCTCCGGGTTCCAGGGCCATTGCTGGTTAATGTAGGTTCCCGAGTACGTAAGCACTCGGTGATACCACTCCGGATGATACCACGCCATGATCAGCGCGCACGAACCGCCCGAACTGCCGCCCATCGTCGCCCGGCCATCTGGATCCTTGGTCAATGTCACATGACATTTTTGCTCCACCAGCGGCAACACTTCCGTCTCCACGAACTCCGCGTATTTCCCCGACATCGTGTCGTACTCCAGGCCACGCTCGCTCCCTTGTGCATCGCCGCCGCCGTTACCGATGGCGATCGCCACCATCGGCGGCACCTTTTTCTCCGCAATCAAATTGTCCAGCACGCTGAACAACATCGAGTCCGGGCCGTCCGCCCCAACAATGAACGGCGCGGCTGTGCCCGAAACATATTGTTTGGGCACATAAACCGAGACATGTCGGGTATAAGGCGCTGGATGACTCGTCGTGACAATCAACTTGGCCGGGTTATCCGGGTCAGGCGTCCCAAACGTGCCCTGGTCGCGTTTAATGCCCGGAAAAAGTTTACTGTCTGTCGAGCTCATGGTGAATTTATATACCGTTCCCTGCGGCACACCGGGCTGCACCTCGATTTCCGGCGCGGGCTTATGCGTCGGGCCGATAATAAAATTCCCGTCCACATCCGCCGGCGGTACCTCGCCGTCCGGTAATTCTTTGGCCGTGACATAACCGGGCCCATGCGGATCGCGCAAGGGTGGCGTCGGCCGCACGTACTCATTTGTTGTGGTTTGCGCCGATGTCGCGTTCAGGCCAATGAACGTTGCGCAAAGAGCGGTGAGACAGGCTATCTTCGGGTTTTTCATATCTGGCTTCTAATCGTTCGGCGAAACAACTGTGCCCGGCCACGGATCAATCCTGATTTGATGGGCGGCCAAAGGGGTTTTCGCAGCATATGTCCGCCACAGCCACCCGGCAACGACAGAATTGCGGGCCTGGACCAGCGCCACCGCTTCCTTGTCACAAGCCATCGGAAACGTCCCGCACAGGTCTGTGAGTCGCGCCGCTTCGTCCCTGGCTTCGCCGCCATCGTCTATTTCCTCGCCGGTTTCATCCCCGGGCATCTTAGACCGTGGCGGCGGAGTAAGGACACTTACCACGAAGAAGAATTTCCTGTCTGCCGCCCAGTTCAGCCCGGAACGAACATCTTCCGGAACATCAGATTCCAGGGTGCCCGCGCTGAAGCTCAATTTGCCCGGCTGCACCACTTCGTCTACATCCACCCAATAACCCTGCTCAAAATCGTCCACGGGCATCGCCTGCAAAAGAGAATCCATCTGCGGCAGGATGCGCGGCCAGTCCAATGGCATATTACCGGATTCTGTCAGCAGCCGGTCTATAAACGCGGCGCCGGCGATCTTGTGGACGACCACAGCTATAGGATTTTCTCCTGGCGGTTGCTGGTTCAACCAGGCTTCGAATTGCTTTTGCGCATCTTCAGGAGAAATACCAAAAGCCACCGCGCACATACAATCATCCCAGGTCTGGATGATCTCGGTTTGATTGTCAGTCTTGGCATCCGGACGCGCTTGCGTGCATGTGCCTATGGCAGCGTAGAGATAAGCATTCATGGTGATGAACAAGTTTTGCCTCACCGGCCACAAATACCAAAGACAAAAAATGTAAAATCAAAAAACACGTTTCAAATAGTCGGGTCGCCAGTTTGTTTGAGGCAGCGTATCAAATCCGGCCGGCACTGTTCCGGCCATGTCCGAAAAACCGGGATCATTTGGTCTATTAAATGTTTCCCCGCCAGCGGCCAATCGTTCTTTGACGAAAGTAGTTCCCGGGGCACAAGCTCGCCCACTTTAATCGTAAACTTCCAATGACCTTCATCGATGACGCTCAAGGGAATCAAATCAGCGTTGTGCCGGGCGGCCAGGCGCACCGCTCCTGCCGCGATCTGGAACGTCCAGCCCTCGCAAAACGGCACGTCAATCTGTTTTTGGACCGGTGAGTCAATCGCCACGATTAATAAATTCCCGGCGGCCATAAATTCATCAATCGCGCGTATTTGATCGCCATAAAAAGCGATCTGGACTTCAGGAAACGGTGAGAATTTATCTTTTAACCGCATCAGGGGCCCGCGGAATTCCGCTTTTCCAGCGCGTAATGCTGCCGCCGGAACGCCCTTGGCCCGCAGCCAAAACCGGCTCAATTCAAAAGCCCCAAAATGACAACAGGCCAAAACGACAGGGCGTTTTTTCTGATACGCCGTTTGCAAATATTCCAACCCTTCCACCCGGCAGTTTTGGGCCCATTTATCCTCCGGCAATCGGTCGGGAAGAAATTCAAGGATGCGGTTTAGATAATCATTCACACGCTGTTGCCTCTGTGTTCGCATGGGTTGTGAGATGTGCAGAAAATTCGGCCGCGGTGAAGTATAGGTCCGTTTCCGGAACGCGCAATTGACGGTGGCGCGAACAGTGTAAAATGGTTTTAAAATGGAATATAATACCTGCGGCGAAAACCAGCGTTCCATTTGGCGCCATGTGGAAAAAAACCAGCGCCCCAGCAGGTTTTTGTACCTTTTCTTAAACGTTTCCGAATACGACACTGTTTCTGAAGAATAGTTGGGAGAGCAAAAGGTTCAATCAATAATCTTTGTGCCGTCGCTACCGGTATTGCGCATTGTGAGACTTGCCTTGAGCCAGCGTCTTGAGGGCTTTTTCCACCCGGCGCACGCGTGTTTCCTCAAGTTTGGCCGAGGTAATCCATTCAACGTATTCGCGCCTGTGGCTTGGGCTGAAATTTTCAAATGCCGCGCGCGCCTTTGAATTTTTCTTTAACGCAGCCAGAAAGTAATCCGGCACGGCAATTTCTTTTCTCTTTGCTCGGCGCATCGGCGCCTTAACTCCCGATTCATTGAGTTCAACCGCCTTCCGGATGTAGCCAAGCAGGATTTTGTCCGATGGCAAATCAGCAGCCGAAGTCAAACGCCGGAGCTTTGCCCTTTCCTTGCCCAAAATGAGTTTGCCCTTCCAGAAGATCAGCGCGCAGTGCTTCTTGAAAGCCGGCATCGCCACCAAAATCCCCTTATGGACAAAAAATGGCGAATTCCATTTGATGGCCTCCTCCACTTGCGGGCAGGCAGCGTGGACGAGCTTGCGGATGCGGTTCAAAATCGGCTTTGCGAAGTCGCCAGCCCCGGCAATGTACGTGTCAACACGAGGATCTTTTTTGCCCATAACCAAAGGATGGAAAATTTCACCGGCAATTTCAATGCGGATTGTAACTTGTTCACTTTGCCTATTCTGTTTTACATTAGTTCCAATAGTTGCAACGCCATGCGATGTGATTTGAAATTTCCGGAAAATTTTCTGTGGGGCACGGCTACATCGCCGACCCAGGTGGAAGGCCATATCGTCAACGAATGGACCGACTACGTGGCCGCGGACGGCGGGCATTGCCGCGTGGCATGCAACCACTATCACCTCTACGAGCAGGACGTGAATCTTATGGCCGGGCTCGGCGTTAACGCCTATCGCATGGGCATTGAATGGTCGCGTTTGCAATCCGCGCCGTTCGCACCGCTCAATCAAAAAGAACTCGACCGGTACATCCATCTCATTGATTGCCTCAAGGCGCAAAACATCACGCCCATGATCGTGCTGCACCATTTTTCGAATCCACTTTGGGTCACCACAACGGGCGGCTGGACGAATCCAGCTACGATTCCCGCCTTTGTGGATTTCGTGAAGAAGATCGCCGCCGCGCTCAAAGACCGCGTTTATTTGTGGAACACGTTCAACGAGCCGGACACGTACGCCTCGCTCACGTATATCCTCGGCGGATTTCCGCCGTTTCATAAATGGAAAGTCGGCTCCTTCCGCACGGTGATTAAGAACATGGCCAAGGCACACGTTCTCGCGGGCGAAGCCATCCGTCAGGAATGTCGTGGAGGCAGAAGCCCCGAAATCGGCATTGCCAAGAACTGGACTTACTTCCAGGCCTTTCAATTTTACGCGTTTTGGGACCATGCCCTGGCGGAGATTTCTCATCACTTGTTCAACCGTTTTGTCCTTGAAGAATTCATGGGCAAGAAGCGCCGTCACGCCTCCACTTTTCTCGGGGTCAATTTTTACGGCCGCGCGCGGCTCCGGCATTTCCAGGCGCTCGTTCCCACCAATGGCGTCCCGCGCGACCGGTTGGATGAACTCGGCATCGTCTGCGACGACATGTTTGAGCGCCATCCGAGCGGCTTTGGTAAACTGCTGAAAAAACTGCACCGCTATTGCAACCTGCCCATCTACATTACCGAGCACGGCTCGGCGTCGAGCGACGAGGATTTTCGTAT
>Ga0335083_10006544_pt1 | contig 14505 bp, 9 predicted proteins | sample Lox_Sample_42_FD_206716 | JGI IMG/M metagenome (GOLD analysis project Ga0335083, IMG submission 206716) | Soil microbial communities from Loxahatchee National Wildlife Refuge, Florida, United States - Lox_Sample_4.2 | ecosystem: Environmental > Terrestrial > Soil > Wetlands | place: USA: Florida...
GATTTCGCCCGTGATCTGCGTGATTCCCGCGGCCGCTACCTGCTGCGCCAGGCTTTTATATCCCGCCAGCGGATCCGGCGTGGTCAGAATCGCGTTGCCCAGGCTGTCGGCTTCATTGTGATCGTCGTCGGTGATCGCGATCGAGCCATCGGGATTCGTGCGGCCTCCCATCGTGAGGTCTCCCGATGCGACCAGGATCAGATCGCCGTTCAGCACGCCGCCCGACACTTCCCCCTGCCGATAGATCGGCGTGTCGTAGGTATGCGTCGGTCCGACCGTGTCGAGCAGATCGCTGACCGAAAAGATTTTCCGCACCGACCCGATCTGGAAGCGCTTCTCGGGCGTGAAATCGATGAGGACCTTGTCACCGTTCATCACGCGCAGTCCCCACGTCGCGCCCTGGTACAGCGGTTTGTTGAAGATAGCCTTGATGTCGGCCGGCACGCCCTGGTTGGAAGGCGTCGAAGAAGACGACGAGCTGCCGCCGCATCCGGCGGTCAGAACAGAAAGTGAAATGGCGATTGGCAGCAGCGAAGCAGCTAGACGTCTCATCGGCAGGCGCAAACTCCCCACGGCGAATTCGGCCATCGATGTTTGCGTTTGAAGCCTTAACGCGCAAGGGGCGTTTCATCGTTCGATTGGGTAAACTCTCCCCCAAATGCTCAAGGTTGCCGACCGATGGTTCGAGCGCCGCGCGATGGGCGAGGGCGTCACCTGGATCTGGGAGCCGCACGTCAGCCCGTTCATCCGCTGCAACATCTGGCACGTGCGCGGCCGCGACCGCGATCTCATCATCGACACCGGCTCCGGCCTCTCGCCTCTGCGCTCCGCGATCGCGGACCTCATCGATAAGCCGCTCGGCGCGGTCGCCACCCATATCCACTACGATCACGTCGGCGGCTTGCATGAATTCGACGAGCGCATGATGCACCAGATCGAAGCGCCCCGGATGAATCCCTATCGCGAGTTCCATCCGATTCGCGCCGGCGACTTCCCCAAATCATTTCGCGCCTATCTTCCCGCGACCGAACCGGGCGCGGACGATCTGCTCCTTGATGCGCTCCCGTCCCAGAACTGGAAGCCCGGCGATTATTCCATCTCTCCAACGACACCGACGCGGCAACTCATCGATGGCGATGTCGTCAATCTCGGCGATCGCGCCTTCGAGGTCATGCATCTGCCCGGCCATTCCCCCGGCAGCATCGGTCTCTGGGAGCCGCGCACCGGAATCCTGTTCTCCGGCGATGCGATCTACGACGGCCCCCTGCTCGACATGCTGCCCGACAGCAGCGTCCCCGACTACCTCCGCACGATGGAGCGCCTGCGCTCACTGCCGGTAACGGTGGTGCACGGCGGCCACGAACCCAGCTTCCCCCGCGATCGCATGATCGCTCTCATCGATACTTATCTCGCATCTCGCCAAGCCTGATCCCGCTCCTTCCTATCCCCTTTCCTTTCCAAGGAGAGGGCTAGGGAGTGGTAGAACGTCGGCAACGCAGCCAAACTTTTGCATTCGCTGCTACCCCTTCCGGAGTGGTAGCGATGATATGCCGACCGTCCTCCTTCCCGCCTCATTGCCGTATTGGCGTGTATACGTGAGAATACTTCCATGTCCGAAGTAATGACCATCCGCGTTGACCGTAAGACGAAGGCCCGGCTGGAGAAGCTCGCCAGGGTGATGGATCGCACCAAGTCTTATGTCGCCGCCGAAGCGATTCGGGCCTATGTCGATTTGAACGAATGGCAGATCGCCGAGATCACAGCCGCGCTCAAGGAAGCCGACGCCGGAGATTTCGCGACCGAAAAGCAAGTCCAGGCGGTGATGCGCAAGTGGAGAAGCGGTGCGGGTTAGGTGGCTCAGGCGTGCGCTTCAAAATCTCGACGAAGAGGCTGCCTATATCGCCACCGACGACGCCCGCGCCGCGGCGCGAACTGTCGAGAGTATTGCAATCGGCGTTGCAAGGCTGGCCGCCCATCCGGCATCGGGCCGGGCAGGACGAGTTCCCGGCACCCGCGAACTGGTAGTCAGTGGCACACCGTACGTCGTCGCGTATCGAGTGCGCGGCGAAACGGTTGAAATCCTGCGGGTACTTCACGGCGCCAGGCCATGGCCGGAGCAATTCTGAACGATCGTCGCCGACCGATGAGAACCCTTCCTTGCTCCGATTCCTCCTTATTCCTTCTGGTGCCTCTGTGCTTAATCTCTTCTGATCTCCGAGTGGCACAGGCTTCAACCGGCGTCCTTCCGCTCCTTCTTCATCGCCTCCAGCTCTTCCAGCGTCTTGGGCCAATCCTCGTGCATCAGCCGCGATAGCGCCCGGTCCGCGAGCAGCCGCCCTCCGGTCTGGCACGGCGCGCAATAGTTGGTCTCGTTCGCCGCGTACCTGATGCGCTGAACCTTCGCGCCGCATCGCGGGCACGGCTGCCCGTAACGCCCATGCACCGCCATCTCGGGACGAAATGCCGTCACGCCCTCCGGAAATTCGCCGTGCGATTGCTCCCTCAACCTGTTTGTCCATTCGACCAGGCTCGTCCGCGTCGCCTCGAAGAGCCGTGCGATTTCCTCATCGCTGAGCTTGCTCGTCATCGCGATCGGCGAGAGTTGTGCGCGATGCAGTATCTCGTCCGAGTATGCGTTCCCGATGCCGCTGAAGATGTGCGGATCCGTCAGCGATCGCTTGAGCGTGTGATTCTCCGCTCGCAGCGCCGCCGCGAATGCCGCCAGGTCGCAATCCAGCGGCTCCACTCCGCCCGCGTTCAGCGTCTCCAGCCCCGCCTCGCCTTCGACCACGCGCAGCGCCGCGCGCCGCTGCGTCCCCGCCTCCGTGAGCAGCAGTGTGCCGTTGTCGAATTGAAAAGTCGCCAGCGCATTGCGGCCGCCGACCTTGACCGCGCCGCTCTTCCAATGCAGGCGGCCCGCGATCATCAGGTGCAGCACCAGGTTCACCTCACCCTCGAGCCCGATCGCGATCTGCTTTCCAATCCGCCGGACTCCGGTGACCTTCTTGCCGAAGCTCGCGCTCAGCGGCGGCGCGACCGACCGCAGCAGAAACGGCCCTTTGACGAACACGCGCTTGAGCTCGTGATCGACGATGCGCTCGCGCAGCGCCTCGATGTACACCGTTACGTCGGGTAGTTCGGGCATGGTCGCTCGCTATTCCCTGGCCGACTCCGCCAGCACCGCACGTTCGCTCGCATCGAATTTTCCGTAGTCAATCATGAGTTCGCTTTTCGGGCGACCTGATGATGACATCGGCGAGCCGCGCTCCCCACACCAGGTCGCCGGCCTCGTACGTGTGCCGTGCATAGACCGTCTGCATGAACGCGCCATCGATTCCCGTTACCGACACGACGAGTTCGGCATTGCCCGCCGCCAGGCTCTCCGCCGTGGCGCCGTGCAATGGGCTGCCGGCGTGAATTGGATGAACTACCGTCCACGAATGGCGAAACGTCGCGTTGCGATAGCGCGTCAGCTCCAGGTCATAAAACCGCAACAGCGATTCGCCTTCCACCGTGGTCTCGCCCTTGGAAAGCAGCACATGCACTTGCGCTTCCACGATCTGACTCGCGCGCTCGTTCGCCATCCGGAACATCAGGCTCGGCGCGCCATCGCGCATCGAGATCACGGCGTGCCGGCTGAACCTGACCCGCGCGCTCGGCCGCGAGAACTTCGCGAAGATCAGCCCGGTCATCATCGCCAGCCCCATCATTCCGGTCAGCGCCTCCAGGCTCATCAGGATGTGCGCGAACAGCGTGATCGGCGCCATCCGCCCGTAGCCGATCGTGGCCATCGTCTCGACGCTGAAAAAGAACACGTCCGCATACGATCCCGGCCGCGCGTTCTCGACTCCGCCGTCGAAGTAATACCCCAGCGCGAAAATCGCGTTGAGTGCGAAGAACGCCACCATGATCTGCACGAGCAGCATCGGCCACGACGAGGTCAGCAGATGATGGTAGATGTCCGCGAAATAACCGCGGTCTTCGAGCCCGTCTTCCGGCGCCACGCTGTCGACCGGTACCACCTGGTTGCGCGTATCTCCGAATGCCATGAGCATCTCCCCTCGCAGCAAACATCGGCTGGATCTCTATCTTCACGCAAGGCAACGAACCTGGAATGTCCCGATGGTTCGCAGAGGTCCATTCCGCGCCTTAGACCAACACAACCACCTGCGGCGACAGCCAGCGGAGTTTGCTCATTGCGGCTGAACGACTTCTAATGAGAAACACCGAGCGAATCGCTTCGGGAGGGCCTTTGAGTCCGTCGACCACCGCGATCAGAATGTCCCGACCCTGCACGAGGCATCCGGTGGCTGCGGGGCGCTGATCGCAGGCTTTTTCTGCGCCGAGCGCAGTGCATTTTTCAGACGTGATCGGTGGCCATTGCGGCGGCTGCCGCCTGCCCTTTCGGCCAGCGGTGCTAAACCATCTCTCCGAGACGTTATGCTTGATTGACAGTCGCACAACGATGATTCAGAATGCTTTACCGTCTACTGGCATTACAATGCTCTGATAAGCGGGCAGGGCGCTGATAAGCGTGCGAATCATCGTTTCGCAGTAACAGCAGGTTCATCTTTCCCTGGTATGAGGCCATTCAAGCATGCTCGCGTGCTGACTGCCGCGATTCTCGCTGCAATAGCCATCATCGGATTCACACCGAAGATCCAAACGCCTGACGCCGTTCCTACTTGCAAACCTCTATGCGGGGTGATCTTGCGTACTTCGCGTAAATTCACGATGGATACGACGCACGCCTCGTCGCAGGATCCGGATATCGAATTCCGCGATGTGCCGCAGCATCAGAAGATCGCCCCAATCACTCAAGCCATCGAAGTCATCCGCATGGTGGTTCCTTTGCCTCTCGCGCCGGCTACGAGATGGCGGCTCAAGCGCCTTCTGTCTCCGCCCGATAGTCCCGACCCTCTCGCCTAACCCGATCAATAAATCGAGCGTCATCTTTTGTGGCGTTCGTGCTCGCCCTGCGTTTGAGCAGAGGCGAAGGGTGCTTTTGGCCTGATCACAAGTGATCGATCGATGTGTGGGTAAATGACGATCGAGTTTTGACGGGGGAAATTCGTCGCTGGACGGAACACGGTATCAGCGTCGGGGCTTGGGAGTCCGCGATGGAGAGATTTGTTCAATACTGGACGCAAGGTCTCGCACGAGCTCTAGCTGTTTTGGGTTGCGCCACGTTGGCGATGGCTGTTTGCTCTTGCGGCGGGTCGAGCGGAGGAGTTACGCCCGCCTCTACCGCGAGTTTTGAGCCCGGCGCATGCCCGACCGGCGTGCCGCCGCAGCTGGCGAATGCTTCGTGCGGGGTCCTGACTGTTCCTGAGAACCGTTCCCATCCCGGCGGTCCGCAAGTCAGCCTGGAGGTTGCGATTGTACCGGCGCTTGCCTCATCTCCAGCACCCGACCCGATCGTGTTCTTCGACGGAGGTCCCGGGAACAATGCGATTGCCGACTCACCGCTGCTCATAGATACGGGACTCAACAGCGACCGCAACCTGATCCTGATGTCGGCGCGGGGAACCCAATTTTCCGAGCCTTCCCTCGGCTGTCCCGAGGTTGACCAGTTTTACACCGCCTTGCCCGGCATGGTGCTCGACGATCCATCGACAGGCCAGGCTTTCGCGGCGGCAGGCGGTGCCTGTAGTAGCAGATTGAGAGCGGCAGGGATTGACCTTCCCGCCTTCAATTCGCGCGAAGCGGCGGCCGACTACGAAGACCTGCGCAGGGCGTTGCACATCCCGCAATGGAACGTGTTCGGCCACTCGTACGGAACCTACTTGGCCCTCGTTTACATGCGGGAGCATCCTCAAGGCGTCCGTTCGGTGGTCCTTGATGGAGTAGTTCCGCCACCAGTTGCTGTACCGGGCTTCACGTGGGAAAGCGCAAAAAATTCGTTGGATAGCATTTTCGCCGCCTGCGCGGCTCAACCGGCCTGCGCCGCGCGGTATCCGAATAACGCCGCCACGTTCGACAGCCTGGTCAATCAACTGGAAGCCACTCCCGTCAGCACTCAGGTGACGCTGCCCAACGGGGGACCGACCGTCAACGTGGTGTTGGACGGAGGAACGCTCATGAACTGGTTGATCGCAGCATCTCACGACGCCCCCAACATTCCATTGAATCTCGACGAACTGGCACACAACCAACCTCAGGCGATCGCCCTGGCTTGGGCGGCCGCGAATATAAAGTCCCAAAGCCAGTATGGAAAGTTTGGTTACGGCTTCACGTACTCGGTCTTTTGCAGCGAATGGGTTCCCTACGAAACTGTGGCCGATCAGATCCAGCAGGCGGTCGATGCATTCCCGACCTTCCCGGCTTCGGTTCAGGAACAACCTCCCCAATTCACCTTCATCAGAGAGCTGTGTGATGCCTGGAACGTTCCACAGGCGCCGGCCTCCGTTCGTGCGGTCACCAAAAGCAGTATCCCCACGCTGGTGATGTCGGGCAGTTTTGATGCCGCGACGGGGCCTCAGTTGGGAACTTACGCGGCGCAGACGCTGTCGAACTCGACAGTAGTGGTGTTGAACGGTGTGGCGCACGGAACCTTCGTCAACCCATGCGGCGCGAGTGTCGAGATATCTTTCTGGGACAATCCCGCGGCGTCTGACACCAGTTGCGTTCCTTCGGTTCAGCCCCGTCCCTTCACCATCGGACCACCGCTGCCGTGATCATTGGAGCATCCGAGATGAGAACGGCGAGATCATTCATGGCGCGAAGTTGGTTATCTCGAGAATCGATCTGCAGAGCCGTACTCGGCTTGCTGCTTGTGCCGGTACTGAGCGCGATCGCCGGAGGATGCGGAGGTGGCGGACCTTCAGGCTACACCCCGCCGGCTTACGCCAAGCCCCTGAAAGCTCAGCTTGAGGCGGTCGTCAAGCAAGAGCAGATACCCGGTGCGGTGGTAATGATACGGTCGCCCTCGATGGGAAATTGGTCGGAAAGCTTTGGCTCTCTTGCGCTGGGAAGCTCCAAGCGCATCGGCATCGACGATTACTATCGGGTTGCGAGCAATACCAAGACGATGACCGGCACGATCATCCTGCAGCTCGTTCAGGAGGGACAACTGAGCCTCGACGACTCGGTATCCAAGTATCGGCCCGAGGTTCCCAACGGACAGAACATCACCATTGCCGAGCTTCTGAATATGCGCAGCGGGCTCTTTGACTATCTATCAACGAAGGCCTGGCTGAACGCGGAAGATCAGAATCACCAGATGGTCTGGACCCCCGCACAATTGGAGGCTTTGGCCTTTGCTGAACCGCCCAACTTCCCGCCGGGGCAGGGCTTCAACTATTCGAACACCAACACTCTGCTGCTCGGTCTCATCATCGAGCAGATCACCGGCCAGTCGCTCGACACTGCCTTCCAGGACCGGATCTTCACTCCGCTTGGCCTGAAGCACACCTATCTACCGAGCGCGACCACGAACACAATCGATGACCCGCATGCGCAGGGCTATTGCTTCGGCAGCTTTGCGGGAGGATGTAATCCCACCCCCGGCCAGTCGGTGCCACCCAACGATGTCACCGATACGAACCCATCCTGGGCTTGGGCTGCAGGCGGCGTCATCTCGACGCCATCCGATCTCGCGCGTTACGCGAAAGCATTAGTGGGTGGTGGGCTGCTCGATCCTGAGATGCAACAGGAGCGCCTGGCGAGCTTGCAGGTCGTTCCCGGCAGGCCGGATTCGATCCGTTACGGTTACGCGCTGCTCACGCTGGGACCGCTGATCGGGCATACCGGCGACTTCCCCGGATTTAATTCCGTCATGTATTACGACCCGACCATCAAGCTCACAGTCATCGCTTACGCCACGATCAACGTTACCATCACCGGCGGACTTGGGGCGGAGGAGTTGATGAAACCGATCTTTGCCCAGTTCTATCCGGGACAGCCATTTCCCGGCGACGAGGTCCCATGAGAATGCGTCTTTGATGGTATCGGGGGCAATCGGAGTCAGCGTCGCTTCGATCGAGTCCGATCTCTCCTTATGCTCGGCCACATTCTCGGCCGCGGCCAGCAGATATTCTCCATGGGCCGCATTCTCCATCGGTCCACGGAAATTTCTCGTGACTCGGTATTCGTCGATTGGTTCGCTGTTTTATTGGTGATTGCCAAACGCGGATTTGGACCGGTCGTAATCGCGTGAGGCGAAGTTAGCCCGGCGCGGGCCTCGTGTGATTTTGGCTGTGAGCCCGAATTGTGCCTTTCCCAAAGCTGAAATCACACTAGTCGGTGTTTTCATCGTTCGGGTTCAATTCGCGCTTTGTCGACATCCTGTGTACTACTCTCAACACCCCCCTCGCCGCTTTTGCCAGCCGAAGTGAACTGGAGGATCATCGAGCAGGATGTTCTCTTACGCTGCTCATAGATCATGCGGCTCCGGCGAGGCGCGCTGCGACCGGTCGGAAACCTCCCGCGCGAAAATATTACGGAATGTTACGGTGCGGGACCACTTCCGAGTGGCAGAGTTAACCTCGGGCAGCCGACTTCAATACTGCTGCAACATCGTGAAAAATCACGGGATTCTTCAGGTCCGGCGGGCAGTACGCCCGCCGGAAATGTTGTCAAATGTTGTCTTTTCCACAGCACTGGAAGTAGAGATTTTCGAGCCTGGAGGTCGATGAAATGAGCTACTTTCTCGCCAAAACCGAACCGAGCACGTACTCCATCGACGACCTCGAACGCGACGGAAAAACCACCTGGGACGGCGTCACCAACCCGCAGGCCGTCCGTGCCATCCGCTCGATGAAATCCGGCGATAAGGTCCTCATCTACCATAGCGGCGGCGTGTCAGCAGTCGTCGGCGTCGCGACCGTCCGCTCCGCTCCGCGCGACGATCCCAAAAATTCCCGGTCGGCCGTCGTCGATATCGAGTTCTTCAGCCGGCTCCCCGAGCCCGTCTCGCTCGCGGACATCAAGAAGTCCAAACAGTTCGATGACTGGGCGCTGGTGCGCCAGGGCCGGCTCTCGACCATGGCCGTCCCCGACAAGTTCATCACCTGGCTGCGCGCCCGCGTTCCCGGCGCGAAACTTTGAGAGTATCGGAGCAAACCATGAACCTTCGCACGCCCGGAGTCTTCGCGCTTACCGACTCGATGACCGCGACGCAGCTCACCGCCCTGGTGCGCAAGGTCGACCAGCTCGGCTACAGCACCTTCTGGTTTCCCGAAGCGTTCGGCCGCGACCCCTTCGCACTCGCCGCGCATATCCTCACCGTCACCGAAAAGCTCGTCGTAGGAACCGGTATCGCCAATGTATGGAAGCGCGAGCCGATCGCGATGATCGATGCGGCCCGCACGCTCGCCGAAATGTTTCCCGAGCGTTTTGTCCTCGGGATTGGAATTAGCCACGGCCCGATGATGGCCCCGCTCGGCATCAAGTACGAAAAGCCCGTCGCGTTCATGCGCGAGTACCTGCGGCGAATGAAGGCCGCTCCTTACACCGCCCCCAAGCCCGCGTTCGATCCTCCGATCGTCATCGCGGCGTTGATGCCGAAGATGCTCCAGCTGGCCGGCGCCGAAACCAACGGCACTTTTCCCGTCTATGTCACGCCCGAGCAAGCCGCCCGCATGCGCAAGACCCTCGGCCCTGACAAATGGATCTGCATCCAGCAGGTCGCGATCCTAGAAACCGACCGGGCCACCGCCTTGCGCACCGCGCGCGGCGTCCTTGCCTTCTATCTCACCCTCCCCAACTACCTGCGCAGTTTCAAAAGCATGGGATTCGACGATGCGGATTTCGCCAACGGCGGAAGCGATCGACTCGTCGATGCGCTGATCGTGAGTGGCAACGAAAAGGTAATTCGCGATCGTGTGGCCGCGCACTACCGCGCCGGCGCGACTCACGTTTGCGTTACGCTGGTCCCGGCCCAGGTGAGCACGCGAGAGCGGGCGTTGCCCGTCGATGAGCGCGCGCTGGAAGCGCTCGCGCCCGCTTCAGCCGAATGAATCATTAGTAAGCGATATGCGCCTTTGATAGCTCGACCGTCGGCGAACGGCGATAGCAAATGCGCGTCGCTTTCCCTACCATCGGCTGAGCAAAAAGCGTCCGGGTTCTAGGCCGGACTCGCAAAAGGTCCGACGAGGCGAAGCGGCAAACCAATGCCCGAGTCTGACAACTCGTATCTGCGGCGCGCGTCGATGACCACCCGGCAGGTCACGGAGCCTCTGCTCCGCACTCGCCGTCGTCGCTGGATTACCGGTTCAGTTCTGACCTTCCTCGTAATTTTCACTGTCGCAGGATTTTTCCTGGTCCCTCACATCCTGCGCGGCATTTTCACCGGGCAAGTCGCCAGGAGCCTCAAGCGTCCCGTCTCGGTCGGCGAAATCCACTTCGATCCCTTCACGCTTCGCCTCCGGATCGATCGGATGCAGGTGGGCGATAATTCTGAGCCGAACCCGCTCGTCGCGTTCGATCATCTCGACGTGCAAGCATCGTGGATGACCCTGTTCAGGCTCGCGCCGATCGTGCGCGAAGTCACCTTGGTCAAGCCCGCCGTGAATGTAATTCGCCAGACCGACGGCAATTTCAATTTCTCTGACCTGCTCGTGCCGAGTTCCGCACCAACGCCCACGCCTTCGAGTGGACCGCCCAAATTTGCGGTCTCCAACATCAGAATCATTGATGGCAACATCGGCTTCGACGATCGCAAGACCGGTCAGCATCACGCGGTCCAGGATCTCGATCTCAACGTGCCGTTTATCGCCAACTTGCCGAGCAAACTCGATGTAGTCGTCGAGCCGCTGCTGCAGATGAAGGTGGATGGGCGTCAAATCCGGATTGCGGGCGCATCGAAGCCCTTCGCCGGCTCGCTCGATTCTGCCCTCACTCTGAACTTCCACCGTATCGACTTGCCCCTCTATACCGGCTACCTGCCGCCGTCGCTGGCGATCAAGCTCCCTTCCGGCGCCCTCTCGATCGATGCGCTCCTGCACTTCCGCCAGTCCGACACCGGGCCGGTTGTCGAGATCAACGGCGCGGTTGCACTCGATCAATTCGACCTGCGCGATTCATCCAATGCGCCGGTACTGGCGCTCGATCACGGCGAAGTGAAGATGATCGACGTGGAGCCGCTCGACCGGGTGATCGCGCTGAGCGAGATCGAGCTGGCCGGGCTCAAGGTCAACGCCGTGCGCAACCAGGACGGCACCCTGAACTTCTCCACCCTCACCGGTCCGCCCACGCCGGCGACGGCTGCGCCCGCGATTTCCAGCGCCGCACCGACTGCGGCTCCTTCCGCCGCGCCCACCAGTGGCGCATCCCAACTCCACTTTGGAGTTGACACAATCCGGGTCATGGACAGTTCCGTCAACGTGACCGATCTAACCGGTGCGACCCCGGCGAGCGATGCGCTGGAAGGCATCACCGCCAACGTCAACAACGTGCATCTTCAGGGACAACTGCCCGCGGACTTCGACCTAAACGGCAGCATCCATTCGGGCGGCACGGTCGCGATCAAGGGCACGGTTGATATCCCGAAGTCCCAGGCCGGTGCCGACGTGACGGTTGACGAGGTCGATTTGCCTGGCCTGCAAGGGTTCGCGCAAAGTGCCTTCGCCGGCACTATCTCGTCGGGGAAATTCACTCTGCACGCGACGCTGAAGAGCCAGTTCGCCGGCGACAAGTTCGATGTACACGTGGAGCCCGCCGATCTCGCGATCGATACCCTGGCCATCCAGCAGCCGCGCGTCAAAGAACCGCCCATCGCCTGGAACCACTTCAGCGTGGCGCTCGCTAGTTTTGACCTCGCCTCGCGGCAGGCCGATGTAAAGGAAGTTCACCTGGATGCCCTCAAGGCTTACGTCCGTCGCGGCAGGCGCGGCGCGCTGAGCCTCGAGAAGCTGATAAAGACCTCGCCGCCTGCGCCGCGTGGGAAACGCGCGGCGAAAACCACGCCGAAGGAGCCCACTCCTGGTCCGGCTGCGACCGAGCCGCCATGGAATTACCTGGTTGAATCGGTCGCGATTGAAAAAAGCGATCTGCGGTTCGAGGACACTTCCACTCCGCACATCGTCCGCGCGCAGTTTTCGCCGCTGAACATCCACGTGAAGGATCTGTCGAGCGATTTTGCAAAACCGATCGATCTCCAGGTCGATGGAGTCCGCAACGGACGTGGCACGTTCAAGATCGATGGCACCGCGGCGATCAAGCCGGTCAAAGCGAACCTGAAAATCGAGACTCGGAACCTCGACATGGCTGCTGCCAACGAATACGTCAGCACGAAACTCAATGCGCAGATCACCAAGGCCGAGCTCACCATGAACGCCGACGTCGGCGTCGAGCAGGTCCAAAGCGACTACCGCATCAAGTATGGCGGCGATCTCACCCTGGGGAACTTGACCGCAATCGACAAGCTCACCGGTGACGATTTCGTTGACTGGAAAGCGCTCAGCGTCAGGGGCGGTGAGGTCGTCATCGGCGAGGGAGTACCCAAGGTGCGCGTTCGCGAAATTTCACTCGCGGACTTTGACGCCCGCGTCATCCTGAATAGCTCCGGCAAACTCAACCTGAGTGACCTGGTCATCAAGGAAAACGCCGCACCGACCTCGCTGACCCGCACCGAAGAGCAGCAACCTGCGCCCGCTCCCACGGCAGCTCCCACACCCGCGGCTGCAGCTCCGGCCGCGCAGCCGATCAGCGCCGACATCCTGGTGGACAAGGTCATCCTGAAAGGCGGGCATATCGATTACAGCGATGACTTCATCAGGCCTCACTATTCCGCGAATCTCACCGACATCTCGGGATCCGTGGGCACCTTCGGCACCAGCACCCAGCAACCGGCCGAGGTTGACCTGCAAGGTGCAATCAACGGCAGCGCGCCCCTCAACATCAGCGGTTCGGTAAATCCGCTTGCGCCGCTCGCCTATGTCGACATCAAGGCCGACGCGAAAGGAATTGAGCTCACCGGACTGTCGGCTTACTCGACCAAGTACACCGGTTATCCAATCATCAAGGGTTCGCTCAACATGGATGTTCACTACACGCTGAACCAGGGCGAGCTGACCGCGAACAATCACCTCTTCATCGACCAGCTCACGTTCGGCGATCGGGTTGAAAACTCGAGCGCGGCGAATCTACCGGTGCGCTTCGCCGTTGCCGTGCTCAAGAATTCACGCGGCGAGATCGATCTCAACATTCCCGTCTCGGGATCGCTGTCCGATCCGCAGTTCAGCATCGGCTCGGTGATCTGGCACGCGTTCGCGAACGTTCTCACCAAGGCCGTTACCGCGCCATTCACTCTGCTGGCTTCAGCGATCGGGGCGATTGCGGGTGGCGGCAGTGGCGGCGGAGCGGCGGCCGGCGGCCCTGGCGCTGTGACTGGCGAAGATCTTTCCTATGTTGCTTTCGATCCCGGTTACGCGATGCTCAGTGCCAAGGAAAAGAACGACCTGACGCTGCTCTCGACCGCGCTGGCGGACCATCCTGCCCTCAAGCTCACCATCTGCGGCCGCGTCGATCCCGATCGCGACATGCAGGGGCTGCGCGAAGCGTGGGTGACCGAGCAGATTCGCGACCAGAAGATAAAGGACATCGGGGCCGCCGACCCTGACAGTGTCGAAGTAACCCCGGCCGACTACGACAAGTATCTGCCCAAGGCCTACTCCCACGCGAAGATTCCCAAGCCGCGCGATTTCATCGGACTCGCCAGGGACATCCCGCCCGACCAGATGAAGAAGCTGATGATCGAGCACGCGCCCGTGACCAAGGAGGATCTACCCAAACTTGCGAACGCGCGCGCCAACGTCGTGCGCATGTACCTGCGCGCGACCGTGCCGCCCGCGCGCCTCAGCATCCTCCCGCCAAAGTTGAATACTGAGGGGGTTACCGAAGGGACCACCACGCGCGCAGACCTGGGCCTCGGCACCTGACCAAAAATCAAAAAGTCCTTCTCCCCGGACGGAGAAGGCGGCGCGTTGCGCGCCAGATGCGGGCCAGAGGAATTGTGATGAAAATCCCGATGCTCACCCCGGCAACGATGAATAACTCACCCCGGTCAGTTTCTCCGATACTTCCCACAACCGCGATGCCACCGCGCCATCGCGCGCCGCCTTGCTCGGTTTGACTGTGGTGGGATTTCCCCACAACTCCGCGAGGCCGTCCGGCCCGATGTAATCGTTGCCGCGCACTTCCGGCGACACCGCCGCATATAGAGTCGGCAGCGCGCCCAACGCCGCGCTCTGCGAAAAAAGGCGGTTGGCAATCCCCATCATCGATTCCATCAACGACGATCCCGCCATCCGCGGACCAGCCGCCTGCAAGTTGGTCGCCGCATACCCCGGATGGCACGAGATGCTGATCGCCTTCGCGCCCGCCTTCTCGAGGCGCCGCTCCAGCTCCATGCAGAACAGGAGATTGGCCAACTTGCTCTGTCCGTATGCCAGCCACTTCCGATAACCGTGCTCCCAGTTCAGATCGTCAAAGCGAATCGATCCCATCCGATGCGCCCCGCTGGCCACGTTGACCACGCGTGCGCCTTCATTCGCGAGCAGCAGG
>Ga0335083_10006546_pt1 | contig 14502 bp, 10 predicted proteins | sample Lox_Sample_42_FD_206716 | JGI IMG/M metagenome (GOLD analysis project Ga0335083, IMG submission 206716) | Soil microbial communities from Loxahatchee National Wildlife Refuge, Florida, United States - Lox_Sample_4.2 | ecosystem: Environmental > Terrestrial > Soil > Wetlands | place: USA...
GAGTTCGACGAGCGTGCGGCCTTCGGACACCGTCGGCACGGCGAGCAGGCGGATGGGCCCTGCGGGAAGCGGGCGCGCCCACTTGACGTGCGGCGTTTCCACCTGCATCGTGTAAGGTTCTTCGAACCGCCTGGCGCTGCCCGTACGAGCGCCCATGGCGACGTCCTGCGCCGGAAGCATGCCGGCCAGGGCGAGAGCGAGAAGAATTCCGTTTCGCATGGAGCGACTCCGCTATTCGACGCGCAGCTCGCCGAGATCGTACCAGCCATCGAGCTGGCGGCCTTCGAAGGCGAGCTTGATGGCAGGCAGATCCGTGTGCGGGTCGAGGATTGCCATCCGCACCCGGTAGACGCCGGGTTTCAGCCGGTCGTCTACGTACAGCGAGCCATCGTAGACGGCGTCTCCGGGCAGCCACTTCCGCAGATCCACCGGCACCTTCATGACGGCGTTACCGCCGGGTCCGCGCAGCTCCATGGCCAGGGTGTATTCGTAGTAGAGGGGCGCGACTCCGGCGTTGATCCACCACATGCTGACCGGCATCATGCGGCCGGCCTTGACGCTCCGCGGATATTCCAGTTTGCGCAGCGCAAAGCGGTAGCCCATCTTCTTTTCGAATTCCGTGAAAGCCTTCTTCCATTCGTCCGGGATGGCGGTGGACTTCAGGTTCACGGTGGAAACGTGCCAGCGCAGCGCCTGCTCCAGGATGTATTGCAGGTCGTACTTGCCGTTGAACCACGATCCGGGAGTGCCGCAGCTTTCAAGCGAAACCGGCCCCCGGCGCCAGGCCTCGGCCACGTTGCCCTGCGCGACGAACTGCGGGTAACGGTCCAGCATGTGGGCGAAGTTGCGCCCGGGCCGGCCCATGTCGCCCCAGCAGTCCGCACGCCAGCCTGCTCCGCGGTCGGTGCTGTAGATCAGGGTTTGGAGAACATCGAAGTTCATGAGCAGCGGCGTGCGTTTGAAGGCATCGAAATACTGGTCGGTGAGCAGCTTTTGGACGGGCCAGTCGGGCGGGTAGGGTCCCCAACCTTCGCCCCAGTAGCCGAACGTCGAGATGTCGACGGTATCCAGGTACGGGTGCCCGTCATAGCGCTTGCCGGCCTCGGCCACCACCGCGCCCCAGGTGCGGATGTAGAACGGGTCGGCGGAATCGGGCGACCAGATCTTGCCGTCCTGGTCGGTGGGCTTGTTGGCGCGCCGCGCCTCGGAATTGCGATACCACTCGGGCAGCGGGTTGCCCTGGTCGTAGGGCATCAGGCGAAACGCCAGTTTCTGGCCGTGACGGCGAGCCTCGTCCAGCGCCGTGTCGATGATGTCCCAGCGGTATTTTCCGCGCTCGGGCTCCAGTTGCGACCAGAACCAGCGGACGTACGCGACGGAGGACTCGGGGAAGTTCACGTTGGCCGCATCCGCGACCGCGCCTTCCGGTCCGACTTCCGACCAGCGCAGCCCCGGGTTGATCGCCTGGCGATTGTAGCGCTGGAACGTCTGAATCCCCATGCCAGGATTCACCAGCACGTCGTCGATCATTTTCGGTCGCACGACCACGTTCTGCGCGGCGGCGGCGACGGTCAGGAAAAATATCGGCAATTTTGTCATTGCAGCCAAACTGTATCCGACTTCATTCAGCGACGCAATGTAGACTATTCCCAGAGACCAATATGACCATGGATCGCAGAATCTTCCTGCTCGGCTCGGCGGCCTCCGCCTATGCTTCTCAATCCGAGAAACCCGTTGGCACCGGGATGATCGGCGTCGGCAATCGCGGATCGTTCCTGCTTCAGGGCGTGCTGCACCAGCCGAATGCCAAAGTGATTGCCTTGTGCGATATCAAGCCCGACCGGTTGGACAAGGCGGCGACCGCCGCCGCCCGCGATAACCCGGCGACCTCCGCCGACTGGCGCCGGATCATCGAGAACAAAGACGTGGATGCGGTGTTCATCGCGACACCTCCGAATCTGCACTCGGAGATGGCCATCGCCGCGCTGAAGGCCGGGAAGAACGTCTACTGCGAGAAACCGATCGGCATCAACCCGGCGCAGGTTCGTGCGCTTCTCGACGCGGCCAAGGGGTCCGGCAAAGTGTTCGTGGCCGGCCAGCAGTTGCGTTCGATGAAGCAGTTTGGCGAGACTGTCGCCAAGATCCATCAGGGGGCGATCGGGGAGGTGATCATGGTGAAAGCCCAGCGGCACGCCCCGGCCGACCTCGATCACGACGGCACATCCGGCGACTGGTATTTCGACGTCACGAAATCCGGCGGATATCTCATCGAGCAATCCGTACACAACCTGGATCTCTGCAACTGGGTGATCGGCGCTCATCCCACGCGGGCGTGCGGTTTCGGCGCCATCGTGTTCTACAAGAACGACCCGCCGGGACGCACCATCTTCGACTGCGGCAGCATCACCTTCGACTATCCCGGCGGCCTGAAGATGTCTTTCACGCAGAATGTGTTTCACCCCGCGTCCATGCCAAACGGGGGCCAGTATGTCTACGTGTACGGCACCAAGGGCGGCGTGGACCTGATGACCGGGACGATGTATCCGCCCGGCAGGGGCGCGCAGCCTGTGGTTTTGTCTGCCAAGCAGCAGGAGGATCAGTTCGCGCACATCGCGGCGTTTTACGATTCGATCACCAAAGGAACGCCGCCGCCGGTGGATGTCAAGGTCGGGGCCACCGCGGCGCTGACCGCGATCCTGGGTCACCAGGCGATGGTGCAGGAGAAGGTTGTCACCTGGAACGACCTGGGAGTGGAGGTGTAAGCGCCATGAATCGCCGGGAAGTTCTCGCGCTGCCGCTGGCCGCGGCGGCGATTTCGGCCGAAGCACAATCCAGCGCGCGCTTCATCAAGGGAATCTGCTCGATCATCTTCCCCAAAGAGATGCCGCGGGCCGAGTGTTTCGCGCAGGCGAAATCCGCCGGGTTCGATGCCATCGAGTTGGCCATAGGCAACGATCTTGCGCTGGATATCAGCCACGACGACGCGCGCCGCCTGGCGGATGCCGCCGATAAAGCAGGTATCCGCATCGCCACCCTGTGGGTTTCCGAACCTCTCCACGAGAATCCGTTGAACTCGCCGGACGCCGCGGTGCGCGCGCGGGGCGTGGACGCGATTCGCCGGGCAATCGCGATCGCCACGGACCTCAACTGCGGCGCCCTGCTCCTCTATGCGGTCCGCCTGGGGAACGGGGCCAAGCTCGAGGTCGGCTCGCAGGAGACGTGGGACCGCTACACGGCGGAGCTCACCAAGGTCATTCCCGACGCGGCGAAGGCGAAGGTTCTGCTGAATCCCGAGAATGTGTGGAACAAGTTTCTGCTGAGCCCGCTCGAAATGCGGTCGTTCGTCGATCAGTTCCACAGTCCCTGGGTCGGCACGCACTTCGATGCGGGGAACGTCATGCAGTACGGATACCCCGAAGATTGGATCCTGACCCTGGGCAAGCGCATCAAGCGCATTCACTTCAAGGATTTCAAACTGGCCGGCCGGGGCGAAGCGGCCCACTTCGCCGATCTGCTCGAGGGTGACGTCAACTGGAAGGCGGTGATGGCCGCCCTGGTGGAGACCGGCTACAACGGTTTCATCTCGCCGGAGATCGGGCGCAATGCGCGGCAGCCGGATCAATTGAAGCAGGTCTCGGCGGCACTGGATAAAATTCTGGCGCTGGCGTGAAGGCGGCCGCGGTGAGCTTTGTTCACCGCAGAGCCGCAGAGACGCAGAGTCATCGAGCTTTCAACCTGGTATCCCGATGCCTTTTGGGGCTCTTCGTCCGGGTCTTTCCGCGAGTTTTCGATGACGCGGGGGGGACCTGCACCAACCGTCCGAATCGTGGAGGCACGGCGGCTGCACTGACGATCGGACCGGCAGCCACCAGCCTTTTCCGGCGAGCATCCACTTGCAGATTCAGACCTTCCAGAGCGCGCGCGCCGAGCAGTTGGAGATCGCCTGTTTCGGCGAAAACGACTTCGTCCACGGTCTCCGACTTATCCACTGTAAGTACAGCGTAGCCAACTGAGCGCGTAACGATCTGGCCGTTCGCCAACTGAAATTGGAGATCCTTCTTGCGCCGCTCAATCCCGATCCCCTCCAATACCGTTGCGCTGATCCACGTGGACTCGGCGGCCGTGTCGACCATCAGGCGCCGAACGGCGGTCGACTTGGAAGTCACTGGATTGAGGACCCGGCAACCAACGTAAAAAAGTCCCATCTATCCGCAATGATAGCGCGAGGAATCCGGGCACCGGGTTCAGGCCGTAATCCCAAGTAACCGCGCCGCGTTTTCGTTGTACACTTTGCGCAGTATCTGCTCGCTGAGTCCGACGCCGTAGATCCGCCAGCGGCCCTGGGGCGGGATCGAGGCCGGCGCGTAATCGAAGTACTCGTCCTCGGTCTCCAGAAAGCGGTAGTAGATCTGGTAGAGCGCATCGCCGAAGGTCTGCTGGGGAGTGCTCGTGCCCGCGCTGGCGTCGGTGCCGAAGAGGATGCGGTCCTGATACTTCTCGAAGAACCGGCGCGCCATCCGGGGCTGGCGGCCGAGCTCGCCGATTCGCGCGGCGATATCGACATGCATGTTCGGATGGGCGTCGAGGCACTCCGACACGTAGGGCAGATTCTCCGCGTTCGCCACATGGAGGCAGACGAACTGCGTGCGCGGATGACGGCGCATGACGTTGCGGCGCGCTTCCTGCAATTCGCGGTCGCTCGGGAAATCCTTGCCGTGGAAGGACCAGCTCGGGTGGGCGTGCAGCTCCTCCCAGCGTTCGTTGAAGCGGTCGATCGGCAGGAAGAAGGCTTCCGGATCGGAGGTGTGGATCGCCACCGGCATCTTCAGCGATCCGACGGCCTCCCACATCGGGTCGAAGCGCGGATCGTCGATGCGCACCAGGTTTCCGTTGCCATGTTCGCGCAGGAAGAGCCCGAGGTTCTTCAGCACCTTCAGTCCCTTCGCGCCGGCGCGATGGGCCTCCTCGATGCGGTCGGCCTGCAGCTTGGGATATCCCGCGTCGGAGGCGTTGGCCCAGGATGGCTCGGTGAACACGACGAACCGGCCCGGGTGCGCGGTCTGCAACCGCGCGATGGCTTCGCGCAGCCCGTCGCCGTAGCCGCCCGTGACATCCACCATCATCCGGATGTTGCGGCGATCCATCACCCCAAGACAGGTGGCCGGATCGAGGCTGAAGCGGATGGCTCCGTCGGCTCGCGCTCCCGTGATATGGGTGTGGAAGTCGATGACCGGGAAGCGAGCTCGCGGCACCTGCGTTTCGGGCACGTGGAGCATGCTCTTCGGTTCGAACTGCTCGATCGGCAGCCCGGGGGGCTGCTGACCCGGCTCTGCATTCGCCGGCGGGCGAACTTGCTGTCCGGCCGAGCGTTTCTCCGCGGCCGCCATCGCCGCGCTAATCCCTAACCAGGTTCTTCGATTCATCGCGATTCCCTGACGTACCGATATCATTCTGCCGCGCTCGGGTCAACCGAGCGATGGGGATCCCACGAACTGCTTGAGCCATTCCATCAGCTCGCCTGCCTTCTGCGGCGTATCCGCCTCCACTACCAGCCGCAACACCGGCTCCGTCCCGGAGAAGCGGAGCAGCGCCCAGTTGTCATTCTCCAGGTAGAGCTTGATCCCATCCATGTGCGAGATCTTCACCACCTTGTAACCGCCGATGTGGCTGCAGGGCGCCTCGCGCAGTCTCTTCGGTACGGCAATGCGCATCTCGGGGGTGGCCGGAAAAGTCTCTTCTACGTCATACAAACGGCCGGTGAGGTCGTACACGGTGGATCGCAACTGCGAGATCTTCCGGCCCGTGCGCGCCAGCATCTCCACGAATAGCGCACAGGCGAAGATCCCGTCCTTGCCCAGGATGTGTCCGCGAATGGTCAATCCGCCGGAGGATTCGCCTCCCAGCACCGCCTGGTGCTCCACCATGGTGGAGACGATGTGCTTGAAACCGACCGGCACCTCGTAGCACTCTTCGCCGAGGCCACGCGCGAGCCGGTCCAGCAGGTGGGTCGTCGCCAGGTTGCGCACTACTCCTCCGCGCTCGCCGCGCACCTCGTGCATGTACCAGTAGAGCAGCAGGAGAACGTCGTTGATGGAGATGTATTCGCCGAGCTCGTCCACGATGGCCACGCGATCCGCGTCGCCGTCCATCGCCAGGCCAAGATCGTAGCCGCCCTCGCGCATGGATGACGTCAGCAGGCGGAGCGCTTCGGGGTTGGGAGCGGGCGATCGTCCGCCGAACAGCGGGTTGTGGCGTTCGTGGATGAACGCGACGCGGCAGCGGGCTTCGGTCAGAACCGTGCCCAGAGTGAGCTGTCCCACGCCATACATGGGATCCACGATGACCTTGAGGGCTGCATTGCGAATCGCCTGCAGGTCGATCAGCTTTTCGACGGCATCCACGTAGTCGTTGGTGAAATCGCCGCGCTCCACGATGCCGGATTCCATCGCGATGTCGAGCTCCAGCTTAATCACGTCCTGTGGAGAAAGCGAATTGGTCTCGGCCTCGATCTGCCGGGTCTCGTGGTCGAGCAGCAGCGATCCATCGCCGCGGAAGACCTTCAGGCCGTTCCACTCCGGCGGATTGTGGCTGGCCGTGAACGCCAGCCCGTAGGCGGAGCCGCGGACGGCGGTGGCGTAGGTGATCAGCGGCGTGGGCGCATCCTCGTTCAGCAGGACGGCGAAAACGTCGTTGCCGGCGAACACTTCCGCCGAGGCTTCAGCGGCCTGCCGGGAGAGGAAGCGGCGATCGTAGCCGATGATCACGCCGCGCTTCTCCGTGCCCTGGCGGGTGATCTCATTGGCCAGGGCCTGGCTCAGCCGGCGCACATTGTGCATGGTGAAGCCCTCGCCGATGATGGCCCGCCAGCCGCCGGTGCCGAAGGTCACCAGGTTCTGCTCTTCCTGGCGACGCGGCCGGAACATGCGCTTTTGCAGAATGAATTCAGCCTGCGCCATGTCTTCAGCGGAGTTGATGCCCTGGACTTCATCCTGGTCGTAGAGGCGGTAGCTCTCCACGCGGTGGCCGGCGCGGATGAGCTGGTGCACGCAGTCGGTGAGCCGGTATTCCCCGTCGCCGGGAGACGGAGACAGCCGTTCCAGCGCCGGAACGATCACGGACGTGTCCACCACATACGCCCCGACGTTCAGTTCATCGATCTCGCGGACCTTGGGCGAGGCCTCCGTATCTTCGATGATGTCCACGATCTGGCCGTCGGCGTCGCGAATGATCCGCCCGTAGGGCAACGGGCGATCCGGCACCGCGGTCAGCAGCGTGAGTTGGGCGCCCTTGAGGTGATGCCGGTTGAGCAACCCGCGAATGGAGCCGGGACGGAATAATGGAGTGTCGCCGTACAGGATCAGCAGGCGGCCGCTGGTATCCGGGAGGGCGTGCGCCGCCTGCAACACCGCGTGTCCGGTGCCCAGGGGCTCCTCCTGGTTCACATAATGATAGGCCGGGCCCAGGTGGGCACACACCTCTTCCCGGCGGTATCCGACCACGATGTAGACGCTCTCCGGCGGCACTACTTCAAGGGCATTCTGAAGGACACACTCGAGTACGCTGCGATCTCCCAGACGGGAGAGCATCATGGAGCGGCCATCCGCGCCGATCGCGTCCTTGCCGGCGGCAAGGATGACGGCGCGCAGGGGAAGTTTACTCTGGCTTTTCATTTTTCGAGCTTCAGGATGCCGAACGATTCCGGCGCGTGGAACGTGGCTTTCCCGGTGGGGCGCCAGGCGATGGCTCTGTGCGCTCCCGGCGGGCCTTGCGATCGATAGAGATTCACGCGCAGTTCGTTGCCCGCGGCGGGCGGACGGGAATCGATCGCGGAAAACGGGATGCGCATGAAGCAATACCACACGCGGGCCGCGGTATCGATCCGGGCGGCGCTCTGGAAGTTCGAATTCCAGGTCCAACCATCCTCGTGATGCGGTTTATCGAGGTCGATATCCAGATCGACCCACTCGCCCTGCGGCGAAACCTCGAATTCCTTGTACCTCCGGATGTTTTGGAAATCGGAGCCGGCAAACACCTCGGCCACGTCCCATTTCCAGAGTTCGTTGGTCTCCTTGACGGTTTCCGGCTGGGGTTTCAGATGGAGCTGTTCATACGGGCAGATGAAGAGGAAGTAGAGGTTGCTCTGCGTCCACCGGGAGCGAATCTCGGTCCGGTGGCCGGGGACTTCGCGTCCAAAGCTGTCCGAGGCGGCGACGACGGCGGGTGCTCCGCGCCAGAACGGCGAATTGGGATCGGTGTCGGCAGTCACCTCGCGTTCCGCGCGGCTGCTGGCGAGGACTTCCGGCCGGTCGGCGGCGAAATTCGAAAGCAAAGGAAAAGCAATAAATCCGATAGCCAGAATCCTCATAAGAAAAGAATACTACAAGTAAATGAAGGTTGAGTAGCAGCCCTCAAACCCCCTTACGCCACCCCGGGGCGTTGTGCGGCTGCAGGTCGAACGCAAAGGAGCCGTCGCTTTCCAGGCGCTGCTCGCAGGCCCACTGAACCGGGCGCCGCACGCCCCGGACTTCGATCTCGGCGCGCAGGTGGAAACGTTGCGGCTGGATCTCGCCGGGCACCATGAAGCTGGCCTGGCGGATTCGACCTCCGTAGGGATGGCCGGCGTCCAGCCCCCCGGTCATGCGGAATTTGCCGTCCGCACTTTCGAGCCATAGCCGGAGCACTCCGGGCACGCCCGCAACGCCGTCGTTAGTGATGCACGCGATCACCTCATTGGCGCTGTCGCGCTTGCGCTGCCAGATCCACGAGGGGCGGACGCGGTAGCCCATGCGCTGCTGCAAGGCCAGAAAGCCGCGCGGATACTGCTGCTGGTAGCGCTCGAGGTTCTCGCTCTCGGTCCAAAGCGACCAGTAGTTGGCGCCCAGATCCAGCACGTGCAGCATGGCCTTCTCCCGCAGGTTGATGCCCGCCGCGTCGCGCGGAATGGTGCGTACGTCGTAGTTGCGGTGCTCCCCGTCCTCCATGACGACAGCCAGCCAGGGTGGACGATTCGCGAGTATCTCGATTTGCAGCGGCTCTTCGATGTTCAGGATCGAATCCGACCGGAGCCAGCAGCCCTCCCGCACGCACAGATCCTGCACTTCCCGGTTGCCCACGCGGCTGATATCGGGCTCGGTGTTGACAGCCAGCGGCGTCTTCTTCCAGGCGTCGAGTTGCAGCCTTGTCATGCCCACCATGGTCCGCTCCGCTGTGAGGTAGTCCGGAAACGGGCTCGGCAAATCGCTGGTGTGCCCCTCGCCCCAGAAGCCGTACATCATCAGGTCGGCGAATTCGATCTGCGGATGGCCGTCGAACTCGGCTGCCAGCAGTTCGTTCAGTTCGCGAAAGGCTCGCTGGAACTCCGGATGGTCGTACCTCGGTTCGCGATACCCGATCTTGCCGCCGAGGTCGCGCGCCTTCCCGATCGCAACGACCGGCACTTTGCCGTTGAGAAAGTCCGGCATGGCGAGTCTTCCGGGCTGGAAGACCGTATTGGACAGCATGACCCGAAATGCTACTCGTTTGCCGCGCGATTTGGCTGCATCCAGCGTCAGTTTCCAGACGGGGTTCAGGTCGAGCCTGCCCGGATTGTTCTGCACGTCGCGCCATTCGCATCGGATGTAGAGCACGTCCACGAAGGGTAGGGACGACATCTGCTCGACATGCTTCTCCAGCGTTTGCCTGCCGGCGCGGGCGGCGAGGGAGGGCCCGCCTTCTTCCCACGTGTAACCGCAGAGGCCGGTGCCGAAATTCCGCACCGGCGCCGCGGACTGCGTGGTGGTGGCCAGGGTGCGCCACCCTTGATCCTGCTCCACCGGGAACGGTCCCTGGTTGAGACGGTCGGTGACCTTCGGTCCGGGGCCGAAGTCGTAGCCTTGCCACAAATGGTCGGGCACATCGGCCCGCAGCAATGAGCCGGCCGCCAGGGTCGCCGCGCCGCCGCCCATCAGCCGTCTCCGCGTCATCCTCATGCATAGAAAATACTAGCAGACAGACGCAGGCGTTGATCTTGTGATTTCTATCTTTTATCATTGTTTTTTCTGCTTTTGATTTTTGGGCGGACAACACTCTGGCCAGGAACCGCGTCATTCCGAATCTTCGCTGGTGGATCGGCGGGCTGCTGTTTGCCTCCACGGTGATCAACTACATCGACCGGCAGACGCTCAGCGTGCTCGCCCCGCGCCTGAAAACCGAATTCTCCTGGAACAACTCGGATTGGGCGCTGATCGTGATCTCCTTCCGGCTGGCCTACACCCTGATGCAGACGGTCGCGGGCCGCCTGTTGGATTGGCTGGGCAGCCGTCGCGGCCTGCTGCTGACCGTGACCTGGTACTCGGTCGCGGCGGCGGTCACGTCGCTCGCCGCCGGCATCAAGAGCTTCATGTGCTTCCGGTTTCTGCTGGGCACGGGAGAAGCCGCCAACTGGCCTGGCGCGACGAAGACCGTTTCGGAGTGGTTTCCCAAATCCGAGAGGGGCTGGGCCGTGGCGCTCTTCGATAGCGGGTCCGCGGTCGGCGGCGCGGTCGCGCCGATCCTGGTGTTCTGGATTTACCGGAGCTTCGGAAGCTGGCGGCCGGCGTTCCTGTTCACGTCATTATTGGGTTTTGCCTGGGTGCTGGTTTGGCGCGCGTTCTACCATCCCCCGGAAGTGCATCCGAACCTGGGCAGCGCGGAGCGCAAGATGATCCTGGAGGCACGCGAGGAGGAGCGCCGGACGGAAGCGCGCGCCATCGCCGGCTCCGCGGGCAATCCCGCGTCGTGGCGTCAGCTCCTGAGTGCGAAGGAGACTTGGGGCATCATCCTGGGCAAGTCGCTGACGGATCCGGTCTGGTTCTTCATCACGGACTGGTTCGCCATCTATCTGATCTCCAGGGGATTCACGCTGGAGAACACGGTCCTCGGGTTCTGGGTGCCGTTCCTGGCGGCCGACCTCGGCAATTTCTTCGGCGGCGGCCTTTCCAGCCACCTGATTCAGCGGGGCTGGCCGGTGTTGAAAGCCCGCAAGTTCGTCATCCTGATCTGCGGCTTCGGCATGACGCTACTGATTCCGACCGTCGGCGCCACATCCTTCGCCGCCATCGTGACGCTGTTCGCGATCGCGACATTTTCCTACGCCGCCTGGTCCACCATGGGACTGGCGCTGCCTTCGGACCTGTACCCGAGCGAGTCGGTGGCCACCGTAAGCGGGATGAGCGGGTCGGGCGCGGGCGCGGGGACAATCCTTTCCACCTGGCTGATCGGCTGGATCTCGGACCGGTATTCGTTCGGGCCGATCCTGGTGGGCGCGAGCCTGGTTCCCCTGCTCGCCACGGCGCTGGTTTTCCTGCTAATCCGTAAGAAGAGAGAATCGTGAACGAAGATGGCCAGAGAATATGACCTGACTCCCAGACGCGTCCCGCGAGTCGAGACGCCGTTTCGCCGCATGGTGACCGAGTTCCCGGTGCCGGAGTCGCTCCCCATTCTTGCGAAGTTGCACGCATACGAGCCGGTAGCCATGCGCGGCCAACCGCCGGTGGTGTGGAACCGCGCGGAAGGATTTCAGGTTCATGACGCGTGGGGCAACCAGTGGATCGACTGGTCGAGCGGCGTCCTGATCGCCAACGCCGGCCACGGGCGGCGCGAGATCGCGGATGCCATCGCGCGCCAGGCTTGCGCCCGGCTGCTGACCAATTACTGCTTCCCGAGCGAGATTCGCGCCCGCCTGGTGGAGAGGCTGGCCGGGTTGCTGCCGGAGCCGCTGAAAAAGGTGTTCCTGCTGACCACGGGCTCGGAAACGGTGGAATGCGCCATCAAGCTGTGCCGCACGCATGGCGCGAAAGTCGGCGGGCGAACGAAGCACGTGATCGTCTCCTTCGACAAATCCTTCCACGGCCGCACGCTGGGCTCGCAGCAGGCCGGCGGCATCCCGGCGTTGAAAGAATGGATCGGCAACCTGGATCCCGGGTTCGTGCAGGTCCCGTTTCCGGACGGATTCCGAACCGCCGACAATTCCTTCGAAGGATTCGAACGCGCCTTGCGCGAGCTCAACGTCGAGCCGCGGAGCGTCGCGGGCGTGATCCTGGAAACCTACCAGGGCGGCAGCGCGGCCTTCGCGCCGGTGGAATACATGCAGTCTTTGCGGCGGTGGTGTACCGGCCACGCCGCGTTGCTGGTCTGCGACGAAGTCCAGGCCGGGTTCGGCCGCACCGGGACACTCTGGGGATTCGAACACTACGGCGTAGTGCCGGACCTGGCGCTTTTCGGAAAAGGCATGGCAAGCTCGATGCCCATCGCCGCGGTGGCCGGGCGGCCGGACGTGATGGATCTTCACCCGGCGGGCAGCATGACCTCCACCCACACGGGCAATCCGGTGTGCTGCGCGGCGGCGCTGGCCTCGATCGACCTGGTGGTCGGCGAAGACCTCGCCGGCAAAGCGCGGGAAATGGGGCGGCTGCTGCACGAACTGCTGGACGGGCTGGGATCGCGATTCAAACAGATCGGCAGCGTGGATGGAAAAGGCCTGGTGGCAGGCGTCGCCTGCGTGGTCCCCGGCCGCAAGGAACCGGACGGCAACCTGGCCTGGGACGTGGTCGCGCGGTGCGTGGAAAAAGGCGTGCTCATGTTCAGCCCGGTGGGATTCGGCGGGGCCACGATCAAGATTTCTCCGCCGCTGATCATTCCGGAAGCGGCCATCCTGGAGAGCGTGGGAGTGCTCGAAGAGGCATTCGCGGAAGTTACCGGCCGGAAATCGTCGCCGGTCCCGGCATGAAACGCCAGGTGCTCATCGTCGGCGGGGGAATGATCACGCACGACCAGCTTCTGCCTTCGCTGTACCACATGCAGCGCCAGGGATGGATCGGCGAGATCGGCGTCTGCGCTCTGCGCGGCAGCGATTTGCGGCCGTTGGCGGCAGCGGCAGACCTGGCGGAAGCGTTCCCCGGGCAATCGTTTCATCGATACCCTGAAGGCGATTCCGACACACCCGAGCCGGAGCTGTTCCGCGAACTCATCGCGCGCATGCCGCCGCACAATATCGTGGTGGTCGCCGTGCCCGATCATTTGCACTATGACGTGGTGATGACTGCCCTGCACAGCCAGCAGCACGTCTGCGCCGTGAAGCCGCTGGTGCTGAAGCACGCCCAGGCTGAGGAGATCCGGCACGCGGCCTATTCGCGCGGGCTTGTGGTGGGAGTGGATTACCACAAACGCTTCGACGACCGAAGCCTGATGGCCCGGCGCAAGTATCGCGCCGGCCTGTTTGGGGAATTCAAGCTCGGCGCCGCGTGCCTGCTGGAGAAGTGGTACTACCGCCGCTCGAATTTCCAGAATTGGATGACCACCGGCAATTCGGATGCGTTCACTTATATAGGTTGCCACTATGTCGACCTGGTGCACTTTATTACCGGATTGCTGCCCGCCACGGTGAGCGTCTACGGAGTCCCCGACCGGTTTCCGAACGGCAATGAAGGTTTTCTGTGGACCGACGCGCGCATCGTTTGGAGCAACGGCGCTTGCCTGAATGTTCAGAATGCTCTCGGCTTTCCCGATGCAGCCCCGGGCGGCAACACGCAGGGACTGGTGATGTACTGCAAGGGCGAGACCGACGGCGCGCTGATCGCGCACTCGGACCAATATCGCGGCTTGAAGTACGCGTACACGCGGGCCGGCGATGACCCCGGCGCCACGATCTACGCGGAACCCAGCCCGGACTACTTCCAGTACGTCGACATCGGCGGACCGGGGCTGGTGCCGGTGGGATATGGATACCGATCGGTGGAGCACATCGTGCGGACGTGTATCGCGACCACTGGAAATCTGGACGAACGGCGTGATCGGCTGATGCAGATCGATGCCGACGGAGTCATGGCGACCCCGGCAAACAGCAGCTACAACGAGCTGGTGATCGAGGCGGCGCGTGAGTCGATTCTGAAGGGGGGAAAGACAGTGGAGTGCCGCCGCAGTGAAGGCGCAAAGATGCGCTGTGATAACGTGAGCCCATGACCGCAGCCAAGCACCCGAAGTTCAGCCGCACGGGCCTCTGGCTGCTCCTCGCCGCTCTCTTGATCCTCGGCGCCTGCAAGTCCGCCAGCGCTCCTCCTGCGCGGCGGTTGAACCTGCTTCTGGTCACCATCGACACCTTGCGCGCCGACCGCCTGGGGTGCTACGGCTACTCGCAAATCGAAACCCCCAACCTCGATCAGCTCGCGCGCCGCGGCGTACTCTTCGAAAACGGAGTAGCGCCAGCCCCGCTCACCGCGCCATCGCACGCCAGCATGATGACCGGCCTCTACCCGACCGTCCACAAGGTCCGCAATACCGGAGGCTTTACGTTGTCTCCGGCAAACACCACGCTGGCGTCGGTCCTCCAGGGTCAAGGCTGGGACACGGCCGCGTTCATTGGATCCTCTGTGCTGAAGCGCCGCTACGGCCTGAACCAGGGCTTCGCCGTCTACGATGACGAGATGCCGACTTCGGCCGGCGGCTCCGCGCAGGCGGAACCGGAGCGCCGTGCCGGGGAAGTCGTGG
>Ga0335083_10006547_pt1 | contig 14502 bp, 11 predicted proteins | sample Lox_Sample_42_FD_206716 | JGI IMG/M metagenome (GOLD analysis project Ga0335083, IMG submission 206716) | Soil microbial communities from Loxahatchee National Wildlife Refuge, Florida, United States - Lox_Sample_4.2 | ecosystem: Environmental > Terrestrial > Soil > Wetlands | place: USA...
CCGACTGCTCATCGAGCTCTACGCGAGCTGCGACGAGCTCTCCGGCGCCGTCGAGATCGCGCTCGAGCACCTGCCCCTTCTGGACCCCGCCGACGTGCGCAACATGATCGCGTCGCTCGAGGCCTGGAACGAGCGCCAGCACGCGGCCGCGCTGGCGTTCGCGGTGACGATCCAGCGGGCCATCTGATCAACCCATCTTCTTGCTGGGCGCGGCCCAGTAGACCAGCACCTCGGTCCCGCCGTTCGGCTCGCTGGCCACGGTGAGCGCCGCGCCGATCGAATCGGCCCGCTCGCGCATGCTGGAGAGGCCGACGAAGTTGGGGGAGACGACGGCGCCGGCGTCGAACCCGATCCCGTCGTCCCGCACGACCACCCGCAACCCCTCGGCCTCGTAGGTCAGCTCCAGGTCGATCGCGCGCGCCTGCGCGTGCTTGCTGGCGTTGACGACGGCCTCGGTGACGATCCGCAAGAGGCCGCTCTCGACGTCGGCGGGGGTTCGTCTGGGCGTCCCCTGCGTCCGGATCTGAAAGCTCGCCGTGCAGATGCTGGCCTGTCGATCCATCACCTCGCTCAGCGCATCCTGCAGGCTCCTGCTGTCCAGCCCGGCCGGGCGCAGCGCCCGGATCGACCGGCGCGCCTCGATCAGGCTCTCGCGCGCGATGTCGCCGGCGGCCGCGATGTGTGGCTGCGCCCGCTCCGACGAACAGACCGAGGCCGCCGTCTCCAGGTGGAAGATGATCGCCGCCAACCCCTGGGCCAGGGTGTCGTGGAAGTCGCGCGCCAGTCGGCTGCGTTCCCCGCTGACCGCCTGGTCGCGGGCCGATTGGGTCAGGCGCTTCAACTCCATCGCCAGCACCGCCTGATTTCCGAAGGCTGCCGCCAGCTCTGTCTCGTCCACCGACAGGCGGCGCGGCCGGTTGAAGCGCAGAACCAGCACACCCCTGAATTCGTCGGTCAGGAACAGGGGCACGCGCAGCACCGCCACGATCCCCTCGCGGGCCAGCTGCTCGCGGAAAGGCGCGTAGTCCGCCCGGGTGGCGATGATCTGGGAATCGTCCATCGCCACCTCGGCGCCGCGCCAGCGCAGGCCATCCAGAGCCTCCTTGCTCAGCTTGATCGGCGGAAACGACGAGCTCTCCTGGGTCAGGATCGCGCCGTCCTCCAGCGCGGCGACCACCTGGGTCAATCCTCCGGCGTCGGACTGCCAGACGGCTCCGGCCGCCGCTCCCAGCTGCTCCGCGGCCGCGGTCAGCACGTCCCCCAGGAACGCACCGGGGTCGCCGCTGTTGGCCAGCCGCTCCAGGGCGCGCCGGCCGGCGTTCCCCAGCCGCGCGATCGACTCGGCCCGCAGGCGGGCTTCTTGCTCCCGTTGCTGGGCCACCGCGGCGGCGCGGGCCTCGGCGGCCAGCCGGGTCAGGCGGAACGCCAGCGCGGTCTGGTCGCCAAGCGCCTGCACGATCTGCAGATCGTCGTCGAGCGGCCGGTGATCGCCCTGGAACCGCAGGTGAAAGGTGGCGGCGATCGCCTCATCCAGCATGACCGGGACCAGCACGACCGCTTTCACCCCGAGCTGGGCCAGGTAAGCGCGCCCATCCTCGTCGGGGATGCTGAGATCGGACTGGACGATCGGGGTGCCGCGCCGAAAGCCGGAGGTCTTGAGGTGCAGATCGTAGACCGAGAATGGCACCGGCCGCGTGGCCTTCGGATGCGGGCTGTCCCGCCCGCGCAGCAGGCGGCCGTTCTCGAACACCCAGGTCAGGTGCAAGTGATCGGCATTGGCCACGAACACCGCCCCTGCCGCGGCCGCGACCTGACCGACCATTCGCTGCAAGACTTCAGCGAGGAACGAGTCGAGATCATCCAGGCTGCGGAGCGACTCGACGGTGCGCCGCAGTGACTCGTTCGCCTGACGAAGCTTGGCGGCGGTTCTGGTCCCCAACGGCGGGATGATACCCCGCGCCCCTTTCGAGGCTGCCTAATACGTGAGCTCCGCGCGCTGCATGGGAACGGCCGCACGAAACCGGATCCCCTCTCCTTTATCCTCGCCCCGAGGGGCGAGGACAACCGGCTTCAGCCCACCGACGGGTAACCCCCGTTCACCGATCGATCAAAACCACTGTGGCGAAGGACTAAGCCGGATCATGAAGACCACGCAGCGCGGCCACGACGTCGTCGGCTACGACGACGCGATGTCGGGCGTGCCCGGCGCGCAATGGCTGAGCGCTCACGCTGCCGGCGCGAACCTGGTGCTGCGCGGGAACAGCCTAATCTCGGTCTTCATGGGCGCGGGGCCGGTGCGGGCGCCGCCGCCTGCGCCGCCGGTCGCCGGTGCCGCGCCACCGGCTCCGCCGCCCGTGGCCGGCGATGCGCCCGATTGGCCCGGCCCGGTCCCGGTCTGCCTGGGGCTTCACCCCGCGCGCTGGCGGGCGGCGGCGTCGCGCAGTCCGAGCTGCCGCGGGTGCCGCTGGATCCGGCCGCGCCGCCGGCTTCGCCTCCGCTTCCTGCCTTGCCGGTCGCGCCCGCCGCGCCGTTGCCGCCGGTCCCCTGGGCGGGCTTTCCGCCTCCGCCGGCCGTGCCGCCCGCCGGCGCGCCTCCCGCGCCTCGCACGCCCCCTGCGCCCGCCGTTCCGCCGGTGCCGCGAGCACCCCCTGGGCTCGTGCCGCCACCCGTGCCCGTCCCGCCGGTGCCGGCGCCGCCTGTCGCCCTCGCTCCACCAGTGGCCGTCTCACCGCCGGCGCCCGGCCTACCCCCGGCGCCGCCGTCGCCAGGCGAGGACGAGCAGGAGCAGAGGACCAGACAGGCCCAAAGACTCACCGGAGCGGGGTGATGAAATCGAGTCATGAGTGATGAGCCAGAGGTGTCCGGACGAGCCGCCGGCGGCTACGTCCACCTTGTATTTGTCCCCTGAGCCGTTTCTTGTGACAAAAGCGACCTGTCTTGGACAAGCCATGCCATCACGCATGAAGAGACTTGCTTGGATCGCTCTCCTGCTGGCCGCGCCCGCTTGCGGCAGCTCAGCCGGCTCAGGGGGTGGAACGGGCGGCGCGACCGCGACCGGGGGCGCGACGGCAACCGGCGGCGCGACGGCGGCAACCGGCGGCGCGACGGCGGCGACCGGCGGCGCGACCGCGACCGGCGGCAGCACCGGCGGAGCGACGAGCACGGGTGGCGCGCGAGGCGGGGCCGCAGGGACGGCGGGCGTCGCCGGCGCCTCGGGAGCGGGTGGCGCCGACGGCGCGGCCGGCAAGGGCGGAAGCGCCGGGGCGAGCGCCGGCGTGAACGCGACGGCCCTGGCCGCGGCCATGGGGTTTGGCGCCAACATCGGCAACACCTTCGACAACACCACCAGCTGGGAGACCGGATGGGGCGAGCCCATGGTCACCCAGAGCTTCATCGCCGGGATGGCGAGCCACGGGATCAAGACGGTCCGCGTTCCCGTCGCCTGGAACACCTACGCCGTGAACGGCGTCATCGACTCGGCGAAGATGGACCGGATCAAGCAGGTGGTCGGCTGGATCCTGGATGCCGGTATGTACGCCATCGTCAACATCCACTGGGACGGCGGCTGGATCGACAACGAAGGGAACGCGAACCAGTACCAGCTCACCAGCGACGTGAAGACCAGGTTCGCGTCGTACTGGACACAGATCGCCACCGCCTTCACCTCCGTCGGGAACAACCTGATCTTCGAAGGGCTGAACGAGGAGGGGAAGTTCTACGTCGACGGCAACTCCAGCGGCACGCCCGACTACGCCGCCCTGAACACGCTGAACCAGCTTTTCGTGACCACCGTGCGGGCCCAGGGCGGCTACAACACGGGCCGCGGGTTGCTGATCGCGGGCTTCGCCACCGACATCGATCTGACCTGCGTGGACGCCTTCACGGTCCCGACCGATCCCGCCGGGTCGAACAAGCTGTTCCTGTCGATCCACTACTACACCCCCTACACGTTCTGCGGGCTGGACACGGTCGAGTCCTGGGGCTCGCCTCAGACCACCTGGGGCACCAGCGCCGACCAGACCCAGCTGCAGGGCTACTTCACCAAGCTGGCCAACTTCAGCGCGCAGAAGCAGGTCCCGGTGATCCTGGGGGAGTTCGGGGTGACGAAGGGGATGAACTATCCCCGCCAGTCGTCATCGCGGATCCTCTGGATGGAGAGCGTGGCCAAGGCCTGTTTCTCGCACGGGATGGCCCCCGTGCTCTGGGACACCGGGACGGACGTCAGCCGGACCGTCGGTTCGTTCGACAGCGATCTGCAAGCTGTCATGAACGACCTCATGTGAAGCAGAAGCCGGTGGTCCTCGCCCCTCTGTGGCCAAGCCTTCGGCTTGGCGCAGACACCACGTCGGCTCAAGCCGTCGTCTTCTCTGTGGTGAGGTCCTGGTCCGGGGGACCAGGTGGCGTCAGCGCACGGCCACCATGAACAGCCGCGGGAAGGGGAAGAGGCGCTTTCCGTCGGCGCGCGCCGGGTAGGCGGCGTCGATCGCCTGCAGGTAGGTCGACAGGAAGCGGGCGCGGGTGGGAGCGTCCAGATCGTCCAGGTACGGGCGCAGGCCGGTGCCCTTGACCCATTCGACGATGGCCTGGGCGTCGGGCATGACGTGCTGGTAGGTCGTCCGCCAGACGTCCACGGCGCGGGCGCGCGGCGCGAGCAGGTCGTAGTAGAAGCCGGCGTCGCCGACGGCAATGGCGGCGCCCGCCGGCGGTCGGGCGGGCGCGACGGCGGCCCGCGTCTCTCGCATCAAGCGGTGGCTGGGCTCGTCGAAGCTGTGCGGCATCTGGACCGCCAGCACGCCGCCGGGCGGCAGGCGCTCGATCAGCGACGGGAACAGCGCCCGGTGGTCGGGGACCCAGTGAAAGACCGCGTTCGCGAACAGCAGGTCCGTCGGCGCGCCGGGCTGGTAACTGGCTGCGTCCGCGCAGATCCACTCGATGTCCGGGTGGTCCTGGCGGGCGCGGGCCAGCATCTCGGGCGAGTTGTCGACGCCGGTGAGCCGCGCCGCCGGCCAGCGCTCGCGCAGCAGCGCCGTCGAATTTCCCGGGCCGCAGCCCAGGTCGACCACGCGCTCGGCCCGCGCCAGCGGCACGCGGGCCAGCAGGTCCCGGGCCGCCCGCGTCCGCTCGTCGCCGAACTTCAGGTACTGCGCATCGTCCCAGGCGGCCATGGGACGAGTATAGACGCGCGTCTCTTCAATCGCGCTGCGCGAGGCGCCCGTGCCCCTCGTCGCCGTCGAGCACGCCGTTCAGGTCGCGATCGATCCCGATCCGCCGCCCGCTGCCGGGCGGGACGGCGGTGAAGGTCAGCGCCGCGTCGCAGGCCAGCGCTCGCAGGTCAGCGTCCGCCACGGGCGCCTTGTGCGCGCGGTCCGGGATGAAGCGCCCGCTGGCCGGGTCGTACAGGAACCCGACCGTCTTGCCATGGACCTGCCCGTGGACCACCAGGTCGCACTCGCCGGCAGCCGCTCGCGCCTCGAACAGGTCGATGCGCACCTGCACGTCGTCGCCGGACCCGTCCGCCAGCGTGGCCTGCTGGCCGACGATGGGCGCCAGGTTCGAATCGAACGCCATCATGAAGGCCTCGACCTGCCGCCGCTCCTCGATGTTGGCCAGCACCTTTTGCTCGGCGGTCGCCGGGTCGTCGGTCGCGCTGGCGACCGGGAAGCCGCCGGGGTTCGTTTCAGTTTGCGCGAACACCGTCGAGCCGTGGAATCGGAAGACCGTGTCCACGCTCCCGTCGTGCAGGAAGCCGAAGCCGCGCACCTGGTCTCCCTGGAACGAGTTGTCGTTGTAGGGCGCCGGCAGCTGAGAGCCCAGCCCGCTGGTGTCGTTCGGATTGAAGGTCTGGTCCATCCCGAACATGCCGACCTTCTGGTACAGGTTCCGCAGGTGCGGGACCTTCAGGAACTGCGTCTCCGCTTCGAACGAGTAACGGCCGTCGGACCCGAAGAACCCCGGCTTGGCGACGCCGAACTGGGCGTTCCCCTGCGGATCCAGCACGTGGCAGCCGTTGCAGTTGTGGAACGTGTCCGACGGGATCTCGGTCCCGTCGGGCGTCTGCGCGAAGAAGATGTCACGGCCCGCGGTCTGGTCGGCCGTCAGCGAGTTGTCCAGGTTCCGGATCGGGTTGGGCGGGTACGTCACCTGCAGGATGAAGTCGGTGAAGGCCTGCATCTGGTCGTCGCTGAGCGGCGCGGATCGAGCCAGCAGGCTGTCGAACGCCACGTTGAACTTCTTGAACGCCGCCTGTTCGTCGAACGTGCCCGTGTCGGGCTGGGCGCTGGCCAGCACGACCAGACGAGACGCGTCCGTGCCGCCCGTGCGATCGCCACGCCAGTGCATCGGACCATGGTTGGCCATGCCGCGCAGGCTCTGGGTGGTCATCGGCCCCTTCAACGGGTGGTCGTACGGTGGCTGCGTGCCGATCGGCGGCGGGAGCAGCGAGATGTCGAAGCTGAACGGACCAGGGATCGGCGTCACGAAGTCATCCGGGTCCCCCAGGTCCCAGGCCAGGCTGTCGAAGTCACCGAAGATGTGGCAGCTCGCGCAGGCCGAATCGCCATGGCCCGAAGTCAGCGTCGCGTCGTACAGGAACGGTCGCCCCTTCACGACGCTGGCCGGTTCGGGGTTGAACATCGGGACGTGGGCGACCTCGTGCCGGCTGCGGGTGTCCACCACCGAGATCGAGTTGTCGAAGCGCGTGAGCACGTAGAGCAGACCGCCGTGCGTGTCCAGCGCCAGCCCGGTCGGCCCCCCGCCCGTGACCGGGATCTGGTCGGCCTCCGACGGCACGAACGTATCCGTCTCGAGCTCGTGGGTCGAGAACACGCCGACCTTGCTCGACCCGAGCGCGGCCACGAACAGGGTGCGGCCGTCGGGCGTCAAGGCCATCTCCGTCGGGAACGCCAGGCTCTTGGCCGCCTCTGCCGGCGTCCCTTCCTGCGTGTAGTCGATGTGCTTGTTGAGGTGGCGCGGCGTCACGGTGCCCGCCGCCGGATCGATCACCGTGATGCGGTTCTCGGCCGTGTGACCGCGCACGGAACCCGCGGGCGCTCCCTGCATCGCCCCGAAGACGTTGTGCCCCTCGAAGCGGACGTCGTTTCGCGCGTCCGTGTTGGAGACGTAGACCTTCCCGGTGAGCGGGTTGACGGCCATGTTGAAGAGCACGGTCCCGACGCCGCTGAAGACGCCGGTCGGCTTGGGAGCGGGCGGGTTGGCGGCCGCGTCGATCGCGAACACGTCCTTGTCCGGCAAGCTCAGCTTCACGTGGTCGTCCCAGCGGCGGCCGACGTTGTCCAGCCAGTGGAGCTGGCCGTCCTGCGGGTCGGTCCGGTACTTGACCACCAGCCCGGTGGGGGGCTGTGGGACGCCCTGCGCGTTCGTGTTCGGCGGAGGCAGCCCGCCGTTCGGCGTGACGATCCGTTCCATGAGAGACGTGGTCTGGTTGCCCGACTCGAACGCCGCCGCGTAGACCGTCCGCCCGTCCGCCGACACGGCCAGCGCGCGCGGCGTGTCGGCGAACAACGTGATCACGGTCAGCGGCGCACCGGCCAGGGACGTGCCCAGGTGGTCGGCGTCGAACACCCAGACGTCGGCCCGTCCCACCCCCGGGGTGGTGAGCTGCGGGTCGCGCCCCGTGTTCTGGCCACGATGGGCCGTGGTGATGAAGGCGCGCGAGCGGTGCGGTCCCGCGAAAACGATGTCGCGCGGCTCGTCGCCCACCAGCAGGGTGCGGACCACGTGAGCCTGGTCGGGATCGCGGACATCGATGATGCTGACGCTGTCCGATAGGTGGTTCACCACCCAGAGCTCGCCCGGGCGCCGCTCGGCCAGGGCCACCGGCTCCAGGCCGACGGACACGGAAGTCACCGATTGCAGATGGTGTCCCGAAGCACGGAAGATCTCGACGCGGTTGTCGGGCGTGTTCGTGGCGTACAGCAATTGCCCGTCGCTCGACAACGCCAGCGGCCGGACTTGACCGCTCTCGAACTCCACGAACGTATCTTGGCTGACGGGTTTGGTCGGCGTCGAGACGACGGCCGCGGTCGCGATGGCGGGGGCGGCCGGCGCGTGTTCGCCCTCGTCGGGCGCGCAGCCGGCGATCAGCGCAACTCCTATGGTGATGAGGGTTTCACTTCTGATCCGCATGAGTGCCTCCCTGTGCTCGGGCAACGACCGGAGGCGCGTTTATTCCGCAATGCGCCGATCGATCGTTGGAAATGAGTTGATAACGATCAGGTGCGCGATCGGGCGCACGTTTCAGAAGGTCAGAGATCGCTTATCCTGGGAGGCGTCGGAGTCGTCCAGCGATGCGATCGATCGACATGTTGGCTGTGGTCTTGGCGGCGGCGATCGGCTGCGCGTCGCAGCGGATCGATCCCCACACCCCGGGAGATCGGTGTCTCTATTCGTGCCCGGACGGGATGACGTGCGCGGGCGCGACGTTCCAGCGCGCGCGCGCCAACCCGGGGCGGTGCGAGCTGGTGCCCAACCGGTGCCTGGTCTCCGCCGATTGCCGTTCTCGCGAGGCGTGCATCCGACCGGGGCAGGAGATCGGCGTCTGCCGGTCCCCCGGACTTCTCTGACGCCGGAAGATCGGTATGATGCCGCCACCCATGACGCGAGTGACGATCGGTCTCACCTGGATGGCAACCCTGGTTCTGGGCGGCGCTGATGCCGCGCGCGCCGCGGAGGCGCCCCCAAAGGACGTTCCGGCGGCGATCCAGGTCCCGGCCGGCGCCAAGCTGGTGGCGCACCTGCGCGGGATGGGCGACCAGATCTACAAGTGCACCGCCAGCGGCACCGCCTTCGCCTGGGCGCTGCAGCGGCCCGACGCCAAGCTGAAAGAAATGTCGGGCGCCGAGGCCGGCACCCACGGCGCCGGACCGAGCTGGACGGCCAAGGACGGGAGCACAGTCAACGGCAAGAAGATGGCGCAGGCCGACGCGCCCGCGCCCGACGCCGTGCCCTGGCTGCTGGTCCAGGCGACCTCGACCACCGGCAAGGGGCGCTTCAGCGGCGTCACCTACATCCAGCGGCTCGGCACCAAGGGCGGCAAGGCCCCGGCGGCCGGGTGCGACGCCAAGACCGCCGGCACGGAGACGCGCGCCCGCTACAGCGCCGACTACTATTTCTACTCCGGCGCAGCGGCCGCCCCGCCGTCCGCCGCCAAACCCTAGCAGCGGCCCAGGTCAGGTCTAAGTCCGCGCGCGGCGCGGCCTTCAGTTTTGTGGCGGAGCCTCCGATGGTCCACGTATGGCATGGGGCTCCAAGTCTGAAAGCACGAGTCTTCCGCCGTCCAAACCAGCGACGCGCGACGCCATCGAGAACATTCTCGGGCAGTCGTGCGTCGTTCGTGGCGACCTGACGGCGGAGGGGGCCTTCCGCATCGACGGCACGATCGAAGGGTCGGTCGAGTCGCGCGGCGCCGTGGTGGTTGGTGAGAGTGGGGTCGTGCGGGGCGGTGTCCGGGGGACCGACGTCGTGATCGCCGGCCAGGTGGTGGGCGACGTGGTGGCCACGGGGCACCTGGAGATCCTGGCCAAGGGCAAGGTCGAAGGCGACATTGCGGCCAAGAGCATGCGCATCGAGACCGGCGGCGTGTTCTGCGGCACCAGCCGCATGGGCCAGCCGATGATGGGCGGCGGGGCGTCCGATTCGGACGCCGACGAAGCCCACGTGGGGCACGGCGCGCTCAGCCCGGCGTAGCTCACCATGGCGCGAAGGCCGCCCGCCGACGACCCGGCCTTCGCCCTCGAACGGATCCGCAAGGAGCAGGAGCAGACCACCAAGACGCGGCGCGCGCCGCTGCGGATCATGATCGCCACCGATCCGGATCGCCCGATCCGGACGCTGTCGCTGCCGCGTTCGCTCCCCAAGTGGCTGGCGATCGGAACGGGGATCCTGCTGGCCGCGACGATCGTCCTGGCCTGCGGGTCGTGGAAGCTGAACGGCTCGCTGGGCGTGCTGGAGCGGCGCGTGCACGCCATGGTGCAGGCGGCCGACAGCGTCGCGCTGGCCCCCGGCGATCAATACGGGGCTGGCGCCGCCAGCGCGGCCGGGATGGCGCCGGGCAAGACGCGCGCCCCTTCCGGGCCCATGGGCCGGTTCACCGTCGAGCTGGTGAACACGGGCGAGACGGTGGACGTCGCCGTCAACCTGGCCACCGGCGAGCTGGACGCCGACACCTATCGGCGGCTGCGCCACTTCATGCGCTGCCAGCGGACGGGGGCCGAGTCGCCGATCGATCCGCGCCTCCTGGATCTGCTGTACCGGATCTCGCAGCGCACGCACCAGCGGATCCAGATCGTCTCGGGCTTCCGCGCGCCCATGTTCTCGATGGCGACGCTCAGCTACCACACGCGCGGCATGGCCGCGGACATCCGCATCCCGGGGATGACGCCGCTCATGGTGCGCGACCTGGCCGAATCGATGGGGGTGGGTGGGCTCGGTTACTACCCGGTGTCCGGCTTCGTGCACGTCGACGTCCGCGATGAGCGCGCCCGGTGGATCGACTATGGCCGGAACCGCCAGGACGGCGAGGGGGCCGAGCACGGTCCTCAGCACGGCGAGCCGACCGAGGTCGCCGACGATCTCGACTCGGCCGAGGCCGCCGCGGCGCAAGCCGAGAAGGCGCGGGCCGCGACGGCGCAAGCCGCGACGACCCAGGCCTCGGCGGCGCAGGCTTCAGCGGCGCAGGCTTCAGCGGCGGAGTAGGTTTATGCAGCCGCTGTTCTCGCGCCGCAGGGGCGCGAGCAGGTCGGCGGCGGGGCGCTGCTTCAGCGTCCGGAGCGCGCCGACGTACTCGCCGGCGGCCCGGCAGGCGTCGCCGTGGCCGGAGAGCGCGTGCCGCAGGCGGTCCACCGCGCGGCCCGGATCGCCGGCCAGATCGGCCGCCAGCCCGTCGACGTAGGCGCGGAGCGGGTCGCGATCGGCGCCCTCCGGTTCACCGTGCTGGCGGCTGACCAGGCGGGCCAGCGTTCGCAGGTCGGCATCGGCGTCGCGCGCCGCCGGGCCCAGCGCCGTGAGCGCGGCCTCGAGCCCCGTCACGCCGCCGCTGGCCAGCCCGATCCGAGCGGCCAGCAGCCGGGCCTCCGGGTCCAGCGGTCGGCCGGCGTCGGCGGGCGCCGGTGAGCGACCGCGTCCCAGCGCCACCGCGGCCTCCGCCCGGACCAGCGGCAGCAGGCCAGGCGCCACCAGCCGGCGGGCGCGCGCCAGCAGGGCCGCGCCCTGGTCCACCGCGCCCAGCTGCGCCAGCGCCAGCGCCGCGCGGGCCAGCAGGCGTGGCTCGTCGGGGACGATGCGCCCGGCGGCCTCCGCCTGCGTGCGGGCGTCGGCCCGGGCCCCGGCGCGGCGGGCGCGGCCTGCGCGGGACAGGATGCACCCGGTGACGACGGCGGGCGGCGTCCATCGCTCCGGACGACAGATGGTGTCCAGCGCTCCCGCGGGCGGCAGCCCCAGCGCCGCCTCCGCCTCGTCCATCAACAGCACGGCGCGGGCGTCACGGGCGGACGGCCCCAGGGCTGTCAGGCCGGCCCGGGCGTTCTTGGCGTCGCCCAGATCCAGGCGGGCCTCGGCCCAGGCCACGCGCGCCGCCGCGAATCCGGGCGCCTCGACGATCGCCGCCTCCAGCGCCCGCTCGGCCCCGGCCAGATCGCCGGCACGAGCCCGCGCGCGGCCCAGCGCGTACAGCGGGTAGGGCAGGTCGGGGGCCAGCGCCACCGCGGACGCCGCCGTCTTGACCGCCCCCGCCAGGTCGCCGGCCCGCAGCCGGGTCAGCGCCCGGGCCGCCAGGGCCAGTCCGATCGTCGCGTCGTCCGCCGCGCCGGTCTCCTCGGCCCGGGCGCCGGCCAGCGCCTCGTCGGCCTCGCGGGCGGTCTCGAGGCCGAAATCCACGGCCAGCATGGCGTCCGTGAACGCCAGCTCGGCGGCGGCCTGGCGGTCCCGGGCGTTCGACACCACCAGGCGCCGCCCCAGGGCCTGGGCGCGGCCGAGGTCGGCGAAGGTCCCGCGCTCGAGCGCAGAGGCCAGGTCCGCCCGCAGGCGCCGCCCGTCGTCACGCCCGCGCCGGGCGACCAGCAGGTACACCGCGGCGCCGGCCACCAGGCTGATCGCGACGACCCAGGCCGCTCCGCGCATCTCCCTGGATGTATCGGCAAATTGCCGCTCCGTCCAAAGAGCCGCGGCCCCGGTTTCTGGGCCGCCCCTGAGCTGTCAGCTCAGCGGGGCTCGTCCTCGCCCAGGATTTCGGTCAGCGCGCGCGGGCCGGCCGGGCCGCCGCCCGCCAGCGCCTGGGTGGCGTCCAGGTGGTTGATGAGGAACGCGCGGTTGTCCAGGACCGACAGGTTCTGCATCTCCAGCGCGCCCATGCGGTCCTCGGGCGAGAACAGGCTCTCGACCTTCTCCATCGACAGCTTGTGCGGGTCGTAGGCCATCTGGGGGGCCGCGGTCGACACGATCGTGTAGTCGTCTCCACGCCGCAGCTCCAGCGTGACCTGGCCCGTGATCGACGGCGCGATCCAGCGCGCCAGCGCGTCCTTCAGCATCATGGCCTCTGGATCGAACCACTTGCCTTCGTAGAGCAGCCGGCCCAGCCGCCGCCCCATCACCACGTACTGGTCGGTGGCGTTCTCGTTGTGGATCGCCGACAGCAGCCGTTCGTAGACGATGTGCAGCAGCGCAAGGCCCGGCGCCTCGTAGATGCCGCGGCTCTTGGCGTCGATGACGCGGTTCTCGATCTGGTCGCTCATCCCCAGGCCGTGGCGGCCGCCGGTCACGTTCAGCGCCTGGAACAGCTCGAAGCGCGAGCCGTAGCGCTTGCCGTTCAGGCTGACCGGCAGCCCCTGCTCGAAGGCGATCGTCACCTCCTCGGGGGCGATCGCCACCTCGGGCTTCCAGAACGCCACGCCCATGATCGGGTTGACGATCCGGATCCCCTTGTCCAGGTACTCCAGGTCCTTGGCCTCGTGGGTGGCGCCCAGGCAGTTGGCGTCCGTGCTGTAGGCCTTCTCGACCCCCATGCGGTAGGGGAGCTTGATGCTGTTCAGGTACTCGCTCATCTCCGTGCGACCGCCGAAAGCCTCTACGAACGCCGGGTCCAGCCAGGGCTTGTAGATGGTCAGCGCCGGGTTGGTCAGGACGCCGTAGCGGTAGAACCGCTGGATGTCGTTTCCCTTGTGCGTGCTGCCGTCGGAGAAGACGTTGACGCCGTCTTCCTTCATCGCGCGCACGATGGCGGTGGTGGTGACCGCCCGCCCGAGCGGCGTCGTGTTGTAGTACTTGCGGCCGGCCACGCCCAGGTGGAAGGCGCCGCACTGGATGGCGATGAACCCTTCGCGCACCAGCGCGTCCCGGCAGTCGATGAGGCGCGCGCCCTTGGCGCCGTGCTGCACCGCCACCGGCGGGATGTCGGACGGCGTCGCCTCGTCGGGCTGGGCCAGGTCGGCGGTGTAGGCGTAGACGTCCAGTCCCTTGCGGGCCAGCCAGGCGACGGCGCAGCGGGTGTCGAGGCCCCCGGAGAAGGCGATTCCGATCTTGGTGCCGGCGGACGGCACGGTGCGATGAATGCGGCTCACGCCGCAAGCGATACCACAGACTCTACTTGCAGGGCTGCATGATCGTGATCGACCAGGGCGCCGGATTGTTACAGTTGTCGCAGAAGAGCGCCGTCATCCAGATGCCCGAGTCGTCGATCCCGGGGAACGTCTGGCCGCTGGACGATCCGCTGGTTTTGGCCAGCGTGCTCAGGTCGACGCTGTTGCCGTCGATCGAGCTGTTCGACCACCAGTCGTCCGCCAGCGTCTCCAGGTCGAGGAATTTGGTCTGCAGCTGCTCCAGCGTGAGGCTCTTGAAGTGCGCGACCGCGGCGCGGGTGATCTGGCTGAAGTCGTACTTGTTGCCGATCATGTTGTGCATCATCTGACTCCAGTCGATCGTCAGATGGGGAACGCCGGCCGGCACCAGGACGGGCGCGGCCTGCGTGAGGTTCACGCTGTACGACAGCTTGGTCGAGTCGTTCGTCATCGCCAGCGTCGTGGGGCTGGCGGTCGGGTCGATGTGGAAGAGCGCGATTCCGCGCGGCCCCTTGCCGGCCTGCGTCCCGGTGGACGCCATCATCATGAAGGTGAACTGATCCTGCGGGTACTGGTAGTTGGGGGTGCTGGTGTCGAAGTAGAGCGGGATCAGGTTGGTCGGGATGCTCTGCCCCAGCAGGGTGAACTGGTTCAGCGTGGCCGACGTCGACATTCCGTCGGTCAGCGCGGTGATGACCCCGGCGTTCGAGCTGAGCGGGATGTCGTCCGCCTTCAACGCGTCCTCGATCTGAGACGGGGTCATGTGCCACAGCGCGACCAGGATCAGGTTGATGTCGGTGGCGGGGTCGACCGCGTGGCCGAAGAAGTCGGTGTCGAGCGCGCTCCAGTCGAACACCAGGTTGCTGTTGTCCTTGAGCGTGTAGGTCTTGATGTCGAACGAATCCGTCAGCGCGTAGTTGGTCGGATCGGTGAT
>Ga0335083_10006548_pt1 | contig 14501 bp, 15 predicted proteins | sample Lox_Sample_42_FD_206716 | JGI IMG/M metagenome (GOLD analysis project Ga0335083, IMG submission 206716) | Soil microbial communities from Loxahatchee National Wildlife Refuge, Florida, United States - Lox_Sample_4.2 | ecosystem: Environmental > Terrestrial > Soil > Wetlands | place: USA...
CGTTCGTGAGCCGCGAGTGGGCAGAGCAGGTGGCGGCGCTGCTACCGCACGGCCGGCTGGTGGTCGTCGACGGCGAGCCGCACGCCGTTCCGTACACCCGGCCCGGCGTCGTCGCCGGGATCGTCCGGGAGCTGATCGCAGAGGAAGCCGAGCAGGGAGTGGGCGAGCTCGTCGGGGGCCTCCCACATCGGGACGTGCCCGCACGGGAGCTGCACGAACCGCGAGCGCGGAAGCCGCGCCTGCCACTCTTCCGCGACCCGCGCGGGTACGAGCCGGTCGCGGTCTCCCCAGACGAGTAGCGTCGGCGCCTCGATCGCGCCGAGCTCGGCGCGGAGGTCGCGCTCCCAGACATAGACGGCGCCGTGCAGCAGCGTGGTCGGTCCGGCGCGAAAGGCGTCCGCGACGATCGTCGGCAGCTCTGCGCGGACGTCGTAGAGCTCCCGGAGGAGCGGCAGCGAGCGTCCCACCAAGCCACGGCCGCAGGGGATCCCCGCCGGCGCAACGAGCGCGAGGCGCCGGACGCGCGCCGGTTCGGTGGCTGCGAGCTCGGCCGCGACGAGCCCGCCGAGCGAGTGCCCGACGAGGTCGACCGGACCAAGCCCGGCGGCGTCCAGCAGCCGCGCGAGCCACGGCGCGAGCTCACCGGCCCGCAGCCGGCCGAGGTGGGGCAGCTCGACGAAGTGAAGGCGCATCCGGGCCGCGAGGCGCTCGGCGACGAGCGACCACCAGCGCCACGAGCCGGACAGCCCGTGGACGACGACGACGTCCGGCCCCGCCCCGGTGACGTGGAACCGCACCGGCTCCCCGTCGAGTGAGAGCTCCTTCAGCTCCATCCACTCATCTTGCACCCGCGGACGGCGGACATCGGCCGATTTCGGGTGAAGACCCGCGTCGCCGGGGCCGTCAGGATCGGGATCCAGACGTTCGCATACGAGGGTGTCCGCCTAGACTGGCCGAGGTGACACGACCGACACCGATGCTCACCGACGCTCCGCCGGCGTTCCACCTGCTCGCGAAGCCGACGGGTGCAGTCTGCAACCTCGACTGCTCGTACTGCTTCTTCCTGTCGAAGGAGATGCTCTACCCGGGAAGCCGCTTCCGGATGGCCGACGACCTGCTCGACGCGTACGTGCGACAGCTGATCGAGGCACACGTACGAAGCCCGGTGGTCACCGTCGCCTGGCAGGGCGGCGAGCCGACGCTGATGGGCGTCGAGTTCTTCCGCCGGTCGGTCGAGCTCGCACGCGAGCATCTGCGGCCCGGACAGCGGGTCGAGTACACGATCCAGACCAATGCGACGCTGCTCGACGAGGAGTGGGCGTCGCTGTTCAAGGAGCACGACTTCCTCGTCGGCGTCTCGATCGACGGGCCGCGCGAGCTGCACGACGCCTACCGCGTGAACAAGGGCGGCAAGGGCTCCTTCGACCAGGTGATGGCGGGGCTCGGCCATCTGCAGGCGGCAGGCGTCGAGTGGAACGCACTGACGACGATCCACGCCGCCAACGCCGACCACGGCGCCGAGGTCTACCGCTTCCTGCGCGACGAGTGCGGTGCGCGGTTCGTGCAGTTCATCCCGATCATCGAGCGTGTCGCCGAGGCGTCGGCCGACGGCACGGTGCCGTGGTCGTCTTGGCGTGACCGGCCGCTCTACGTGCAGGAGGGCGACCGGGTGACGGGCCGGTCCGTGACCGCCAAGCAGTACGGGCGCTTCCTGATCGACGTCTTCGAGGAGTGGGTGCGCCGCGACGTCGGCGAGGTGTATGTGCAGATGTTCGACGTCGCGCTCGCCAACTGGGTCGGAGAGCCGCCCGGGCTGTGCATCCACTCGGAGACGTGCGGGCTCGCGCTCGCGCTCGAGCACACCGGCGACCTCTACTCCTGCGACCACTTCGTCGAGCCGGCCTACCGGCTCGGGAACATCAGGGAGCAGCACATGCTCGAGCTGGTCGCCTCGCAGCGGCAGCGGCAGTTCGGGCTCGACAAGCGCGACTCGCTGCCGCGCTACTGCCTCGAATGCGACGTCAGGTTCGCCTGTCACGGCGGCTGCCCGAAGGACCGGTTCATCTCGACGCCCGACGGCGAGCCCGGGCTCAACTATCTGTGCGAGGGCTTCAAGGACTTCTTCCACCACGTCGACGGCCCGATGCAGTTCATGGCCGGCCGGCTGCGCCGGAGCGAGGCTCCTGCCGCGATCGTCCAGCGTTACGCTGCCGCCGACGCGGCGCGCGGACGCAACGAGCCGTGTACGTGCGGCTCGGGGCGCAAGTGGAAGCAGTGCCACGGCGCCCTGTCATAGCCGCGACCTATTCGAGAACCGACCCGAATCCCTCGGTGAGGATCCCGCAGATGTCGCTGCAGATGACACGCAGGTTGATGCACGACTCCCAGCTGCCGCCGAAGCCGATGCACTCTCTGACGAGCCAGTCGCACGCGTACATGCAGTAGTCGTGCAACACGGGCTCCTGCGCCATCCGCGCCGACACGCCGCGCCGGCGTCCCGGCCGCGGCGGCCCGGCAGGCCGCCGGTGCATGTGGGGAGACCGCCCGTGCGGCTGCGATGCGAGCAGCTGCGCGAGCAGCTTCGCCTGCGGGTCGTCCGACTCGCGCAGCGTGATCCGAAACAGCGGGTGGGAGTGGTCGTCGCACGGGCGTGCGCCGATGTGCTCGGCCTGCTCGATCATCGACGTCGGCAGGTCGATCCACGTGTCGCAGCCGCCGAGCGCAAATGCGACGTGCTCCGGGTGGTCGGACTCCTTGACCATCCCGGCGATGACGACGCCGGCCGGCTGGTCGAGCTCGCCGGAGCCGAGCGCCTCCACGAGAGCCTGCCCGGTAAACGTCTGTCCTGGCATCCAGCCTCCTCGGGTTCGTGGGCTCGAGAGGGCGAACCGTACTGACTCTCGGGCGCAGCTGCGGCGGTCGAGGACGCTTCCGCCGTGAAGAATGCGCGGGTGCGCTATCGCCTGTTGGGGCCGCTCGAAGTCTCGTCGGGGGACGAGCTCGTCACGCCGTCCGGCAGGGCGCAGCGGGCACTCTTGATCGTCCTGCTCCTCCACGCGAACGAGGCCGTCTCGGCCGAGCGGCTGCTCGACGACCTCTGGCCGTCGGCCGCACCGCGGTCGGGCAGGGCGGCGCTCCAGGTGCGTATCTCCCATCTGCGCAAACAGCTCGGCCCAGCCGGGGCGGCGGTCGTCAGGCGCCCTCCCGGCTATGCGATCAAGGTCGGCGCCGGCGAGCTCGACCTGCACCGCTTCGAGGAGCTGGTCGCCGAGGCGGACGCGGCAGACGCGGGGCGCGCCGCAATGCTCCTGCGCGAGGCACTCGGGCTCTGGCGTGGGGAAGCGCTCGCCGACGTTGCCTACGAGCCCTTCGCCCAGCCCGCGATCGCACGCCTGGAGGAGCTGCGGCTGGCCGCCCTCGAACGGCGCATCGACGCCGACCTCGAGCTCGGCCGGCATGCCGAGCTGGCCGGCGAGCTGGAGGCGCTCGTGTCGGAGCACCCGCTCCGCGAGCGCCTGCGCGGCCAGCAGATGCTGGCCCTGTACCGAGCCGGGCGGCAGGCGGACGCGCTGCAGTCGTTCGCGTCGGCGCGGGAGATCCTGCTGGACCAGCTCGGCCTCGAGCCGGGTCCGGTGCTGCGCCAGCTCCAGTCGGCGATCCTCAGGCAGGACGCCTCGCTCGACCTCGCCGGTGCGCCGGCCCCGGACCGGACGCTGCTCGCAGTCGCCCGAGGAACGACGGGCATCGAAGGGCTGCTCGCACTCGCCGAGCCGCTCGCGCGCAAGCCTCCGCGCGAGCTGATCGTGGCATGCCTCGTCGCGGGCCCCGACGATGTCGTGGTCGCGAGCACGATCCTGCGGTCGCGGCAGGAGACGCTCGTCTCGCGGGAGATCGTCGCACGCACATCGTGCTTCACCTCGGTGCGGCCGGCCGACGACGCGATCAGGCTGGCCGCCGAGCAGGACGCCGACCTGCTCCTGTTCCATGCCTCCGACGCCCTGCTCGACGATCCGTTCACCCGCCTGCTCCTCGAAGGGTCGCCGTGCGACGTCGGCGTGCTGATCGCGCGCGATGGGCTGCCCGAGGGGCCGGTGCTGGTGCCGTTCGGCGGCGGCGAGCACGACTGGACGGCGATCGAGCTCGCCGCCTGGCTTGCGAGCTCTTCCGGCGTCCCGCTGCGGCTCGCCGGTCCACGTGAGCCCGACCGCGATGCGAGCAGGCTGCTCGCGAGCGCGTCGCTCGCGATCCAGCGAGCGTTCGGCGTGACGGCCGAGCCGCTGCTCGTCGAGCCCGGGCCGGCTGCACTGGTCACCGCGGCCGCAGGCGCCGGGCTCGTCGTCGTCGGCCTGAGCGAGCGGTGGCAGCGGGACGGTCTGGGCGAGGTGCGCGGCGCCCTGGCCGCGTCGGCGGAAGCTCCCGTCCTGCTGGCGAGAAACGGTCCCCGGCCGGGCGGGCTCGCGCCGCCCGAGAGCCTCACCCGCTTCACCTGGACGGTCAGGCTCTGACGTCAGCGCGCCCAGGGCGGAACGTGCCCCTTGCGGCAGACCGGCTGCGTCTCGCCGTCCGGCGGTGAGCTCGCCGTGAAGTAGCCGCCGAAGCCGGCGTCGACGTCCTTGACGATGCCGGCCGTCACCGGGAAAGGCTCGCCGTTCGCCTGCCTGGTCATGCGGACGAGGAAGTTCGGCGCAACTGCGTTGTTGTGCGAGTCGAGCACGAGCGGCCCGACGGGCGTCGGGACCCGCCGCTCACGCGCGAGCTCACGCATCGCGGCCCGCAGCCGCTGCTGGAGGTGCGAGAGGTCTCCGCCGGCGCGCTGGATCGCCTCGAGCGCGAGCTCGACCGCGTCAGAGGCGTAGACCGGCGGCGGCGTGCCCGCGAACGCGCCGTATCGCGGGAACGCCGTCCGGAACGCGTCGAGCTGCCTGTTCCAGGCGGGCGCCGCCGACACGAAGGGCAGGAAGCCGGCCGTCGTGATTCCGGGCGTGCGGTCCCCGTGTGCGATCGCCGTCGCGGACATGACGACGTGCCGGGCCGGATCCGGCTGCAGCCTGCGGTAGGCGGCGAAGAAGGAGCTCGCCTGGAGGAAGTTCGGCATCAGCGCGACGCCGTCGGCCTGCGACGGGATCCGGCCGACCGCCGGCGCCCAGCTCTTCGCATTCGGCTCCACCCAGACCCGCTTCACGATGGTGCCTCCCAGCGAGCAGAACTCTGCGACGAACCCGGACGCCAGCGACCAGCCGACGTAGTCGTCCTCGCCGACGACCGCCGCGGTGCGCCAGCCCAGCTGCTCGTACGCGTAGGCGCCGAGGCCGGCCGATCCCTGCCGCCAGCTCGGTGCGACGCGGAAGAGGTTGGGCCGACCGGGAAGCGGATCGAGTCCCGTCGACACGAAGGTGACGGCCGGCTCGTGCTTGGGGTAGAGCTGCTCGGCGAAGTCGGGTGTGTACTCCGGCGTGACGAGGATGTCGACGTGCCGCTGCTCGACCAGCCGGCGCGCGGCGGCCAGTTCGCTGACCGTCGAGCCGTAGAAGTCGCAGTCGAGGACGAGCTCGACGCGGCGGCCGGCGACCGTGACCGGCCGGACGCCGTCGGTCGGCTGGTTGCCGCGCAGCGTTGCGCCGCGGCGGACGAAGGGAAGCTCGGCGCCGGCCGTCAGCAGCTGATTCCCGAGACCGAACGGCCCGTAGCAGTCGCCGTAGAGACCGATTCGAATGGGGGGCTGCGAGCTGCCCCCGCAGCCAGCCGCGGCCGTCAGTGAGACGAGCAGGAGAGCGAGTGCCGCGCTAGCTCGCATCGGTGGCTACCCACAGTGCACCCTCGCCCGAGGCGAGGGCGGTCGGGCTCCGGTCGATCGCGATCGTCGCGGTGACGCGGTTGGTGCGCGGGTCGATGCGCGAGATCGAGCGGTCGACGGTGTTTGCGACCCACACCGCCCCGGGGCCGGTGGTCACGGCGAGCGGCTCGCGGCCGACCCCGATCGTCGCGGCGATCCGGCCCGTCGCAGGGTCGATGCGTGCGACCTCGTCGTCGAGCTGGGCAGTGACCCAGACCGCGTTTCGGGCCGCGGCGACGGCGGACGGGGCAAACGGGAGGTCGATCGTCCTCTCGACGCGGCGCCGTATCGGATCCAGCTGCCACAGCGTGTGCCCATCTGCATCCGACAGCACCCAGACGCTGCCCGCCCCGACCGCGATCCCGGCGAGCGCCGGCCGTGCCCGGAGCGGGATCCGCACGTCGATCGTCGATGCGATCTCGGAGGTGAGGTCGACGTGGACGACGTCGTACTGCCGGGTCAGCCAGAGCCCGTTCGCGGCGTTCGCGACCGCCAACGTCGATCCCGTGCGGATCGCGTGCAGTGCGCGTCCGCCCTGGGTCGGGACGGCCGTGACCTCCGCCTGGCCGCCGCTGCCGCCGCCGTACGGGCCGGCGACGGTCGTCACGATGTAGGCCGTGCCGCCGTGTGTCACGACTCCGATCGGCGAGCCCTGGGCGGGAACGGTGGCCGTGCTGAACGAAGCCGAGTCCACCCGCCAGACGTCGGCATCGGCGAGTGACGTCACCCAGATGCTGCCGGGCGCGACCGCGACTCCCGTCGGGCCGGCGCCGACCGCGACCTCCTTCGTCAGCTTGTTCGTTCGGGGGTCGATACGGATCAGCCGGCCGCGCGGCTCGCCCGATCCTTCGTGACGGAGCAGAACGGCGGCCGTCACGGCCGCGAGCGCGACGACGATCGCCGCCGCTGCGACGACGAGTGGCTTCCGGCTCCGGTGCGGCGCAGCGATCCCGAGCGCAGCCCGCGCCGCGCGTGCCAGGTCGCCGCCGCTCTGGTAGCGGTCGGCCGGATCCTTGGCGAGTGCCCGGCGGATCACCGGATCGGCGGGACGGCCGGTCGCCGGCGGATCGTCCTCGAGATGGGCGTAGAGGACAGCCGCGTCGTTGCCGCGACGGAACGGCTGCCTGCCGGTGAGGCACTCGTAGAAGAGACACCCGAGCGAGTACAGGTCGGCGCGGCCGTCGACCTGGTCGCCGCGGATCTGCTCCGGCGCGACGTAGTCGATCGTGCCGAGCACTTGCGGCTCGTCCCCCGGCGAGCGCTCGTCGGTGAGCAGCCTCGTCAGGCCGAAATCGGCGAGATACGCGTGACCGCGACCGTCGATGAGGACGTTCGACGGCTTGACGTCACCGTGCACGAGCCCGCGCTCGTGGGCCGCGTCGAGTGCGCTGCCGATCTGGTCGAGGACGGCGACCGCCTGTGCGTCGCTCAGCGGCCCGTCGGCCAGTTGAACCTTCAGATCGGAGCCCTCGACGTAGCGCATCGCGATGAAGAGGCTCCCGTCGCTGTCGCCGGCCTCGTAGACGGGGATCACGTTCGCGTGGTCGAGCGAGGCTGCGAGCCGCGACTCCGCCAGGAAGCGCTCGCGGAAATCGGCGTTCTCGGCGAGCTCGGGTGCCAGCACCTTCAGGGCGACGTGCCGCTTCAGCAGCAGGTCTTCGGCCAGGTAGACGACGCTCATCCCGCCGCGGCCGAGCAACGCCTCGACGCGGTAGTGGACGACGAGCGTCCCGCGGCCGAGCTCGTGCTCTCTGCTCACGTCGCCTGCTCCACGATCCCGGACTCCAGTAGGGCGACCATACGGCGTTCCCGGCCGGGGTTCCAACGGGGGAAAGGGCGCCGAGGCAGCCCTTCCCCCCGTCCACCCTTACGGGTGCCCCGCGGCTCCCGCCGCGAGCTGCGCGAAGGTCAGCCGCATGATCGCCTTCGTGTAGCGCCTCGTCTGCGGATCCATCGCGGCGAGCACCGCCGCCAGCGTCGGCCCGTGTTGGGCCTGCGGGAGCTGATAACCGGTGCCCAGGGCGCGCTCGGCCAAGCGCTCCGGCGTGAGCGACATCAGCGGCGGATCGCGCCGGGCGTCGGCGACGGCCGAGTCGGTCGGGACGTTACGGACCGCAACGGCCGTCGAGCTCCCGGACCCGAACGCGATCACCGACGCGACCGCGACGGCGATCAGCGCCACCGCGACGGCGACGGCGGCTACGAGCCACGCGTGCCGCGAGCCGGGCTTCTCTGCGATCGTCGGATAGACGGACATCGAATCGCTCCTTCCAATCGAGGACATCTCGTGCCCTCGAGGATCGCGCAGAGCCCTTTTCGATCCCTTGCAGCAGGCTAAGCAGCCGTTCGTCTAGGGTTCGCGGCATGAGCGATCGGATCCCGACGCTCGAGCTGGACGACGACGACACCGTCGCGCTGGCGGTCGGTGCGGGCGCGGTTGCCGGCCTGGTGGTCGGGTTGATCGTGGATTCGCGTCTGCTGCGCGTACTCGGCTTCGCCGGGATGGTGGCGGCCGGAGGTCTGTTCGTTCGGGCGAAGCTGAGCGAACGCAGCGAGAAGATCGGCGAGGCAACGAGCGCCATTCGCTCGGAGCTCGACGATCTCGACCCGGTCGCCCGGGCGCAGGTGCTCGCCGACATCGCCCAGTCCGAGCTGTGATGCCGCCGCAGGTCTAAGGCGGCACTTAGCAAGCAGGGGTATCCCTGTCCGCATGCCCATACTTCGCCGCCCCGAATTCAGGTTCTTGCTCGCCCTCGTCGTAGGTCTCGTCACCGTCGGTGTCGTTGCCGCGCTCGCGTTCGCGCGCGGCAACACGATCGGCACCGGAATCGTCGTCATCGACACGAATCTCGGCTACCAGGGCGGCGCGGCCGCCGGAAGCGGCATGGTGCTCACCCCGTCCGGCACGGTCCTCACGAACAACCACGTGATCTCGGGCGCGACGACGATTCATGTCGTCGTTCCGGGCACGACGCACAGCTACAAGGCGACCGTCGTCGGCTACGACAAGACCCGCGACGTCGCCGTGCTCCGCCTGAAGAACGCCTCGAACCTGAAGACGATCACGGTCGCCTCGGCGAGCCCGTCGGTCGGGCAGTCGGTGGTGGCGGTCGGAAACGCCGGCGGGACCGGCTCGCTGACCTCGGCGCGCGGTGTCGTCACCGGCCTGAACCGGTCGATCGTCGCCAGCGACGAACAGAGTGCGCCCGAGCAGCTCACCGGACTGATCGAGACGAACGCCGGCGTGCAGCCCGGTGACTCGGGCGGACCGCTGCTCGACACCACCGATCGCGTCCTCGGCATGGACACGGCGGCCTCCGCGAACTCCAGCTACGCGTCCGAGTCCTCTGACGCGTACGCGATCCCGATCGGAAAGGCGCTCACGATCGCCAAGCAGATCCTGGACGGGAAGTCGTCGGGTACCGTGCACGTCGGGCCGACCGCGTTCCTCGGGATCGAGGTCCAGTCGACCGATGACGGGTACGGCGGCGGAGGCTACGCCTCGTCCGGCGCCCTGATCGCGGGTGTCGTCCCCGGCGGGCCTGCGGCCAGCGCGGGGCTCTCGCAGGGTGACGTGATCACGGCGATCGACGGCCATGCGATCTCGTCGCCCGACCAGGTCAGTCCGCTGATCCTCGCCAAGAAGCCGGGCGCGAAGGTCTCGGTCACCTACCTCGACCAGGACGGCGACAGCTACACGACGACCGTGAAGCTGGGCACCGGCCCGGCCCAGTAGCCGGCCTCAGCGCTTCCGGTAGAGCGAGACGTGCGAGCGGCTGAGCGCCGTGAACGGCTCACGACGCCATCCGGCATAGCGGCCCTCGAGTGCGAGCCCGGCGATGCGCGCCATCAGATCGAGCTCGGCGGGCCACGCGTAGCGGAACTCGAACGGGTGGGCTTCGACGCCGCTCTCCGCGAACACGTAGTGCTGCGAGCTGAACTGCTGCGTCACGACGTCGTAGACGTCGAACGAGACGCCGCCGGGGTCGGCGCGGAACGGGATGACCGTCTGCCCCAGCGGGAGGAGCTGCAGGTCGGGGACGCCGGTCTCGATCACGAACCGGCCGCCGCTTCGGAGGTGAGCCGCGGCGTTCTCGAAGCACGCGACCTGCGCATCCTGCGTCACGAGGTTGAAGATCGTGTTGAACACGAGGTAGACGACGGCGAACTCACCCGCGACACGCGTGCTCGCAAAGTCGCCGATCGCAACCTCGATGCTCTCCGCTCCCGGCTTCGCGCGCAGGCGCGCGACCATCGCCTCGGAGCTGTCGATGCCGGTGACCCGCACGCCGCGCTCGGCGAGCGGCAGTGCGAGCCGGCCCGTGCCGACGCCGAGCTCGAGCGCGGCGCCGTCGCCGGCGAGCTCCGCGAGCAGGTCGATCGCCGGCCCGACGACTTCCGGCGTGAACATGCCGGCCGTGCGCTCGTCGTAGGTCGCTGCGACGTTCTCGCCGAAGAAGCCCTGCTCGCCGGTCAAGTGCCGAACCAGCGCGCGCGCCGGGAGGCCCCGAAATGCTCCTTCTCGGCGACCAGCGCGTCCGACGGGGCCTGAAACGCTCCGGTCGGCTTCGGGCCGCCGAGGAAGTCGACGTCGACCCGGCCGACACCGCCGCCGCCGAACTCGATGTAGCAGGAGCCGCGCCCGTCGTAGAGAGAGGCCTCGTCGCCCCCTCGCCGGCGCGCGATCAGCGAACGCGCGACGACGCGTGCTGCGCCCTCGGCGAACACGCCCGCCTTCGGGACGCCGACCGTCGCGACGTCGCCGACTGCATAGACCGACGGGTACCGGGTCTCGAGCGTCCGCGAGCTGACCGGGATGTAACCGTCCTCGGTCATCCCGCTGGCGATCACGACGTCGGGCGCGCGGTGCCGGGGCACACCGAGGAAGAGGTCGTAGGGAAGCTCGGTGCCGTCATCGAGCACAACCACGCCGCGCGCCCCGTCGAGTGACGCGACGCGACGCTGCGGGATGAACTCGATACCGCGCTCCGCAAAGGCTTCGACGAGCGCCCGCGAGGTCTCGGGCGACGGAGGCACCGGCGTTCCGAACGGGATCACGAACGAGATCTCGCAGTCGTCGCGCACGCCGCGCGAGAGGAGGTGGTCGTGCAGGAGCAGCGCCGCCTCGCTCGGCGCCGGCGGGCACTTGAACGGCGCACCGCAGACGCCGACGACCGCACGCCCCCGGGAGAACGACGGCAGCAGCCCGGCGAGCCGTTCGGCGCCGGCGACGGAGTAGAACTCGTTTCCGGCCTCGATGAGCCCCGGCGTCGCGTCGAAGTCGTAGTCGGCCCCGAGCGCCACCACGAGCACATCGCCCTCGTGCGTTCCGGCGTTCGTCGTGACGCTCCGCTGCTCGGGATCAATTGCCGTGACCGTCTCCTGCAGGAAACGCACGCCCGGCTTCGCGAGATCGCGATACGGGAGCCGAACGGCGTCGAGCGTCGTCCGGCCGAACATGACATCGAGCTTCGAGTATCCGAATACGAAGGCGTCGCCGTCGTCGACCAGCACGACGTCGATGTCGTCTCCGAGCGACTCGGACAGCGTGGTCGCGAGCTCGAGCCCGCCGAAGCCCGCGCCCAGGATCAGCACGTCACAGCGCATCGCTGCTCCCCGCTAGCGCCGCTTGCGCTTGCGCGACGCGGTGCCGCCGCCGGTCGGGCGTCCACCACGCGACTGCCGCTCGATGCGCCGGCGCTCCTGCCGGCCGATGTTGTCGAGCGAGCCGTCGCCCTGCTGCTCACGAGCCGCGTCCATGTACGCCCGGCGCTCGGCGGGGGTGAGGCGGCTCATTGCCTTCTGCATCGCCTGGGGGTTCGGGTTCGCGGCGACGGTGTTGATCTTCTTCAGCGCGCTCGCGAGCTCAGGATTCTGGCGCTCGATCGCCGCCGTGCTCATGCGCTGGAACATGCGGCGAATGAAGCCGATCTTCGAGAGCTGCGTGACGATCGGGCGCAGGAGCGCGCCGTTCCGGAATCGGCCCAGGAAGACGAGCAGCCCGAAGACGATCAGGAGCGAGGCGAGAACGATCAGCGGGAGCCACAGCCACCACACGGCGTCGGATCGTACCTCGTCGGCTCGGGCCTAGTGCCTCGACGCCAGGATGACACCGGCCGCGACGACCACGAGCAGGGCGATCACGAGCCAGACCCAGAGCGCCAGCGACCCGGTCGGCGGCGGGACGGGCGGGGCAGGGCGGATGTCGTCGAAGGGCGCCACGACCGGCCAGGGTTCCCGCTTCGGATGAGCGCACCGTCGGTCGCCTGTAAACATTCCGGAAGGGGTTGACCTGCCCGGCGTTCCGGTTAGAGCATGGGCGAGACGGGAAGGCGCATGACATGACCCACGATCCGATCGGGCTCCTGCTCGAGCACGGCGACGACCACGGGTGCGTGCACCTGACGGAGCTGCGCGAGATCACCCAGCGGCTCGAGCTCGACGAGGAGGACGTGGAAGCGCTGCTGGAGCGCTTCGAGTCGCACGGGATCGAGCTGACCGACGACTGCTCGCGCGCGCTCGACGAGCCCGTCCCGTACACCAACGACCAGATCGCCTCGGCGACGACCGACTCGCTGCAGCTGTTCCTGAACGAGGCCGGGCGCTACCCGCTCTTGACGGCCGCCGAGGAGGTCGAGCTGGCGAAGCGGATCGAGCGTGGAGACAAGGAGGCGAAGGACCTGCTCGTCAACTCGAACCTGCGCCTCGTCGTGTCGATCGCGAAGCGCTACCAGGGGCACGGCCTCGTGCTGCTCGACCTGATCCAGGAGGGGATCATCGGGCTGATCCGGGCGGCCGAGAAGTTCGACTGGCGGAAAGGCTTCAAGTTCTCGACCTATGCGACCTGGTGGATCCGCCAGGCCGTGCAGCGTGGCGTCGCGAACAAGGCGCGCACGATCCGGATCCCGGTGCACATCGCCGAGCGGGAGCAGCGGATCTCTCGCGTCGAGCGCGAGCTGGTCGCCGAGCTCGAACGGGCGCCGACGGACGACGAGATCGCAGAGCGGTCGAAGCTGCCGCTGAAGCAGGTGCAGGAGGTGCACGCTGCCGCCCGTGCGGTCGCATCGCTCGACAAGCCGGTCGGCGAGGAGGGATCGAATGCGTTTGGCGAGATGTTCGCGAGCGACGAGGCGACACCGGAGGAGCAGGTCGAGGTCGAGCTGACCGAGCGGGCGCTGCACCGCGCGGTCGACGAGCTGCCCGACCGAGAGCGGCAGATCCTGAAGATGCGATATGGGCTGGGGGAGAGCGTGGAGCCGAAATCGCTCGAGGAGATCGGGCGCGTGCTCGGGCTCACGCGCGAGCGCGTCCGGCAGCTCGAGTCGGGGGCCCTGCGTCAGCTGGCGGAGCGGCGCGAGATCGCGGCGCTCGTCCCCGCTTAGCGGCTACGAGCCGACGACCTTGCAGACCCAGCGGCGCGGCCGGGAGCGGTCGAGCTCGATGAAGAGGATCCGCTGCCACTGGCCGAGCTCGAGGGCGGCATCCGCCACCGGAACGGACTCGCCGGCCGACCCGAGGAGCATCGACATGCAGTGGGCGTGGCCGTTCCCGACCTCCATGTCCTCCTCGCAGATGTTCTCGGTGCGACGGTCCCAGTCGTCGTGGGCGTAGTAGGTCTCGTGCGGGATCAGCCGGCGGAGCAGGGCGCCGAAGTCCTCGAACATGCCGCGCTCGTACTCGTTGACCCGAACGCAGCAGGTCGTGTGGGGCGAGTAGATGCAGCAGATCCCGTCGACGACCCCGGACTCGCGGACGATCTCCGCCACCTCTTCGGTGATGTCGGTGACGTGGAGGCCCCCGGTCGTCTGGAAGTGGCGCTCGGCCTGGAAGACCTTCATCGGCAGGGAGTCTAGCCCTGCGCTCGCAAGCGATTACGCTGGAACCGCGTGGGCCCGTAGCTCAGCGGTTAGAGCAGCGAACTCATAATTCGTTGGTCCCTGGTTCGAATCCAGGCGGGCCCTTTTTGCAGGTCAGGCAACGAGCCGTTTTGGGTTGGATGCCCGTGTCGGGCATGCCCGGGGGAGGGTTTGACCGTCCCGTGCCCCTTGCCAGTATTGGCCTGGACGCGCGGACTTCGGGCAGCCGCAATCGGGGCCGACCCCGATGGCGGCCAGACGTCTCCGCCCGAGACTCGAAGGGCAAAGGAGGTGTGGACCATGTCGACCATGTCGCACGAGCCTGCTCGCGTCGTGCAGGAACGGCCGCGGTGGGAGTGGCTGCGGCTCGTTCCCGAGATGTGGGCATCGCTCTCGATCACGGCCATGTGGGTCGCCGTCTTCGTGACTGCGATCTGGGGGCCGAGTGCGAACTTCAACAGCGTTGACGGGAGCAGCTCGTCCATCCCGACAGCCGTCTTCGTCACCGTGTTCGCGTTCCTCGGCACCTGGGTGGTTGCGAGGCACGGCTTCCGCCGACAGCCCAAGGAGTAACCGGCGACGTCACTCGGTTCCTCCGGCGTGTCAGGCCGCCTCGAGGTGGAAGACGCGCTGGGTGAAACGGCGCGTCGCCCGCGACACGATCTCGCGCTCGAGCCGGTTGGGAGCGCGGCGTACGAGAACGCGCGTCACCGGAGCGCTCCTTCAGGTGCGCGCAAGCCGACGCGAACGGGCTCGGCCCGGCGGACGGCAGCGAGCACGTGCATCGCGACAGCGGCGACCGCGGCCTCCAC
>Ga0335083_10006549_pt1 | contig 14501 bp, 14 predicted proteins | sample Lox_Sample_42_FD_206716 | JGI IMG/M metagenome (GOLD analysis project Ga0335083, IMG submission 206716) | Soil microbial communities from Loxahatchee National Wildlife Refuge, Florida, United States - Lox_Sample_4.2 | ecosystem: Environmental > Terrestrial > Soil > Wetlands | place: USA...
GCGACCCGGCGGCGGCAAGCGCAGGGGCGGGGCCGACGCCGTCGGCCAGGTCAGCCTCGGTGAGCGGGCACATGCACACGGTGGACAGCGACCCGCCGAGCAGCTCGATGTCGCGTTCGGTCAAGTGGGTGGCGTGCACCAGCGTGGTCCGCGGCCCGAGCGCCCCGGCGTCGTACAGCACCTCGGCTGGCGTCTTGCCGAACGCGGCGCGGCATTCGTGGTTCTCCAGCGGCTGCTCTGACAGGTGGGCGTGCACCGGCGCCCCGTGCGAGTGCGACCAGGCCATGACCACGGGCACCGCGTCGGGATGGACCGCGCGGACCGAGTGGATCGCCGCACCGAGCCTGGCGTGCGGCGCCGCCATGCCCAGGTTGTCGCAGCCGAACCCGGAGACACGTTCCGCCCAGGCGTGCGCGGTGCCGTCGCCGAAGCGGAGCTGCACCCCCGCGAGCGGTACCGGCTCGCCGCCCGGGGTGAAGCCGCCTGCCAGGTAGCAGGTATCGAGCAGGGTGATGCGCAGGCCACCCGCGGCGGCCGCCGCGATGAGCAAGCGGCTCATCTCATTCTGGTCGCTGTAACGGGCTCCGCCCGGACCGTGGTGCAGGTAGTGGAACTCCCCGACGCAGGTGATCCCGGCGAGCGCCATCTCCGCGTAGACGGCGCGGGCGAGAGCGAAGTAGCTCTCGGGATCGAGCCGCTGCGCGACCGCGTACATCCGCTCGCGCCAGGTCCAGAACGTGTCGTCCGGCTGTCCCTCGGCGAAACCGAAGCCGATCCCCGCGCCGGCCACGTTGCCGCGCAGCGCGCGGTGGAACGCGTGCGAGTGCGCGTTGGCCAGGCCGGGCAGGGTGAGCCCGGGCAACCGCACCGTGCCCGGCGGTACCTGCGCGGCGGGAACCTCCGGGGTGACGGCGGCGAACCGCGTACCGTGCGCCTCGATCAGCACGTCGCGTCCCAGGCCGAGGCCGGCGGCAGCGGCCCCGGGCATCCCGCGGGGGCCGGGCGCGCCGCGGGCGAGCCAGGCGAGCTCCGCGTGCCAGCGGCGCACGGTCCCCTGGGAAGCGGCCGCTTCTGAGTTCGTCACACGCAACATCATCCCCAACAGCCGGGGTAGGGAACTACTCGCGTCCCTTCTTAGAATGTCCTCGTGACCACCAAAGACAACGATCGCATAGAACATCACGGTCCCGAGCACAGGGACGTGTCGGGCGGATGGCTCCGGCCTGCGGTTTTCGGCGCGATGGACGGGCTGGTCACCAACGTCTCGCTGATCGCCGGCGTCGGGGGCGGCGGCGGATCTCAGCACGCGATCGTGCTCACCGGACTTGCCGGGCTCGCGGCGGGCGCGTTCTCAATGGCCGCGGGCGAGTTCGTGTCCGTCTCATCGCAGAATGAGCTGGTGCACGCCGAGGTGGCCAAGGAACGGCACGAGCTTGCCACCAACGCGGTCGCGGAACAGATGGAACTGGTCGGCATGCTGCGCCGCCGCGGCATCTCGGCGGCCACCGCGCGGCTCGCCGCGGCGGAGATCTCGGCGCACCCGGAGAAGGCGCTCGCCGTGCACGCCTTCGAGGAGCTCGGCGTCAATCCCGCCGACCTTCCGTCGCCGTTTGTCGCGGCGGGCGCGTCGCTCGTCGCCTTCGCCGTCGGCGCGCTCGTCCCGCTGCTGCCGTACGCTGCGGGCGCCGACAGCCTGTGGCTCGCGCTCGGCCTCGCCGCGCTCGCCGCGATCGCGGGCGGCGGCATGGTGGCGCGGCTGACCGGCCGGCCGTTCTGGCGCGGCGCCCTGCGCCAGCTGGCGCTCGGCGCGCTCGCCGCGGGCGTCACCTACCTGATCGGCCTCGCCGTCGGCGGGATGGCGGGTACCTGACCCGCGTTGCTACCGCTGGGTACTAGTACTGGTATGGTGCCCCGTGGCCACAGTGAACCGCCCGCTGCGCATCGCGCTGCTGTCCTACCGGAGCAAACCGCACTCCGGCGGCCAGGGCGTTTACGTGCGGCACCTGAGCAGGGAACTCGCCGCGCGCGGTCACCGCGTCGAGGTGTTCTCCGGTCAGCCCTACCCGGACCTCGACGAAGGTCCGCTGCTGCGCGAGGTGCCGAGCCTCGACCTGTACCGCGACGACGACCCGTTCCGGACTCCGCGTCTCGGCGAGTTCAGGGACTGGGCGGACGCGCTCGAGGTGGCGATGATGTGGGGCGGCGCGTTCCCCGAGCCGCTCACCTTCAGCCTGCGGGCGCTGCGGGCACTGCGCGCCAGGCCGGGCGAGTTCGACATCGTGCACGACAACCAGGGGCTCGGCTACGGGATGCTCGGCCTGCGGCGGCTCGGCCTGCCGCTGGTGACGTCCATTCATCACCCGATCACGGTGGACAGGCGCCTCGACCTCGCCGGGCGCGGCTGGCTTGAGCGGCTGAACAAGCGCCGCTGGTACGGGTTCGTCCGGATGCAGGGACGGGTGGCGCGCAGGATCGGACCGCTGATCACGGTCTCCTCGTCGTCAAGGGACGACATATGCCGCGATTTCCGCGCCAATCCCGCTAACGTGCATATCGTGCCACTCGGCGTCGACACCAGGCTCTTTCGCCCGCGTGACGGCGAGCCGCGCGTCCGGGGCCGGATCGTGACGGTGACCAGCGCAGACTCGCCGCTCAAGGGCCTGCCGACGCTGCTGCGCGCCGTTGCCAAGCTGGCCACGGAACGCGAGGCGCACCTCGTGGTCGTCGGGACTCCGTCGTCCGCCACCAGGCAGCAGGTGGCGCAGCTTGCCCTGGGCAGCCGGGTCAGCTTCGCCGGCGGCCTGCCCGACGAGGAGTACGCACGGCTGCTCGCCTCCGCCGAGGTCGCGGTGATCCCCTCGATGTACGAGGGCTTCTCGCTGCCCGCCGTGGAGCACATGGCCTCGGGCACCCCGCTCATCGCCAGCAGGGCCGGCGCGCTGCCCGAGGTGACCGGCGACGCCGCGCTGCTGGTGACGCCCGGCGACGCCGAGGAACTCGCCGCCGCGCTGCGCACCCTGCTCGACGAGCCGGACTCGCGTGCGGCGCTCGCCGCGCGCGGCCTGGCCCGGGTGCGCGAGCGGTTCGCCTGGCCCGCGGTAGCCGCCGCGACCGAGGCGCTGTACCTGAAGGTGATCAACGGGGAGACCGGTTGCTGACCGTCGACTTCACGAAATTTCCCATTAATCCCGGCGACCGCGTACTCGACCTTGGCTGCGGTGCCGGGCGGCACGCCTTCGAGGCCTACCGCCGTGGCGCCCGCGTCGTCGCGGCCGACCTCGACGTCAAGGAGCTGCCCCCGGTCGGCGGCATGTTCGCCGCCATGCGCGAGACGGGCGAGGCGGGCCCGCCCGCGGCGGCCGCCGCCGTGTCGGCGGACGCGACGAGGCTGCCCTTTCCCGACGGCGCGTTCGACGTGATCATCGCCGCGGAGATCCTCGAGCACATACCCGACGACACCGCCGCCATGGCCGAGATCGCCCGCGTGCTCCGCCCCGGCGGAACCGTCGCGGTCACCGTGCCCGCCTGGCTGCCCGAGCGGATCTGCTGGGCGCTGTCCCGTGAGTACCACGAGGTGCCCGGCGGCCACGTGCGCATCTTCACCAGGGCCGAGCTCGGCGCCAAGCTCGCCGCGGCCGGGCTCACGCCCACCGGCGGGCACCACGCGCACGGGCTGCACTCGGCCTACTGGTGGCTGAAGTGCGCGGTCGGCGTGCACGACGACGCGCATCCCGCCGTGCGGGCGTACCACCGGCTGCTTGTCTGGGACATCATGAGCAAGCCCGCGCTCACCCGGCTGTCGGAGGCCGCGCTCAACCCGCTCATCGGCAAGAGCCTGGTGATCTACGCGAGAAAGGCAGAAACCACGAAACCCGTCACACCGAACGGTTTCGCGGTTCCCCCGACCCGCGCCCATTCTCCCCGCGGGGTTGCGGGGGGGTCTGGGGGGGTCGTCCCCCCGGGCAACCTCGGCGGTTCGCCGGGGGGGTCTGGGGGGGTCGTCCCCCCGGGAGAGCACAGTGACCTAGCGGGCAGCGGGGCAGGCGAATGAAGACGGCCGGGCGGCACCGCCCGGGCAGCCCGAGGCCGCCCGCCGACATCATGCAGACCGCCCGTTCCATCGCCGCGGTGCAGCGGCCCGACGGCGCGATCCCCTGGCCGGACGGCCACGTGGACCCGTGGGACCACGTGGAGTGCGCGATGGCGCTCAGCGCCTGCGGACTCCCCCTGCCCGCGCGGCTCGCCTACCAGTGGCTGCGCGAGACCCAGCGTCCCGACGGCTCCTGGCCGCGGACCACCGGCGGCCCCGGTGCCGCCTTTCCTGGCGAGGTGACCGACGACGCGGCGGAAAGCCACCATGCCGCCTACGTGGCGGTCGGCGTCTGGCACGACTACCTGGTCACCGGCGACCGCAGGTTCGCCGCCCGGATGTGGCCCGTGGTGCAGGCGGCGATCGAGTGGGTGCTCGACCTGCAGACAACGCGCGGCGAGGTGGCCTGGGAACGCGATGGTTCCGGCTCGCCAGGCGGGTTCGCGCTGCTTTCCGGATGTGCCAGCATCCTGCACGGGCTGCGCTGCGCGATAGCGCTCGCCGGCCTGGCCGGCGAGGCGCGGCCGGACTGGGAGCTGGCCGCCGGCCAGCTCGGCCACGTGATCGCCTGCCACTCCGACGCGTTCGCCGACAAGAGCCGGTTCTCGATGGACTGGTACTACCCGGTGCTCGGCGGCGCGCTGCGCGGGCCAGCGGGCACCGAGCGGCTCGCCCTCGGCTGGGACATGTTCGTCGTGCCCGGCCTCGGCGTCCGCTGCGTCAGTGACGAGCCGTGGGTGACGGTGGCCGAGACCTGCGAGCTCGTGCTCGCTCTTGACGCCTGCGGCCAGCGCGGGCGGGCACGCGAGGTGTTCGCCACGGTGGGCCGGCTACGGCACGATGACGGCTCATACTGGACAGGCTGGCAGTACGTCAACCAGGCGCACTTTCCCGCCGAGCGCTCGGGCTGGACGTCCGCGGCGGTGATACTCGCCGCCGACGCGCTGGCCGGGTTCAGCGGCGGCGCGGGCGTCTTCCGCGCCATCCCGGCCCCGGCCAGCTACCGCCCGCCCGCCGACCCCGCCGCCTGCGGCTGCGAGCCGACCACAGCGGACGCGCTGACCGGCCGCGGGTAGGCGGCCGCGAGGACGAGCGTGGCGGGGACGGAGTCAGCCGCAACCGTTCCGTATCGTCGTTCAGGCGGCGTGCCGGCGGACCAGCCGCACGGTGCCCGCGACGAGCACCGCCGACAGGGTGAGCAGCCAGCCGGACTCGAACAGCTGCCTGGGCCAGAACGCGGCGACCGGGTAATGGCGCTGCAGGCTGAGCACGGTCACCGCGGCGAGGGCGGCGAAGCAGCAGAGCGAGACGGCCATCGCCGGGAGAACCCTCCTGATGAGCGTGCCGAGGAACGCGCCGAGGCAGAACGCGGTCAGCGTCCAGGCGGCGTACGCGGCGCCGCGCGTGTCGAACACCGCCGGGGACAGGACGGTCAGGTCCTGCGTCGTCAGGAAGGGGACGAACAGCCAGGTGTACAGCTGGCTGAGCACGAGCGCCGCGATCGTGACCACGGACCCGATGATGGTGAGCTTGGCGACTGTCCACCGCACCCGGCCGATGCCCTGGGTCCAGGCGTAGCGGTACGTGCCGCCCTCAAGCTCCCTGGCGACGACGGGCGCGGCGAACATCGCGAGCAGCAGCGGGGCGGCAAGCAGCGCGACGCGGATGCCGTTGCCCAGGTGCCAGTCGGTGTTGAACCAGTCAGTAAGCAGCAGGCACGATGTGGCGCCGGCGGGATGGCAGGCGGCCGCGATCGCGTAGTCGTGATGGATCTTGAGCCCGGCGTACAGCATGCCGGCCACCGCCACCGCGAAGCCGGCCAGGACGCAGCTCAGCAGGCCGCGATGCTGCCGCCAGGTGACCCACAGCATCAGGCGGCCCGGTGGCGGACCAGCCAGACCGTCGCGGCGCCCAGGGCGATCGCGAGAACCAGCAGCCAGCCGGACTCGATGAACTGCATCGGCCAGAACCGGCTGACCGGGATGTAGCGCCACCAGTCGGTGCTGCCCGCGGTCCACGTCTTGAGTATCCACGGGGAGCTTGGCGTGCTCGGGCCGCTGAACAGCCTCGCATTCGTGGTGTCGATCGCCACGGGGTAGTCCTCGCGCAACACCAGCCACGCCAGCAGCTGGACGCCGAGGTAAGCGCCGAGCGTGGCCGCCATGGCCGGGATGATCCGGCGGATGAGCATGCCGAGGAACGCCCCGATGGCGAACGCGGCGAGCGTCCAGGCGGCGAAGTCGGTGCCGCGCGTGTCGAAGACCCCCGCGGCGAGCACGTTCATCTCCTCGAACTCCCTGGCCGGGTCGAAGAACCAGGCATAGAGCTGGCTGACCGCCCCGGTGAGGATCGCGAGCGCGGCGCCGATCATGGTGAGCTTGGCGATCGTCCAGCGAACGCGGCCGATGCCCTGAGTCCAGGCATACCTGAAGGTGCCTGTCTCCAGTTCCCTGGCGAGCACCGCCGGCCCGGCGAAGGCACCGAGCAGGACAGGCATGAGCTGTATCAGGATGGCCACGGTGTTCGAAACCGGCCAGTCGGTGTTGTTGAAGTCGCGTTTGATCGCCGCGCAGGCGGCCGAGTCCTGGGGATGGCAGTTGAGCAGGGAGGTGTAATCGTGGTGCGCCTTCAGCCCCATGACCAGCAGGAAGACGGACACTGCGGCAAGCACGGCGGTGACGCCGATCAGCATGCCGCGGTGCTGGCGCCAAGTGACCCAGATCATCCGCCGCCACGGCACCGGCCGCAGCGCGGGTTCAGCGCCACGGACGGGCTGGGCGGGCAGAGTCAGCACGCTCACTTGGACACCTCCGTGAGTTCCGTCCGCGGCACGTTCTGTGCGGCGGCTGACGTGCCGCCGTCCCCCGGGCGCAGGTAGGCGAGCACGAGTTCTTCCAGGCCGACCGGGTGCGCCTCCCAGCCGGCCGGCACCGTGCCATCCGGCCCGGCATCCCTGACCAGCAGGTGCGCCTGCGCTCCTGCGCGCCGGACCTGCACCGTCTGGAACTCGCCGACAAGCAGCCCGGCGGTGGCGGTGGGACCAGTCAGCACCCGGTGCTCAGCCAGCAGGTCATCGACCGGACCCGCGAGCCGCAGTTCGCCGTCGCCAAGCACCACGAGGTAGTCGGCGACGCGCTCAAGCTCGGCGAGAGCATGCGAGGACAGCAGCACGGACACGCCGTCGTCGGCCATCGCGGTCATGACGGTCGCCATGAAGTCCTGCCGGGCCAGCGGGTCGAGCGCCGAGAGCGGCTCGTCGAGTATGAGCAGCCGGGGCCGCCTGGCCAGGGCCATGGTCAGCGCGACCTGAGCCTGCTGACCGCCGGAGAGCTTGCCCGCCTTCTTCTTCAGCGGGATGCCGAGGTCGGTGAGGCGCTGCCGCGCGGCAGACTCATCGAAGCGCCGGTTCAGGTTCCTCGTCAGGTGCAGCATGTCCGCCACCGACAGGTTCCTGTACAGCGGCGCGTCCTGCGCCATGAACGCGATGTCGTCGAGCGCGACCGGCGAGCCGGTCGCCTGCCCGCCGAGCACGGTGGCGGTGCCCGCGGTCGGTAGGGTCAGCCCGACCGCCATGTTCATCAGCGTGGACTTGCCGGCCCCGTTCGGCCCCACGAGCGCGGCCAGGGAACCCTCGGGCACGGCGACTGTGCAGTCGCGCAGCGCCCACGCCTTCCCGTAGCGCTTGCCAAGGCCGGCGGTCTCGATGACGTTCATGCGACGCCCTCCGTTCCGGCACGGCCTGCACGGCCCTTGGCATCCTGGCGGCCCTTGAAGAAATCCCGCAGCGCGCTGGAGAACAGGGCGACGATCCCGTCCTCGTCAAGGCCCGCCTCCTCGGCGGACGCCAGCCAGCCGAGCATGGACCGGCGCAGCCCGCTGAGTTCGGGCAGCGTGACCTGGCTCAGGGTGGCCGTGACGAAGGTGCCCTGCCCGGGACGCCCCGCCGCGAGGCTCTTGGTCTCAAGTTCCTTGTAGGCCTTCAGCACCGTGTTCGGGTTGATGGTCAGCGCCGCGACCACATCCCTGACCTTGGGCAACTGGTCACCCGGCTGGAGGTAGCCGAGCCGCAGCGCATGCTCCACCTGCTGCACGAGCTGCAGGTAGGTAGGCACACCCGACGAAGGATCCAGCCGGAACTCGATCGGGCTGTTCCCTTTATCTATAGTCATAGGACAAGAGTACAGCGCTCGCCGGCACAGCGCTAGCGCCCGCGCGCACCGAGTGCGCGCGGGCGTCACGGATAAGTCTTTACGGCTGTTGCGGGCCCTTGCCTGCCGCGTCAGCGCTTGCTGTCGCGTTTCGCCTGCTTGCGGGCGCCCCGGGAGAGGGTCTCCGAGCGCTGGCGCTCGCTTGACGCCGAGCGCAGCGCGCGTTCGCCGGTGGGCTCGGGCGTGACCTCTGGACCCTTGCGCCGCTGGCGCGGAACCATCTCATCGCCGCCCGGCCAGTCGCGCCCTCCGCGCTTCGTGGCGCGGGCCGCCTCGAGCCGCTCCTGGCGCAGCGCGGCGGCGGACTCCTGGGCGAGGACCGCCACCCGGTGGCTCGTCCGTGAGAGCGCACGCTCGAACGCCTCCGCCCGCGCCCGTGCCCGCTGGTTCTCGGGATACGCCATGCCGCGCGCGGCGTGCTCGGCGACCGCGGCGCTCGCCGGCCTGCGGTACTGGCCGACGGCCTTGTCGCGCGCCCGCTTGACCCTCGCCTCGAGTTCGATGGCCTCGTCCTCGCCGAGCGCGGCGAGCGCGTCCCGCTCGGTTTCCGCGACGAGCCTGCTCTCGGACTTGTTCAGTACCGCCATCAAGGAAGCTTCCACGGTTCCCCCCGAAACCTGCCAGCACCGGCCGCGAAACTCTTGCCCGCTGATCATGCTGGCAAAACGGCGGCTACTCCTGCCTTAGCTGCCGGCACCCGTTCGTTCAAGCACCCGGAGCGAGCCGAGGTGCCGTACCTCGGTGAAGGCGCCGGAGGCGAGGGCGCGCTGGTAGATGCGGAATGGGGCCTGGCCGCCGTCGGCCGGGTCGGGGAACACGTCATGGATGGCCAGGGCACCGCCGAGTGCGACCCACGGAGCCCAGCCCTCGTAGTCCCACTGGGCGGCGGCGTCGGTGTGCCCGCCGTCGATGAACAGCATGCCGAGTGGTGTCCGCCACAGCCGGGCCACGTCCGCGGACCTGCCGACGATCGCCACCACGTCGTCCTCGACACCAGCGGCGGCCAGGGTCGCCCGCAGCCGCGGCAGCGTGTCGAGCTTGCCGGTCACCGAATCGACGAGGCCGGGGTCGTGGTACTCCCAGCCTGGCTGGTGTTCCTCTGAGCCGCGGTGGTGGTCCACCGTGACGACCTGCTGCCTGATCCCCGCGGCGCGGGCGGCGCGGACGCCTGCCGCCAGGTAGATCGCGGACTTGCCGCAGTAGCTGCCGACCTCAAGCACCGGCCCTGCCGCCGCGTACGCTTCGGCGGTCTCGCACAGCGCCAGACCCTCGGCCTCCGGCATGAACCCGGTCGCCGCCTCCGCCGCCTGCCTCAGCTTCGCATCCATCCAGGCACCATAGCGTCCGGCCGGGCACCCGCGGCGGGCCGGCGGTACTGGTCCGCGTGGAGCAGCTCGATTAGCGCCGGTCAGGCCTTGCGATCTTCGTCGTTACTGGCTAGTAATGGGACAGCGGCACCGTCGCCGCGTTGTCAGGAGGCAGCCGTGAGCACCTACGACATGTACTCATCGCCGGTCAGCACCGGGACCTGGGACGTGCCCGCGACCGGCGCGGCCCGGTTCTCCTGGGAGTACGACGCGGGACGGCAGCAGCTGCTCGACCTCTACCAGCGCGGCAAGGACAAGCAGTGGGACGCGATCAAGCGGATCGACTGGGACCAGCCGGTCAACCCGCTGGCCGTGATGGAGACCGGCGAGGAGATGGTGCCGATCTACGGGTCGCGCCAGTGGGAGAAGCTCAACCAGGCCGAGCGGGACGAGCTGAGCCTGCACCTGTCGTCGTGGCTGTTCAGCCAGTTCCTGCACGGCGAGCAGGGCGCGCTCACCGTCGCGGCGCGGATCGTCGAGTCGGTCCCCGACATGGACTCCAAGTTCTACGCCGCCACCCAGACCATGGACGAGGCGCGGCACGTCGAGCTGTTCAACCGGTTCGTCAAGGACAAGATCGGGCTGTTCTACCCGGTCAACGACCACCTGGCGGCGCTGCTCGCCGACGCGCTCAGCGATTCCCGCTGGGACCTGCCCTACCTGGGCATGCAGGTGCTGATCGAGGGGCTGGCGCTCGCCGCCTTCGGCGTGCACCGGGACATCACCGGGAACCCGCTCGTCAAGCAGCTGCTCGCGTACGTCATGCAGGACGAGGCGCGGCACGTGGCGTTCGGCAGGCTCGCGCTGCGCGACTACTACGCTGGGCTCACCGCCGCGGAGCGGGCCGACCGTGAGGAGTTCGTGGTTGAGGGCTGCTACCTCATGCGCGACCGGTTCGTCGCCCGCGAAGTCTATGAGCGGCTCGGCTACGACGTTGAGGAGTGCGTGCAGTTCGCGGACCGCTCCCCCACGCAGCTCGCGTTCCGGCAGTTCCTGTTCAGCAGGATCGTGCCATGCGTGAAGGACATCGGCCTGTGGGGCCCCAAGGTCCAGGCGGCCTACGTCGACATGGGCGTGATTGACGCCGCGAGCGGCGACCTCGACGCGCTGATGCGCGACGACGAGGACACCGCCGACCGTCTCGAGCACGAGCACGCGCTTGAGTTCGCCGCCCGCAAAGACGAGGTAGACAGCGTCATCGCGGCCGCCAAGGACGACTGAGCTTAGAGGCGGTTGAGGAGTGCGAGTGAGATCCGCGCCGCGGGCTTGGCCACAAGCTCGGCCGGCGACAGCTCGCTACGGCACATCTTGGTAAACGCGCGCCAGCCCTTGCCGGTGGACAGGCCCCGGTGGAAGGTGCCTGTGTGGCGGGTGAAGGCGGACAGCGCTGCCCTGCCCGCATGCATGTCAGGCACCAGGGTGGCGCCGATCGCGCCGACGTAGCCGTCCGGGTCGTCCCTCGCCGCGTACTGGCCGGCCAGGGTGCCCGAGCGGAGCGCGAAGCTGATGCCCTCACGGGTCCACGGTTCGAGCAGGCCCGCGGCGTCCCCGGCCAGCAGCACCCGGCCCTTGCGCAGCGGGGAGCGGTCCGAGCGGCAGCGGGTGAGGTGCCCCGAGTCCTGCACCACCTCGAAGCCCGCCAGGCCGAGCCGGGCCACGAATTCGCGCAGGTACGCCTTGGTGGCCTCGCCCTGGCCGCGGGCCGCGATCACGCCGACGGTGAGCCGGTCGCCCTTGGGGAAGACCCAGCCATAGGATGCGGGGATCGCACCCCAGTCGAGCAGGATCCGGCCCGCCCATCGCCTGGCGATCGCGTCAGGCACCGCGATCTCCAGCTCGAGGCCGAGGTCCACCTGGCCGAACTCCGCGCCGACGGCGCGCGCAGTGATGCCGGAGGATCCGTCGGCGCCGATGACCGTTCTCGCGGTGACCTGCGATCCGTCGGCGAGCCGCACGGTCGCGTTCCCCTCCGCCTGGTCGATGCCGCGCACCTGGGCCCGCTGCCTGATCTGGGCGCCATTCTCCTGCGCCCGCTTCAGCAGTGCGGCGTCGAACTCCTCGCGGACCACCATGGCAAGGAAGGGCTCGCGATCCGAGCGGGTGAACTCCTGGCCTCCGCGCAGCGTGACCGTCGCCGCGCGGATCTCATCCCTGGCAGGGATCGCGATGAGCCCGCTCGCGACCGCCGAGGACGCGCCGATCAGGCCGCCGCCGCAGGTCTTGTACCTGGGGTGCTCCGCCCGCTCGAGCACGACGGTGCGCGCACCGGTGGCGGCGGCGGCGCTCGCGGCGGCCAGCCCGGCCGGCCCGGCACCGATGACGGCGACATCCCACTCAGCACGTTCCTGCATCCAAGCAGCTTAGGCGACCCGCGCTCGGCCCAGCGTCCGCCGCCCAGCCCCTTGCCTTAGCCGCCCAGCCCTTCGCTTAGCCGGCCGCCGGTCCGCCCACCTGCCTTCCTCGCTCCGTCCCGGCTTCGCGCCCTCACGCCTTTGCATAGCCGGCGCCCAAAAAAATCGGACATAACGGAAATAAAATAGTCGCCAGCTATGCAAAGACGAGAAAAGTGGTCACCAGCTATGCAAAGTGGTAGTTCCGGCGGAGGCAGGTGAGCGGCACGGGCGAGCCGAGAAAGCGAGGAGTCAGGCGCCGAGGTAGGCGAGGACGGCCAGGACGCGACGGTTGTCGTCCTCTGAGGGGGACAGGCCGAGCTTGGTGAAGATGCCCGCCGCATGCTTGCTTACCGCTTTTTCCGTGACGAACAGCCGGGCGGCGATTGCCGCGTTGGAGCGGCCCTCGGCCATCAGCGACAGGACCTCGCGCTCGCGCGGGGTCAGCGTGGCGAGCGGGCCCGACCTGGTGCGCTTGGCCAGCAGCCGGGACACCACCTCGGGATCGAGCACGGTGCCGCCGGACGCGACGGCGCGTACCGCGTCCGCGAACGCGTCGTCGCTGAACACGCGGTCCTTGAGCAGGTAGCCGATTCCCCCGGCCTGATCGGCGAGCAGTTCCCTGGCATACAGCTGCTCCACATACTGGGACAGCACAAGCAGCGGCAGGCCCGGCCTGGCCCGGCGCGCCTCGATCGCCACCCGCAGCCCGTCGTCGGTGAACGACGGCGGGAGCCGGACATCGACGATGCCGACGTCCGGCTCCAGCTCGGTCAGCGCGCGCAGCAGTTCCGGCGCGCTCGCGACCGCCGCGATCACCTCGAAGCCATGCGCCTCGAGCAGGCGCACCAGGCCGTCGCGGAGGAGGAACAGGTCCTCGCCGATGACTACGCGCACGAAACCCCGATCAGGTCGGCGAGCCGGCCGGCTGGCCATCCTCACCGGTCACGATGCCCGCCGGGCCGCTGCCATCGCGGCCAGCGTCCGGCAGGTTAGTTTCCGTCAGCGAGCACGGGACCTCCATCGCGACGATGGTCGGGCCGCCGGGCGGGCTGCTCACCGCAAGGATGCCATCGAACGTGGCCAGGCGGCGCTCGACACCGGCAAGTCCGGTGCCGGCGGACGGGTCGGCGCCGCCGTCGCCATCGTCGGTGACCATCGCGCGCAGTGTTTCCCCGCTGTGTTCAAGGCTGATCTCCACCGTGCAGGCCCCCGAGTGCCGCACCGCGTTGGTGAGCGCCTCCGCGACCGCGAAGTACACCGCGGCGGCGACCGGCATGGGTGGCTCGCCTGGCAGGCTGATGTCCGTGTCCACGGTCAGCGGCGTGTCCAGGGCGAGGGCGCGGACCGCTTCGGCCAGCCCCCGGTCGGCGAGGACCGGCGGGTAGATGCCGCGCACCAGGTCACGCAGGTCGTCAAGGGCACGCGAGGACGTCTTGCGCGCCTCGGTGACCAGGGCGAGCGCCGCCTCGGGGCTGGAGCGCATCAGCTCCTCCGCGGCCCGCAGCGACATGCCGACGGCGACAAGGCGGGCCTGCGCGCCGTCGTGCAGGTCACGCTCGATCCGCCTCAGCTCGGCCACCGCGACCTCGGTCGCGTCGCTGCGCGTCTGGGTCAGCCGGGACACCCGCTGGGTGAGTGCCTGCGCCCGCCTGGCCAGCTCGGCGTCGCCGCTCCATGCGGGCAGGCGCTGCGCGAGCAGGCCTGCCGCGAGGAGCAGCCCGATGCCCTGCGCCGCGGCGAACGGCTGCATGGGGACGTGCTGCGTATCAAGCGGACCGTAGAACATGGCAGCACGCACGTACTGGCTGGTGAGCCAGAGGAAACCGAGCCACACGCCAAGGAGCCCAAGGACGGCCATTCCCGCCACCGCGCTGGTCGCGGCCACCCGGGGAAATCGCCGCACCGCCAGTTGTCGCCAGTCGGCAGCATCGGGACCACGCCGTAGACGATCTTCGCGAACGGCCAGTAGTGCGGGGGGTACGACAGGAACACGCTTTCCCCGAGCAGCCACCGCCGCATCGGCATTGGGCCGTAGCCGGTGGACGCCCCCCAAAGGACCGTCGCGTGCGCGAGAAAGATGCCGTACGCGCCGTAGGCGCAAACGGCATACGCGGCGATCTTCGCTGTCAGGTCCGTCCTCACGACAGCCATGGCCACGGTCACGGCGAGGAGCAGCCAGGACAGGTTGCTGTGGAACAGACCGTAGCTGGCGAGCGCCAGGGACGGGAGCAGCAGCGCCGGCCAGTTCGCGCGCAGCCGCTCCCCGTAGGCCGCCGCGTAATCGCCTGGTGTCGTCATGTGATCCATGGTGGCCGCGCCGCGGGGCGCCGGCCATGGGCTTAGGCCTACTGTTTGAGGGCCGGAGTAAGCTCAACCCGTTCGGGATGATCGGTTGTGAAGTTCAGCGGGCGAGGACGGACAGGCGGCTGAGCGCCTCCTTGAG
>Ga0335083_10006550_pt1 | contig 14499 bp, 9 predicted proteins | sample Lox_Sample_42_FD_206716 | JGI IMG/M metagenome (GOLD analysis project Ga0335083, IMG submission 206716) | Soil microbial communities from Loxahatchee National Wildlife Refuge, Florida, United States - Lox_Sample_4.2 | ecosystem: Environmental > Terrestrial > Soil > Wetlands | place: USA: Florida...
CTCCCGAAACCTGGCCCATTAATCCTTGTGCGACGTTGACAGGCTTGGCTACATTCAAAACATCAGAATTAATCGTAGCAGTGCTGTATCCCAAAGCCTTCGCTTCTTTCTTGATACCAAGAGAAGTAACAACAACTTCTGTAAGGCTACTTGCTGTGCGAACTACATTTAGGTTAAGTGTGGATTCGTTCCCAACCGGAAATTCTTTCTGGGTTACACCAGTTCCACTGACGACTAAAACGTCCCCCGGTTTTATGCGGATGGTGTAGTTTCCGTCAGCGTCAGCACTTACTCCCTGTTTGTTCGATTTTATTCTTATCGAAGCGAACGGAACAGGCTGGCCCTGAGCATCTGTAACTCTTCCGGTAACAACTTTAGTTTGTGCAAATGCCAATATAGAACACAATACCAGCACTGCAAACAGTGTTAGAAATTTTCTCATGTGACTGTGAGTTTTGATTTTTATAAGCTACAAATATAGGGGCTTTTCAAATTCACAAAAAAAATGTTAAAAAAAGCCTCTATTTTAGTTGTAGACAAATTGTTTAGGCGAAATGCTGCAAAAAATTAAAATATATCTATTCCGGGACCTCAAACCTATTTAAAAGAATGATAACAACCTGACTTTAAAAACATTAACTTAAATTAATATGGATCAATTTTTGTAAAAAATATGATTTTTCTCTATCCTTCCTTGAGAAATTCTATGATTACGCTTAAATATTTAATTCATTTACATTCAGATTCAGAAAATTTTTGCCCTAATTTTTAATCCTATTGCATTTTTTAAAAATCAAATATGCTTTTTCGGTTATCCATTCCTGCCACCTGTTTTAAAATTTCGCCTCATCCCATTTTATCGCCAGCTAATTAAAAATTGAAATTTTATTTCATTTTTTTGATTGCCCTGGATTGAATCCAATCCGGTACCAATAGAATTTTTCCCGGGATAAACAATTCCGGCCCACCTTACCCAGGCATCTATCTGAGGCATCGTTTGCCTCCAATGGAATATTTTGTTTAATACAAGATTTAAAAAGAAATAGTATCGAAATCCCTTGTCATAATAAGCCGGGAGCGAGAAGCTGTATAAAACATCCCTTTCGTATACGTATATGCGTGAATCATATCCACCGGTTTCAAAATATTGTAGACATAAATTCCAGCTATATGTTTTTTTCAAAGCATGGAACGCAAGATCGATAAGTCCGAGCGTTCCTTCTTCAGCAGAAGCCGATTTTTTATTATACCATAACCATTCCATTCTGCTCCTGAGTGATAAAATTTTATTGATACTAACAGCAATCTCTATCCGCCAATCCTGTTTAGATGACAGAAACAATGGATACGTTGCCAGATCGGTTTGTGACCCATTGGTTTGTTTCGCTTCATTTTTATAGTGGAAATACAAACTCCAGCGATTTAAGAACTGGTAAGAAGCACGCACAAAAAAATCCCTACCATGTGCAGGAGCATCTGCCCCGTATTTTATCCAGGGAAAACTATACATATCAAAAAAAGCATCTACCCTCCATCCGGGAAATGGTCTCAGAGATAGGCCGCCATATACACCTCTTTCATTGTTGGGGGAAGAGTTTTCGGTAAAAGCATTTGCATATAATGACTGGAAGTCTTTTGCTATATGACGATAAAGAAATGATAGATCCATATTCGATGACAGACTTAACAAAAAACCATTTACAAAAGCCTGATGTGCATTTTGGTCTATTGCCGCTTCACCAAAAAAATGAAAATTATGATGGGTATAACTATAGTCTACACTATAATCCGACCAGGAATTTCCACGTATAGCAAATAAATTATACGGTTGATCCTGCTTTTGAATTGATTTAGAAAAATGGTAGTAAATCGTATTGATACCAATATGCCAGTCAGACTTTGAAAAATTTATATTTGCGCCTATTGTTGACTGCCTGGTATTATTTCTGTCATCATTCTCTTCCCTGGTCCGGTGATATCCTGAACTTTCAAAAGAAGAAATCTGATCTTCCCGGCTCACGGTATCGTGTACCAGATTTGTACTGACTTTCTTTATAGATATAAATGTAGTTCCCTGCCAGTGTCCCTTAGACAAAGTAATTCCTGCTCCTCTGTGAAAATCAAATTCACCCGATGAATGATAGGGATCCAATATTGCACCCTGTCTTTTTACTGCTAGTGCATCAGCACTCTTGGTAAACGCAAACCCCTGCCACTGAATAAGTCCCTGTCCCATATTCACGATAAAATCACCCAATGCCAGGGCTTTGATGATCCCGATTTTTTTTGCAAAAAAATGAAATGAATAAAAATCAAACCCATAAGACTGATAGCCACGAAAAAACTGTTCGCCTGCATCTTTGTCCCCCAGTATTCCGTACTGCAGCAAATTTTTATAGTTATAAGTATATCGTATAAAATATCTCTGGGGGCTGCCCAAATAATGCGATGCGGCTGAATCAGTAGCCGATTCAAATCCTTTGGATTTTTCCATTACCTGCGACACGCGAAATAAAAAATGCTGATCGCCCCCTTTCCATCTTTTGTAAATATTTTCATCAAGCGATAACTGATCAGTAACTTTTATGTAGGGCAGCAATTCTTTAATTGTTTCAACACTCCATGCCGGAATTGCCTGTAATTCTTCAATCGCCAGCAATTCGCCAAACAGTTTCCTGTATCCTAAAAAGTTTTTGATCTGCAAACCCGTAAGTATTCCCAATGATTGCAGTTCCCCTTCATCGGCCTTATTCAGATTGAGTGGATGCCTGCTATATGCATTTAATTTCTGCCAGTATGAATCATCTTCCACATCCGATTCTGATTTGCCTGCAAGCCGCTCCAGCTGTTCTTCAAGAACAGGTTGAGACTGGGTTTCGGGTATCTGTTCACGTGAGGAATTGGCAGCAAACAATATGAGAATACTACAAATGATTTTGGTTGCAGTCATTGATTAATTCTTATCTTCATTTTTTGTAAAAAAAACTACTGACAGAGCTGGCGAAAACCCCAATTCAGGATGATATCTTGTTGAAATATCCACCCGTATATTCTTCCATTTCAGCCCCAATCCACCAAAGGGTGAAGCGGTTGATGTTTCAATACCAATACAGGCAAAAAATTGCTTCGCAAAAAAATATTGAAGGCCGATATTCGCATACAGCGGGCGATCTTCTTCCTTGATTATTTCTACACTGATACAGGTCTCGTTTGATACTTCATAACCCATTGCATATTTATATACCGATGCGATCTTCTCACCCGAGTTTTTCCCAATTTTCCCCCCAACAGGATTAGAAGCATGGAGACCAATCGTAATTTTTTCTGCGGGATGTAAAAAAATGCCCATTTCAAAATTTACGGCGCCCGCATTTCCATATCCGGAGATATGAAATAAATGATAATCCAGTTGTATGCCCGCATCAATTATTTTTCCAAGCTTTCGTCCATAGGCAATCCCTATTTTGGATTCGTTATAGTCTGCAAATCCAAAATAATTCAACTCCAATCCAATACCTCCGGATGCTGCAGGAAAGGATAATGCAAACATGCAAAAATTCAATTCTGCCAACGCGAATCTCCTTTCGTCAAATGCTCCGGCGTTTAAGCTTTGTTGTGATGATAAGACCGATTGATTATTGGTAAAAGAGAAAGCATTTATGAAATTCCTGCTGCAAGTACCCAAATCGATATATGGTATTTGCTGGGAGGAATGGATTGTCTGAGTTTCAGAATTTATAACAATTAACAGGGACAATATGAACCCACAAAGTCTTAAAACCACCACATTCATTTTGACATCGAAAGTTAATCAGATGTCTTTATCGGAATAAGCGTGAATTCACCCGGCAGCTGAAGTTTTAATCCCTATGAATATTACCTTTGCGCCATGCAAATTTTAGACGGACAATTAGTATCCCGTACAATCAAGGATACCCTGAAACTGAAAGTGGCCCAGTTAATCACGGAAGGAAAAAAGACGCCTCATCTCGCAGCGGTTTTAGTAGGACATAATGGAGCCAGCGAAACTTATGTCAATGCCAAGGTGAAAGCCTGTTCCGAAATCGGTTATAAGTCAACGTTACTCAGGCTGGAAGATTCCATCAGTGAAAACAAGTTGCTCAATGTCATTGCAGACTTGAATGCAGATATGGATGTAGACGGCATCCTGGTACAACTCCCGCTGCCATCACATATATCAGATGAAAAAATAATCAATGCCATCGATCCTTCCAAAGATGTGGATGGATTCCATCCCATCAGTGTGGGAAGGATGGTTCTCGGATCATCCACTTTTATTCCTGCTACTCCGCATGGAATCATGCTCCTTCTCGAACATTATAAAATCAATACTACAGGAATGCATGCTGTTGTCATCGGGAGAAGCAATATTGTCGGCAGGCCGATGAGCATGTTATTAAGCAGCAATACTAACCCGGGTAATTGTACAGTTACAATCTGTCATTCCAAAACAAAAAATTTGGAGGGAATATGCCTGCAGGGCGATCTGATTGTTGCCGCCATGGGCAGAGCGGAATTCGTTACTGCAGATATGGTGAAAGAAGGCGCCGTTGTAATTGATGTGGGCATTACAAGGGTCCCTGATTCTTCAAAAAAAAGCGGATTCGCACTCAAAGGTGATGTCCATTTTTCTACAGTCGCTCCTAAATGCAGTTATATAACGCCTGTACCCGGCGGCGTCGGACCAATGACGATTGCAGCTCTTATGAAAAATACATTCAAAGCCTGCATGGATAAGAATTGATGTCTGTCAGCTGAAGGAATTCTATTCAGCATCGTTGCGACGCTCCGTTCAACATTTGTATTTCTATTGAGCAATTTTGATTTCATTCATCACCTGTTATTTAACGAACTTTAGGTTCTATGCAAGATATCATTCCAGACATTAAGCAGAAGCTGCCGGTGATGGAATCTTTTTATACCATCCAGGGTGAGGGTTTTCATCAGGGAAAAGCCGCTTTTTTTATCCGGCTGGGAGGTTGCGATGTCGGATGCGTCTGGTGTGATGTGAAAGAAAGCTGGGATGCCTCGAAACACCCTCAAAAATCAATCGATTCCATTGTTCGGGAAGCAGAAAAATATCCCGGTCGCATTGCGATCATTACAGGTGGTGAGCCATTGATGCATGATTGCAATCCATTGACCGATGCTTTACATCAGGCTTCTTTCAGGACCCATATTGAAACTTCGGGCGCATATCCGATAAGCGGAGATTGGGATTGGATCTGTTTCTCTCCAAAAAAATTCAAAGCTCCCTTACCTGAAATTCTTCCCCTTGCCAACGAACTTAAAATAGTTGTTTATAATAAAACTGATTTTGAATGGGCTGAGAAATATGCAGAGTTGGTTTCCCCGGATGCTAAATTGTACCTTCAACCCGAATGGACAAAATCTGCAAGCATCACACCCCTGATCATTGACTATATCAAATCAAATCCTCAATGGGAATTTTCGCTTCAGTTGCACAAATACATTCATGTACCATAAAATTTCCTCTTCCGGCAGAAAAAATCTAATTATTCAGATGTTATCAGGTACTTTCAAATTCACTAAGCAAATAAATCCTTTTAACCTTCGTTTTAAGTTTTGATTTGTAATTTTCCTATATGAAAAACCTGTTTGTTCTGTCCATATTATTTCTGGGCCAGTTTGCGCAGGCACAATATGATCCATCCAGGGTGAATAAAAAAGCATCGGATCTTTATTCCAGGGCTCTCGATCTGGCCCGTGATGACCGTTTCAAGGAAGGCATAGAAATGCTGAAGCAGGCCGTAAACGCTGATAAAAATTTCGAGGACGCTTATCTCTCTATGGCAGGCATGTATGGTGAACTCAAAAACTACCAGGAAGCTATCAATAATTATGAAAAAGCAAGGTCGATAGACAGTAATTATTTTAATGATTACAATCTTCCCTACTCTATTAACCTCGCTGGCAAAGGAGAATTTGAAAAAGCATTGGATGCAATCAATCAGTTTCTCACTATTTCTAATTTAAATGAAACCAGTCGCAAAGCAGGCGAGTTTAGAAAAAGATGTTACAGTTTTGCAATTGAATATTCTAAAAACAAAAATACGCTTGATTACAAATTCGAACCTCAGAATCTGGGAGATAGCGTGAATAGCGGCGACTCAGAATATTATCCAACCATTACCATTGATGGAAGCAAACTTGTTTTTACCCGAAGAGTCAATAATTATAACGAAGATTTCTACGAGTCTGATAATGTCGACGGACATTGGACTAAATCCAAAGGATTAGTGGGCAATATCAATACGAATATGAATGAAGGTGCGCAGAATATTTCGCAGGATGGACAGTGGCTCATATTCACGGGTTGCAATTTTCCGGATGGATATGGCAGTTGCGATCTTTATATTTCCTATCTGACACCGGAAGGATGGAGTACGCCGGAGAACCTCGGTAGTAATATTAATTCTGAATTCTGGGAATCGGCTCCTTCTTTATCACCTGATAAAAGAGATTTATATTTTTCAAGCAGGAGACCCGGAGGATATGGAGGAAGCGATATCTATGTCAGTCATCGCATGCCTAATGGACATTGGAGCGAACCCGAAAATATGGGGCCTGTAATTAATACGGTAGGCGATGAATCTACCCCATTTATTCATGCCGATAATCAAACGCTTTATTTTACTTCGAATGGGCATCAGGGTTATGGTGGCGATGATTTATTTCTCAGTCGTAAGGACAAGGATGGAAAATGGACCAAACCTGAAAACCTGGGATATCCCATTAATACCATCGAAAACGAAGGCAGCCTAATTATTGCTGCCGATGGCAAAACAGCTTATTATGCAAGTGACCGTGCAGACAGCCATGGCGGGCTGGATTTATATACTTTCGAATTGCGGAGTGATGTCCGGCCTGCAAGAACATTATGGGTGAAAGGAAAAGTATTCGACAAGAAAACACTCAGAGGGTTACCTAGTTCAGTAGAATTGACAGACCTGTCAACAAAAATGGTTCTCAGTAAAGTCCAGACCGACGAAACCGGAAATTATCTCATTACTCTTCCGGTTGGAAAAGATTATGCGTTTAATGTCAACCGGAGAGGTTATTTATTCTTCTCAGAGAATTTCCCGCTGAGCGAAAAACAACCCGACTCCACTTACAATATAGATATCCCATTGCAGCCCATTGAGCCAAATGCAGCAATTGTTCTGAAAAATATTTTCTTCGATATCAACAAATACGAGCTCAAACCGGAATCCCAGGTAGAATTAGATAAGCTCGTTCAGTTAATGAAGGACAATCCGACATTAGCTATTCAGATCAGCGGCCATACCGATAATATAGGAAAGCCAGCAGATAATCTGCCATTATCTACCAATCGCGCAAAAGCTGTAGTCACTTATCTTATATCAAAAGGAATAGAAGAAAAACGTCTTTCCTATAAAGGATATGGTGATACACAACCTCTGGCAGATAATAAAACGGAAATTGGAAGAGCACAGAACAGAAGAACCGAAGTAAAAGTGGTAAGTATCAGATAATGTGAAGGTGATTTTACCTTCTCATTTCATATTTATTATTTTACATTTGGCAAACCTTATCTTTTGGAATGCTGACAGATCTTCCATACAGGATTGCATTGACATTGGTTCCTCATATTGGTTGTGTACAGGCGAAAATCCTGATTTCTCATTTTGAAAATGCAGCATCCGTTTTCAAAGCAAGAAAATCTGATTTGGAAAAAATAGAAGGTATTGGATCGATAAGAGCGCAGTCTATCAAATCTTTTCATGATTTTCAAAAAGCTGAAAAAGAAATTGCGTTCATAGAGAAGTATACTATTCAGCCCCTTTTTCTGACCGATAAAAATTATCCGCAAAGATTATTGCACTGTTATGATCCCCCTGTACTGTTGTACTATAAAGGCAATGCAGATTTGAACAATTCCAAAACGATTGCTGTCATCGGCACAAGATCAAATTCTGATTATGGAAAACAGATAACAGAGCGATTGATCAAAGAAATATCGGGATTCAAGATTATTGTCGTCAGCGGACTTGCTTTTGGAATCGATGCAATTGCGCACAGAGCTGCTTTAAAAAATAAACTTCCAACCATTGGTGTTCTGGCACATGGATTAAATAAAATATATCCGGGAGAACATAATTCACTTGCAAAGGAAATGGTTCAGAATGGTGGCTTACTAACAGAATTCAGAAATAATATCAAACCCGATAAGCATAATTTTCCGATTCGTAACCGGATTGTTGCAGGCATGTCGGATGCGACCATTGTTATCGAAACAGGTATCAAAGGCGGAAGTATGATAACGGCCGGATTAGCGAATGAATATAACCGTGATGTATTTGCTTTTCCCGGAAAAATAACGGATATCAAAAGTGCCGGATGCAATTATCTGATCAGGAGTAATAAATCCGTACTGCTTACAGATACAGAACAATTAATTGAGTATATGGGATGGTCTGATCAACCCAAAATCAAATCATCACCACAAAAAGAATTATTTATCCAGCTGACAGAAGATGAAAAAGAAATCGTCGATCTATTAAAAGAAAATGAAACAATCCATATTGATGAACTGAATATTAAAAGCGGAATTGCAAGTAGTGCCATTGCCGCAGCCATCTTAAGCCTGGAGCTTAAAGGAATCATCCGTTCATTACCAGGGAAATTATTTGCTTTAAATCCATAAATAAAAAGATGCGAAATTTAAAAGCGAACAATTTGTTTCCATACAGATTTTATTTTTTAAAATTTAATATTTTTCATTTCTAAACTTGCCCTATCTTTGCACATGGCAAGAATAATTACCCCCGACAACAAGACAAAATCCTCTTCAAAATTTTTCGGTGAAGGTCTCACATTCGACGATGTACTATTGCAACCAGCTTTCTCACAAGTACTGCCACGCGAAACAGATATACGCACAAAACTGACCAAAGAGATTATTCTGAATATTCCCATGCTTTCAGCAGCCATGGATACAGTTACAGAAGCAAATCTGGCAATTGCACTTGCCCGTGAAGGCGGCATTGGCATACTTCACAAAAATATGTCCATCGAAAAACAAGTGGAGCAGGTTCGGAAAGTCAAACGAAGTGAAAGTGGCCTGATCATCGATCCGATTACATTATACATTGATGCGACAATCGGAGATGCTTTACGTCTGATGAAAGAGAATAAAATCGGTGGCATTCCAATCGTCGATAATAATCAAAAACTGGTCGGTATTCTTACGAACCGTGATCTCCGTTTCGAAGATGATAACCGGAAAAAAGTGAATGAAGTGATGACGAAGGAGAACCTCATCACAGCACCGGAAGGAACCGACCTGAAAAAAGCAGAGAAGATTCTTCAGAAATATAAAATTGAGAAGTTACCCGTGGTTAACAAATCCGGCAAATTAATCGGGCTGATCACTTACCGGGATATTCTTCAATTACAGAGCTACCCCAATGCAGTAAAAGACGGTTACGGCAGACTGATAGTTGGAGCTGCGTTAGGCATTACTGCAGACCTGATGGAAAGAACGGCAGCTCTTCAGCAAATTGGAGTTGATGTGGTTTGTCTTGACAGTGCACATGGTCATAGCAAGGGAGTTTTAGGGGCACTGAAAGAAGTAAAAAAGAATTTTAGAAAATTGCAGGTCATATCAGGTAATATAGGTACTGCTTCCGGCGCCAGGGCTATGGCAGAAGCCGGAGCTGATGCAGTAAAAGTAGGCATTGGACCCGGATCTATCTGTACCACGCGAATTGTAACAGGTGCAGGAGTACCTCAGATCACTGCGGTGATGGAAGCAGCATCGGTACTCAGGGCAAAAGGCATTCCCTTAATTGCGGATGGTGGTATCCGTTATACCGGTGATATGGTGAAAGCCCTCGCAGCGGGAGCCAATGCTGTAATGATGGGAAGCGTATTCGCAGGAGTGGAAGAAAGCCCGGGTGAAACGATTATTTATGAAGGAAGGAAATTCAAACAATATCGGGGCATGGGATCAATTGGAGCAATGTCCCAGGGCAGCGGTGATCGTTATTTTCAGGATGTGGAAGATGGAATCAAAAAATTGGTCCCCGAAGGAATTGAAGGACGTGTTGCTTACAAAGGAAACTTAAGTGAAATGGTATTGCAATATGTTGGGGGGCTACGCGCCGGTATGGGTTATTGCGGAGCTAAAAATATCGCTGCGTTACAAGATGCACAGTTTATTAAAATAACCAATGCCGGAATGCAGGAAAGTCATGCACATGATATTGAGATTACAAAGGAGGCTCCGAATTATAGCAGGTAATTTCCCATATAGCGGCAACATAAAATTTTCCTGATATAAATACTTCCCCAAAAATTACTGAATGAACCATATGCGCAGGTTTCTTTTTTTCTTGCTGACTTATTTGCTGGCCCTGCAGTTAAACGCTCAAACGGATTCCTGTCATATTCAAATCAGTCTTCTAACCTGTGGACCTGGTGAAGATTTATATTCCATTTTCGGACATACGGCGATAAGAATAGTAGATAGTAACTTCAGGACAGATAATGTTTATAACTATGGAACATTTGATGATTCCGATCCTTATTTCTATTTAAAATTTACAAGAGGAATCATGCTTTATTCACTGTCAGTAGAGCCTCTGCCATATTTTATGGAAGAATATAGAATGGAACATAGAAGTGTGACAGAACAAATACTTCAATTAAGTTGTAGAGACAAACTAAAATTGCTTGCAGCCTTGCAGCTAAATGCCCAGGAAAATAACAGGTTTTATAGTTATCATTTTTATCAGGATAACTGCACACTCCGTGCAAGAGAAATAATAAGGAATAATACCAGCGTTCCTGTTACATTTAAAAAAATTCTCGCTGGTTCCTGCCCAAGCTTCAGGCAACTCATTCATAGTTATCTGGACAGAAGCCATAAATATTGGGAGAAATTTGGGATCGACATATTGATGGGAGGGCATTTAGACAAAACCGTTAATAATGAAGAAGCGATGTTCCTCCCTGATTATCTTATGAAGGGATTTGATAGCGCTTTTATCGATAGAACTTCATTGGTCTGCACAAAACGGGAATTACTTCCAGCCGGACAAGAGACAGAAGGAAAAGCCTGGTTTACTCCTGCATTATTTTTTACTGCGTGGTTGATCATCATTCTTTCATTGTCTCTGATCAGAGCGCCATGGTCGATGAAATTAATTTATGTTTTTGATTTCATTTTCTTTTTAGTGATTGGCTTGCTCGGTATACTTATGATGTTCCTGTGGCTTGGACGGATTGATACCGTTTGCAGAAATAATATGAATATCATGTGGGCGATACCGACTCATACTGTTATTATATTTCTAAGAAAAAAAAGAAAATACTGGATCAGGGTTTATTTTCTTTGCAGCGCATTATTAAGCGCTATCCTTTTAACCGGATGGAAATGGTGGCCACAGGAATTCAATAGCGCGGTTATCCCCATTTGTTTCCTCGTTGTTTTCAGAGCTTTTGCCGTCTTTTCAAAAAAATAATTCATGGAAAAATTATTGCCTTATGAGAATGCAAAAATTTTTTTCAGGATAGAAGGAAAAGGGCGACCTGTTGTTTTGATTCATGGTTTTGGGGAAGATGGAACTATATGGAATGAACAGGTGAGCTTTTTAAAAAAAGATTTCCGTATAATTATTCCGGATATTCCGGGAAGCGGAGGTTCTTCAGTCATTAGTTATGAATCAACCATCGATCAGTACGCTGAATGTATTAAAGCCGTTCTGGAATTTGAACAAATAACAACATGCAGCATGATCGGTCATAGCATGGGCGGATATATCACACTGGCATTTGGTGAAAAATATCCCGGATACCTAAAGAGTTTGGGGTTGTTTCATTCAACAGCTTATCCAGACAATGAAGAAAAGAAATCAGCCAGGAGAAAAAGCATTGAAATTATCCGTCAGTATGGCGCTTATCCTTTTTTGCAACAGTCGATACCCAATCTTTTTTCTGAGAATTTTAAAAAACAAAACCAGCAAATCGTAAACGGGCTCATCGAAAGATATAAAAATTTCGATCCGAAATCATTGATTTCATATTATGAGGCAATGATTCGGCGTCCTGAAAGAATATCTGTTCTTGAAAAGTTCCAGGGAGCAATATTATTCATCATAGGTGAACAAGATAAAGCAGTGCCGATTGAACAAAGTTTAAAGCAAAGCCATATTCCATCCTTATCGTATGTTCACTTGTTGCAAGATGCTGCTCATATGGGAATGCTGGAAAATATTTCTAAAAGCAATTTTTTTCTTAAAAATTTCCTTGACGAAACTGCATAAGCATTTTTCGGAAAATTCAATATTTTGTTATTTAAAAAAATAAACCTTAAACCAATTGGTGGCCTGAGTCCGATGATTTGCAGAAAATTAACAGTAAAGAAGTAAATTATAGAAAAAATTGCTGCAATTTTCTTATTTTCACAGTCTGGAAAGCCAGCCGATCGGCATGCAGAAAGACTGATCACGACTGCATCGCAGCAAACTCCCTAGCGCAAATATTAATTTAAAAATTCTTCAATTGTAGCTACCCTATTCGTGAAGGCCATCAAAAAAATATTACTGTTATTAGTCCTGATTTTGGGCATACCTTCATTAATATGGGCAAGGCATATCAAAGGAGGAGAAATTTATTATACCTATATAGGTCCGGGATCATCACCTAACACAGATAAATTCCTGATCACTTTACGTTTATTCATCAGTTGCCAATCTGTGCAGGGACAATTGGAGACAGAAGCAAATATTGGTATTTTTAATAACTCGGATAATTCCCCTGCTCCAGGATCTCCTTTTACTTTCCCTTTGACAGGCGATCAGTTTATTAGCCTTACAAAACCCAGTCCATGTATTGTCAACCCCTCTCCCGTTTGTTACAGGTTAAGAATATATTCAAGAATGGTCGAGTTACCAAAAACCGCATTTGGATATACTGCAGTATTTCAACGTTGCTGTAGGATTGATGGTATTGTCAATATCAACCCCAACGTAAATATCGGTGTGTCCTATACATGCAGGATCCATGGAACAAACGTTATAGGCGCAACTGGAATTAATTCAAATCCGGAATTTCTAATAAAGGATACTGTTTTGATTTGTCAGAAAAAACCTTTCGTTCTGAACTTTGGAGCTGTTGATCCTGATGGAGATTCTTTATCGTACCAATTTTATTATGCCTTAAATGGAGGGAGCACAGACAATCCGGTTGTAGTGAATCCACCATCTCCTAACGAAATAGCAACTTTAAGTTACAGGTCTGGTTATTCAGGATTTCAACCTTTGGGACCCTTGGTTTCCATCGATCAAAAAACAGGTGTTATATCGGGGATTGCACCGCCGGCCGGTGATTATGTGGTTTGTGTGCTATTAACCGAATGGAGAAATGGTAAAATTATCAGCAGTCATCCTAAAGATTTTATTGTTCATATTGATGACCGATGTGATTTTGCAGCTGCATCGCTGAAGCCAAGTTATATTACTTGCGATGGCTTCAGTTATTCATTCAGAAATGAAGCGCCCGCATCACCACTTATTCATACTTATTTGTGGGATTTTGGAGTTCCTTCGATGAGCGACGATACTTCCAGCGCTGCAACACCTACTTTTACTTTTCCCGATTCAGGTACATACAGTGTGAAGCTGATTATTAATAAATCAGAAGATTGTTCGGACAGTGCGACCACTTTAATGAAAGTTTATCCCGGATTTTTTCCAGGTTTTACATCAACAGGTACCTGCCTGCTTCATCCGATCGTATTCACTGATACAACTAAAACCAAATATGGAATTGTTTCAAGCTGGGCCTGGAATTTTGGAGATCTCACAACACAGAGTGATACTTCTTCCGTCCAAAATCCATCCTGGCAATACAGCGATACCGGAACTAAAAAAGTAAGCTTAATCGTTGCTAACAGCAAAGGTTGCACAGATACTGTTACTGAAAACGTACAGGTATTGGATAAGCCACCAATCATATTGCCTTTCCGTGACACACTTATTTGCAGCATCGATACCTTACAACTGTTTGCGCAGGGAACGGGTGTATTTACATGGGTGACTTTGCCATCTATGATAAATCCTAATGCACAAGATCCGCTGGTAGATCCAAAAACAACAACGACCTACACTGTAAACCTGGATCAAAATGGATGCGTGAATTCCGATTCAATCAGAGTACGAGTTGTAGATTTCGTGACCTTATATCCCGGCAACGATACAACTATTTGTTTGTCCGATACCATCGTTTTAAATCCAACAGGTGATGGTTTATATTTTATATGGAGTCCTTCTTCAACATTGGATAATCCAGCTATTAAAAATCCAAAAGCATCTCCAGCCAGCGCTACAACTTATCATGTAATTGCGAGTATTGGTAAGTGTAATACATCGGGAAATGTAACAATCAATACGGTTCCTTATCCAGGATCTTTTGCAGGAAAGGATACAACTA
>Ga0335083_10006551_pt1 | contig 14498 bp, 15 predicted proteins | sample Lox_Sample_42_FD_206716 | JGI IMG/M metagenome (GOLD analysis project Ga0335083, IMG submission 206716) | Soil microbial communities from Loxahatchee National Wildlife Refuge, Florida, United States - Lox_Sample_4.2 | ecosystem: Environmental > Terrestrial > Soil > Wetlands | place: USA...
CGGCGCGTCGATGCGTATGACGCCGAGCGATTTCTGGATGGCAGGGGGCACGACGAAGTCGAAGTCCCGGATCGTCCTCGGGACGATGGGTATCAGCCCGGCCAGAAGCGCGTCGAATACGCGCGTCGATAGATCCTGATCCACCGGCAGGATCACGGTGGCCTTGTAGGCCGCCCATTCGCGGAACCGGTCGGCCGGCGACTTGGCGAAATAGCGTTCGCGGCGGTCCGCGGACATGAGCATCACGTCCGCCTCCGGCGCTTCCGCGGCGAGCCTGCGCAACAGCGCGGAGCGCGGCGAAAATTCATAGTCGACGTAATTCACCAGGAGCTTGCCGCTGCGCCACCCGGAGCCCTGCGCATGGAACAGGCGCGTCGCTTCAGTCCTGCTCCACTGCGCGCTGCAGGCCGGAATATGCGGGCCCAGGATTGAGAGCGGGTTCGCCAGGTAGCTCGAATGGTAGGCATGGCTGGGGAACACGATATCCGCCGCGAGCGCGGTGCGCCGGTTGTTCACGTTCGAGATATGGTTGTCCCACAGCCAGACCGCCAGGACCGCGTCCGGATGCTCGTGCGCCCGAAGTTCCTGCAGCGGTCCGGACTGGTCCGAGCCGTGCCCGGTCACGATGAGAATCCGCGCCTCGTCCCGGAGGTAGTTTTCGAACGGCAGCCAGCGGAACGGCGCGCGCAGGCCGGCCGATATGTCGCCGTACGCCTCCGCGGAGAAATAGCGGAGGTGGCCGGTCTCCTCCGATGCGACAAAAGTGAGCGCACCGGCGCCGCCCTTCAGAATCGACCGGATCCGGCCGGCGATCGCCTGCGCCCGCTCGCTGGGTGAATTCGCCGCCATTGGGCCATTGTAGGATGGACGCCTGCGGGTTACCGGAGGCAACGTGAAGCTGGTCATCGCCCAGATGAAGCACGAAACCAACACTTTTTCGCCGGTGCCGACGCCGCTCGAGCGCTTCGCGCGCGGCTCGTCCCTGCCGCTGGAGGGCAAGGCGGTGTACGAGGCCTACAAGGGGACCGGCACGGCGATCGGCGCCTTCATCGACCTGGCCGGCGAGGCGGGCGCGGAAGCCGTCTATCCGGTCGCCGGCAATGCGGCGCCGAGCGCGCCGGTGGAAACCGCAGCCTACGAATCGATGGCGGGCCGGATCGTCGACGCGGTCGCCAAGGGCTGCGACGCGGTGCTGCTCGACCTGCACGGCGCGATGGTGACGCGCGCCCACGACGACGGCGAGGGCGAACTGCTGGCGCGCATCCGCCGCGTCGCGCCCGAGGTGCCGATCGGCGTCGCGCTCGACATGCACACCAACCTCTTCCCGGCGATGGCAAAGCTGGCGACGGCGATCGCCGGCTACCAGACCTATCCGCACGTGGACATGTACGAAACGGGCCTGCGGGCCGGCAAGGCGATCCTGTCGAACAAGAAACCCGTGCTTGCGTTCGGCCACCGTCCGATGCTGCCGCACGTCATGCGGCAATCCAGCCTCGATTCTCCGAACAGGGAAATCCAGGCGCGTGCGAAGGAAATGGAACGCCAGGGTGCGCTGGCGGCCACTTTTTTCGTCGGCTTCCCGCACGCGGACATCCCGTACGCGGGCTCGTCCGCGGTGGTAGTGACCGACGGCGATGTCGCAAAGGCGCGGGCGCTGTGCGACGAACTGCTCGACATGGCGTGGCGCGCGCGCGAGCAATTCGTCTACCGGGTCGAACCGCTGGAGAAATCGCTTTTGCGGGCAAAGGACCTGAACGGCCGGCCCGTGGTGCTGCTGGACCACTACGACAACTGCGCGTCGGGCGGCACCATGGACACCATGGCGGTGCTGGGCGGCATCCTGGATGCGGGGCTGGAGGAGGCGGCCGCATTCGCAATCTGCGACCCGCAGGCGGTCGAGCAGATGAAGCGCGCCGGCCAGGGCGCGCGCGTGACGCTGTCGCTCGGCGGAAAAATGGACATGCCCGCGCTTGGCCTCAAGGGCAAACCGCGCGAAGTGACAGGCAACGTGCGGCGCATCGTCGACGGCATCTACCGCAACGAGGGTCCGATGGCGCGCGGTGAACTGGCCGACATGGGCCCCTCGGCGGTGCTCGATACCGGCAAGGTCGAGATCGCGGTGATTTCGCGCCACGTCGAACCGCACGACATCGCCGCCTTCCGTGCGCTCGGCATCGAGCCGGAGAAAAAGCGCTACCTCATGCTGAAGAGCCGCGTGCACTGGCGCGCGGGCCTGGGGCCGATGGCGAGGGCGGTCGTCGAATGCGCGGGCGAGGGCGTCTGCACGTCAGATTATTCACAGTTGAAATTCCGCCGCATCCGGCGGCCGGCCTACCCCCTGGACCCGCTCGATACGGATTTCCGGCCGTCCGTCTGAATCCGCCGGTTCGCCGCAATCAATCCGCGGAATTCCTGAAACCTAGTTCACGCCCGGCGGCGGAGGCGGTGGCGTACCCGCGGGCGGTGGCGGTGGTGGTGCGCCCGAGGAAAGCGGCGGCGGAGGCGCGTTCGGGGGCGGCGGAGGCGGCGTGTAGGTGGCGGCCGGGCGGTGGTACGGCGCGCTGACGTGGCCCGTGCTCGGCACCTGGTGGCCTTTGGAGTACATGCACTGGGTGTAGGCGATGTCGTAATGCTGCTGCAGCGCGTATTGCGACTGGCCCGCCGCGCCAGCGCCCATCGCGCTTCCGAAAAGCAGGCCGGCGCCTGCCCCCCCAGCCGCGCCATTGTGACCGCCGAAAGCCGCGCCCGCAGCTGCACCGACCAGCGTGCCGATCGCCGCGCTCTTCACGGCGCTGTCGGCCGCTGCGCTGTCTGTGGTGTTGCCGCCCACCTGAATGTTTGCGAACTGGCGGCAGTCGTAATCATCGGCGCGGAACTGGTCGAAGCTCTTGCCGCTGCCCGGCAGCACCATCACCGACGGGCCGGCCGGCATCGACACGCAGGCGCTCAGCAGGAGCAGCGCGGCGAGAGACAGAAAAACGCGCACGTTCAGTTCGCCGGCTGCGGCGCAACGTGCTGCCAACCCGCCGAGCATTCCTTCACGTAGGGGTAGTAGGCCTGCGACGCCGGGCAGAAATACCAGTAGCCGGTTGGCGCCGGTTGCTGCTGCTGCGGCTGCTCGACGTAAGTGGTCGGCTGCTGCGGTACCGCCACGGGCGGGTAGTAGGCCGGGTAATACGGGTATGCATAAGGGTAGTACGGGTATCCGTAACCATAGCCGTAGTATCCGGGGAAGCCGAACCCCAAGCCCACGACGACATGCGTGCCGCCGTAGCCGTGATAGCCGCCATGGTAGTAGCCTCCGGCGAGCGCGGAATCGGCGGCAAAAGCTGTCGCTAGCGTCAGCAGCAGCCCCAGGACGTACTGCTTTCTGCGGTTTGTTTTCATGGTCACCTCTTGGAGCGCAAGCATAGCGCCGGTGTTCCCCACCGGGCGGACAATTTGGTAATCAAGTGTTTCAAGTTGTAACCCCAGGCGTATTCTGTTGGCCCGTTCAAGGGAGGGAGAAATCGATGAAACCGGAACTTACGCTGTTGGTGTGGTCGACGCTGTTGACGGTGGTGCAGGCGGTGGTAGCGGTGCAGGGTGCGTTCAACCAGGTGGGATTGCCGATGCTCGCCGGCAACCGCGAAGGCATGCCCGAGATCAAGGGCTGGGCCGGTCGCGCGGCGCGCGCCCATCGCAACATGCTGGAGAACCTGGTGCTGTTCGCGGCGCTGGTGCTGGTTGCGGTCGTCGCCGACAAGACCAACGACAAGACGCTGCTGGGCGCGCAGATCTTCCTTTGGGCGCGCGTCGCCTACGCGGCGATCTACGTGGCCGGCATTCCCTGGCTGCGCACCGGCGCGTGGGCCGTGTCTGTGGTCGGCCTGGCGATGATTTTCCTGCAGTTGATCTAGGCGTCCCGCCGTGCCGCTTGGATGACGCATTTTTGAGGTAAATTCAACGGCATGGCGGGTGATTTCACTCTCGACCTGAGCCTCCAGGTCGGCAAGTACGACGTGCAAAAGCTGCTCGGCAAGGGCGCGACCGGCACCGTCTACCTTGCCAAGGACACGTTTTCCGGCAAGGAAGTGGCGCTCAAGACCATCGAGCCGGAAGTGTTCCGCGATCCGGAATTCGGCACGGTCTACCGCTCGCAGTTCCTGAACGAGGCTTCGCTCGCGGGCAAGCTGCGCCACCCGCACATCGTCGCCATCCTCGACGCAGTGGTGGAGGAAAACTCGGGTTACATCGCCATGGAGATCGTCTCCGGCGGCGACCTGTCGCAGTTCGTCAAGCCCGACAAGCTGCTGCCGGTCGAGGACGTGCTGCAGATCGGCTTCAAGTGCTGCGGCGCGCTCGAATACGCTTTCGCGCAGGGCATCGTGCATCGCGACATCAAGCCGGCCAACATCATGATCGTGCAGGGCACCGACGTGAAGATCGCCGATTTCGGCGCCGCGTTCCTGCGCAAGAGCCAGGCGGTGCAGACCGCGGCGATGGGCTCGCCGTTCTACATGTCGCCCGAGCAGATCGAGGGCAAGGCGCTCACGCACCACAGCGACATGTATTCGCTCGGCGTGGTGCTTTATGAACTGCTCACCGGCAAGCGGCCTTTCGTCGCCGACACGCTCGAGGAGTTGGTGCGCAAGATCCTGAACGAGAACCCGGCGCCGCCCTCCAGCTTGCGCAAAGGACTGCCCAAGGACATCGACCTGGCGATGCTGAAGCTGCTCGGCAAGAAGCCGGAACACCGCTTCGCCACCTGGGGCGAGCTTGCCATCGACCTGTCGCGCCTGGGCGCGCTGGTGTTGCCGCCGGGGGCGATTCCGGACAGCGAGAAGTTCGTGTCGCTCAAGCGCGTGCCGATGCTCTCGGGCCTGTCGGACGCCGAGATCTGGGAAATGGCGCGCGCCGGCAAGTGGTTGCGCGTGCCGCGCGCGCAGAACATCGTGCGCGAAGGCGAGGCCGGGCAGAGCTTCTTCTTCGCCGCCAAGGGCGAAGTCAAGATCGTGCGCCAGAACCGCCTGCTGAACATGGTGAACAGCGGCGAATTCTTCGGCGAGATGGCCTACATCTGGGGCGGCGAGCTGCCGCGCCACGCCACCGCAGATGCGATGACCGACCTGCTGCTGGTGGAATTCGATCCGGCGAAGATCGGGGAGATGAGCCTGGGCGCGCAGCTGCAGCTGGTGAAGGCAGTGACGCGCAACGTCGTCGACCGCCTGACCCTGGCGAACCAGCGGCTCGGCGCGACGCGCTAGTCCGCCGCGATGAAGATCCTGATTGCAGCATCGCTGTTCGTGGTCACGAGCGGCCTCGCCTGCGCGCAAGGCTACCCCTCGCGGCCGGTGAAGCTGGTGGTCGGCTTCGCGCCGGGCGGCGCCGCCGATGTCGTGGCGCGCACGTTCCAGGAGCCGATGGCGAAAGTGCTCGGGCAGCCGGTGATCGTCGAGAACCGGGCAGGGGCCGGATCCAGCATCGCCGCCGAGTACGTGGCCAGGAGCGTGCCGGACGGCTACACTTTCCTGATCGCCAGTCCCTCCAGTATCCTCGTCAACCCGATCGTGAGCCCGAAAGAGGGCTTCGACCCGGCGCGCGACCTGGCGCCGGTGAGCAAGGTCACGACTTCGCCGCTGGTTGTCGCGGCGAACGCCGGCGCCGGCTTCACCACCTTGCGCGAGCTGATCGCCTACGCGAAGAAGAATCCCGGCAAGCTCAACTACGGATCGTCCGGCAACGGCTCGGCGCCGCACCTCGCGGGCGTGCTGTTCACGCGCGTCGCCGGCGTGGAGATGGTGCACGTCCCCTTCAAGGGCGGTGCGCCTTCGGTGCAGGCGCTGCTCGCGGGCGACGTGCAGCTTTCCTTCGCGACGCCGCCCTCGGTGCTGCCGCAGGTGCGTACGGCCCAGAATCCGAACGGCAGGCTGCTCGCGCTCGCGGTAACCAGCCGCGAGCGCAGCCCGCTGGTGGCCGGCGTGCCCGGCATGGCGGAAGCGGGGCTGCCGGAATACGGGATCTCCTTCTGGTACGGCTTCTTCGTTCCCGCCGGCACGCCCAAGGAAGTCGTGAAGAAACTGTTCGACGCGACGCTCGCCGCGGTGGCGACGCCTTCGGTCGGCAGATCGCTGGAAAGGGAAGGCACCGAAACCGTCGGCTCAAAGTCGCCCGAGGACTTTGCCGCGTTCATCGCGGAGGATGCGAAGGTCTGGACGCGGGTGGTGAAGGAATCGGGCGTCAAGGCGGACTGACATGAAGAAGATACTCTGCCTGCTGGCCGCGACGCTGTTCGCGTCCGCGGCGTGCGCGCAGGACTATCCCAGGGGCACCGTGCGGCTGGTGGTGCCGTTCCCGCCGGGCGGGCCGACCGACATCGTCGGCCGGCTGATGGCGCAGAAGCTCGGCGAAGTGTGGAACGCGAGCGTAATCGTCGAGAACCGGCCCGGCGCAGGCACCAGCATCGGCACCGATGCGGTGGCGAAGTCGGCGCCCGACGGCCAGACCATCGGCATGGTGATCACCGCCTACATGATCAATCCGTCGCTACAGGCGAAGCTGCCGTTCGACACGCTGAAGGACCTCGCCAACGTCACCCAGCTCGTCACGCAGCACGTGGTGCTCGTGGCGAACCCGAAAGAGCCGTTCAATACCGTGGCCGAACTGGTGGCCTACGCCAGGAAGAATCCCGGCAAGCTCACCTACGCGTCGCCCGGCTCGGGCACCTCGGCGCACCTCGCGGGCGAATTGCTCAAGAACGAAGCGGGCATCGACATGGTGCACGTGCCCTACAAGGGCAGCGGACCCGCGCAGGTGGACCTCGTTGCCGGCCGCGTCGATCTGATGATGGATGTCTACCACTCGGCCAAGCCGCAGGTGGACGCCGGCAAGCTGAAGGTGATCGCGCTCGCCGCGCCGACGCGCCCGCCGGGCCTCGCGCAGTACCCGGTGATCGCCGAGACCGTGCCGAACGTGAGCGTGACGAGCCTGTTCGGCCTGGTGGTGCCCGCGGCGACGCCGCGGCCGATCGTCAACAGGATTTACGCGGACAGCCTGAAAGTGCTGGCGATGCCCGACGTGCGCGAGCGGCTGACCGGCCTGGGGCTGGAAGTCGTGGGCTCGAGCCCGGAGCAATTCGATGCCTTTGTGCGCAGCGAGATTGCCAAGTGGGCCAAAGTCATCAAAGATAACGACATCAAGGCCGACTAGGGAACGCCATGGCCATCGAATTCAAGCCCTTGCACGCGCTGTTCGCCGCCGAAGCCGTCGGCCTGGACCTCTCGAAGCCGCTTGCGCCGCGGCAGGTGCAGGACATCGTCGCCGGCATGGACCAGTACGCGGTGCTGGTGTTCCGCGGCCAGAAGCTGGGCGAGGACGAGCAGATCGCCTACGCGAAGCAGTTCGGCACGCTCGACATGGGCCTGCGCAAGCTGCGCAAGAGCGAGGCGCACCGCTTCCGCCATGCCGAGCTGATCGACCTGTCCAACACGCGGGCAGACGGCAAGCTGGTGTCGCGCGACGATCCCAAGCTATTCAGCAACATCGCCAACCAGTATTGGCACAGCGACAGTTCGTTCCAGAAGCCCTCGGCGCGCTATTCGATGCTGCACGCGGTGGTGGTGCCGCCGAAGGGCGGCGAAACGGAGTACGCGGACCTGCGCGCCGCCTATGACGCGCTGCCGCCGGACCTGAAGCAGGAGATCTCCGGGCTCGAGGCGGAGCACTACGCGCTGCACTCGCGCCTGATGCTCGGCGACAACAGCTACACCGAGGAACAGAAGAAGGCGATCGCGCCGGCAACCTGGCCCCTGGTGCGCACGCATCCGGGCTCCAAGCGCAAGCTGCTGTTCGTCGGCATCCACACGACGCACGTCCACGGCATGACGGTTCCCGAGGGCCGCATGCTGCTGGCCGAACTGCTCGAGCACGCCACGCAGCGCGAATTCGTCTACCGCCACCAGTGGCGAGTCGGCGACCTGGTGATGTGGGACAACCGCGCCGTGGTGCACCGCGGCCGGCGCTGGGATCCGTCGCAGCGCCGCGAGATGCGCCGGGCGACCACCGAAGACGTGGATGCTTCGCTGGTAAACGCCGCCTAGGCGCCGCCTTGGCGAAGCAGATCGAGTTCTGGTTCGACCTCGGCAGCCCGGCGGCCTACCTCGCCTGGAAGCGCCTGCCGAAATTCCTGCGCCAGACCGGCGCCGCCGTCTCACACAAGCCGATGCTGCTCGGCGGCGTGTTCAAGGCGACCGGCAATGCGAGCCCGGTCACCATCCCGGCCAAGGGCAAATGGCTGCTCGATGATCTTGCGCGCACCGCGAAAAAGGATGGCGTGCCGCTCGCCTACGGGCCCGGCTTCCCGATCAACACGCTGCCGCTGATGCGCGGCGCGATCGGATTGCAGATGCGCAAGCCCGACCGTTTCGAGCCGTATGTGGATGCGATGTTCGACGCGATGTTCGGCCGGCCGATGGACATGCGCGACGAAAAGACCATCGGCGCCGTGCTTGCCGCCGCCGGGTTCGTGCCGGCGGAAATCCTCGCGCTCACCGCGGATCCCGAGGTGAAGCAGGCGCTGATCAAGAATACCGAGGAAGCGATCTCGCGCGGCGTATTCGGCGCGCCCACCTTCTTCGTGGGCGGGGAAATGTTCTGGGGCCAGGACCGCATGGACGCGGCGGCCGAGGCGCTGGCCGCCTAGGTTTTCGCTGCCTTCAACGCCCGCCACACGCGCTCGGACGTCGCGGGCATGCCGATGTCTTCCACGCCGAGCGCATCCACGATCGCATTCATCGCCGCACCGAGCGCGCCGACCGTGCCCGCTTCGCCCGCGCCCTTGGCGCCGAGCGGATTGAGCTTGGTCGGCACCGCGTTGTGGCCGACCTTGAAATCGCAGATGTCGCCCGCGCGCGGCATCGCGTAATCCATGAACGAACCGGTGAGCAGCTGCCCCTCGGCGTCGTAGACGATCTCTTCCATCAGGATCTGCCCGAGGCCCTGCACGATGCCGCCGACGACCTGGCCCTGCAGGGTGAGCGGATTGATCTCGGTGCCGACGTCGTCCACCACCACGTAATTGAGCAGCTCGATGCCCCCCGTCTCGGGATCGACTTCCACCTCGCAGACGTGCGTGCCGTTCGGGAAGGTTTCCTGCGCGGGAGAGAACGTGGCGTGCTCGAAGAGCCCCGGTTCGAAGCCTTTCGGCAGCGTGGCGAAGGCGAACGAAGCGCGCGCGACCTCCTGCAGCGACACGCCGCGGTCGGTGCCGGCGATGGCGTAGCGGCCGGCGGCGAAGGCGACGTCGCCGTCGGCCGCTTCCAGCAGGTGCGCGGCGATGCGCTTGCCCTTGGCGATGATCTTGTCGGCGGCGAGCCAGAGCGCGGTGCCGCCGATCGCCGCCGAGCGCGAGCCGCCGGTGCCGGCGCCGTAGGCGACCGCATCGGTGTCGCCATCGACCACGCGTAGTTCGTCAGGCTGCAATCCCAGGCGCTCGCAGGCGATCTGGCGGTACATGGTTTCGTGGCCTTGTCCCTGGCTCTTGGTGCCGACGGCGAGGGTCGCGCCGCCGCCGGGGTCGAAGCGGATCTCGGCGTATTCCATGCTCGGCGCCGCCGCGCGCTCGATGGCGTTGGCAAGGCCGATCCCCCGAAGCTTGCCGCGTGCCTTTGATTGTTGTCTTCTTTTCTCGAAATTTTTCCAGTCGGCGAGCTGGAGGGCTTTGTCCAATCCCTTCTCGAAGTCCCCGCAGTCGTAGGTGAAGGTGATCGCGGTCTTGTAGGGAAACGTCCGGATCAGGTTCCGCCTGCGCAATTCCACCCGGTCGACGCCCAGTTCGCGCGCCGCGTCGTCCAGCAGTCGCTCCAGTATGAAGATTGCCTCCGGCCGCCCGTTGCCGCGGTAGGGCGCAAGCGGGTGCGTGTGGCTGAAGACGCCGGTGACGCGCACGTGCGCCGCCGGGATCTGGTACATGCCGGCGAGCGAGCCGAGGTTGGCGTAACCCGGCAGCAGGTTGCGGTCGGTGGAAACGTAGGCGCCGAGCGCGCTTAGGTTGTGCACGCGCAGCGCGAGGATGCGGTGCTCCGCGTCGAAGGCGAGTTCGATGTCGCCTTGCATGTCGCGGGCGTGTTCGTCGGCGAGCAGCGCTTCGCCGCGCTCGCAGGTCCATTTCACCGGCCGGCCGAGCTTGCGCGCGAGCCACAGCAGGTGCCGGTGCTCCAGGTGCGCCCAGCCCTTGGCGCCGAACGCGCCGCCGACGTCGTTGCTGACGACGCGGATCCGGTGTTCCGGGACCTTCAGTACGCCGGAGAGGATTTCCCGCACGCGGTGCGGATACTGCACGTCGCAATGCAGGGTGTAGCGGCCTTCGCCGGGGCTCCACTCGCCGATGCCGCCGCGCGGCTCCAAATACTGCGCGTGGACGCGCGACACGGCGTAGTGCCGCTTTACGGTACGGGCTGCGCGCGCGAAGGCTGCGTCGGCGGCGGTGCGGTCGCCGACCTCGAAAACATTGCTGATGTTGTCCGGGCATTCCGCCCAGACCGGATCGCTCGCGGGCAGGGCTTCGTAGTCCACCGTGACGCGCTCGGCAGCATCCTTCGCCTGCGCGTGCGTTTCGGCGACGACGATGGCGACCGGATCGCCCACGTGGCGCACGAATTCCTTCGCGAGGCCCGGGTGCGCGCGCCAGAACATCGGGCTGCCGTCCGGGCGGCTGCGCTTGACCGCGGGCGCAGTGGTGCCGACGCCGTCGCGTTCCAGGTCCTCGATCGTGAAGACGCCGATCACGCCGGGCGCCGCACGCGCGTCCGCCGCATCGACGCCGGCGATGCGCGCGCGCGCATGCGGCGAGCGCACGTAGGCGAGGTGCGCCATGCCGGGCACCACGAGGTCGTTAATGTAGCGGCCTTCGCCGCGCAGCAGGCGCGGGTCCTCGAAGCGCGAAACCGATTGCCCGATCCCGTAATTTTCGTTCATGATGAAAGAATTATGGCCTACAAAGCGTTCGACCTCACCGGCAAGACCGCCCTGATCACCGGCGGCAACAGCGGAATCGGCCTCGGCATGGCCGAGGCGCTGGCCCAGGCGGGGGCCGCCGTCTGCCTTTGGGGGACGAATTCACAGAAAAATGAAATTGCGCTGAAAAAAATCCGGTCTTGCGGCGCGAAAGCGATCGCGCTGCATTGCGACGTGGGAGACGAGGTCGAGGTCGAGAAGCGCTTCGCCGAAACCGTCGCGGCGCTCGGCCCGGTGCACGCCTGCTTCGCCAACGCCGGCGTGAGCGGGCGCGCGACGGTAAAATCCTTCACCGAAATGAGCACTGAGGAATGGAAGCGCGTGACGCGCGTCAACCTGGACGGCGCCTTCTACACCCTGCGCGCCGCGGCGAAGCACATGGCGGCGGGCGGCCAGGGCGGCGCGCTGGTCGGCACCGCCAGCCTCGCGGCGGTCTCCGGGCAGCCGCGCGGCGAGCATTACGCGGCGACCAAGGGCGGCCTGATTTCGATGATCCGCGCCCTGGCGGTGGAATTCGCGCGCCACGGCATCCGCGCCAATGCCATCCTGCCAGGCTGGATCGAAACCGCGATGACCGAGAAGGCGCTCAACTGGGACAAATTCCGCGACAAGGTGCTGCCGCGCGTGCCGGTGCGCCGTTGGGGCAAGCCCGAGGATTTCGGCGCCATCGCGGTGTACCTGGTGAGCGACGCGAGCAGTTATCACACCGGCGACACCTTCCTGATCGACGGCGGATATTCGCTGTTCTAGCGATGCAGGAACTTGTCGCGAAGCTTGAAGCCCTGCTGCGCCTGCGCTCCATCCCGTTCGGCATGAAGCTGTTCGAGTCGGTCGAAGCGATGGAGGCAATCCCGAAGCTCCGCCGGCCCAGGGGTTCGGTGCACACGCTGGACCAGGTCGTCGCACAGGCGGCACGGCTGGGATGGACGGTGGGCATCACGACGCAGGACCTCGTCGGCGACCAGTGCCGATCCGTCGTCGGCCTGGGCGGGCAGGACGAGAAATGGTTTTCAGGGCAGCACATGACCGGCGTCTGGTTCGCTACGCAGGCGGACGCTTCCGCGCACCAGAAGGCGATGAATGTGGTGCCTGCCGGCAAGTACCGGGCGCTCGCGGTCGCACCGCTCGCCTCGGGGCGGCTCGATCCGCCCGACATCGCGCTGTTCTACGCCACGCCGGGGGCGATGATGTATTTCATCAACGGCCTGCAATGGTCGGGCTACAAGCGCTTCGACTGGAGCGTGGTCGGCGAATCCGCCTGCGCCGATTCCTGGGGCAGGGCGCTGCGCACGCGCGAGCCGAGCCTGTCGATACCCTGCTTCGCCGAGCGCCGCTATGGCGGCGTGCTCGACGACGAGATGCTGATGGCGCTGCCGCCGGAACAATTGCAGAAAGCCATCGACGGCATGGAGGCGCTGGCGAAGAACGGCTTCCGCTACCCGTTCGCGCAGTACGGCATCCAGCAGGACGTGCGCGCCGGGATGGCGGTCAGCTATCCCGACCGGAAGTAGGGCCATGGCCAAGGACATTCCCGCCCCGACCCGCAAGGAGCTCGTCGACGCACTGCTGCTCAAGCTGCCGGGAGTCGCCGCGAAAAAGCTAAACGGCCTGGACGCCTACTTCGTCGGTGATCGGATGTTCGCCTGCATCACCGAGCAGGGCATCGGCCTGCGGCTGCCCGTTGCCGTTGCGACCGAACTCCAGTTCTCCAACGGCAACGTGGTGCCGTTCAAGCCCGGCGGCATGGCCGTTTCGAGGGAGTGGGTGCAGATCGAGCGCGTGGATGCGGCCGAGCACGAAAAGGACCTGCAGCTGTTCCGGGACTCGCTGGAGTTCGTGAAAACCGCGCCGCGCAGATGAAGAATTCCTACCAGGGCGTCCTTCTCGATATCGACGGGGTGCTCACCGTTTCGTGGCGGCCCCTGCCTGGCGCCGTGGACGCCGTGGCGCAACTGCGCGCCGCCGGCTGCCAGCTGCGCTTCCTCACCAATACCACTTCGCGCACGCGCCGCGTGCTGAGCGATACGCTGGCGCGCGCCGGGTTCGACGTCGCGCCCGCCGAAATTCTCACCGCCGCCGCGGCGACCGCGGCCTACCTGCGCCGCACCTATCCCGACGCCCGCTGCTTCCTGCTCACCAGCGGCGAAGTCGGGAGCGAATTCGACGGCATCGAATTGACCGGGGCGGGCGAGCCCGCCGACGTGGTGGTGATCGGCGGCGCGGGCGTCGAGTTCAGCCATGACGCACTAAACCACGCCTTCCGGCTGCTGCAGGACGGCGCCCCGCTGGTCGCGATGCACCGTAATTTCTACTGGCAGACGCGGGACAAGCTCACGCTGGATGCGGGCGCCTACATCGTCGGCCTGGAGAAAGCCTCGGGCAGCCGCGCGACGGTGATCGGCAAGCCGGCCCGCACCTTCTACGAACAGGCGCTCGCCGAGCTCGGGGTGGCCGCGGACAGGACGGTCATGGTCGGCGATGACCTCGAGGCGGACGTGCGGGGCGCGAAGGATGCCGGCATCGCGGGTGTCCTCGTGCGCACCGGCAAATTCCGCGCGGCCGAACTCGCGCGCAGCGGTGTCGCGCCGGATGCGGTGATCGATTCCATCGCCGCGCTGCCGGCCTGGCTCGGCTCCGGCAAGTGAAGACCGGGGTCAGGATCAGGGCGCCACGCGCCGGCGACATGGGGCGCGTGGTGCAACTGCACGGCGCGCTGTACGCGAAGGAATTCGGCTACGACGCGACCTTCGAAGCGCTGGTGGCGGAAATTGTCGCCGGCTTCGTGCGCAATTTCGACCCGAAACGCGAGCGCTGCTGGATTGCCGAGCTGAACGGCGAAGTAGTGGGTTCGGTTTTTCTCGTCAAGGCTTCGCCGACGGTGTCGAAGCTCCGGCTGCTGGTCATCGATCCGAAGGCGCGCGGCCAGGGCCTCGGCAAGCGCCTGACGCGGGCCTGCATTGCCTTCGCGCGCAAGAAGCGCTACCGCAAGATCCTGCTGTGGACGCAGAGTCATCTCTCCGCCGCCCGCGCGATCTACCAGGCCGAGAATTTCGAATTGAAGTCAAAGGAAAAACATTTCAGCTTCGGCAGGCGGCTGGTCGCCGAGACCTGGGAGTTGAAGCTCTAGCCCTGGATCGAGTAGCCCCCGTCCACCGGGATGGCGGTGCCGGTGAGAAAATCCGACGCAGCGCTTGCCAGGAAGACCGCGATGCCGGCGAAATCGGCGGGGTCGCCCCAGCGGCCGGCGGGCGTGCGCGCGAGCACGCGCTCGTGCAGGCCGGCGACGTCCTTGCGCGCACCGCGCGTGAGGTCGGTGTCGATCCAGCCCGGCAGCACGCAGTTGACCTGGATGTTGTCCTTCGCCCAGGCGCAGGCCATTGCGCGCGACATCTGCACGATGCCGCCCTTGGAGGTGGCGTAGGGCGTGGTGAAGGAGGCGCCGAAGATGGACATCATCGAGCCGATGTTGATGATCTTGCCGGCGCCCGCCTTCTTCATCTCCGAGT
>Ga0335083_10006552_pt1 | contig 14496 bp, 13 predicted proteins | sample Lox_Sample_42_FD_206716 | JGI IMG/M metagenome (GOLD analysis project Ga0335083, IMG submission 206716) | Soil microbial communities from Loxahatchee National Wildlife Refuge, Florida, United States - Lox_Sample_4.2 | ecosystem: Environmental > Terrestrial > Soil > Wetlands | place: USA...
AATTCCTTGCAGTAGAGTCATCCGTGGTATATTTTGCAAGATTCATAGTTCTGAACTATATCGGTGCAGATGAATCACTCTCCACAAATGCGTTTTGGCCCTTTCCAACTGGATGTGCGCGCCGGCGAAATTTGCCACGGTGTTCAGCGCGTCCGCTTACATCAGCAGTCTCTAGAAATCCTGCTAATGCTACTGGAACATCCGGGCGAAGTCGTACTGAGGGAGGAGATCCGGAAGCGCCTTTGGCCGAACGATACAGTGGTGGAGTTCGACCACAGCATTAATGCTGCGATCAAAAAGCTGCGCCGGGCCCTCGAAGACGACGCCGGAGAGCCGCGTTACATCGAAACGCTGGCGCGGCGCGGATATCGACTCATGTTGAATGCCGAATCGGTTCAGAATGCAATCCCCTCTCGTCCGACCGCGACTCAGCCCCCTTCGGCGGTTGGAGCTCTCATGGGAAAAAAGGTCTCGCATTACCGGGTGCTCGAAATTCTCGGCGGCGGTGGGATGGGCCTGGTGTACAAGGCAGAAGACCTTAAACTTGGCCGCAGTGTGGCGCTGAAGTTCTTGCCCGATGAATTGGCCAATGACCCGACCGCACTGGCACGATTTGAGCGCGAGGCACGCGCCGCATCCGCGCTGAACCATCCCAACATCTGTACGATTCACGAGATTGAGGAACACGAATCGCAACCCTTCCTAGTGATGGAGTTGTTGGAGGGCGAGACGCTGCGCGACTTGATCGCTGCGGCCGGCCCTGCGAAACCACCGCTTGAACTCGATAAGCTGCTCGGTCTTGCGATTCAAATCGTCGAGGGATTGGAGGCCGCGCACGGCCAGGGCATTGTCCACCGGGATATCAAGCCGGCAAATATTTTCGTGACTCGCAGCAGGCAGGTAAAAATCCTTGATTTTGGATTGGCGAAGCTGGTGCGAGATGGAGACGGGGCCGGGCGCCGCACAGAAGGGGGAATTCACGGAAGTAACGGCACAGAACGCACGCACCGCGAGCACTTGCTGGTGGAAACATCCGATCTGTCGATTAGCAGGACTGGAGTAGCCATGGGGACAGCGGGATACATGTCTCCGGAGCAGGTGCGGGGCGAAAAACTGGATGCCCGGAGTGACCTTTTCTCCTTTGGATTGGTGCTCTATGAAGCGGCGACGGGAGTCCGCGCGTTCAAAGGCGATTCGGGGCCGGCGGTGCAAGAGTCCATCCTCACGCAAACGCCTAGCCCCGCGCGAGAAGTGAATCCCGCCCTTCCGCCAAGGCTTGAGGAGATCATCACCAAATCACTGAAGAAGGACCGGGACGCGCGCTATCAAACCGCGGCAGCCGTTCGTGCCGACCTAGAAGCCCTGGCGGGAAAGACGTCAAAAAAACACGTCACCCGTAGGTCGGCGTTAGCTTGGGCTGGTGTTGCGGCAATATTGATCTTTAGTGCGATTTTCTGGCTCCGGCGCCATCCCTCATCATCTCCGACCACGCCGGATTTGAAGATGAGACAACTTACCGCGAATTCTAGGGAGAATCTCCTATTAAGCGGAGCAATTTCGCCTGACGGTAAGTACTTGGCCTACTCCGATACAAAAGGAATGCACGTCAAGATTCTGGAGACTGGTGAGATTAAGCCTATCCCACAGCCGGCGGGGCTCGATGTCAAGGATGTGGACTGGGAAATCATGCCGGCGTGGCTGGCTGATGGGACGACTTTTGTTGTCAACTCTCACCCTGCCGGTGAAGACGGCGGCAGCTGGTCTTCGCCGGACACGAGTATCTGGTCCGCTTCTGTCCTGGGCGGGCCGCCGCGGAAGCTTCGCGAGAAGGCTCAAGCATATAGCATCTCCCCAGACCGCTCCCTGATTGCGTTTGGCTCCAACAAAAGCAGGTTTGGTGAAGGCGAAGCCTGGCTGATGGGGACCGACGGAGAGAATGCCCGAAGAGTCCTTGCGGCACCCGAAGACGGTCCGATCGACTGGCTCGATTGGTCACGGGACCAACAACGGTTCAACTTCGTCAAGTTCGACGCACGCGGTGCCCCTGTCCTGATGAGCAGAGATGTGAACGGTGGCCCTCTCGCCACGATATTCGCCGCTCCTGAGTTCGGAAAGATAGATGAGCTGGCGTGGTTGCCCGACGGACGATTACTCTACGAACTGCCGGAATCAGGACCGCTGAGCAGAACCTGCAATTTTTGGGTGACGCGAATTGACCTGCATAGCGGCGAACGGATCGAGCAACCGAGACGCCTGACGAATTGGACTGGTATCTGCCCCAGTTACTCGAGTTCTACGGCCGACGGCAAGCGCTTGGCATTCCGTTTAGAATCAAGCCGGCAAACGGTCTATATCGCGGATCTCGACCCCAGCGGGAAGCACATTGTTAGTTCGCGGGAATTCACACCGGAAATCGGTGGGAATCCGATGGATTGGACGCCCGACAGCAAATCCGTGATTTTCTTTTCATCCAGAAACGATGAAGTTGGGATTTTCAAACAAAGTCTGGATAAGGATTTGCCGGAACTGATCGCTTCTGCGTCCGGCGATTTCAATGGCGCGCGGATAACTCCAGATGGCAAGTGGGTCCTCTGGTGGCTCGTCTCGGGATCTCGAACAGATAGACCTTTTCAACTCATGAGGGCTCCCACCCAGGGAGGGACGCCGGAAGTGGTGTTCACCGCGCGGACTGAGGGTCAGGTGGATTGCGCCAAATCTCAAGCGGGATCTTGCGTGATTGTCGAACGAACCGCGGAACACAACCAAATGATTGTAACGACCCTTGATCCTTTGAAGGGACGAGGCGCTGAACTCTTTCGATATGCTGTAGATCCAAAACTTAGGTGGGCCCCGCGCGTTCTTTCACCCGACGGATCCCGCATCGCAGCAGTTATCGGCAAGGACCAACCCATCCAAATCTTTTCGTTGCATGGCAAGCTGTTACAGCTCGTCGCGACGGGGGAACTGCGCGATCGGCAAATCATGTTTTGGGCGGCGGACGGAAAAGGACTTTTCGTCACCAATGGCGTCAAGGGAGGTTCGGGGCTTTTTCACGTGGACCTGAAGGGCCACGCAACCTTCATTTGGAAGAATAACGGCGGATATTACCCTTGGGGGCTGCAGTCTCCCGATGGGCGTCACCTAGCGATTCAGGGCTCAATCCTGGACGCGAATATGTGGATGATGGAAAATTTCTGAAACTGCGGCGACAGTCGTGACGGCAGCAACTTTTCCATTCCTGATTTTGCCGACCGGCTTCCTCGCTCAAAACCGGATTTGAGCCTTGAGTTGAATCATTCGGGGAACAGTGTTGCCGCCGAGATTCTTTCCGAGGAGGCTGGTGGGGCCTTGTGCCGAGAAAGGTATCTGTCCAAAGCTGGATGAAGAAATTCCATTGTCAGGAATAAAGAGGTTCCGATGGTTGAAGAAGTTGAAGAACTGGAAGCCTATCCCGAGCGTAGCGCTTTCCCACCGCGGGATTCCTGTGTATTTCATTACGGAGAAATCAGTGTTGACGAAAGCTGGCCCGCGGAATTGATTGCGTCCCTGCGAAAAAGAAACCTCTGGGCCGTCACAGGCTGGAAATGCTCCCAGGTGTCCTGTGTTGAAACCAGTTTCGCATCCCGCTTGGACGAAATGCGCACCCGGATTTGGCGTTACCTGGTCGGGCAACGTTTGGGGCGGCTGGCATGGCTTGGGCGCGAGCGGAGCGACTGCTCCATGCCCGCAGGAACCTCCTGAATTGAGCGGTCTGACGGGCACGGCGTAAAGGGACCCAAAATAGTTATTCTGATTCAGCGCGGACGATGTCGCGAAATCGAAAACAGTATACGGAAATCCACTTTGGGCAATCACCGTGCCCGCCACCTGCCAGCCCTTCACCAGCGAATCCGAACCGTGACCACGTAGAACCACCTCCAGAGGGAGCTCCCATACATAGTTTGCGTTGAAAGAATGGCGGACATCGTAATCGGCAGGACCGTAAGCGCCCCGTAGATTATTGGGGTCCTGCGAATTTAATGCACTGCTCGCGTTGAATTGGTAATCACCGCCGTTGGAAACTTCGTCGAACGCATGGCCGAAGGTGTAATTGGCGCTTAGAAATCCCTGGCTCCAACCTGTGAAACGGTGCTTGAAGGATGCCACCATCCCGTTGTAATTGGAGACTGCATCGCTCCGCATTTGGAGAACTTGGCCGAATCGAGGATCGGCGCAGGGAAGGACCGGAGGGCTGGTACACAGACCGGGCGGGAGTGAGCCAAACCCGTAGGCATTAGCGCTGAAATTTTCCACCAACTCATGAATGCCATGATGACCATAGTAGCCAATGCTGAACGAGGTGTCGTTGCCAAATGCCTGCTGCCATTCAAGACTCCATTTCTGATATTGAGGGAAATGCATCGTTCTTGGCGGCACCGTGATGCCTGGTGGGAAGAAATTCGGATCGGTGGCCTGAATCTCCGCAAGAGTCTTGCCGGTGGAGAAGCCATTCAGAAACTCTGTATTGGAAGTTGAAGCATCCTTGAACAGGCTGGTTTGTTCCTGCGGCGTAAGATTATTCTTTACCACTGTGAAGATGTTCACGAGTGGTGAAGTCTGGGAAAGCAAGTACGCAGCATCCCCTATCTGGGAATCGTAGAAAATGCCAATTCCGCCCCGAATCACCGTGCCGCCAGAGAGCCCTAGGGGTTGCCAGGCAAAGCTCGCTCGTGGAGACCACAGAACAGTGTCCGTGTTCGGATAAACCTGGCGCTGGTTGATGCGGATGGTCTGATTGTATGGCTGATCTGGATCGTGACTGACGGTGTTAAACGGGCTATCGAGACGCGCGAAGCAGAGATCCTTGCAGGCCGGATTGGACTTATATTCCGCCCGCAGAGAGAAGGTAAGTACCAAGTTGGGGCGAGCATGCCATTCGTCCTGCCCATAGATTCCGAAATTGTAGAAAGTGATGCGTTCCGAGGGTGCAGAGTAGAAGAACTGGAATAACTGTGAGTAATTCACATCGGGCGAAGCTGGGTCCACGCCACCCTGGTAAAAGGCGTCCAATGTTTCGGCAGACAATATTCCAGTGGAGTTGTTTGTGTAACCGAGGAATGTCCAATAAGTCCGCTCGAAGCCGGCACCGAATCCGAACTTGTGGCTCCCCCGAGTTTTCATCACGTCTTCCGAAATCTGTAAGTGCGTTTCATGTCTGCCAAAGCCGTACGCCACAAACCAATCTGCATCTGCGAGTGGGGTGAACGGACCCTGCGTGAAATGCAAGCTCGTAGGAAATGCTGCTAGACCCTGGGACGTGTTTTTCAATGCCAGAATGGGAGCCAGATAGGAACCAGCCGCTAAAAACTGGCTGGCGGCGGAGGAATCGAAAGTGCGAGTCCAGTTCACTTGACCTTGCCACCAGGGATTCGTGAAGTCAGCATCGAATGCGGGGCTAATCGGATCGGTGATAGCAGAGCTATGGCCGCCATCGTACTGCACGCGGAAAAATACGCGGTTCTTTCCGTTCACGTCCCAATCCAACCGTCCCGACATCAATGCATCCTGACTTGGACGGCTGCGATCGGCTATAAAATGCCGTGAGCATGGGATGGTTTTCCCGAGTCCGTTCGGATCATTTGGGTCTATGAATTTGGAACAGCCCAGGGGGTCATCGCTGCTGAAGCCTCCCGGTACAGCGGAACTCGCTCCCGGAGCCGCATTGTAAAGATCAAATATCTTTTTGTAAAAGGCGTCGGAGGCAGAGGCGGGACCAAACTTCTTGTCGATGTTTGCCATCGTAGCAGCCTCAAATTCGGGACTTGGAATCGATACCACGAATAACTGGGGAAGGGCCAGCCGCATTCCTTCGGTATCAGCGAAGAAGAATAATTCGTTTTTCTTGATGGGTCCGCCCAAGGACGCAGCCCACTGGTTGGCCACATCGAACGAGTTACTGGCGTTTAGCGCTTGACCGTTCCAATAATACTGCGCGTTTCCATGGAAAGCGTTGCTTCCTGATTTAGTGAGGTAGTTAATGTTTCCCCCGGCAGCTCCGCCAAATTGACCGGAGTAGCCGGTGTTTACGACCGTAGTTTCCTGAATCTGGTTCAGACCCAGGAGCAAACCGAGAGCACCTGCCAGATTGAAATTGTTTTCGCTGTTGGTGTTATTCATTCCATCTAGCGTAAAGAGATAGGAGGTGCCCGGCATGCCGAGTAGCGAAAAGTTTGCGTTGTCACTAAAATTCGTATTCATGATCACGCCTGGAGTCGTCTGCACGATATAAGTGAGGTCATTGCCGGGATTCGGAAGTTCGGAAATTTGTTTCTCATCGATTGTGGTCGAGACGTCACCATTCTCCGCCTGTATCAGCGGAGTCTCGCCCGTCACCTTCATGATCGCGCTTGCCTTGGCAATTTCGAGCGTGATGTTCACTGTCATCGGAGGCCCCAGCAGCACCACGGCATCCCGCGTCGTTTCTTGAAAGCCCGCAAGCTTAACCCTCAACATATATTTGCCCGGCGCGAGGAAGAAAAATCGGTATACTCCCTCCCGGTTAGTTTTTGTTGTTTGAGATGTCCCCTTGGCACTGTCTATGATTTCGACAGCAGCGTCGGGCACGACCGCATTGCTCGGATCGGTCACGACGCCTGCTAGGGCGCCCGTGCTGGTTGTTTGAGCTGTTGCGCTGTTGCAGAGAAAAGGAAAAAGCAGGGCGGAAAACAGCACGAGGATAGTTCGAGAGTTCACTAGGATACACATTCAACTCTGATCGAGCACAATCGTTCCCTGCCGTGAAATCTGAGAGGCTATCGGCATCCGCACGATTACTATCGCTTACCGTATCAAGATGAGATGGACAATGTATCGCTTGCGAAATCATAGGCTGCGCCGACCAGTGGAGTCAACGGGCCACGCGATGCGGTACGTGCATCCAACGCCTGATGCCGCATTACGCGCACTTATCGAGGAGTGGATTGCGTCACTCTCGCAACAATCCTGCCAGTAAGACATCCATTTCATATTGAAGATTGTCAGGAGACTGGGAACAATCGTTTGCAGAGTTTCCTGATACGAAAGCAGTCTCCGCGAATTCGCGGCGAGCGCGTTTTTCACGAAACTGCTCCTCTATTATCAACCTAGGCCAAGAACCGCCCCATTCAGCAGGAAGCCTGTGGTTTACAAACGACTTAGGCTGATGAGTATGAGCGAGTAAAGCGAGTAAGCTAGCTTGTCTAGCCTCTAGGACGGTTGCGATGCTTTGGTAGCATCCAAATAGCAAACTACGTAGCACAATTTAACAAATACAAAAACGGGAAGAATTTCAGACAAGAGATTGTTGGAAAACACAAAACGAGAGAAATGTTGCGATCAGTTGACCTTACTGGCTTTGTCTGGGCGGGAGTCGCATTAACCTAATTATTTCGTAAGCCAGCAGAACCGCCAGGAGAAAGAATGATCCATCCCGCAGTGGTTATCTCCCATCCGACGGTTTCCATTTATTCCTCCTCGCGTATTCCCAGTAGCCGCGCTTGGGCTTCGCTAAACATCAGTCCTAAACATCGCGGGCAATAGACACCCGCGTGGCGAACTGCGAAGACAAAATCTTTCTCCCTGAGTATTCGTGCCCCTCGTGTCGGCACCTGATAGCCGCAGCTAGGGCAAGATAAGCATCCTTCTTTGCCCTTACAGAGCGGACACCCAACGTCGGGGCACCCGGTGACTTCAAAATACTGCAGGCGATCACGCCCCTTCTCTGTAAGGCTGTAACTTGAACCCATGTGTTCCAAGAGGCCTTGCCTTCCCAGATGTGACAGATAAGACCGGGCCGTCCCTGGGGAATATCCAAAATGCTTCACAATGTCTCGTGAATGCACCCCATTTTGTTTCTTTACCAGCACCAGGGTTTGATGTTTATTCGTTTTCATTTCGCGACCAAGTCCAACAGCATTAGCGGAACAATGGTTTGCCTATTTTGCGCTTTATATAGTATGCTATATAGTATGGGAGGACAATCAAAAATGAGACCACAAGAGGCTCGAACGGTACCTGCCGTCGCTCTTCTCCAGCTGGGCAAGGAAGTCCACGCCGCCCTGGAATCGGCGTCGCGACGCGGCGGTGTTAGCAAGAGCGAGTTCGTCAGGCTTGCGGTTCAGGGCGCGATCCAGGCTCAGGAAGGATACTGGGAGCGCTTATTGATACAGATCTTTTGTACTGTCCCGGAACTCGTGGAAGCGGCTGCAGACGTGGGGCTATTGACACAGGAAGAGGCGAAAAAAATTGCGTGGCCCATGGATCAGGTGCGACAGCGATTGTACGAAAAGTTGGATCGAATCGACGGCTTAGCCTCGATTCACTGGGTCCCAGCCAAGAGCGACCCTAAGCACTCATACGAAGAAGTCATGCGTATACGTGCAAGTCGGGACGAACTCGTACGCCCCGAACTGGCGTCACTAGAGCGCCTAATAGGTAGATTTGAAGAATTAGCCGCGCAACGATTGCGAGCGAAAAAGAAGACCAAAGTAATCCGGCACAAATCGCGTTCGGCGAGAAGTAATTCTTTTTTGTCAGGTGAACCAACGCCAACGACGCAAAGCGAGACGGCATAGGCATGGAATCGCAGCTTTCAGGATAGGCTCGTGAACGTCCGCGACGCTGCGCAAATACTATGCGTCTCTGTTTCCACCGTTTATGGTTGGGTTTGGCAAAGGAGGATTCCCTTCGTGAAAGTTGGCAGGGCACTTCGGTTTCACTCAGCAAAGCAAAAAAACACTTGGAAGTTACCGTTACTGAGATTCCGTCTTGAAGTCGCGGCTCGCTAAGGCAAAGGGTCCTTTCGTTTTTGCTCATAGACGAGATGCGAATAGGCCCCTTACAACGATTCACAAAGCGCACCTAGAAGCGTTGAAGGCTTCGAAAGCAAAACCTCCGTTTCGACTCTACGATTTGCGCCACACGTTCGGATCGCGTTCCGCTATGGCCGGGGTAGACCTCGCGACTCTCAAAGAGTTGATGGGTCATTCCAATATTTCGACCACGATGCGGTACGTGCACCCGACGCCTGAGCACAAACAAGAAGCGGTTCGGAAATTGGAGAGTTTCAACGCGGCACAAACTGCGTGGGGTCCCCACAAAAGTCCCCACAGTGACGGAAAACGATGATCCCCGGTGTCCCTAAGTTGTTGAAAAGATGGTGGGCCTGGGGAGAGTCGAACTCCCGACCAACGGTTTAGGAAATCAGATTACCTTGTTGATGGGTTGTGAAAACTTTGGACTCTACTATATCGCTCAACAGGTTCCAAGAACTCTGATGTGAGCCATTATGACTGGAGTTGAGTGGTTATGAGCAAGCAACTACTGCAAAACTACTGCACCCTTCCTGCATATTCCTCCGTTTCTAGCTTGAAAATACCCCAGGCTGCTTGGAAATACGGAGAACAGGCGGACTAAGACTGGTCGTAACTGAAGATTTGCCCGGCCCGGGCATCCATGCTGAGAATGAACTTCTCAACGAGGTTTTCCACAGGGCCGATATTAAGGTTCGCTATGGAGTGGAACGCGGACTCGACCAGGCTTATACTGTCGGAGTATTCTCCAAAATACCTCCGCCGCACGTTGCGAAGGATTTGTTTTCGAAACCAAACAACCTCGAACCGGAAAAAGTTTTCGAGCTCTTCGCGTCGATTTGAGCCGGCTCGTAGTGGTTGACACGTCACGCACACCCCAGGTTTCCATCCTAAGCGGGGGGATTTAAGTCATGTACACCTACATATGCTGCCGCTGTAGGAATTGCACCGCCCAGATTGTGTTGGAAGACCGGGCTGACTCAGATACCCATGAACTCCACAGACCTCCCAGGCCGCGTGCGGGACGTGAGGTGTGTCCATATTGTCGAGCCGTGTTCGCACCCGAGAACTATTACGTTACGGAGAGTGGGACGCCTCTCTTGCTGCGGGCCTAAGTAGACCGCCTTGCACTTGGAGCCGAGGTTTTGGGCGTCTGGGTCTAGTCCACAACACTGAATCCTAACTTCTGAATCAGGGGGTCAGCTATGACTGAAAAAATCGACTCAAACGCAGGCTATTTCCTGGCAGGGCTGGGTATTGGCTCGCTCATCGGTATCTTCTTCGCGCCGAAATCCGGTGAAGGAACTCGAGCATACCTATCGAAGAAGGTCAAGGAGGGGAGCAAAGACGCTCGGAAGAAGGCTCGGGAACTGAGAGCGCGTGCTGAAGACTTAGTCGATTCTGGAAAGGAATTGGTTAACCAGAAGAAGGAACAAATTGCATCGAAATTAAGCGAGGCCAGCCAAGACTACCTGCCGGAAAAATCGAAAGCGAAAGGCGTCTAGACGTAATCGTCGGGGCTTACCAGTTCGGTCGGTCTTTGTGGAACCTCATTCGAATCGGCCGTAGTCTTTCCTGCTGCCAGCCGTGTTCTGGGCATTCGAGTCTGCGCGGAAATTGCATAGCGCCGGGCACGGGCTTGGCTATGAGCTTCGCGCCACACTTTGGACATTTCGGCATTCCTTGTAGAGGAAGTCGCATCAATCTCCCACGGGGAGTCGAAGCGCTAGGCTGACTTGGGAAGCGGGTCGATGAATTTGTATTCGTCCGGGTCCCAAATGAAATAAGCGCCGGGCTCTGTCGATGCCAGGCTGATGAGCCGCTTCTTGGCATCGTCGAGGTTGGCTGCAGCTTCTACCCAAGACAACGGAATCTCAGAGGTCTTTCTAAAAATGTTGTATGCCATCCCTTTGCACCCTCCTAGGGATGTCGTCAGCCACATTACACCCTATTAACCGTCTACGGTACAATAACATCCCTCCGAACGACGAACTGTTCTAGGACGTTACCGAAATCCTGGTTTGTCGGCGGCTCGTCCGATTTCACATCCTGTATTCGTGAAGCGCCTCGAATTTCGATTACGGGGGTGAGAGGTATAGCAGGTAGCTTAGCGAGAACCGCCTTGCGTTGCTCGGTAGCTTGGGTGAGAGTTAAAGAGCACTTAGGCACACACCCAGGAGAAAAATGTGGACTTCGTAACCAAGTTTGAAAAGGCACTGCGCAAGAGGTATCAGCACCTCAAGGCGGAGCTGGCGAAAATTGAACATCTGATTGACGCTTTTGAGAAGGGCGCGAAGCGCGGTGCCAAGCCGACCGGTCGAAGTAATTTATCCGCAGCAGGTCGCAAACGAATCTCGATGGCGCAAAAGGCTCGCTGGGCAAAGAGAAAGAAAGGGTAAGAAATCGTATTCCAGCTTAACGTCGCTAATCCTAATACCAAGCCCATGCTTGTAACACCATGGAGAAGTAACGTATGTCGTCCTCGGGGATTGCTATCGCGCCTTTGGACCTGAAGTCGCAGTTTCTCGATGGACTACACCCTTCTAACCGCAAGACCATCCTGTCGGCCGCGACACTGCGCCGATTCTCCGCTAATTCTGTAGCGACAAACCAAGGCCACCCCGCCGACTATTTTTTTCTGCTGACAAAGGGTAGTGCCAGATATTTCTTTGTAACAGACGATGGCAAGAAGCTTCTTTTGCGTTGGCTTGGACCAGGAGACGCCTTCGGTGGTCGGGCAGTCTTGTCAAGCCGTTCTTCTTATCTTGTAAGCACAGAAATGATAACGGACGGCTCGGCGTTGGTGTGGAACCGAACCGCAATCCGAAGCCTTGCCGAAAGGTTTCCTAGATTGCTCGAAAACGCGCTGTTAATGGCCTCAGACTATGTGACATGGCAACTCACCGCCCACATAGGGCTAGTCAGCCTCACCGCTCGACAGCGGGTCGCCCAAGTACTAATTACGCTTGGCCGTACGATTGGCAAAGAATCGCCGGGTGGCATTGTCCTCGATATCACGAATGAGGATTTGGGGAACGCTGCGAACGTCACTCCCTTCACTGTGAGCCGCCTGATTACCGAGTGGCAACGTGGCCGCGTCTTGGACAAGCGTCGAGGCAAAGTGGTACTCCGGTCGCCGGAACGCCTATACCTGAATACCATATAGCCTGGGCGCGGCTTTTCCTCTGCTGTCTTGCTTCGCAGTTGCGTTTAAGCAACCTCAAGATTGCTCGCGAGCAACGACGGGCTTACGCCTCTCATGTGATGCTGTTTTCCTCAGTAGTCAGTTCATACCATCTGTCCTCAATTGGTCTTGAACTCTAAACAGGAGCTAGCTATCAGCAAGAATTCTGTTGTGCGTATCCTGTTTGTAGATGATTTTGCTCCTTGGCGGCATCTCGTCATTGCGAAGCTCAGAGACAATTGTGGCTTGCGTATTGTTGGTGTTGTAGCAGATGGACTTGATGCGATTCAAAAAGCTCGCGAACTACAGCCGGATTTGATTTTGTTGGACATCGGATTGCCAAAGATAGGTGGAATTGCAGTCACTCGGCGACTTCTCAATGTTGCTCCCAACTCCAAGATCCTCTTCGTGAGTCGAGACCTCGAACTTGGAACCGCTCAGGTAGCTCTCAATGAAGGCGGACACGGTTACGTAGTGAACTCGGATGCTGACAAAGAACTCTTCGCCGCTATTGAAGCGGTCATGATGGGAAAGAGGTTTTTGAGTAGTCGATTGGTGAGCCAAGCTTCTGAGGATGAAGGGGATTCTCGAGGCACAGGCCAGCTCTGCAAAGCTACAATTTCACCGGCCACCCTTCTGTTGCTAAAGAAAAAAGTCGGTCGTTATCATGAGGCTGACTTTTATTCGGATGACTCTCTCTTTCTGGATAGATTTACTCGCTTCGTCGGCGCAGCTCTAAAGGACGGGAGTGTGGCTATTTTTGTCGGCACCACATCCCACAAAATCAGTCTTCTCGAGAGGTTGCACGCAGAGAGTCCAGAAAATCGTGCTGCTATTCAGCAAGGACGATACATTGCGTTGAACGCTGCGGAATTTCTCTCCACCTTTATGGTGAGCGACATGCCTGATACAGACCGGTTTATGAAAACCGTGGATGATTTGATTTCAACTGCGAGACAAAGACGGAACGGAGGGCATTTACGCGTCGCGGCCTGCGGCGAATGCGCGCACACATTGTGGGCGCAAGGAAACGCAGATGCAGCAATTCGGCTCGAAGAGCTCTGGAATGAAATTGCTAGGACATATAACGTCGATGTTTTGTGTGGATATTCATTGAAAGGCTTTCCGTGCGAGGAGAGTACCTACACAGTTCGTCGAATTTGTAACGAACACTCGGCCATTCATTCCTGGTGAGGTGGTCCTTCAGCAGCGGAGAATAGAGCCCCGCAGACTGCTCGGCCATACCGAGAACAGGCGGCCTGCGAGGTGGTGCTGAGAGCAGATTTCATGGAGGGTCTGGGAGATATGTTCTCTGGCACCGCGTTCTGGCATCCTCATGAGACACTATGGACACAGGAGCCTTGACGATGCGATTTGAGAAACCGAAGAAATCAGGACGCCCAGATTTTGCGGCTGGGCGAATCGCGGAACTTGAGCGACAACTAGCGACAGAAACGAACGAAACGAGAAAGAGTGAGTTACGAAACGAAATTAACGAGTGGCAACGAAGCCGACCACAACCCAGGCGCGATGAAGGAAAGTAGGAGACAGGTTACGAATGCTGAATGGTCCTGGTTGTTCCCAATCTAGTGTTCAGCCAGCCCTTTTCTTGGACTTGTCTACTGGCATCTCGTCGGGGCGGGGCGACGTACGACGTAAATGTCTTACGAGCTTGTCCGCTTGATTGGAATACAAGTAATAGTCGGACGATGGGTCGTTAGTCGCGAGTTCCTCTATTCGGTTCATAGCTTGTTCGAGACCTTCAACCGCTTCCAACCAGCGAGGGCTTCTCGGAGGGTCATCTTTGAAAATTTCGTACCTAATCGTATCGCGCATGACACACATCTCCCACCGTTGTGAGCTGGGAAGAAGAAAACAGTAGTCCGCTAGAATGACACTGTCAGGATGTAAAGAAAACTTTTCACTGATTCAGCAGCAGAGTTGAGTTCCCGCCGAGTGTCGGTGTTTTGTCCCGGGTCATAACGAGAGGCGTGGCCCGCTTCCCAGAGAACCCCAACACCAGTCGCTGCCCGTCAACGGTATAAAGAGTTACGACCGGCCCCAATAGTACGAACTGTCCAGTACTGCCGCGTCATTAGTGTGCGCTGCGACCGTCATAGTCATATCCTGAGGCTGGTCTTTGCATCTCGAATCCGAAAATCTGCCAGCCCAAATTTGCTCCGTTCTAATTCCTCTTCCTTATCTGAAGACCTTCATACGCCAGATAAACTCCTATGACAAATGCGACCGCGCTTACCCACATCGGAACCTGCCAACCAGCGACAATCACCTGCCATTTGAAGACGAGCCGTGAGGCGTGAACGACCGCTACGATGAGAAAAATTGTGCCGGCTAATCGGGAAAACCCACCCTTGCTCATCTGTCGTCACCTCCCGCGCGGATGAGGGAATTTCCTTGGACGAATTGTACTCCGTTCCATACTAGTGCGGAATTGAAGCGTCCCGATTGACCCTAGACTAGTTG
>Ga0335083_10006553_pt1 | contig 14496 bp, 18 predicted proteins | sample Lox_Sample_42_FD_206716 | JGI IMG/M metagenome (GOLD analysis project Ga0335083, IMG submission 206716) | Soil microbial communities from Loxahatchee National Wildlife Refuge, Florida, United States - Lox_Sample_4.2 | ecosystem: Environmental > Terrestrial > Soil > Wetlands | place: USA...
TCTGCTGGGAAAGGTTCAACGGTTCGGTTCGGGCTTTAATATCCCCGGCATTGCGGGTACAAATCCACGGCTCTCCATGTCCACCTTGTTCCAGTTGATGGCGTAATGTTTGGCGGTTTCCAACGTAACTCTGCCGTTTTGATACAGTTGCAGCAAATACTGGTCGAAGCTGTGCATCCCCTCATGGAGCGAGGACTCGATATAGCCGTTTAAGAGGTGAAGATCATTTCTGGCGATGGCTTCTTGAATACCCAGGTTGCGCCGCACGATTTCCAGGCACGGAATCCTTCGGCTGAATGTGCTGGGAATCAGCCGCTGGCAGACAATTCCGTTCAGGGTGCGGGCCAGCAACGCGCTGGCATTGGCCTGTTCCTCGGCGGAGTAAAATTCGCGGATGCGGTCAAGCGCTTGGGCCGCCGAGTCGGCGTGCAAAGTCGCCAGCACCAAGTGCCCCGTCTCGGCCGCTTGCATTGCCGCCTGGATACTTTCGCGGTCGCGGAGTTCGCCGATGAAAATGATTTCTGGGTCTTGACGCACGGCGTTGCGGATGCCAGCGGCAAATGAATCCGTGTCCACGCCCACCTCGCGCTGCTCGAACTGGCACTGCTTTTCCTCAAACAGATACTCAATGGGGTCCTCGATGGTGATGATTCGCAGCGGCGCGGTTTCATTGAGCTGTTGCAACAGCACACACGCTGTCGTGCTTTTGCCCTGACCCGCTGCACCCGTTACCAGCACCAAGCCGCGTGGCTCCTGTACCAGACTGGTCAGCGTGGAAGGCAATTGAAGATCATCCAAACTGGGAATGCGCTGCGGCACGACCCGGAAGGAAAATGATTGTGTTCCCTGCTGTTTACTGAAATTGGCACGGTAACGCACCTGGCCGCAAAGGAAACTGAGATCCATTTCATGTTGCTTCTGAATCCGCTCAAAAATGGAATCCGAAAACGCTTGCCGTACCATCTGGTTGATGTCGTCGTTGCTTGGCTCGCGAAACGTTTCGGGCGCGATGCGCAGCAGTTTCCCGTCCACGCGGTAGGCATATCGGCGTGCAGCTTGAGCGTGAAGGTCGGTTGCCTTCTGCTTGGCGCACCAGCCCAGCAGCTTTCCAAGTGAACTCTCTTGCGCAATGCGTTCCATAATCAGATTTTTCCGCTGAACCAGATTTAGTTGATGTTCACTTCCAAGTCATTTGGGTATCCAGCTTCGCGCCCGCCGAATGGAACCTTGCGGACTACGATTTGAAGAACGCCGTCCGAAAGACTGGCTTGAATTTGCTCCCGGCTGGCGTTGTCCGGCAGTGGAAGCCGCCGGATGAAATAACCGTGCGGGCGTTCCGAGCGCAGGGGTTTTTGCCGGTATCCCAAATTCCGGTGGCCGCTGATGACCAACGTTTCGCTGATGCGGACGACGCGAACCTCGCCAACTTTCAAGCCGGGCAAATCGGCTTTGAACAAGTAGGCCGTCCGGTTCTCAAGAATATCCACAGGCGGAACCCATCGGTTGTCCGCGCCGGCTACATCGCTTTCGCCGGAACGGTCCCGGCTGCTTGGCACCAGAACTTCAATGGCACCGGAGTCGGTTGCCCTGAACGGATTTTTGGATTCAAAAATGTTCATGGTGCTTGGCGATTGCATGTCGTCAATCCATCTGTTGCCGGGTCCCAAGAGAATATAGCCGAACAAACTGCGCCTTCGGCAGTGAGCGTTGATCTTTCAAGAAAAGTTCCCGCCGGAACTTCTTCGGGAACCCCGCGGCTGGGTCAGGCGGCGAGATTCGAGTTTCGGTGCAAACGGCCGCCTTTAGCGGTTCATCTGTTTGCGTATTCTGCTGCGGTTGGTTTATCATTTCTTTCCACACGGTATGGCCAATCATCAAAATGAGTGCCGCCGCTGCTGCCGTCAGGACACAGACGGTGAGCTCCACTTCGACGATAGTTTGGAGTGATTTCTTCATGGTCGTTTTTTGGTAATCGGACGAGTCGGCAATGCGCGACTCGTCCGGCTGAAATTCTGGATTACAGGATTCGTGCCACCCGAAATCAAACCGGGATCGCCCGCATTTTGCTAGGAAACGCTGGTCGAGCCTGTGCGAACCGGCCCTGCGAGGAATCGCAATTTGCAAGATTTCGCAGAATAAATTTCAACACCTCGTCCTCCTTCATCGCCCCATTTTCCAAAGCTTCGCGTTCCGATTCTATTGTCCGCAGACTCAGGTGGAGGTGCAGTTTGTCGGGAGTCTGTTCTGAAATCCCTGATCGTCCAACCTTCCGCAGGTGATCTTTGCCGACTGTGCAGCCATGTTCACGTTCCTCTACATTTTGTGCTCAAACCTTGGTTGCGGTGAAAGCGCAATTTCGCAACCGGCCTGCGAGATTTTGCAAATTGCGATTCCTCGCAAACTGGTTCAGTTCGGCAATAATCTGCAAATCAATGCGTTCCGACTTAACTTCGGCTGGCACGGAATGTGTAATGGCGTTTAGTGATGTCGGTAGTGCAGCGGCTCGATGCCGCGATTATCAAATGTGGGGTTCGCCAATTGATGCCGGGTCGGATGAACCGAGGCGGAAAGGGGGCGTGCGGCATCACACGCCCCCTCAATACCACAAAGCGAGCGCCACCGCGCGTTCAGTATGAAAAGCTCAAATTTGTTCGTCATCCAGAATCTGCCCGACCGGCAGATGAAAACCCGCCGCCGCTTCAAAACGGCGGTGCTATCCGTTTTGGGCATCAATGCAGCCGTGCTGCTGGCACTGCTGATCCAAGGTTGCCGGCAGGAACAGTCGGTGCCGTTGTCGGAGTCCACCGCCACCAACGCGCCAACTCCTTTTCTGGCGACCAACAGCCCCGCTGCCTCAAGTAATTCGACGGTTCAATTGGTGGTGACCAACCCGCCCACAACTTTGTCGTCAAGCGCAGTCGAATATACCATTGCAAAAGGCGATATGTTTAGCACAGTGGCAAAGCGATTTCATGTTTCAATTAAAGCCATCATTGAGGCAAATCCCGACGTTGACCCGACGCGGTTGCGCATCGGCCAGAAGATTCAAATTCCTACATCCAGCAGCCTAACTGCGGCCGGCACGGCAACCACCACCACGACCGAAGGTGCCACTCGCGATACCGCCTACGCTGTGCAGTCCGGCGACACGTTGAGCCGCATCGCCGGTCGGTTTGGCACCACTCCCAAGGCGATCCGGCAGGAAAATGGTCTCACAACTGACCGGATTGTCACCGGCCAAATTCTTAAAATTCCGGCGAAAACTTCGACGCGAAATCCAACCTCGGCGAGGGAGCAAACAAATTCACCTGTTTACGGGGCGATTTCCGGGACGACTAATCGCGCGAATTGATTGCCCTATCAATTTCGTAATGTTGATGCTGATACGTCTTACGCGCCAGCCAGAATCTTTTAGGAGGGATGGTTTTTAACAATAATTGCTAGAAAATTGGCAAAAGAGGTGAGGCAGGCATTGCCTGCCTCTGACATCTTTGTCATGATGAATGGGTGTCGTCAGTTCGGCTGATGACATCCTCCTTCCTATGCAATTGGCGCCTGATTACAGACCGGAGTTTGAGTCGCTGGCAAAGCTCCTTTTGGAGGTTGCCTGCGAGCGGTCTGCGGACCGGTTGTTCAACAAGGTTGTCCAACGTATGGCAGAACGTCCGCATGTTGCCCTGGCTGCCTTGTGGCTGTTGGATAGGGGCGACGTGTGTTCTTCCTGCTCCCGACAGGCGCAATGCGCCGACCGGAGCCGTTGTCTGCACCTCGTAGCCAGTGCCCGCTCTCCGTTGGAGATCTCAGACGCCGAACGCTGGAGCAAAACCAGGGAGCAATTCGGCCGGATTCCGCCCGGCTTCGGCGAAATTGGACGGGTCGCTTCCAGTGGAAAACCTTTTGTCACCAGCAATGCTGACGAAGATCGCAGCGGGATTGGTGAAAACAACTGGGCCACGCAAGTTGGAATCCATGGATTGGATGCGCAACCGATTATTTTTGACGATGAAACGCTCGGCGTCGTGGCGTTGTTCAGTCGCATTCCCACGCCGGCCCAAGGCCCGACCTGGGTACGGATTTTTGCCGACCACATTGCCACGGCCATTGTCAACGCCCGTGCCTTCGAGGAAAACGAACGCCTCAAGCACCAGCTCGAATTGGAGAACACCTATCTTCAGGAGGAGGTCAAGGAAGCCAGGGCGTTCGGCGATATCGTTGGTGAGAGCCAGGCGTTGAAACTTTTGCTGCGACAGGTGGAAAAAGTTGCCCGAACCGATGCGACCGTGTTGATCCTCGGCGAATCCGGCACCGGCAAGGAACTGGTCGCGCGGGAAATCCACCGGCACAGCCGCCGGAGCCAGCGGCCGTTGATCCGGGTGAACTGCGCCTCCATCCCGAGGGAATTGTACGAAAGCGAGTTTTTTGGGCATGTGAAAGGCGCGTTCACCGGCGCGCTGAAAGATCGCGCCGGCCGTTTTGAAGCCGCAGACGGCGGCACGCTGTTCCTGGATGAAGTCGGTGAAATCCCACAGGAACTGCAAAGCAAATTTCTTCGGGTGTTACAGGAAAAGCAATACGAGCGCGTCGGCGAGGAGAAAACCCGGACGGTGGACGTTCGCATCATCGCCGCGACCAATCGCAATCTGAAGAAGGATGTCGAGACGGGTCGTTTCCGACAGGACCTTTATTACCGCCTCAACGTTTTTCCAGTCGAAGTTGTGCCGTTGCGGAAACGCAGGGAGGATATTCCGCTGCTCGCCGCCCATTTTCTTGAGCAGGCCGTTCGTCGGCTGAGTTTGCCCGCCGCCCGGCTGACCCGCGCCGATATCGTTGAACTGCAAAGTTACGACTGGCCCGGCAATGTGCGCGAATTGCAGAATACTATCGAGCGGGCTTTGATTTTGGCCCAAAACGGTGTGCTGAATTTCGACTTCTCAAGGGCTGACATTAAAACGCCGACCGCCATGACGCCCGCCATCTCCAGCAAGCCGAGTGATGACATCCTGACGGATACCGAATTCCAGCAGCGCGAGCGGGGCAACGTGCTGGCGGCGTTGAACAAGGCCCACTGGAAAATCCATGGCCCTGGCGGTGCGGCGGAATTGCTAGGTCTTAAGCCCACCACCTTGATTTCACGGGTCAAGCGGCTGGGTTTGAAAAAGCCGTTGAAATCAGCGGACTAGACCTTTGTTATTGCAGCCCGTTTTCAGACGAAAATTCGCAGTCGCACTGCGCGATATTGCAATTTGCGAATCCTCGCAACGCACGGGAGTGTGATTCCCGTTGCTCCGCTGCGCGCAAAATCGAAGATTCGACGTTCAGATTCCTCTGGCACATGCTGTGCTTAAAATTCTCGGTCGCCGATGAATCGAAACGGCAGCCAGGAAACCAAAATCGTTATGTGGCGTTTGACTCCAATTCAGACATGGCAATCTGCCAGGGATTTGCCGGATATTACGGCCAGGCTTCGTCTGACTGGCAAGGGTATTCCGAATTTTCTGGTGCTTTTGGCCAAATCCAGCGCCGCCCTGAATGCCTACGTCCAAGCCGAAGAGTCGCTGGCCAACGGCGAACTGACGCCGCATCAGCGCCAGAAAATTGCCCTCGCGGTCGCTGAGATCAACGGCTCGGCATATTGCCTTGCGGTCCATGAGAAGAATGCGCGGGAAATCGGCTTGAGTGACGCGGAAATTCAGTCCTCTCGAAAAGCCTCGGCGAACGACCCGAAGACCCAAGCCATGCTGCACTTTGTCCAGGCTGTCGTGCTCCAACGCGGCGAGATCAGCGATAACGACTTTTTGGCCATGCGAAAGGTCGGATTTTCAGAGGCGGAAATCATTGAAGTATTGGCCAATGTTGGACTGAACATTTTCACGAACTATTTTAACATCCTCGCCCAGACGGACCTTGATTTTCCCCGTCCAACAGCGGCCAGAGGGACTCCATCATCCGGCAATGACGCTTCGGACAAAAGCCGGCAGAAGCAAATCCCGGTGCAACCCTTTTCCCATCCATGAACGCAATTTTATCCAGAGAAGCACCGTCAGCCAAAGCTCCCGTGGTCTGCCTTCCAACTAAGATCCCCTGGGTCAGGCAAACGCTTGTTCTCCTCAATCGTCAAGGACTGCACTGCCGGCCTGCTGCTTTGTTCGTTAAGACATTGGCAGACTTCAATTGTAAAATGACTGTGGAATGCCGTGGTGTGCAGGTGGACGGTAGAAGCATTCTAGGTCTGCTAAGTCTGGCGGCCGGTTACGGGACGCGCCTGACGTTTGTGGCCAGTGGTCCCGATGCTGAAGTGGCCATGACCGCCATCCGACATCTTTTTGCAGACAATTTCGCCGGCGCTTATGGCCAAGTGGTTCACGGCCTCTCGGCGAAAGGAAATTCGACGGTATAAAAATGAGCGAACTATGAAAACCGAATCCAGAACTCAGCGGAACGGCACATCTCATCCCGTCCGACAAACCAGCGAACACAGCCCGCAGAATCAACCGGACAAGGTCGGGTCGTGCGGGCAGGCATTGCACATCCAAGAGATTCTCGTGCCAACAGATTTTTCTGAACATTCGAATTACGCCCTGAGGTATGCCATGTCGGTCGCCAGACAGTTTGGCGCCCGACTTACCCTGCTGCACGTTATCGAGCCGGCGTCCTTCCCTTCGGACGGGCTTTATGTTGGGCCGGATTTTGATCGAATCGCCGTCACCGCCGAACACAACATTGCCAGCCTCTGGGAACGGGAAAAATCACGACAACTGGTGGCATGGCGATCTCTTGTTAAGGAAGGTATTCCTGATCAGGTTATTCTCCAGACGGCCAACAATCAGAAAACCGACCTAATCATTATCGCCACACATGGCCGAACCGGCCTCGCTCGCGTCTTTCTGGGCAGCACGGCAGAACGGGTAATCCGCCAAGCGCCATGTCCGGTTTTGGTCGTCCGTATGCAGCCAAATGAAAAAGATCAACAACCCGGCAAGAATTGAATTTTATGAAACAAACAAACTCCACCAAACCGTCGCGCGGACGTCGCCACCATAACTCGAATAAATCCAAGCACCTGGTAAGCCCCGCGATAGTGCCCACTCCCATTACGCCCATCACAACTGCCTCGGCCCCACAACCTGTGAGAAAAGTTTTGGCGTTGTTGACTATGGGGTCATTGGCCGGCGTGGCCTAGTACCTCCTGTTCCCACATATTTTGATGCCGTTACTGAGGCGACTCACCTCGTCCGCAGGTTAGAACAAGGAGGGTAACAAGGCCTGATGCGGCGTTTCATATTCCACCTGTGAGGGAAGAATTATGTGGTTTTTTTAGCATAAGTGCGATGCAGAGCTTTGCTTTTGTGACCCAACGTTCCGGCAGCGGGAGATGCGTCATCCGGTAAATGCCGCGCCAAACCCGCTCCCAATTTCCTGCCCGGACATGGTAGGGATGAGTGTTGTCAGCATTGCCGGCCTCAATGGCCTGCATCGTAGTGAAATACCCTTGCTGGTCTTGGGCAATTGTCATCAGGGCGGCAAATGGATTGCTTTTCTTCGCCATGCACACATCCTCAACTTTTTTGAGGAACTGTGCAGCCAATAGTTTGCTCAATTTGAACTATTTACTGGCTGCGATTCCTGTTTCGCGGTTTTGGTAACGACAATTTCGAGGACGACCGGCTGGCCATCGGCGATTAAAGAACGCTGGCTGCTCGGCAATGTTGTCAGGAGCGACAATTCCATCCGTTGCATTGCCGTCTCGATGCGCCGCAGGGAGTATCCGCGGACCATTACCTCGTGCATGGCGAAGACCAGCCGGAGAACTTGTTCCTTGCCCTCACGCTTGAGTTCGCCAAAGGCGAAGTCGTCATGCGGAAGCAGCAATGATTGCTCTGGAGATATTTCAATGCGAACGGAACGCGCTTGGGTGTCGTTCGCCCAACATTCAGGTGATTTTGTGCTCATATTTTTGTGCTGGTTGACGATTGCGATGATGCCGGCTGGCAATTTTCCGCCGGACAAAGTTGTCGGCGGCTCGACGGCCAAACCGGAGCATAAAGCCATGAAGCCGCTCCCAAATGCGGACCACACGGCGAGGAGCGGAGTCAGGTGCGAACTCAATCGCCAGGGGGCGATGACCGGAACGCGCAACATTTTCGCGAAGCTGCTTCTTGTCCGGCGTGAAAATGCGGATGCCGCGCCGCCCGCGTGAAATGGTCACATACCATTGCTGTGCATTGGTTGCCGCCTTGATGGTCGAGTCGGAAAACAAAACGTGATCCACGGTCTTGCCCTGTGACCCGTAGGACGTGACTGCGTAGCCGGGCAGAAATTCACGGAATGATTTGTCCAAAACCCGGCCATCGGCCAGTTCGACCATGCCATCGGCGCGCACAGCCTTTACCAAAACGAATTCGCCATTCGTGGCCCTGCCACCGGCCGCAAGTTTGCGGTTGGCCTTGAGATGGAGACGGTCGCCGGTTGAAATAGCAATTTCACGCGGTCGGCAAACCGTAATCCGGTTCAGCAATTTGTTTGAGACAGTGACGAATTTTCCCTCCACCTCAACGAGAACGCCCAGCTTGACGACGCCAGCCAGTTTTCCAGTTGTGCCCGGCTCTTTCTTTTGAATTTTCTGATTGAACACGACAACGGCCTCCGGTGGATAAAACCGCTTGTCACGCTTTTGCGCGTTAGTGAGATCGAGCTTGTCCAACACCTGAATCGTCGTGTCACTTGCACCAAGCAACCCTTTCGACTTGAGCGCATCCCTGACGCGCGAATTCACGCGATGCACTTCACCCCAGGTTTGCGACACGACGACGGCAGATTCGTTTTGTTCCACGAAACGGACGTATTCTTCGGCGAGCTTGTCGGCTTGTTCACCCAATCCGCACTCGACGACGGCACCCAACTGGTCGAGCCGATTGAATGAGTCGACCAGCTTGCCAGCCGCCGCTGCTTCGACGGCTTGGCGATATTGCTTGATACGGGCACGTTCGGAGATTGTGCGACCCAACGCCGGGTCTTGACGGCGGACCGTGTGTAATTCGACGGGCTTGACGCCGGAATGTCGCGCAATGGCAAGTAGCGCATCAGAAGCCTCAACCGCCCCATGTTGCCGGGTATCCCCGGACAGAATTACCCGGCCATTCTTCTCGCGGGCAATCCGCAGGAGTTCGAGCATTTGCCGACCGCCGATTTGACCGGCCTCGTCCACCACAATCAGGGCGTTACCAGCAAGCTCACGCTTGAGCAGGAAATTCGCGACCGTCGTCGGCGATGGCAAGCCGGCCTTTTCCATGTCCGCGACCTGTTGGCGCTGGGGTGCCAGCACAACCACACGCCGCCCGGACCGTTGCGCCTGCTCAACCAAATCCCGCAGGACAAAACTTTTCCCCGTGCCAGCGCCGCCGCGAAAAATGGAAATTCTGTCGGTTGAACCAAGCAGGGCATCCAGCGCATTACGTTGCTCATCGTCCAACTTTGGATTCAACGGTTGTGGATCAGCTACCAATACGTGACACTCGGCAACGCCCTGTTTTGCCGTCTGAACGATTTCCCATTCGCGAAGCAAAACTTCACGCAGGGTTATCTCACCTGGCCGCGCATCGTCCCGGATATAGCCGCGTCGTTGCGTGAAATCCTTCAGATCGGAAACTGAGAAGCTCTCACCGCGCGCCCGGCCCAAGGCTTCCTGCCAAATCTGACATTCCAGCACCACCGAATTTCGGTCGAACAAATGTTCCTCCGCCCACTCCACTGCTTCACTCACATTGACGTGATTTTCCTGCTTCGCATTATGCTCCGGTTGTTCGGAAAGCCGGCGCAATGATGCAATCTCGGCTTTGCTCAACTGCGCCTCCCACAATGTCCGCAGTTCGTCCCGGCCCAAATCTTTCTGTTTCCGCGTTCTTTCGCCTTCTGCAAGCCGCGCTCTCAAATCCTGAATATTACTCGCATTTAGCGCAGGTTTTTCCGAAAGCAATTTGTCCAACGCGGCATCAATCTGTCCGCGCCTCTTGGAAAACCGGTCGCACAGCTCTTGGGAAATTCCCTCCACGTGAAAATCTCCACGCGTCTGGTTTTGAATCCGATAGCCGAATGCCTTCAAGTCACGGGCTATTTCGTGGTAGTAGATGTTTTCCGCGCATTTTCGCGCCCTGAGCAGTTCGTAATTCTCAAGAGCTTTCCAACGCTTCTCAACCGGGTCAAACGTGGCATTGAAGACAATGCAGTGCGTATGCAGATGCGGGTCGAGGGCGCGTGAAGTGTCATGTGTGAACAACGCGGCGGCAAAATTGCCGGTCAACCTCTGTTCTCTCGCGCCCCCGATGCGGATACGAGTTGCAGCAAACGCCTCAAAATGTTTCAGTGCCTCACGGACCGCCCTTGCGTGAGCTTCGAGAATCCGCTTGTCGTCGCCAAGAAAGCCGGCAATTGAAACCGATTTCGGCGGCGAGAAGGTAAAGTCGTAAAAAATCCGCCTGTCAGCCACGGGCCGGCCATCTTGAATCCGCGTGGTTTTCAATTCCGGCGTCAGCCTCTCACCTGTGGCCGGATGCTGGTTCTCGCACAGCCGCAGAAAATCTTCCGCGCGGATTTTCCCGGACAAATTCAACCGTTCAGCGCCCAATCCAATCCACTCGCCAGCCACACGCTGGCCCTCATCATAGTAATCGCCAACGCACAGGTGTTCCTCAAAGTATTCCTGGGCGTTTTTCAGGTTGTATTGCGTCTTTGCCGTGACCATAGGCAGGACAATACACGGACTGTGCGCGCAAGTTGTGTAGCTGATACACCACAGCAGTCTCGATCTGTGATGAACTGCGGGCATGAAGACGAGCGCAGTTCACATGCCGAAGCCCGGTAACCAGCTTTGGGGCATCTATTACACTGACCGTGAACACGCGCGTCTGATGGGTGACCCACTCCGCACCGTCGTCGAAGCGCCCACCAAACTTGCCGCCGAAGAAATCGCCGGGAAACTCGGCTTGGAATCACCGTGGGCGCATCCAGTCACCACCGAGCAAGCGAAGCAAGCACTTTGGCTTCCAGAGAAGCGTGCTCGTCACCGTCACCAATTCGCGCAGAAACCCTCGGGCGGCATTCATCCCTGAATATGCAAACACCAACGACCTCACAGTTACGCACCGCCATTGAGGTGCTGAATAAACTCGGTGAAAGGCTCAATCAACGTGCTTCCGATTCCGCAATGCAACTCCGGGAGTCGCCGTTTGGTCAGCATCAGGCTGGTCGCGTCGAGGTCAACGCCATCGAACAAACCTGCCGGATTCAGTCCGTCGCCGCGCAGTTGGAACGATGGCGTGAGGAGTTAGTGCAACAAAGGAGGCACTGTGCTTCTTATCATGTTTAAGACAGGGCACGCCTTACTCCTGCCAGGAGGCAGGTTTTCGAGTCCGCGAACCAGTCGCGGTGAATGCGCGGAACGACCGCGCGATATAAGCAATTCATGGCCGCAGACGCGGCAATTCCACGAACACGGACAAGGCCAATGCAGGACGTGGACTCGAATCATCCGTGTCCACGGACAGTCAACATCCGTGTTTTGTCCGCAGCCGCGAGTTCGAAAACAACCAGTCCACATCCGCGAATTTTCAACGGCCTTCACAGGGCGTAACCGAGGATTGGCAGCAGACAAACAATGTCCGCAGTCAGTCCACAGGCCGGGATTGTCCGCGCCCGCGAACCTGCCACAGACCGGGACTGGCTGCGCATTTCAACAGGCAACAAATCGTCCGCGTCACCGCATCGCCGTTTCCATTTTGCCGCTGACCAGTTTCCCGGTTCACATTCAAATCATTCCCACCTATGTCCTCATTTGACCCAACCGCAGTTCGCAAGGCGGTCGAGGAATTCACGCCGCGTCGTCCGCAGAAGTTCCAGGATTTGCTCCCGGCAAAGGATGTCATCACGGAGTTGCGACGGAAGCGCGCGTCGTATCGTTCCATCGCCGACCTGCTCTCGCAGCATTGCCTTCCAACCAGCAAGACGGCCATCGCCGTATTCTGTCATCAAGTGCTCGGTGAAACCGTTCGGCCACGCAAACGGCCAGGACGAAAGCGCCCGCCAGCTTCCACGTCAGCGAATGGCGGAGAGGCAGCCTCTGATTCAGTGCCGCCAGCAGAAGCCAACTTACCGGCAGAACCGTCCACTACCTCCAACGGCAACGAAGCCCCGCCAACTCGCACGCGCGGCCCGCGCATCGCGCAAGTTCGGATGCTCAAACCTCAAAGCACATGAAACGTCTCGACCTCATCCTCAACGGCAAAGGCGGTGTCGGCAAAAGCTTCTTCGCCGTCAATTTCGTCCAATTCCTCAAAGACAAGGGCATCGCCCATGTCGCAATAGACAGCGACAACGAAAACTCGACACTAAAGCGGTTTCATCCAACCGCGCAATTCCTTGATTTGGATAAACGACGTGAACTCGACAGCATCTTCGGTTCGCTGGAAAAGGCAGACCTCGTCGTCATGGACTGCCGTGCTGCGTCCACCGACCTGTTCACTGACTTCTTTGCCGAAATTGACCTGTCCACCGTGTTGTCCGCGATGGGTGCGGCACTCACGCTCATCATGCCGGTGAACCACGAATCGGACAGCGTGGACCAAGTTCAACGTCTGGCCGACCAGTTCAGCAAGAAGTGCAATTATGTCGTGGTCCGCAATGCCGCGCACAGCGACAGCTTCACAATTTTTGAATCGTGCGAAGTCCGGGCGCAACTCAAGGACAAACTTGGCGGGCGCGAAATTGCCATGTCGCGCTTGCAGGATTGGCTGGTCGAGGCGCTCAACGCCGAAAACCTGACCATTGCGGCGGCTGTCAAACATCCCGCCTTCAGCCTGCTTGACCGGCAGCGACTCCAAACCTGGCAGCGAAAGCTCTACGCCGAAATCGAATCCGCCGCCGACCTTCTGTTGCCAGCGAAATAATGCCCACGCCACAAACAAAACAGCCGGACTTCGACGAAGAGTTCAACGTGGCCATCGCCGAGTGGCGCGATAAACATCGGCTGCGAGAAGACGACGCGGTGGTGCTCCTCGTCGAATTATTCCGAATCCACCAGCGACATTGGGACGAACTCCGGCGCCGGGAGCTTCCGTCGTTTGGCGAGCTTCGGACGGACATCACCAAGCTCACTGAGGCGGCGCGGACTTTTCAGGGACAGACAGCCGTATTGCTGGATTTGCTGCCAAAGCAGCCGCCGGCTTTCCTCACCGCACGAATCACCCGCAACGCCGCCATCTTCGCGTCTCTTGCGAGTCTGCTCGCCGGCTACCTCATCGGGAGAGTATGGCCATGACACTCAAATTCATTCCATTCGGTCCCATAGTGCCACCACCAGACCTCATTCTCTGGCTGAGAAATCCACAGTATTTTCTCGTAGCTGGCGGAATTTTGTTGGCACTTTTCGCAGCTTGGCTTCTGTTTGTTCCCCGCAAAGCCAAACACATTGTTGCCCGGCTCGGCGGATTGAGGTGGAAGCGGACTCAGTTTTGTCGCGGTTGGCTCATCACTGGCGACACCGGTTCCGGCAAGACGAGTTCCGGCATCAACCAGCTCGCCCATCAGGTTTTCCAGAACGAACCAACATGGGGCGGCCTGTGCATTGATGAAAAGGGAGTGTATTGGGAAACGCTTGCCGCAATGGCGAAACATTACGGCCGCGAACGTGACCTGATTCACCTGCAAATTCGGGCGAACGACACGGACACGCATTGGACACAGCCGCATCGGTTCAACCTGACGGGCGACCGCAGCATCCCCTTTACGACATACGCCAAATTCATCGTGGACACCGCCACAAGTCTCGGCCAGGGTGGAGACAAGGGGTTTTTCAAAAGCCAGGCGCAGACCCACATCGCCCACGCACTTGAAATGCTCTTTGAATTGGGACGGCCTGTGACGCTGCTGAACGCCTTTGAATTGTTGTCCGACCGCGAATCGCTCGAAGACGAAATGGAGAATCTTGAGCAACTTCTCGAAACGCCACGCCGCGAGGCCGTTTACGCCCATTTTGCGAATCGCTTTCTCAACCAGCCCGACGAGCAATCCGGCGGCGTTCGGGAAACGATTGGCAATTACCTTCAATATTTTCTGACGCCCGAAGTGGCGGAGGTTTTTTGCACCGGCGAGAGCACGTTCGATTTCGCCACAATTGATCAAGGCAAAATCATCCTGACGACGATGCCGCAGAAATTTCAGACCGAGCGGCGCTATGTGAACACCTTCCTCAAGCTGCTTTACTACAATCACGCGCTGCGCCGATTCGACAAGGCCAAAACCGAACGGGCGAAAAGCAATCTGCTGATTTTGTGGGCGGACGAGGCCCAACGATTCATGACGGCCAGCGAAGACGGCACGAGTGATTACAACTGCGTGGACGTGATTCGCGAGGCGGGTGCAACGATCGTCGCCGCAGCGCAAAGCACAACTTCACTTGTGCCGCCATTGGGCAACGACAAGTCAAAAGTGCTGACGCTCAATCTT